>ENA-UONU01002598-UONU01002598.1-human-gut-metagenome-genome-assembly--contig:-CS51-NODE-2598-length-10313-cov-4.446578_pt1 | contig 10313 bp, 9 predicted proteins | sample MGYA00242462_ERZ724009 | MGnify/ENA metagenome assembly ERZ724009 | reverse complement strand
TTCAGCACAGGTAAATGCGGCAAACCATTTTGATAATTAGCTGGGCATTAGTCTATACGTGACATAGGCTAATCTGGCACATTATCTTGATAATTTGCCTATGGAGGCCAGTAAGGCAGATTATCAAGACCATTATGACATGCATTTGCATATATCCGATCGGCAAATCAGTCTAACCAATATGGTGGTTAACCATATGGCCCATTAGGCAAACAAGGGCAGATGATCTTGCATAGCTCAAATCGAAGTAGGGGACCCATCGGAAGAAAAAGCGAAAATCCGCCTTGCAAGCTAGCGGATACAATGTTAAACTATAAGAATACGAAAAGGATGGGATTTGCGTGGAAAGACTGAAAAAAATCGTACGGTTTTTGACTACACCGGAAATGCTTCTATACATATTTTTCGGGGTTTTAACCACGGTGGTCAATATCCTGTCCTTTGGGTTGCTGCGGGATGTCCTGCGATGGCAGCTGTTGACGGCCAATACACTTGCGTGGGTACTTTCGGTCGCGTTTGCCTTTCTGACAAACAAGGTGTTTGTCTTTCGAAGCAAAAGTTTTGCCGCGAAACAGGTTTTGCGGGAATTAACTTCCTTTGTGGGTGCGCGATTGTTTTCCCTCGCGGTGGATACCGCGGGCATGTGGCTGCTGGTAGACGTTCTCACCTGGAACGACTGGCTAGCAAAGATCCTTATGAACGTTATCGTCGTTGTAATCAATTACGTGTTCAGCAAGCTGTTTATCTTTAGACGACCGCAGTAGATTGCATTTCCCAAAAAGAATCAACGGAGCGCAGCCAGCGCCCCGGACAATGGAGGATTTTACATGTTAGCAACGGAAAAGACCATGGAAAAAATCGTGGCACTCTGCAAAAGCCGCGGCTTTGTTTACCCGGGCTCTGAGATTTACGGTGGCCTCTCCAACTCTTGGGATTATGGTCCGCTCGGCGTGGAGTTCAAAAATAACGTCAAGCGGGCATGGTGGAAAAAATTTGTCCAGGAGAGCCCCACCAATGTCGGGTTGGATGCAGCCATTCTGATGAATCCTGAGGTTTGGGTAGCTTCCGGCCATGTAGGAGGGTTTTCGGACCCACTGATGGATTGCCGCGATTGCAAGACACGCCATCGTGCGGATAAATTGATTGAAGATTATACCGGCCAACCAGCGGATGGGTGGAGCAATCAGCAGATGATGGACTTCATCAAGGAGCACGACATCAAGTGCCCCAACTGTGGTTCTGCCAACTTTACGGATATTCGCCAGTTTAACTTGATGTTTAAGACTTTCCAGGGTGTGACAGAGGATGCAAAGAATGAGTTGTATCTCCGCCCGGAGACGGCGCAGGGAATCTTTGTGAACTTTAACAGCATCCAGCGCACTACGCGGAAAAAAGTACCCTTTGGCGTCTGTCAAGTCGGCAAGAGCTTCCGCAATGAGATCACCCCTGGCAACTTCATCTTCCGCATCCGTGAATTTGAGCAGATGGAGTGTGAGTTTTTCTGCAAACCCGGCACCGATCTGGAATGGTTCGAATATTGGCGTGGATTCTGCCGCGATTGGCTCCTCTCTCTCGGCATGACAGAAGAGAATATGCGCCTGCGCGACCATGAAAAGGAAGAGCTTTCTTTCTATTCCAAGGCGACGACGGACATCGAGTATTTGTTCCCATTTGGATGGGGAGAGCTGTGGGGAATTGCAGACCGCACGGACTATGACCTCAAACAGCATCAGGAACACTCCGGCAAGAGTCTGGAGTATTTCGATCAGGAGGCCAATGAGCGTTACATTCCCTATGTGGTGGAGCCGTCCCTCGGTGCAGACCGTGTGGCGCTGGCCTTCCTTTGCGATGCTTATGACGAAGAAGTGGTGGATGCGGAGAAGAAAGATACCCGTGTCGTGATGCATTTGCATCCGGCGCTTGCACCGTTCAAGGCGGCTGTGCTGCCTCTTTCCAAGAAGCTGAATGACAAGGCGCAGGAGGTTTATTCAAAACTGACCAAGCACTTTATGGTGGATTACGACGACGCGGGGTCCATCGGCAAGCGGTACCGCAGGCAGGATGAAATCGGTACGCCGTTCTGCATTACCTATGACTTCGATAGTGAGACCGACGGTTGCGTAACGGTGCGCGACCGCGACAGCATGCAGCAGGAACGTGTAAAGGTTGACGATTTGGTCCATTACATTTTGAAAAAAATTCAATTCTAAGAAGGAAGCTGAGTACGTGTCCAATGGATGGTTATCCTCTTAGAGCTACAAGAGGAGGATGCCCCCAAACTACGAATCTTTGGATTCATAGGAAAGGGGCATCCTCTTTCTGTTTGGAAAAACATCTGCGTTTCTAAAAAAAGAGGGTATCCTTCCGTCATTTCATGACTTTTGGGACACCCTCTTTGTAGTTATGGTATTTATAAAAGATTTCTTTAATAGGCGAATGCGGAAGAATGTTTAACCATTATCAGTCCTTGATCGTGTAAATCCGCAGAATGTCATCCGGCCCATAAGCAACCAGATGATTGGCATCATCCGGCGCGAGCGCAAGAAAGTCGGTCAAAGTCATAAAAGCGCCCCCGTTTGCGTAGGTGATCGGATATTCCTGACTGTCGATGATACAGACTTGATTTTTTACCGTGGCCTCCATTCCACAAAGACGCGCAGTTTCTGGCATTGGGAGCAATACGGCGGTATTCCCTTCAGAGCCAAGCATCATATTCCGGCCGAGTTCCGTATCCTGACCATTCGCCCGGATGGTTCGGCGCGCTGACATAGAATGTAAAGCGACCGTTGTATCTGGCAAGGAAACCAATGGAATCGGGACGCGCACAATTCCAACCGCATAGGGCAATACATCGTATGGCTGGAAGTAGACGACCAGGTTCTCACCTTCCAGATAGTAGGAATAATCCCCGTTCAGCGCTTGAATTGCTTGGGACGCGGAAGGATAGAGCGATTGATCGGCATCGTCCGGAAGAATCCCCTTTAAATAAGAGAGGATTTTTTCAGTAACTTCCGGGATCGCTTCTTCGGGATTCCGAAAGAGATCGCGGAAGGCATAGAATTCGCCCGTCTCCGGGTTCAAATTGTAAGAGCAAACCCAGTTCATCCCATGTGCGCCGCCGGTGTAATTCTCATTGGTCAACCAGACTGACAGGAGACCGTTTTCCTGATAGTCGAATACGCTTTGATAGAACAGAGAAGAGGTAGCGCCGGTTTCCGCGCCACTGTTCGCAATGGAGCGGAGCTCCGCGATACTTTCCTGTTGTTCCTGTTCGATTTTGGCATTGAGCTCGTCCGCTCCAGAAAAACCGGAGAAGTGCGGAGAGGCAATTTTGACCTGAATATTTCCTTCGGTCTGATTTTGGATGGATATGGCCGGCGCAGGAATGGTGGCCTGAACTTCTGGAAGCGGAGCTTGTGAAGAGCCGACAATATCGGGCTGAGAGTCAGAAACGATGGAAGAACTCTGGGAAGAGGATGTTGAGCTGGAGGATTCCTCTCCATTTGGGGAACAACCGCTTGCAGACAAGCAAAGACAGACCGCAAGCATCGCTGTACAGGCACGCAAAAAAGCGATATATTTCATAAAGATTCTCCCTTTGAGACCGCCATAAAAACGGAGTTTGTCCAAATTAAGCTGTATTTATTATAAGGGATTTTTGACAAATCGCAATAGAAATGACATAATTGTAAGCTTAGGTTACAAAGCCTTGCAGTGTCCCGGCCAACAACACGCAGATCGATGTCGATCACTATTTTAAGCGTCCGTATTCGAATCCACATCCTCTGTATGGAGGATGACGGTTGACAAGGTTGTTTCGGATTGTCGATAGGAATCTAAACAGTTCAGATCCGTTGATATACCCAAAAGGAAAAACCATAATTCACATGGCCTTTCCCTATGGGGAAGTGTGTGATTCAGAACCGTATAGCTTGGTCAAGATACCTTCATCCAAACGATTTGTAAAAGCAATGACATGCGGAGGCGTTCCCACAGGCCTAACGCAAAACGTATTTCAATCCACACCGCTATGAAACGGTGACAGCAATCATCATTTTAACCGCATCGATGATATAATTTATTTCAACCCTCGCGCTCTTATGAACGGCGACTGGCAGAAGACTATCGCTACAGGAAATGAAAAGGGAAGTTCCTTTGCCCGTGCTTAAACAACAGCGATTTACAAAGCTAGGCCACTCGCTCTTTCTAAAGCCGTATGGCCGCGAGACGACTCTTTGGCAGGGACCATCCATCCTCCCGGACAGGCTTCCTTTCCTTTGGCCTTAGATAATCATACCTCCATTGACGCCTAAGACTTGGCCGGTGATAAAGGAAGCGCGGCTGGAAACAAGAAAACGCACAGCGTCGGCGATATGGGCAGGTGTTCCCAGAATTTCCAAAGGGGTTTCCTCTCGCAGGCATTCCAGCGTTTCTACCCCCAACAGGGCATTCATGTCCGTCTCGATCACTCCGGGGGCAATGCAATTGACACGAATATGGGAAGGCCCCAGCTCTTTTGCAAGCGATTTTGTCAGCCCGATTACCGCTGCTTTTGCAGCGGAGTAATGGACTTCGCAGGAAGCGCCGACCTGCCCCCACATGGAGGATATGTTCACAATAACGCCATCCTTCTGGCGGATCATGTGCGGAAGCGCCAACTGGCAGCAGTGGAAAACACCCTTCACGTCGACTGCGAACATGTGGTCCCAGTCCTCTTCTGTCAAATCGGTGAATAGTTTTTGTTGGGCAATTCCCGCATTGTTGACCAAAACATCCACATTTCCCACAGCAGCAAACATCGCTTCCGCCTGAGAACGATCGGAGACGTCGGCACGTACGGCCAAATGGGGCAGATTTGTCAACTGTTGTAACTCCTGACAAAGCGTCTCTGCGGCCGTTTGATTGGTATGATAGTTGATGGCTACCCGATAACCATCTGAAGCCAATCCCCGTGCAATTGCGGCCCCAATTCCACGGGAAGCTCCTGTTACAAGTGCCGTCTGCATGGTCACTCCATTCCTTTCCTACAGGTTATCAGTGGCGAGCATGACAGCTGCCAGCGCTGCGATGGGGGCTGTTTCTGTGCGCAGAATCCGCGGCCCAAGGGTTGCGACAGATACACCTTGTTCTTTTGCAAACTGAACCTCCGAGCTGGCGAAGCCGCCCTCCGGCCCTATGAATAACGAGAGTTCCCGTATTTCCGAATCGACCAGAGACGAAATGTGTTCACCGCCCCCTTCATAAAAAAACAGAGCTTTTCCGGTCTCAATCGCTTCTTGAATAGCAGAACGGAAAGAAAGCGGCATAGAAACTTGAGGAATCACACCTCGACCGCTTTGTTTGGCCGCTTCTTCGGAGATTTTTTGCCAGCGGTCAATCTTCTTCTTAACCGCTTTTTCGTCCGGCCGGGAAACACATCGTTCAGAAAGCATGGGGACAATCCGTGTAACCCCAAGTTCTACGGCCTTTTGAACAACGGAGTCCATCTTGTCTGCTTTTGGAAATGCTTGATAGAGTGTGACATGAACCGTAGGTTCGCTGACGCTTTGGCAGAAATGAAGCACCTTTACGGTCACAGTATCGCCTTCAACCCGCTCAATTTCACAGTGATAGTCCGTGCCAATGCTGTCACAGAGAATCAACGATTCCCCTGGCCGCATTCGCAGGGATTTGGCAATATGATGGCCATCGGTTCCCGTGAGGACAGCGCGTTCCTCCGGAATATAATCAATAAAGAATCTTGGCATGACGATTCCCCTTTATGATCTTATTATCTCATTCATAATTATAACATTTTTATACCCCAAGACTCAACCTGTAGGAGTCTTTATCGCCCTTTTTCCAGGGGCCTGATGGTAGAAATTTAGAAAACCTTTGGGATAGGGGGTTGACAAATGGGGTGTTTTGCATATACTAATATTTAGTAATACTAAATAATTGAGAACAGGAGAAAAGAAATGGATGTGCGATATGAGCGGCAGCTCAAGCGCGGACTGCTGGAGATTATTGTCCTTAAGCTTTTGAGCCAGGGACGCGCTTATGGCTACCAACTCCTGCAACGCCTTGATCAAGAGAGTGGAGGCCTGTTCCGTTTGGAAGACGACGGCCTGATCGTGTCGGAATGGAGTGTCCCAGAGGACAAGAGCGTAGCCAAGAAGTATTACCGTTGTACACCCGAAGGGAACATTGCTTTGAAAGAGCTATTGGGATTATGGCGCAGATTTGACGGTGTAGCCAATCATTTTTTACAAGGGGAGGACGAATAAAGATGACAAAAGAAACCTATGTCCGCGCAATTGTGCGGAATTTGCGCTTACCTCATAAGACTAAAAGGCGGATAAAAAACGATTTGTTGAACGACTTTATCGTCCGCATGGAGGCGGGAGAATCCCAAGAACAAATTATTGCAGATATGGGGGCTCCCGAGAAGGTAGCAGCAGAATTCCATGAGAATTTTTCCGACCAGTTGCTTCCCCATCGTACAGCGTTGGATTGGATACTCTTCATCGGTGGAATTTTTTTTGGCGTATTGGCGCTTTGGCAGGTAATTGACAGTTTTCTTTTCCCAGCACTGCTTCATGCAATAATGGGGAATTTCGATATGCATTCTGCTCCTTCCGGGGATATCGCAATAATCGGCGGTGCGGACGGCCCGACCTCCATCTTTGTGGCAGGTTCCTTCAATCTGGTTGCTCTATTGGTGCCGTTACTCCTGTGTGGAATATGCATAGCATTTTATCTGTGGCATCGAAAAAGAGAAAGATCCTCCCGTGGATAAATGGCCTCTTACAGCGAGGATATACGGGAATGGACTTTACAAAAAACATATAAAACAAAATGATGCGCCCTGAATCACAGTCATCAAACAATGTGATTTAGGGCGTTACCTTATGTGCTTTTTTATGAAATCCTGCATGGAAGCCTCTCCTTGGTTCCCGTATTTTACCGCTTGACAGAAAAAAGGAAATATGCCATACTTAAACTGTACTATTCAAAATAATACAGATATTACATATGTTAAATAGGTGGTGTATCAATGTTTTTGGGTGTGTTGATGGTAGGAGTGCCCTTTTCATTGCTTCTGGGGGGATTTCTCTATTTGCCTTATTATTTGTGGCATCGAAAGGAGCGCCGTCCCGTTTGGCGGCACTTGACGGTGTATGCATGGTTGTGCTTTACGATTCTGGTCTTGGATGCGACTCTTCTCATTGGGGGCATTGATTTTGCGCCAACATACCATTTTCTGAATCTGGCGCCTTTCGAATGGATACGGCATCCTTACGAGATGGGGATCAGGGATATGGTCAGCCAGCTGGTGCTGAATGTTTTCATGTTTATCCCCTTTGGAGTATTATTGCCCATGGTATTCCAAAGGCTTCGCGCCCTTTGGAAAACGGTTTTAGGAGCGTTTGGCATAACTGTGATGATTGAGACATTGCAGTATTTCACAGGACGGTCTGCAGATATTGACGATGTCATCATGAATGTGTTGGGAGGCGTTCTTGGTTACGGCGTCTTTGTTCTGTTAAACCATTGTCTGAGTGAGAAGCGATGGTGGCATGCTATGCTCGGAATGGCCTCTTCCAATGACAAAACCATGAATCCGAAATGAGCAATAAAAATGTAGAATTTGATAGGCATAATAGGTGGCTTCGCATAGAAAAACAATGAACCCCCGCTGCATGGGTTGCAGCGGGGGTTTTTAGATATATGAACAAATGTGGGAAACTTATACAATATGGATGTACTGGAGCACGTAGCGGATCAAGAAGAGAATCGAAATCGCGTACATAACCGGATGGACCTCTTTGGCTTTGCCACGGACCAGTTTGATGATTGTATAGCTGATGCAACCAAAGGCAATGCCTTCGGAAATGCTGTAGGCAAACGGCATCATGGCAATGGTGAGGAAGCACGGAATGGCGATCTCCATGTCGTTCCAGTCGATATCACGGACGCCGCCCATCATCATAACGCCAACCAGTACCAGCACGGGGTATGTCGCAGCGCCCGGAACAAATCCGAGGAAAGGCGCGAGGAATATCGCCAAAACAAAACAGATAGCCGTCGTGACGCTGGTCAAACCGGTTCGGCCGCCTTCAGAAATACCGGAACTGGATTCTACATAGGTGGTGACTGTCGAAGTGCCCAGGACAGCGCCAACCGAAGTTGCAATAGCGTCTGCCATCAGAGCCTTGTTGGCGCCCGGCAGCTTGCCGTCCTTTGTCAGGAATCCAGCTTTGCTCGCAGTACCATACAGTGTACCAACGGTGTCGAACATGTCGACCATGGTCAAAGAAATCAAAACGGAAATCAGGGAGAAAATGGCAACGCCGATTCCCTGGTCCAACTTGAGCAACTCACCAAAGCCGCCGAGGAACTGGCCAAAGGTTGGGGCCAGAGAATTGCCGACAGACAGGCCCTTTGCAATCCCCACATTTGCGCCAAATCCAAACTGCATGATTGCGCCGACAACGGTTGTGATCAGGATGCTGATAAACAGGCCGCCTTTGACATGCCATACCACAAGGACCGTGGTGATTACGATTCCAATTACAGCAAGCAGTACCTTTGGATCGCTGAAATTTCCGAGAGTAATCAAAGTAGAGTCACTGTTTGCAACAATCCCCGCATTAATCAAAGCGACAATTGCAATGAACAGGCCAATGCCACCGCTGATCGCTTTTTTAATGGGCAGCGGAATTGCATTTACAATCGCTTCTCTGCCACCGGTAGCGGTCAGAAGGATAAAGATCAAACCGGAGATAAAAACAGCGGCCAAACCAGCCTGCCAGGAGTACCCGTATGTGCCGCAGATAGTGAATGCAAAGAACGCATTCAAGCCCATACCAGGTGCCTGCGCCAACGGATAGTTGGATAAGAGGCCCATCAACAGGGTGCCAATGGCAGCCGAGATACAGGTTGCCAGCATAATTGCGCCTGTGTCCATGCCGGTGGTACCCAGGATGGAGGGGTTGACGAAGATGATGGACGCCATCGTAAAGAAGGTGGTCAGGCCGGCCACAATCTCTGTGCGTACCGTGGTCTTGTTCTCCTTCAACTTGAAGAAGTCTTTCCGGGATACAGTGGATTCCTTTGCCATGGGGTCACACTCCTCAAACGTTTTTCTTCCTTATTCGACAGGATGGCCGAGAAATACCGCAACATGGATTGCTCAAAACAAATTTCTCCATGAAAAGCCATTTTTCGCAGAAGAGATGGGAAGCGGCCGCTATCTTTTTCTGTATAGAGGACAGCAGGAGAATTTGCAGAACATGAATCACAAGGGCGCCCCGCCAAAGAAGGAAATAGATACTTCTATTATATAGATTCTGTACACGTGAATCAATAGCAAAAATCAGAATCAAACGGGAAGGAAATGTGGGAAGAGAAAAGATGGATGGCTAGCAAAGGAGATGGTCGTTTCTTTTAAGAAGTTGAAAGAAAATCAAAAGAATCGGAAACAGTTGTCGGGTCATGTGCAATTGTAGAAAAACAGGATTGCAATTTCGTATGGAATGTGATATGAATAAAAACAAAAGATGGATTAGCTGAGGTTTCTGAAAAAGGGATAGAGCATGCCCCAAGGGCATCCATGCTTTGCCTATCCTTCGAGAAACAGTTGTTGGCAAGAACAAAGAGACTTTTTTAGAAAACAAGTGGGTAACTGGGGGTGAAGGTATCGCGTTTCATCATTGAGATATAAACATTGATTTTTAGTTCCTATTTTTGGGATTATGAAAAGGTCGTTGTTCGCAAGAACGCGAGGATTGAAATACAACACCCCATATGCCCAGGCCAGCCCCCAGAGCCGTCACTCTTGGAAAGAATCTTACAAAAAGGTTTTTTCAGAAATGAATAGACCTTTTTAATGCAGGTTTTCCAAGGGTGATGTGGATGGAAAGAGAAAAACTCTGTGGTGGAACCACCGGGTAAACAGTCGCCTTCCATGGGGAGGTGTGGATTGAAATGCGTGTCTGGTGTTCACTCTGACAGCACCGCTCTACTTCTATGAGACTTAGAGGGCGGTAAAGAGTGGGAACAAAGGCTTTGAGAAAGCTTTTGTTCCTCCTGGAGTTTCCTGTCGTTGGTTGAGCGAATACGAGGGTAGAAAAGTGGAACAGGTGAATGAGCAATTTGTGATTGCTGGACACAATCGGTAAGGACGGTGAGACGGTCAATCACAATCATGGTATTTGTTTTTTATCGGGATAGGATTAAAAGACAATACACACAATAGCCATCGATCATAAGGCCGCGATGGGAACGAACGATCGAAATATCCCACAACGGTCCCAGAAGGCAGACAGCAG
>ENA-UONU01002594-UONU01002594.1-human-gut-metagenome-genome-assembly--contig:-CS51-NODE-2594-length-10325-cov-6.190458_pt1 | contig 10325 bp, 4 predicted proteins | sample MGYA00242462_ERZ724009 | MGnify/ENA metagenome assembly ERZ724009 | reverse complement strand
CCCCGTGCAGAAACATCGTTTCGGCACGGGGCGTTTTGTTTTTTCAGGAAATCTTGGAAGCACGGCGGACAGATTTTTCTAGTCCATCTTCTCTTGGGAGTTTCCATGTTGCGGAAAGACGATGCGGCATCGAGGCGGGAAGCATGTCCCTTTCATGAAGGCACCGTTCAAGAGAACTTACAAGCCATGTGCGGATCCGTTGCGCAGGGAGAGCACTCTCTTGAGTCCTGCACATGGTCGGAGGAAGAATATGATGTGCCCCTTTTTTGTGCGTTTGCGGAAGAGGCGCCTCTGGACGAAGGCGATATCCCTTTAGAAATCATTCAGTATGATCCCACGGATTATTTCATAGACGGCAACGGGCAGTTTACGTTTCTCATCGGAAAAGGGGTGTTGGACGTACTGTTGAGACATGGACGGGAAGGCGTTGCCTCCGTTTCGGGGATTGATGTGTTCATTGACACGTCTCTGCCGATAGCCGCCCCCGGTGACCTGAAAGCCTGCCTCGGCCTTTGGGTTGATAGGAATAAACTTTTTGGTTTCACGAAAGATAATGGATGGTTCCTTTCGTATTCTTTGAACGGCCTGCCCAAAGGCGCTGTCGAAATGAGGCACAAGGAAGGCGCCATCATGGTGATGGACAAGAAGTCGATACTCAGTCCGGCATGAGAGACGAACGTTCCGCGGTGTTCGCCAAACGATATTTTTTCATCCACTTAACAGTATTCGGAGCATATGATGGCAGACCTTACTCTCAGACATCCTGCGAATGGAGCTAATCAGGTTATCCCTAGCGAAAAATTTGACCACATCGCGTTCGATTTTCCTTCGGACAGCGTGGTCCTTTCCAAGGAAGGCAATGATCTGCTTCTTTCCTTTGAAGACGGAAGCCGGATTACCCTTACTGATTTTTATACGACTTTCTCCAAGGACAGCATCCCGGACTTCATCGTGGATGGAACGTCCGTTTCCGGCTCCGAGTTTTTTGCAGCCCTTAACGAACCCGATCTGATGCCCGCGGCAGGTCCGGCGGTAGCGGCTTTGAACGCCGACGGCGGCCGCTTCCACGAGTACACGGACGCTTCCCTCATGGATGGGGTCGAACGTCTTGGCGGCCTTGATCTCGGCTTGAACCGCGCTGCTGAACCTGATCGTGAATTAGAGGCTTACGGCAACAGAGGCGTGGAGGAAGAGGAGACTGTCGTTGAAGAAGTGATAGTGCCCGAACGCCCGCTGTTCAACGACGCCCCCTCGGGCGGCTCAAGCGTGGTGGCCACGGACGAGGGCAACATCCCCGGCATGGGCTCGCAGCACGAGACGTCGGCCACGCAGCCCTTCGGAGCCGCGACGGACGGCTCGTTCAAGATGGAGCTGCACGGCGCGGACGCCACGGTGACTATCGGCGGCACCGAATTGAAGGTGGAAAACGGCAAGCTGTACCACAACGGCGTTGAAGTGACGGCGGACGCCGCGGTGTCCGTGCCCGGCGGCGCGCACGGTACGCTGACGGTGACGGGCATGGATGCGGGCGGGACCGTGCACTACACCTATACCCTGACCGCGCCCGTGGACGCCACGGGCAACGCGTCCAACCGCCCCGGCGAAGGCGACGCGGGACGCGGGGAGGCCGTGCACGCGGACGCGTTCGACGTGAGCATCACGACTACGGGCGGCACGGCGACCGGCCAAATCACGGTGGACGCGCTTGACGACGCGCCGGTGCTGAGCACGCTGGACACCACGCAGACGACGGTTGCCGACGGCGAGGCCACGCTCACGGGCACCCTGAGCTTCACGCCCGGCGCGGACGCCGAGGGCGCGCAAGTGACCGTGGAGGTGGAAGGCCAGACCTTCACAGGCACGAAGGGCGAAAACGGGTGGACGTTCACGGGCGGGAGCGACGGCTCGTCGTTCCAGCTGAACGGCACCGCGTTCACGTACACGCGCCCGGCCTCGAACACCACGGACGGCCGGAACGACACGATCATACTCAAGGTGACGGTGACGGACGGCGACGGCGACACGGCGGAACAGTCGGTGACGGTGAACACCGTGGCCGGGCCGCTGTTCAACGACGCCCCCTCGGGCGGCTCGAGCGTGGTGACCACGGACGAGGGCAACATCCCCGGCATGGGCTCGCAGCACGAGACGTCGGTCACGCAGCCCTTCGGAGCCGCGACGGACGGCTCGTTCAAGATGGAGCTGCACGGCGCGGACGCCACGGTGACTATCGGCGGCACCGAATTGAAGGTGGAAAACGGCAAGCTGTACCACAACGGCGTTGAAGTGACGGCGGACGCCGCGGTGTCCGTGCCCGGCGGCGCGCACGGTACGCTGACGGTGACGGGCATGGATGCGGGCGGGACCGTGCACTACACCTATACCCTGACCGCGCCCGTGGACGCCACGGGCAACGCGTCCAACCGCCCCGGCGAAGGCGACGCGGGGCGCGGGGAGGCCGTGCACGCGGACGCGTTCGACGTGACCATCACGACCACGGGCGGCACGGCGACCGGCCAAATCACGGTGGACGCGCTTGACGACGCGCCCGTGCTGACTGTTCAGGGCGATCGAGGCGAACACGCTGCGGACTCTGAGAGCGGCAGCATTACGGATACATTCATGGTGCATTTCGGTGCGGACGGGCCGGGGGACGCGGCGTTCACGTTCGACGGGCATGCGCTCGAAAAGAACGTTGAAGGCAACTGGCAGTATACGGACCCGGACGGCCTCTACACCATAACCGTCGTCCAGACTGGGAGCGACGCCAATGAATTCCGGTATTCCTATACGCTGGAATATGATTCGACCAAGGTCAAGGAAGGATTTGGCGGCGAGCTCAAGGTGGTGGCCACGGACGGAGATCTGGATACCGCAACCGATACGGTCCATATCGCCGTCACCAATACCGCTCCAGAAGCGGCGGACAATATCTATGACATCGACAAGGCCGTGGCCGGAGAAAGCATCATCTCCGCATCGGCGAGCGCGGTGCTCGGGGACAGCATCATTACGGTGGGCGGTACTGTAGGCGACCGTATCCATACCGGATGGATGACGGACAAGCAGGATGACGCGTTCTCTGTTTTGGAAGATGGGGTTGCGGGTGACCTTTTCGGCAAGTTCTTCTCGGATCTGGGCGGCAACAACCTGACACTGGATACCTTAAAGGACGCCGCACACATCTACACGTTGAAGATTTCCTCCGGGACGAGTGCTGATCAGGTTCAGGCCGCGGTCAAGTACGCCTCGGAACACAACCTGCTGCTGTACATCGAAGGAGATTTAAACAGTTCGCTGCTGGGGAATACGCCCCTGAATTGCGTCACCATCGTCAACGGCAACCTCTCCATCAACAGTGAAGGGTTCGGCGCGAACAGCTTCTTGTATGTCACGGGCGATGTGCACGCCGGAGAGGATTTCACGGTGAGCGGCGGTTTGGCCGTGGGCGGGGATCTCACGGGGTCCGCATCCATTGAAGTGGAGCATACCGCCGATGTCTTCACGCCCGACAACGTGGTCATCAGCAGCACGGTCCCCTCGGGAGAGGTGCCGAGTACATCGATCACGATCACGTTTGAGGATCTGTTGCACAACGACATGGACAGGGATGACGCGTCCGTGTCCAAGGACGGCCTGCATATCACGGAGATCACCATAGGCGGCAAGACATATACTTCCCATGATGCTTCCACGGACATCCCGTACAACGAGACGACGAAGATCTCGATCGATTGGCAGAAGGGCACGATTTCGGTTACGAATACCGGAATGAACAGTGAATCGATCCGGTTCGGCTACGGGGTGGAAGACCGGCACGGCGCGACCGACAGCGCAGACATCACCGTCAACGTGACCGCTACGACCGGCGCGGGCTCCATCGGCGACGACCTCCTGCAAGGCGCGACGACGACGGAAAACGTCGCTATGAGTTACAACATCTCATTTGTGTTGGATAAGTCGGGGTCGATGGGGAGTTCCTACTCTACTGCCAAGAAGGCAGTAGCCAATTATATCGAAAAGCTTTGGGATAACATCCAAAATACCGATGCGATTATCAACATTCAAGTCGTCAAGTTCAGCTCAAGTGTTGAAAAGGGCGATAACAATACATTTACGTTGGACAAGTCGACGACCTATAAGGAATTACAGGCGTTCCTTAGTGCTCATGTGACTAATAATGATAGGGCGAGCGGGGGCACGAACTATGAAGATGCGTTGCTGAAGGCCGAGAGTTGGTTCAACTCTAAGGAAGAAAACGGGTTCGCCAACAGGCTGTACTTCATCTCCGACGGTGAACCGAATAGATCAAACAGCGGAGGAAAGGACCACGTCGGTAATGCGGAGGCCGTCTATAACCGCATCGTCGGAGACAGCGCCCACCAGGTCGACGTTCACGCCATAGGCATCCTTGGGAATGGCACAAACAAGCTTGACGTGCTCAACAAGTTCGACAACACGGATGGGGCGGATCAGATCCGGAATGCTGGTGAACTGTATGACGCCATCGCCTCGTCCACGGTGACGAAGCCCGTTTCGGACACCATCTTCGCCAACAAGGGCGATGACGTGGTCTTCGGAGACACCGCGCAGTTCAGCGTGGATGGGGCCATCGTCTCTCTCGCGGAGTATGTGAAGGCGCAGCTCGGCTTCAATCCGAGCACGGCCGACGTTATCGACTACGTCCGCGAGCATCCTGAGGAAATAGGCAGCGCGCTGGTTCCGAACGCCAACGAGGGCAAGCCGGACATGCCCGATGCCCTGATCGGCGGGGAAGGCAATGACGTCATGTATGGGCAGGGCGGCAACGATCTGCTCATCGGCGACGGCAGCAATACTTCAGGCGCGGACGATACCCTGCACCGGCTCGCGCAGGAACTCGGCACTCTTACGGGGGGCTCACACGGGGTCACTCCGGCATCCCTGAGCGATGCCATCCTGAATCTGGGCCACGATAGCGCCAAGCTGCATGAGCTTGCGGACTGGTCGGAAAAGCATCTGGAAAACTCGTCCGACGGTGACGATTGGCTGTTCGGTGGCGAAGGGAACGATGTCCTCTTCGGTCTGGGCGGCAATGACCACTTGTACGGCGGCTCTGGAGACGACGTCCTTTTCGGCGGCAGCGGCAACGATCATCTATACGGAGGTTCCGGGAACGACATCCTTTTTGGCGGCAGCGGAGATGATTACCTCGACGGTGGAGAGGGACGGGATATATTGTTCGGCGGCTCCGGGAACGACATCATCAAGTACGACTCCACCGACTTCCTTGTGGACGGCGGCGACGGCATCGACTTCCTGATTACCGACAACAAGGACCTGACCCTCGACGATCTGCTGCGGAACACCGATCCGAATAATGGCCCGATCGTCCAAAATGTGGAAGTTCTGATTTCCGGGGACGATGCCTTGTCGCTTACGGATACGGCCGGGCTGAAGCAGTACGGCATAGAGCTCGGCCTTGACGGGGACAAGGAAACGCTGACGTTGAGCGATGCATGGACACAGCAGGGCGACGCCTTCGTGAATGCGGATGCGGGCCTTACCATCCAAGTGCATGGCCTCACGCCGGAAACCGTCACGGACGATCAGGCGATGCTCCATAAGTTCATTCTGGAAAACGCGCAGTAACATACACGCATCCTCCCGGATCGACTATACCGCGCAATCCGGGAGGATGCCCGAAGGGCCTATGCGTATCCTCTTTTTGAATTATACTTTTCCCGGACCTCTGGGGACGATGGCCGCCTCGTTGGCCGCACTGCCGGGCAACGAGGTGCTGTTCGCGTCGGAGTACGGGAGGCGGGATTTCTCGCTCCCTGGCGTCAAGAGGGTTCTTCTGAAGAAGCCCAAGGACAGGAAGAAGGCTGTGGCATCGATATCGACCCCCGCCCTTGACGCCGGGGAACGGGATTGGACCATGGCCTATTTGCGCGGCCGGGCCACGGCTTCGTCGCTCATGGGCGTGCTTGCGGAAGGGTTTGAGCCCGACATGGTGATCCTGTCGGGTTCTATGGGCAACGGTCTGTTTGTGCGGAACCTGTTCCCGGAAGCTTTCCTTGTCGGGTATGCCGACTGGTATTTTCGGGACGAGGCCGAGACCCGCTATCCTCTCAGCACCATGCCCGACATCCCCCTGGCCCCCCGCAATATCCGCAACACGCTGCAAGCGAAAAACTTTTTTGATTGTAACTGCCATTTTACGACGACGGAATGGCAACGGGAGCAATACCCCGAAGGGATGCGCGGGTTCATTTCCGTACTGCGGAAGTGTGTGGACACGGAGTTTTTCGCTCCGGCCCCCGCCAGCCGATTCAGTTTCGGGGACTGCGAACTGACGGAACGGCAAGAGATCGTGACCCTTTCTGTGCGGGATGCCGCCCGGTTGCGGGAGGGTGGTTTCTGGTGCGAGCTGCCGTCCCTGCTCTCGGCGCGGCTGGATTGCCATGTGGTTCTTATCAGCACGGGCAAGGAGGTCCGCCTCGATAGCCTCCGGGAAAGCATGGCGGCGTTTCCCTCCGGCATGAGGGGCCGGATCCACCTGCTGGATTTCCTCCCTCCGGGAGCCTACCGCGACCTGTTGTGTGTCTCCTCGCTGCATCTCTGCAAAGATATTTCCTTTATGCTGCCTTCCGAACTCTTGGAGGCCATGAGCTGCGGGTGCGTCGTGCTCGCGCCCGACACCGGAGCCGTCCGCGAAGTCCTCAGCGACGGCCAGAACGGTTTTCTGTACCCCTCCGGGCGCAGGATGAATTGGGTCATGCTCATAACCCTGTTGCTCGAAAGGCGATCCGAGCTGCTCTCCATACGCCGGAACGCCCGGAAGACCGTTTTTGGGAAACACAATAAAAATACCCTGTTACCAAGGCATATTGCTTTCCTGATGGACCGTTACAGCCATTGGCGCGCCCAACAAATACAACTCGCGGAGGGAAACGATGCATTCGAATCTACCTCTGCCTAAGCTTCTTGAGATCATTTCGCGGATCGTGAACGACAGCGGATGTACGGTCCGCATCGTCGACGAAATACCTGTGCAGGATAGGGAGATCCGTGAGCTCTGCCTCCAGATTTACGAACTGCGCCGGGCCGCGCAATCCATCGCGCACGGGGAACTGGGAGTCCATTTCGAAAACTGCGGCTGTATGGCTACGTATTTGAAGGACATCATGGATAGGCTCAAGGCGGTCGAGCGGGGGATCAAGGAACTCGCGGAGGGCGACACGCCGGAACTTCCCCGCCTGGGGGCCCTCGGGACGTACTTCGAGCTTATCGGCAATACGCTGCAAGAAAACAGAAGGCTCATCGAGAAGTACAGGAACCTGTCCCTGACCGACATGCTGACGGGCCTGCCGAACCGGCGCGGCTTCCTCGCGCTGGCGGAAAAGAGCTTTGCCCGCGCAAGCCGCAAGCGGCAGAGCATTTCCTTTATCATGGCGGACATTGATCATTTCAAGAAGGTCAACGACCGGCACGGCCATGAGGCGGGGGACGAGGTGTTGCGCGTGGTGGCGCAGCGCTTTCTGGACTGCCTCAGGGTTGAAGATATTTGCTGCCGGTATGGCGGGGAAGAGTTCCTCGTCATGCTATACGATACGGATGTGATCCGGGCGGCATTGGTTGCGGAACGGCTGCGCAAGAGCATCGCGGGAAAACCGATCTCCACCAGAGGGGAGGAGATCCGGGTGGCGATCAGCCTCGGGGTGACGGAAATCGTCGCTGCCGATTACGCCGGAACGCGGAAATGTCATGCGGAAATACGGCGGGCTGTGCAGGTGTCCGACGCGTTTCTCTACAAAGCCAAGAAAGCGGGCAGGAACAGGGTCGCCGCCAACCTGCCTGAAGAGGATGAGGGGGTGGCGTAGCAAGCCCTCCCGTCTTCGAAAGGAGAGGGCGCTTGTCGAGGGAAACGCCGATCCGCCTGTGCGCGGTACGGTTTTTTAGGAAAACGCTTGGGGGATGTCCCGAGTGAGCGCGTGGGTGAGTGCCACGCAGGAGGGTGAGTTGCCCTCCGGAGGAGCAAAATATGTACGGTAGAGCCTTTGCGATGATCCTTATGACGGCGGTGCTGTGTCTCGGCGGAATGACGAATGCCCCGGCCGCTCCGACCTCCAACGCCGCCGTGACTTCCGCGCCCGTGCGGGAAAGTGCTGTCACCGTTCGGGAAACCGTGGCCGAGACCATCGCCCACCACCGGGGACTCAAGGTCATTCAGGAAAATCTGGATGTGACCCGCTATGAACTGCGCCGGGCAAAAGCCGGATGGGGGCCGAGCGTGGACGCGACCGGGCGCTACGGCGCCAGCCGCCTGAGCGACGATACCACGCGCTCCTACGGTTCGGATAAGGGCATGTACGCGGCGAGCGGCGTGGGCATTACCCTGACCCAGCCCCTGTGGGACGGCTTCGCCACCCGCAGCCGTGTCCGTACTGGAGAAGCCACCGTTGAATCGATGGAATACCGCGTGTTCGACAACGCTACCTCATTCGGTCTGGATGGCCTCATCGCCCATGTGGACTACCTGCGGCGGCGTGAAATCCTGCGCCTCGCACAGGAGAATGTGGCGCGGCATAAGGAAATCCTCGCTTCGCAGCGCGAGCGCCTGAACCTCGGGGCATCCACGACGGCCGACCTGACCCAGACGGAAGGCCGCCTTTCCCGCGCCATGTCCACCCTGACGGACGCCGAGGCTTCGTTGCGCGAAGCCGAGGCCTCCTATATCCGGCTGACCGGGAAGCCCGTGCCCCCGTCGCTTGCGGAAGTATATGTCCCTGAAGGGATGTTTGCCGACCCCGACGCGGTGATGAAGGCGGCTGAGGAAGGGAACCCCAAGCTGAAGGCGTATCTTGCGGACATCCGGGCGGCACGCGGCGAGAAGGAACTTGCACAGTCGGCCTACCATCCGAAGATCAATCTTGAGGTTGGGCCGAACTATTCGGATCGCGGCGGCAGGGGGAGCAATTGGACGTCGAGTTTCGACGTCATGGCGACCATGCGTTGGAACCTGTTCAACAGCGGTGCGGATAAGGCCGAGACGGAAGCCGCCGAGTCGCGCATCCGTCAGGCGCGTCAGACCGCCTATAACTTCTTTGATGATTTGAATCTCGAAATCGCGGACACGTGGACCCGTTACATGGCCGCCATTGAACAGCGGAAGTATTATCAGGAAGCGGTCGTTTACAACACGCAGACGCGGGATGCTTATCTGGCGCAGTTCAACCTTGGGCAGCGCAGCCTGCTTGACGTGCTGGACGCCGAGAGCGAGCTCTTCAATTCCGCCACGCAGGAAGCCACGGCGCGCGGGAACGAGATCGTCGGAGCCTATCGGCTGTACGCGCTGGCCGGGCAGTTCCTTCCGGTGCTGAACATAGACGACAAGTCCCTTTACGTTTCCCAGCGCGAAAGTGAACCTTCCAAGTAACCCTGTCTGCCCTTTTTCCGGGGCTCTGCCCCTCGGGACCCCGCAAGGGGGCAGCGCCCCCTTGACCCGGCGGCGCGTTTCCTTTGGCGGCCTTGCCGCCAAAGGAAACGCTTGTACGGCGTAATGGAAGGGAGGGGGAGTATCTTTTTTCGTCTTTTATCGGAAGCCTGTTGAGTGGGATGTGCCTTGAATCCGTCTCAGTTGTGGTATTCCTACGAGGGAACCACTTCTTTTGAATCCATAAAATGATTGCAGTCCGGCGTGGGAAGGCACTCCACTCCCGAAGCGTTTCTTGACTTCCTCGGTTTTCTATGTGTATTTTTAGAAAGGTGCTTCAAAACACCTTTATTCCTTGGCGGCCCGCCGTCCCGTTAGAGTGGCTTTTTTTACGCCTCCGTTTTGGCGTAACCTTTGCCTTATTCTCCGGGTGTGGGCTAATATAAGACTGGCTTGCCGGGAATATGCCCGCCGTTCCAAGGACGGTTTTGAGCACCCGGAGTTTTCTATTTTGAAGGCTCCAATCAAAAAAATCCTTGGAGTGCATCATGTCAGAAACGCCTTTTCCTGTTTCCGCTCCCCCTCCCGATGCGGCATCTCTCGCCGCCCTGCTTCAGAGCGCGGCTCAGGCCCTGCTCCGTTCCGGCACGCCGTCCGACGAAGAACACCCCGCGCCTGCGAAGGTAGAGCGAATCCAAGAGGAAATCCGCCATTATCGATTTCCTCCTTTGGCTGTGCGCTGCGAAAAAGAACTGTTGGAAGCGGAAGACGCCGAAGAAATGCGGGAATTGCTGTTCAGAGCGTTCTCTTCGCTTGAAACCTTCGCGGATCTTCTGGAACTGATGAACCCCGAGGCCAAGGTGGAAGGCGTGGTGATGCATACGCTGGCCCGGGAATTGCGGCGTAT
>ENA-UONU01002592-UONU01002592.1-human-gut-metagenome-genome-assembly--contig:-CS51-NODE-2592-length-10326-cov-8.049946_pt1 | contig 10326 bp, 10 predicted proteins | sample MGYA00242462_ERZ724009 | MGnify/ENA metagenome assembly ERZ724009 | reverse complement strand
CTCTCCGCAAGCCGCGTTTGCGGAGTTTCAGGGGAATCTGTCCAAACGTTCCTCTTCCCGGCGTAGGGCCGGAATGACGGAGCAAAACAACTTTCTCTTATCCTCCGGAGGATAAAAAAATAGCTTCTATTCCCACTTGGTTTAATGCGAAAGATTACCTGGCTAACAAGCTGGTTCAGCTGAAGGCTGTCGAGCCCGAGGGCAACTGGACGGCGGAAAGTCTGACCAAAAGTGTTGGAAGAAAATGGCTACAAGGGTGATGATGGTGCCTACAAGCACTTCACCGACTTCGGTATGGACGAAAACGTCAGCCCCAATGCGCTGTTTAATGTTTCTGAATACTTGGCTGCAAAAGCAGAACAGCTTAATGCTATGAGCTTTGAAGGTAAAAACTGGAGCGCCGCTTCTGTGTATGACGCCATCAAAGCCGCCGGTATGAATGTTTGGGAACACTACGAACAGTTCGGTTCCAAAGAAGGCATCAATCCTTCCAATAGCTTCAATGCTGAAAGCTACATCGCCGCCAAGACGAAGCTTATGAACGAAACCCAAGAAGGCGGACGCGCTAACTGGACCATCGCCGAAGTAAAGGCTGCATTTGAAGAAAATGGTCTTTCCGCTCTTGATCACTACAACCTGTTTGGTCAGGATGAATTCAAGGCTGCCGGAAAGGAAACTGCTTTGGCCGATGCGATTAAGGTAGCGGACGCAGATAAGGTTACCGCCGACAGCACATTTGATCCCTTCTCCGGCGTGCAGACCTACGCTACTACTCAGGCTGCTCTTGATGCTCAGGAGGCCGGTTCGCTGGCTGAAAATTACGCTATCAAGGATGCGACGGGCACCGTGGACGTGACCGTCGAACAGCAGGCCGGCCTTGCCGACCTTCTTGCCGGTGCCACTCCCGCCGTCACCGATACCGTTAAGTATCATCTGATCGATACCGTGGCCGCCATTGCTGGAGCCAGCACGATCGTCCTCACCGGTTCTACCGACGGATACGCCATTGATGATACTCTTGCCAACGCCGTTGCCGGTTCGGACGGGCTGGTCAACGGTGCAAAAGCAGTCACTGCCGATGTTGCGCTCGGTGCCAAGGCTGACGACGTCGCTACAACCACGCTGAAGTACGATGACATCGACGGCAAAGACGCCAGCCATATTGTCCTCGCGAAGGCTGATGACAGTGCTCTTGGTAAGGCCGAAATCGTCATCGACGCCACTGATAGCGCCGGGGCTTTGGTGGGCGCAGATAGCAAGGGCTTTGATGTTGACACCACCAATGATGCACTTGATGGCTCTGCTATTAGCGGCCTTACCTACAAGTTCGTGGGCATCGCTCATGATGACTTCTTGAAAGTTGGTACTGAGTTTGCCTCCGTGGACGGTGGTGCCGGTAACGACGCTATCACGGCGAGAGACTCCGCCGTCGCAGTTACTCTCATCGGCGGTCAGGGTGCTGACTATCTGGTCGGTGGTGCGGAAGTTGATGTTATCTTTGCGGGCAGCATGACGACCTTGAAGGATGGCGTGTATGGTGAAGGAAGTGATTCCATTGCCAAGGATGCAATCAACACCCAGTTCGTCAAGGGGTTCTTTGGTCCCGATAGCAATTGGATGGATCCGTCCGCTCAGGCCTTCTTCAAGGAACACAACATTGTTGAAGGCCGCGAAGGCGATGATATCCTTGTCGCTTCTTCCGGTAAGGACGTCTTCCTGTTCCAGACCGGTGGCGGTTCCGACGGCAAGGATCAGGAACTGAGCTTCAAGGAGTTGTAAGGATACCATCCACAGCTTTACCGTGGGCCAGGACGTCCTGTTTGTCATGGATCAGAGTGAACAGGCCCCTGACGGAACTATCGCAGGGCTCAACCATAAGTTCTCCGCCGGTTGGACGATCGATGGAGACGGAAAGGTTACGGTTGGTGGCGTTGAAAAGGGTACTGTAACGGTTACGTGGAACGATAACTTCCACACAGCTACAGTGCTCATTGATGATGGCATCGTGGGCCAGTTGGGCGGCGATCTCACCATCAATCTCGTCGGTGTTCAGGGTGCTGACGCCAACACGACGGTTGCCGAACTCTTTGGCCTCACTCAGGCGACTGCCTAACTGTCAGTAGCCTTAACTGATTAATAAAAGGTCCCCGGCTTCAACATAGGGAAGCCGGGGACTTTCTATTTTCAGCGTGAAGCTTGTATTTCATTGAAAAAAAACAAGATACTTTTCAAAAAACCGTACCGATCATACTCAATGGGATAACCGTTTCAGCATTCAGCAACGCGGAATCCCCCGGGGGCATTTCCGCCCCATTCGCAGGAGCGCCTTATTTCTAGCCCCTTGATGGCGATGCGCTGGTTGCGGATTTTCAACCAACTGATCTTAACTTTACTTGAAGCAAGGCGTTTCAATACATCCCCTCCGGCGGCCGTACTGATCAGGGAGGACTCCTTGTGCCCCCCCCTTGCTCAAATGCATCCTCGAAGCGGCACTCCGCCGAGTGTGCCTCGTTTTCTTGAGGTGCCTTTTCTGCATACGGCATGCGCGATCCGAACGTCTAGACCGTGGGACGGCCCGACTCTCCCGCGAGTGGGAAAGATGCCATAAAGAAAAGGAAGAGGAATCGGAAGGGGAACGGGCTGCGGGCAAGTCGCCTGCAGTTGCGGGGGAGGGGGCTGTTCTCAAAACAACACCTCGTAAATTTTATTGGAAAACAACGTTTCAGTAGCGGGCTAGGAAAAACCGCACAAGGGCTGTGGGCGGGAATACCCCTGTTTACACTCGGGCCTTTTCACGATAGCCTAAAAAGATTGCACGAAGCAAGTATCCCCTCTTCTCTAACCGTTTTTTCATGAAAAATCCTATGCGTATCCCATCCGCTCGCCTTGCGCTTCCCGTACTCGTATGGGCCGTTCTGTACGCCACCCATGCTTTCCTGGGGTATTATCATGATGACTATGCCTATGCGGGGCTGACGTATTTTTATACCGTCGAGGGGCCGTACAGCGAGCGCCTGACGCTGCTCAACTACGTCAACTATCTCTATCAGCATTATATAGGATGGGGCGGGCGTATCGTCGCCTTTGGGATAGCCATTCCCTTTATGCACGCCGGGCCTTCCGTCTTCTGGCTTGTTCAATCGCTTCTGGTTACCGGTATTTTGTGTTTTGGAGCGTCAATCGCGGCCAGATTCACCGCCAGAGAGGACTTCCCGCAAACGCTGCTGTTCCTGCTGGCGAGCTACATGTCAATGAAGATAACGCTCGTCCGGGACGGCCTTTACTGGGGAGCCGCCTCCGTGCTCTATGTCTGGCCGATGTTTTTCCTGCTTTGGGCTATTTTTCTCATCATGCGGGAACCGTTGCGGAAAAAGGATATTGCCCTCGCCGCCGTGCTGTTCTTCATCGCCTCGGCCTCTTCCGAGCCGTTTTCCCTGTATGCGTTCGCGTTCGTGGGAATGCGCCTGCTGGTGGATGTTGTTGAAAAGAAAAAACGGCTCCTCCCCAACCTACTTTGGCTTTCAACCTCTCTTGCCGGGTTTTTGTTTTGCTTTCTGGCTCCCGGCAATCTCAAGCGGGCAATGAACTTTCCGAGCCAGAACATTCCTCCTCTGGCGGAATTGCTTAGAGGCATTCCTGATGCCTTTACATGGATAACGAATGTCTTTCCCTCCTGCTACCCGCCTCTCCTGCTTCTCCTGACCCTGTTCACGCTTTGTTTCTATGCGTTGCGCATAGGTATGGCCAAAGAAAAAAACTATTGGCATCTCCTTCCTCTTGTTGTGGCATGCTGCGCGACCACCTGCCTTTTCCTGCTCCCCGTCGCGAGAAACCCTCGCGTATTCATGCCGTTCATCCTGACTCTTCCCATCATCACGGCACCGGCTCTGAATGTCCTTCTCAAAAAACTGCCGGGAAAACTGCTGCCCGCGCTTTGCCTTCTCGGAATCATAGGGTATGGCCTGAGCAGCTACATCCCCATCTGGGAGGGGTATCGGGCGAACTACGATACCATCGTTGCGAACGACGCCACCCTGTCCGCCTACAAGCCGGGAGATATGAGCGTTGTGCTTAAGAAGCTTCCGGACGAACAGTATGCGAATGCCATGCCCTATACACCCGGAACGGACTATATTGAAGTTTTCATGAAGCAATACTACGATATTCCTATGGAGGTTCCCCTTGTCTTCAAAGATGAACGGTGATCCTATGAAAACGGTCTCCCTTATTATCCCCGCGTACAATGAAGAGGAAGCCATTCCATATTTTCTCGAACGGATTGCCCCGCTTCTCGATGCCGAGCCCTATGCGTTTGAAATGATTTTTATTGATGACGGCAGCAAGGACAGGACGCTGGAAATCCTGCTCGAAGCCCGTCGGAAAGACCCACGCATCAGGATCATCGAGCTTGCCCGGAATTTCGGCAAGGAATTGGCTATGACCGCAGGATTCCACGCGGCTTCGGGCGACGCCGTCGTCCCCATGGATGTGGACCTGCAGGACCCGCCGGAACTGCTTTCGGACTTTCTCCGCAAGTGGGAGGAAGGCTATGACGTCGTGCTCGGCGTCCGCAGGCAGCGGGAGTCGGACACGATGTTCAAGCGCATCACGGCCGGTCTTTTCTATAAGATATTCAATATACTGTGCGGAAAGCGGCTTGTTCCCAATGCCGGCGACTACCGCCTGATGAACCGGGCCGCGCTTGATGCCCTGAACAGCCTTCCTGAACGGGTTCGTTTTACCAAAGGGCTGTACGCCTGGGTGGGCTTCAAACAAGCCACGGTGGAGTATGACAGGCCGCAGCGGGTCGCGGGAAGCACCAAATGGAACGCGTGGAAGCTGTGGAACTTCGCGCTGGACGGCATTACGAGCTTCAGTACGCTGCCTCTGCGGATCTGGAGCTACCTCGGCATGGTTGTCGCGCTGTTCGGCTTCGGTTATGCGGCGGTACTGATCCTGAGGGCTCTGTTCTTTGGCGTGGATGTCCCCGGCTATACGTCCATCATGGTCGTCGTACTCGTGCTTGGCGGGACCATTCTGGTTTCCCTCGGCGTCATCGGGGAGTACCTCGGGCGCATCTTTGAGGAAAGCAAAGGCCGCCCGCTGTTTGTCGCGAGATCATACATCGGTTTTGAAAAACGGAACGATTCCGCAAGGCCCCATGACTAGAACGTCGGCACAGGCATTCCTGTATCTGCAGGCTTCCGTCATCGGAACGCTCTGCAACTTTTTCTCACGGTTTGCCTTTTCGGAATGGTTCAGCTTCGGCCTCAGCGTCGTTCTGGCCAATTACGTCGGCATGATCATCGTGTTTTGCCTTTCGTACAAACGCGCTTTCGGCGTCAGTAAGGCCACCGTGCCCATGGTGCTCCGTTTTGCGCTTGTGGCGCATGTGGGGCTAGTCGTTGTCTGGGCCGTGTCCACGGGGCTCTTTTCCCTTATCCAGTGGCTGCTGCCGCCGCTGCTCTCCCAAACAGAGGCTCTCCGGACGCTGGAGGCACTTTTCCCCGGATGGAGCGGGGCCCCGTCCCTTGCCGGATGGATTCCCGTACTGACCGGGGGAGGATGTCACGGAACAGGGATTCTGGCCGGATTTCTGGTCAACTTCTTCGGGCATAAACTGTTCAGCTTCGCCCATTACGAACCCGCTGGCTCATAAAACCCAAAAGCCCCCTGATACCGGAAGCCTTTCTGTTTCAAGAGAGCAAAAGCTACAGCTTTATTGAATGCCGCCCTTGCTATGTTCACGTAATGATTTTCAACTGTGGATAGTTTTTTGTTTCTTGAACCGGATCAAAGGTTTCTCGATAAGGCGTACGACCCCATAAGAAAGAATCACTGTCAGGGCAAAGGCCGCAGAGAAAAAGAGAAGCGATCTTTGTCCGAAGAAGAAATAGATGCACATTCCGGCAGTCGTATGCAGTAAATAGACTGGATAAGATAAATCTCCCAGCAATTTGTCCAGTTGGGATGATTTGAGGGGAAAAAGGGAAATCACGACCCACGCGGACAGAAACATTGAAATATAAAGGCCATAATTCCAGGGATAATAGGGATCGAAAAGCCACAGTACACCGTGTATGCACCAAACAAGGACACTCGTGCACGGCATGCCGAATCTTTTCAGGGTTTCATAATAATGAAGCGTCAAGGAGCCTACGGAAAAGGCCAACAGGCCCGTGGCAAACCCCGAATACCGAATGGGAAAACTTTCCGGAGTGATTCCGTACTGGATATTGCCCGCCAGCGTGATCAGAAAGCTGAGGATGGCGGCATGGCGGCTGTAGGCCATGAAAGGCATCAGCGCATACGCCCAGACCTCAACGAACAACGCGCTGGCTACGGGAACAAACAATCCGCCTACAGCGAAAGGAATCATCAAGAAATTGCCGATAAATTCGTACAGGCTTCCGGGGCGCTGAAAGGCAGGGTTGAGAACGGTCGTTTCAAAATGGTACCTTTTCAGAACAAAAAGAACGCCTATGCCCAATATCACGGAAAAGATATATGAAGGATAAATACGCAGGAATCGGTTTTGTGCGTAATCTTTGAGCCCGGATGGAGAAAATCCATATTTTTTTGTCAGAACGAGGGACATTAAAAAACCGCTCAAGACAAAAAAAACCCATACGGCATACGCAGCCGGGCCATGAATCATATTGCCATAGAGATGTGAGATGGCAACCAAAAATGATAGAAAAAATCTCCACGTCCCAATTCCCGGCATATATATCTTCAACCTTTCCATCATACGAAGCGCTCTCAGAGGGGTTTAAATCCGATAAAACCCCGTATGTCTCCAGCCGGGACACACGGCGTTTTATCGGGATAAATCAACATACGGCTTTCAACTTGTTTAATACCAGAGGGGGCCATCGTTCTCAAGTACGAATATTTGAAGGGCGGGGACAAACGAAAGGGCGATCCGGGAAGAATCGCCCTTTCAGCACAGGGGCGCTCTCGCGTGTTACCGCAGCGGAAAAAAACGGGCTGCGATTTCCTTTTGAAACGCTTCCGGCAACAGCGCCCAGTCATGTACGTCAACGAAAATCGGGATGTCGCTTTCGCGGAATGCCGTTCGGAGCGCCTCGACCGCCGGGCAGGGCCGCAGAAGTGCGCCGGGGGTGCGGACGACAAGATCGAGATCGCTCCCCGGATGGGCCTTTCCTGACAGGCGGCTGCCGTATGCCCATACCTCGGCGTCAGGAACAATGGCGCGGAGCAGAGCGCAGACCGCCTCCCTGATCGCCGGTTCAAGAAAAAGCTCATTCCGTTCCATCGGTTTCGCCCCGTTGTCCACCCTGCCGTTCGGCCAGCCGCCCGGCCAGTGCCCGCGCATCGGCTATGAAACCTTCAACCTGCTTCAAGGCCTCTTCCGCAAGGGCTTCCCCGTAGTCGTGGGCGGTAAGGTTCCTGTTGTCCCGATACGAGAACCAGCGGCGCACCTCATCGGGCGTGAGCAGGCCGTGTTTCGCGGCATGGCGCAGCACGTCCTTGAAGTAAAGCCTGTCCACCTCGCCGGGCGAAGCGAAAAATTGCCTGAGGTACTTTCCAATGAGTTTGCCCCCCGTTTCGAGGACAAGCTCAAAGCCCTTGATGGTGGCGTTCCGGTAAACCTCATATTCCACACTGCCCGGCTTCGCCCGCTTCAAGAGGGCAAACGAGGCATCCAGCGTTTGGATGCACCTGTTGAAATGTTCCGTCTGCAACATGCCTGAATCCTTGTTTGGCTGGTCTGCGGAAATTCCCGCGCCGGGCTTTTCGCATCAATACGCGCCGGGCGTTCCCCAACGGCCAGTTCGGGTACGCCAGTGTCTTTCGAGAATCGAAAAACGTCAATACAAGACTGCGGGATGCCCCGCCCTTCCCTCTTGCCGGAAGGGGCCTTGCAAGCATGGGTGGACGGTAATCCATGAGCGTTCCCGTGCCCATTGTTTTTCGGTTCACGCCGCGGACGCGGAAGAAGCGGGGAAGGCCGAAAAAACGCCGCTTCAAAAACAAAACCCCGCCCCTCCGGTGAAGGAAGGGCGGGGCTGTTTTATGCCGTGTTCAGGCTAGTGCCTGGGGAAGGGTTAGGCTGTTACGAAGTTATCCGTATGGAGTGCATCGCCATCGCTTACGCCAATCGTCCCGATCTGGGTGAAGGTTTCATTGTCGCCGCCGTTACCTGTAATTTGGTACATCTCAAATACCTGTTCGCCATCAGCAACCTCTCCGATAAGAACAAAGGCCGTTGAGCCGCTAGCAAGACCGAGCGTGCCGTCGGTGGCAGTACTCTTAATCAAAGTACCAAGGTCTTCTACCGTTCCTTCAAACAGGAACAGCTTATCAGCGATATTAGTACCAATACTTGCAGCGCCAGCAGTCAGAGCAGTCAGTGCTTCATTGCTAGCCGTGCCTCCTACACCCTTAAGGAGGCCATCAATACCAAAGTTGGTATGCGCTCGAGGGCATCTCCATTTGAGACGGCAGCACCAGCCGTAAACCCGGTGATGGTATCAAAGATATCAGCACCATTCTCGGCGAGGATAACGGTGTCGCTGGCAGGCGTGGCTTCCTTCAGATCCACAATATCGGCACCAGCGCCCAGAGTGAAGGTGTCGGCGCCTTCGCCGCCGGTGACGTTGAAGGTCAACTCGCCCGAACCACCAAGCGTGAACGAGGGCGAGGAGAGATCAACCGTAACACCAGTGGTATCCGAGCTGGCGTCCACGGTGACGGCGGAGTCCGCCAAAGCGTTAAGCGTCACTGTAGCGCTGTTGATGGCCGTTAACGTATCCGTGCTGATGGTCGTGTCGCTGGCGACGGAAGCAATAGCCTGATCAACGCCGTAAGCGGTATTCGTCAGGATATCGTTGGAAGCATCAAACGCAGCCAGCGTATCGGAGACGGTGATGCCATTGCTCACTTCGGCCTTCGCCAGAACATCGTTGGAAGCGGCCTTGATGTTGGCGATGGTGTCGAGAATCGTATAGCCGTAGGTAGCGCCTTCATAAGCAGCGCCGTTATCCGCACCGGCAACGAATGCCTGGACGGCGGCAAGCTCCGCTTCCACGTCGGCGACGGCGACATGGGCCGCAACAAAATGCGCACCCGCAGGAGTATCCGTCAGCGTGTAAGACACGTTGGCTTCGTTGAGGTGAAGAGCGTCCTGCAAGTTAACGAACTCATCATTGTAGATGATGCCGTCAAGGGAACCGATGAAGACTGCATCAGCCACATTTGCATTATCAATGCTATCTACGGTACCACTGACAAAGACTTGAGCGGCATCGTGGAACAGATTGTCGCTGGCGTTCTTCAAATTGTCCAAAGAATCGGTCAGGATGTAGCCAGTGGCGCCTTCGGGCAAAGTGGCGCCCAAAGCCTGAATATTCGCAACAGTGTCATTGAGCACGAACGTATAGGACAGGCCACCCAGTTCGGAAGCATTCGTAGCGCCCACGATGACGGCCTACGCGGCGGTTGTGGCAGCAAGCTGAGCGGCCGCAAGGCCACCAACGGTTACTTCGCCAAGGTCAGCCTTGACGTCGGTCAGGGCATAGCTGCCGGCACCTGTAACCATGTCCGCATTAGCGGGATCCATGATGTTCGCCAGCGAATCGCTCAGGGTGTAGATCGCAGCCAGTTCGGGCTTGGTTTCGTTGGCGGAACCGTCGATGAAGGCTTGCGCGGCGGCCTGAGCGCTGGCGACGGCTTCAACGGTCAGATCCGTACCGAGGTCGGCGGCGCCGTCGGTCAGGGTGTAGGCATGGCCTTCAAGCACGGCGGGATCGGCGGCCATGATGTTCGCCAGAGAGTCAGACACGGTATAGGTGGCAGCCAGTTCGGGCTTGGTTTCGTTGGCGGAACCGTCGATGAAGGCTTGCGCGGCGGCCTGAGCGCTGGCGACGGCTTCAACGGTCAGATCCGTACCGAGGTCGGCGGCGCCGTCGGTCAGGGTGTAGGCATGGCCTTCAAGCACGGCGGGATCGGCGGCCATGATGTTCGCCAGAGAGTCAGACACGGTATAGGTGGCAGCCAGTTCGGGCTTGGTTTCGTTGGCGGAACCGTCGATGAAGGCTTGCGCGGCGGCCTGGGCAACGGCGTCGACGGTCAGGTCTGCACCGAAATCGGCGGCACCGTCGGTCAGGGTGTAGGCATGGCCTTCGAGCACGGCGGGATCGGCGGCCATGATGTTCGCCAGGGTGTCGCTCAGGGTATAGGTGGCAGCCAGTTCGGGCTTGGTTTCATTGGCGGAGCCGTCGATGAGGGCTTGCGCGGCGGCCTGAGCCTGGGCAACGGCGTCGACGGTCAGGTCTGCACCGAAATCGGCGGCACCGTCAG
>ENA-UONU01002587-UONU01002587.1-human-gut-metagenome-genome-assembly--contig:-CS51-NODE-2587-length-10355-cov-5.451650_pt1 | contig 10355 bp, 11 predicted proteins | sample MGYA00242462_ERZ724009 | MGnify/ENA metagenome assembly ERZ724009 | reverse complement strand
GTCGCCGCAGAAACCTTTTACGTCGAATCCATCGAGATAGGTACGAGCCCGGGAGTGCTCGCCGCCGAAAATATCGCCGTGGCGTTCAACGCCGTAGTCTCCTGCACGGTGGAAGACATCGAGGTGATTGCTACATGAGCGCGGACGACTACCTTGCCTTGATCACTTCCGAGCACCGGCACCGTCCGAAGTTCGAGGCCGTCGTCGCCGGACTGGCCGGGCCGTTCGTCGAAATGCAGGCCATGCTCGAAAGGATGCGGACCCTGCACGACATCGACACGGCCACCGGCGTACATCTTGATCGCGCGGGAGAATGGATCGGAAGAAGCCGCTATGTGGCCATTCCCCTTGAGAATGTCTATTTCTCGTGGGGCGTCGAAGGGCTTGGATGGAACGAAGGCTACTGGAAAGGGAAGTATGACCCGGATCGCGGCATGGTGCGGCTTTCCGACGACGCGTACCGAACCGTCCTGAAAGCGAAGATCGGCGCGAACCGTTGGGATGGAACCATCCCCGGGGCGTATGAAGTTTGGAGAACGGCTTTCGCGGATATCGGGAGTGTCGTCGTCATTCAAGACAATCAGGACATGAGCATGATCCTCGGCATAACCGGAGTCCGGCTCGACAACGTCATGCGCCAACTCATCCTCCAGCGCTATATCGACCTGAAGCCCGAAGGCGTCCGTATCTCGTACTATGCCGTATCGAACAGCGGCGCTCCCCTTTTCGCCTGGAACTGCGATTCCGAAGGGCTCGCAGGATGGGCAAGAGGGGCATGGCCTGAAAAAATCCTGCCTTTTCACCCTGATCACCGTCAGGGGAGATAAAAAAAGCTGGCGCGGGCATGTTGGACTCACAGGAGGACGACATGCCCGTTATCAATGAAATATTGCCTTTCGCCCCACAGGCGACCGTTGAACTGAGTGAAATTCTGAGCCTCGCCGACTACACCGCCGACATGCAGCGCCTGCGCGGAAACCAGCCGGGAATCGCCCGGCTCGAGCTTGTCAACACGGTGCTCAGGCAGACGTCGCATATGGCCGCCGGGCTCGCGCAGTTCATCGCCAACCGGTACGACGGCGGCGTCAAAGACGACGGAAACCTCGACGCCGTCGAATCCGGATTGCAGGCGGCGATCATGAGCCTCGTCTCCGGCGTCACGGACCCTCTGTCAAAAACGCTGGCGACACTTGAAGCAATCCGTAAAAGCTGGATTGGAGCCCCCCGTTACCACCGCTCTACGGTGCTCCCCCCGGACTACGCATGGGTGAATGGCGACCTCATCCTTTTTGAAGATCGTCCAGAATTTGAAGAGGTTTACCTCGCTGGCGGCTTCGAGGGAATGCTTCTCGAAGCAAACGCCACCAGCGAGCAGATCGCCGCCAACCTCGGGAAGTTCAGAAAACATCCTAACGGACTGGGATTATACCTTCCTAACCTAAGCGAACAGTTTTTCCGAGCTTGGACGGGGATAGGAACCGCCGGAGCGCATCACGATGCAGGGTTACCGGATGTTGCTGGAGCCTTTTATTCGGTGCACTCGGCCAACGGATCGCAGTATACCAGCGGTGCCTTTACTCAGAGTCAGGGCGGCGCATACTTTGCAGGAGGAAACTCCCATGCCGAATTTGGCATCACTTTTAGGGCCTCGAACAGTAATAAAACATATGGTGCATCTCCGACTGTCATGCCTACGTCCGTTGATCTCCCTATATGTCTCTATCTAGGTAATTCCGCATGATTTTTAACCTAACCGCCTGCGTTTCCGAGCTTGGACGGGGGCGGGCCGGGAGGCCGGGAGTTATCAGGGGGACGCAATACGGACTATCGAAGCGTGGTGGGATAGTCCTGCTTACACATCTGTAGGGGGTGGCTGTGCATACAACGGCAATTATTCATCTGGATGCTATCAAACGGTAGATGGGGCGGCCTACCACACCTTCGGGTTCGATGTTTCAAAGGCAGTCCCGACAGCCGTTGAAAACCGCCCAATCAACGTGACTTTACCTGTTATCCTTTACCTTGGCCTTCCGGCCTAGGCCGGATTACCGAGATACAAAACGACAGGGAACCGGATATGTGCCGGGGAAAACTCGGTTGCCGCGTGCTCACCCCAAACGCGGGCGGCGTCAAAAACTACATGAAAAGGTTGGATAACAGGATCAGTCGCTGTGACGCTAGCCTGTGTCGCCGTGCTGGTTTCAGCATAGACAGCACCGCCTGTATAGACGGTCGGGATAAAAGATTGCGCCCACCCGGTCGTCCAGCCCGCAGTCAGAGTACGGCCCGTGTCAGTGGCACAGACACCAGCTTCCCCCGCCCCCTGCGTCCACCCTCGGAAAGGCTTCTTTTGAACCATAACCAACAATAAAAGGAACAAGATATGAGCAATCCTCAACTCCATATGTATGACCTGAAGACTGGAGAATACACTGGTAGCCGTGATGCAACTCTGCGCCCGAACGGCAAGCCGATCCTTGAAGCCACCGGCGCAACGCCTGTTGCTCCACCCGTCACCATTCCCGAGGGGCACATTGCCCGCTGGAATGGCGAAGTGTGGGAGACGGTGGAAGATCACCGCCAGCATATGGACGAGCGCGGACGGAAAGAAGGCGGGACGCCGTACTGGCTGTCGGAAGATACATGGCAATCCCAACCACGATACATGGAAGAACTCGGGCCGCTCCCCGAAGGGGCGTTGCTCGAAAAGCCGGAGCGCCCGCTTGACGAGTACAAGGTCGACAAGCGGCGGGAGATAGCCGCAGGCTATACTACGGCGCTGACTGCAACGCTAACGATGCCCGCCGAAGCTCCATCTCCTGTTGAGGTTGCGACGGGAGCCGCGCTTTTTGCTGTTGACGACGCCGTTGGGCTTGTCGACGTACAGATGATCTTGATCGCGAGGAGGGACGAATTGCTGGAGGCGGTGGATGCGGCAACCAACCAAGAAGCGCTCGAGAACATCGTTATCGATTATCCGGTTTGATTCCTATCCTCCCATGCCGTAGAGCCGCCGTAAACAGCATGGGAGGACAGCATGGCCTTACGATATGTCGAGTACAAACGGCGGCAATGGGTTTTGAGATTTCGCGATCCGTGGTCGGGAAAACAGCGCGTCAGGAGCTTTTTTACCGAAGCCGAAGCCAAGGCTTTTGAAGCCGTACAAGCTGAGCTCTACACTCGCGAACGCGAGCTTATCCGCCGCGCGCGGCGGCGCACGTCTTCGGCGTCGGCAACGCGCGCGACAGTCGCGGAGCTTTTGGGGTGGTATATGGAAACCCTTGAAAACCCGACGACGCGGGCGACGTCGCAACAGCACGTCGAACCGCTGACGGCCATCTTCGGTCACCGCCGGGCACACTGCCTCACCTGTGATGATGTCCTCGCGTGGTGCGAAGTACAGCGCCAGCGCGGCGTCGGGCAATCAACAGTCCATCGGCGCGTCTCCATCCTGCGCACGGCATACAGTTGGGCCGTAAGGATGCGCGTGCTAACGGGAAATCCGCTCATGACGCTACGCATCGCGAAACCCGCAACCCGGCGCATCACGCCGCCGTCAACGAAAGAGGCCCGGCTTCTCTATAATGTGGCCGCGCCGCATATCCGCCGAGTGATCGTTCTTGGTATGGCGACAGGAGCTCGTATAGGCCCGAGTGAGCTTTTCCGGTTGAAATGGAGTGACGTCGATACTGAAACGGGGATCGTCAGAATGCCCAACGCCCACAAAGGGGCGCGGGATGAGGCACGGGATGTTCCGATCCGGGACGACGTGCTCGCGCTGCTCAGGGAATGGCAAGAAGAGGATACGCGGACCGGATATGAATATGTCATTGCCTATAAAGGACGACCCGTCCGTTCCATTTCGAGTGGCTGGCATAATGCCCTCAAGCGGGCGGGTATCACGCGGCGCATCCGGCCCTACGATTTGCGACACGCCTTCGCCTCTCTTGCTCTTATGCATGGGGCCGACATTAAAAGTGTCGCGGAAACAATGGGACACCGGGGAATCACCATGCTCCTCACCGTTTACCAGCACACGAGGTTTGACCAGCGCCGCCGGGCCGTAAACGCCGCGCCGGGGCTTTTCTCAAGCTCCGGCGTGAAGGAGGACAGGAAAAAACGAATTTCAGGCAGAGGCGGGGGAGATGCGAACTCCCCCACCGGCCCGGCGAGGACACGCCGGACCACGGCCCCACATGATACGGACATATCATGCGGAGTATCCGCCTGCGGTTATGCTCATGACGAGCGCGTAAACGCATATCAGGACGGATGCCGGGGCGCAACCCAAGGACCATCAAAAAATGACGGGAGCACATAACAAAGAAATCAGATGCGGACACTGTAACCGCTTGCTCGCCAAGGGCGAGGCTCTCTATCTTGAATTGAAATGCCCACGTTGCGGGGCATATACTATACTGCGCGCCACGAGCGCCAAGTCTGCGGGCCGTGAGCCTCTTTTTGAGGTGTCACATGCTCCGCAGGCCGTATCACCCACCACTCCCCAGTCCGTATCTTCAACCTGAATCCGACACGCCGGGATATATCCTTGGCGAACACGGTGGCGTTGTCGGCTTCGGAAAGCGCGGCTTCTATGTCGCGGCAATCCCGGCACAAAAGGCACGGGAGACGATTTTACGCCACCACTACTCGCAATCAATCGTCAACAATTCATATATTCACTTAGGAGCGTTCTATCGGGATAACTTCGCGGGTGTCCTGCAATTCGGTTATGCCCTCAATCCAGCCTGCGCCGGTAAAATTGTCGAAGGGACGGTACAGGGGGAATACCTGGAGCTTAATAGAATGTGGCTCGCCGACGTCTGCCCGCGCAACAGTGAGAGTATGGCGATCAGCTATGCGGTTAAATATATCCGCCGGGCAAGTCCAAGCGTCGCTTGGATACAGTCTTTCGCCGACGAACGGTGTGGAAGGCTTGGCGTCGTTTATCAGGCCTCAAACTTTCTTTATCTCGGGTGCCACGTCAGTCCATTTTATTTCCTCGACGGCGATTACTACCATAATATCCTTATGACGGCGCATCGAAAATCAGGCGGGCGCGGGCGTATGTTGCGTGAGAACAAAAAACGCGCGATTCCGCTTGCGTATCGTCAGTTCCGGTACGTCCTCTTCCTGAAGCAGTCATGGCGCAAGCGTCTGAGGCTGAAAATACAGCCATACCCCAAACCCAAAGCGTAAATGCAGAGGCCCGGAGAATGTCTCCGGGCCTCTGCATACAGTGTGCCATGAACTACGATTGCAGATTTCAAGGTGTGTAGAATCGCGCGCTGCGTTAGCCGGAGCGTGGAGAAGCGGCATAAACAGAACGGCGGGAACACACTCCTCTTTTTCTGTTTATGCATACGGTATGCCATAGTATACTCTTCTCCAATTTTCTCATACCAAAACTAAATGGCGTTGTACACAAAACTGTCTGGCGCGTTACAATTCCGGTCGAGGGCCATGCGTTATTGTATTGTTATGGTTTGGGTTAGGTTTGGCTTGAGAGGTACGGATAAAAAGTAACATAATATTTATGATTATGAGATAAAAATGGAACAGTAATGTTTTACAACTCTTTTTTCGTTGAATATTCATATGTTAATGAATCATGCAGTCCGCAAAGGCAGAATGTCGGCCCCCCCCAAGAGAAGATCCCGGCATTGGAATGGGATGGCTGTAAACACCAGTCCGTTAACGCGTAAACAATGGCCATAGCGAGGGGCCGTGCCCACGGATGGCTTTTTACTCGCATCGAACGGGGACCACAGCGGGAAAAGGGCACACCGGAAACCCCAGCTCTATCCTGTTACTCGCAAAAAAGGAGGCGCCTCACAGGGAAAACCCTCTGAGACGCCTTACGGGAAGCCCGGCGGCCCGCGCCGTTCCGGTGAAAGGTCAGCGCTAGCTGAGCGAACGTTCGGTATACTCGGAAAAATCGTATGTCGATTGAGGATGTTCCTGCAAGAAGGCCGGCGACGAGACAAGGCAGTTTGCTGTGGCGACATTACAAGCCGTAGGGATATTGTACAGATTGGAAATGCGCAGCAGGGCCTTAACGTCCACGTCATGCGGCTGGGCCAGCATGGGGTCCCAGAAGAAGATCAGGGCGTCGATCCTGCCTTCCGCGATACGGGACCCCATCTGCTGATCCCCCCCGAGCGGACCGGATTTCAGGCACTCCACGGGGGTCGACGGGCTCTCGTCGCCAAGCAGCTCGCGCAACGCCGCGTCTATAAGACGTCCCGTGGTCCCCGTGCAGGTCAGGCGATGGCCTTTCAGTTCGTTGACATGCTCCCGCGCCCACCGGACCAAATCCTTTTTGCAGTTGTCGTGCGCCACCAGCGCGATATTCATGAAAGCTCCTTTGGAAAAGAAGATAACAAAGAACGACGCCCTCCCCCCAGCCTGTTCCGAAACGGCGCGGGCGTTCCTGCAAAAGGATACGAGAGGCGCGGACGGAGTCAAGAAAAAGGTTTTCCGTGGTGCCCGGCTACCGCCACGGGCCCTCGACAATCTCACAGCCCTTCCGTTCCAGCGCGCCGTCTACCCATCCACGATCAAAAAGCCCCCGGCGGGCATTCTCGGTCTTCGCCAGATCCCGCTCATGGGATTGCCGCGCCGCGTCGTACAGACTGGCCGCATCTCCCGACGGGATGACGATGACGCCGTCGCGGTCCCCGAGGATGATGTCCCCGGGCTCCACACTCTGGCCGCAGCACACGACGGGGACGTTGATTTCGCCCGGGCCTTCGCGGTATGGTCCGCCCGGCGTAAATCCCGAGGCATACACGGGCAGCGGAAAACCGCGCAGGCAATCCGCATCCCGGATCGGGCCGTCGACCACAATCCCGGCGAGTTTTTTGGACGCGGCATACCGGAACATGAGTTCACCCATAAGGGAACGCCCCGATTCCCCACCAGACACGATGAGCACGTCGCCCTCCTCCGCCATGTTGAGGGCTTTATGGATCATAAGGCTATCGCCGGGACGGGCCTTCACGGTCAAGGCCACACCCGACATGGTTCCGACCGGGTCCGAGAGCAGACGCACATCCGGAGTCATGGCGCACATCCGGTGCATGGCATCCGCGACCGGAGCCGTGGCGAACGCTCCATAGGCCCGGACCAATTCGGGATCAGGCAGAGGACGTTGGGTAAAAATACGAAAACCAACCGACATAAGAACCTCGGGATGGCGGAAGCACCGCTTCCGGTTGCAGCTATCAACGGAAAGGGCCGCACCGCTCGGGGGGAGAGAGCGGCACGGCCCGCCGGGAGAGGCTTTCGTGTATGGGACTCCAATTTCAACGTATCGTTTGAAGCCTCTCCACAAGGCTATCAAAGAAAAGGTAACCAGCATGGATACCCTTTCCGTCAATCTGTTCTGATTTTTTTAAGAAAGGTTCCACCGAACTTCTGTCGGATTTAGGCAACCCCGGCCCTTTTTCGGAGATCGTTATACAGTGCCTCTGGCAGGTTCACGCCTGAAATCCGGTTTCGTTCCCGCAGCGCGAAACGCCGTTCCCCGGGTAAACGTACGCCTTCCTGTCCGAGCAGGTGCCCGCACAAGGCCTCAAGCCGTGCCGAAAAATCAGGATTCAACGGTTTCGGGTCCAGCAGGATGAACGTCTGTCCTATGCCGGGCGCGTTTCCCGTGGGCTCAAAGAACGAGCTGGCTTCATAGGCGTGATTGGCACCCGTGAGCGTAGCGGAAAGGATTTCCACCATCAGGGCAAGGGCCGCCCCTTTGGCATCCCCGACGGGAATCATCGTTCCGCCCAGCGCCGCCACGGGGTCCGTGGTCGCCCGGCCCGCCGCATCCAGAGCCCAACCTTCGGGGATCGCCTCACCCCGCTGTTTCGCGCCCATGATCTTGCCCCGCGCCACTTTGCTCAGGGACATATCGATCACCAGCGGATGCTTCCCCTCCCTCGGACAGCCAAAGGCTAGCGGATTCGTCCCAAAGGACGCCTTTGATCCGTTCCACGGAGCCATCGCCGCCGGCGTGTTGGAAAAAATCAATGATATGAGCCCCGCTTCCGCGATCCGTTCCGCATACAGCCCAACCACGCCGCAATGGTGCGACCGGGTGACTCCCAATACGGACACCCCGTTGCCGCGCGCCAGAGGTATGGCCTTTTCCAGCCCCGCCAGAATGGCCGGAAAAGCGAACCCGTTTCCCGCATCCACCAGCACGGCAGCAGGAGCAGGCTGACGCACCAGCGGAATGGCCCGCGCTTTTACCTTGCCTGACAGAGCCTGATCCACATAAAAGGGAATGCGGGAGAACCCGTGTGAGGGGAGCCCATCCAGTTCGGCCCGCACCAGCGCCTCCACGACGCTGGCGGAGGACTCCTCGGGCACGCCCGCTTCCCTGAACACGGCCATGCCCAAATCCTGAAGCTGTTCGGGAGTCAAAATCATGCGGCACCTCTCAGGCATTCGGCAACCTTCCGTGCCACGACGGCGCTGACCCGGACGTTGGATTCACGGGTTACCCCGGCGATATGGGGGGTCAAGAGGCAATTGGGAACGTCCGCCAATGGCGAACCCGCCGGGAGCGGCTCCTTCTCAAAGACATCGACCATCGCCCCGGCGAGCCGACCTGAGCGGAGCGCATCCGCAAGGGCCGCTTCTTCCACAATGCCGCCCCGGGCCGTATTGATCAGTACAGCTCCCGGCTTCATGCGCGCCAGCCGTCCCGCGTCGAAAAGCTGGCGGGTATCAGGCGTAAGCGGTACATGCAGGCTCACGGCATCCGCTTCGGCAAGCAGGGTTTCCAGCATCACCGGCTCCACGCCCAGCTTTTCCCAATCCGGTGCGTCCGCCGGCAAAAAAGGATCATAGGCCATGACCCGCATCCCACAGGCACGGGCGCGCAGCGCCACGTCCCGGGCGATCCCTCCGAATCCGACAAGACCGAGCACCTTGCCGGATATCTCGCCGCCCACCATACGTTCCCTGGGCCATGCCCCGGCGGCGACAGCGAATGTTCCGCAATAGCAGCCTCGGGCGAGCATGAGCAGCCCGGCGAGCACATATTCGGCCACCGCCGTGTTGTTCGCGCCTGTGGCCGGAATAACCGCGATGCCCCGTTCCCGGCAGGCCTTGCAGTCAATATTGTCAAGGCCCACGCCAAGGCGGCCCACTACGCGCAGATGTGCGCCTTCCAGCAGCGCGCCACGCACCTGCGTCCGATTGCGGACGATGAGCGCGCGGCACCCAGCTGCGGCGGCGGCCAGTTCCTCGGGCCTGTCCACGAGGGTTTTGTCATAAAGAACATCAAACGACGCCCTCAGATCGGCGACGGCGGCCTCATCCATGAACTCTGAAATAACGATTTCTGCCATGTCGTACTCCCGGCCCGCCCGCCTTCCGGGGAAAAAGCGTTCAAGCCATTTGATCTTCTATATTATATAAGATAAAAAGTACTGAAAGATTCTCCGGAGGAACCATGACCCCATCATCGAAACTCACATTCGCTCCACTGTACGAACAGGTGAAAAAGGCCATTCTCAACCGCATCATTGCCGGAGAATGGGGGCCGGGAAGCTTCCTGCCCAGTGAAATCGCACTCGCTAAAGAATACGGAGTCAGCCAAGGAACGCTGCGCAAGGCCCTTAATGCGCTTACACGCGAAAAACGGCTGGTCCGCTACCAGGGCAAGGGAACCGCTGTGGCCGTACTCGACGAAGACAGTTCCCTGTTCCCCTTCTTCCTTCTCAGCGACAGGAACGGAAAACGCGTCTACCCGCTTTCACAAATCTACGGCGTGCGGCTCGCCACGCCGTCGGACGCCGAACGGGCGGCTCTCGAGCTTGCTCCGGACGCCAAAGTCATCCACATCGACCGTGTACGTATGCTCAACGATTTCCCGGTCATCAACGAACGGGTCGCGCTACCGACCGCCCGTTTTCCCCATTTCAACTTCGAGTTCGATAAAGTGCCGAACACCCTCTACGAGCACTATCAAATCCATTTCGGCATCACCGTGGCCCACGCCACGGAACAGATCGAAGTCACCATGCCGGACAGCGGAGACCTCAAGCGGCTTAACATAGAGCGGAACCATCCGTTGCTGCTGGTGACCCGCACATCCTTTGACCTTCAGGACCGCCCCGTCGAATTTCGCATCAGCCGGATCAACACGGGCAACCACGTGTACCGCGCCGACCTGCGCTGAGCGCGCCCCTTCCGTCCCTGAGCCCCCGAAGCGGTTTCGGAGATTCTTTGGACTGATATATTGAAGGCAGGAGGTTTCCCTCCCGCCTTCTTTTTTATAGGGATTCCAGCGATATTAGGCGCTTTCGTACAGACGGGTCATAACGAACTGGTTCTGCTTCAGAGCTTCG
>ENA-UONU01002583-UONU01002583.1-human-gut-metagenome-genome-assembly--contig:-CS51-NODE-2583-length-10373-cov-4.464043_pt1 | contig 10373 bp, 9 predicted proteins | sample MGYA00242462_ERZ724009 | MGnify/ENA metagenome assembly ERZ724009 | reverse complement strand
CAGATTACTGATAATTCCCCCTCAAATGTAACGGATCCAAAATCAGCCGGGACAATAAAATGCTGGCCCTTTCTAACCGGTATACCGTTGACCGTTCCTTTTCCTTCCAGAATGCTCACATTGGCAAAGCTGTCTCCAAACTCCTCTTTCCAGCTTCCTTTCAGATCTATTTTGTCTACAGAGTAATAATCACAGGCGACAAGGTGCATTTTTCTACCGCTTTCTGTCTCCCTGACCACCTTCGGCTTCTCCTCTTTTGACTCCTCATAGGGAGCCTGGATCACTTCCATGCTCTCCTTGATATGAAGGGGCCTCGGTTTTCCATCAGACAGGCGGTCATAATCGTAGACGCGGTATGTAATATCGCTGCTCTGCTGCGTCTCCAGCACCAGCGTCCCTCCCTTAATGGCATGGAGGCAGCCAGGATTGATCTGGAAAAAATCCCCTTTCTTTACGGGAATCTCCCGAATAAATTCCTTCCACCTCTTTTCCTGTATCATCCGCCTCATGTCTTCCTGATCCTTTGCATGATGGCCAATAACAATGGCAGCATTCTGATCACAGTCAAGAATATACCAGCATTCCGTCTTTCCCAGGGAACCATTTTCATGTTCCATGGCATATTTATTATCCGGGTGAACCTGGATACTCAGATCCGCTTTTGCGTCAATGATCTTAACGAGAAGGGGAAACTGGGAATAATGGGAGGCCTTTCCAAAAAGATGAGGCTCCTCATTCCAGAGGGCGCTCAGGCTCTTTCCCTTCCAAGTCCCGGAATCAATCACACAGTCCCCGTTTTTGTGGGCGCTGATCGCCCAACACTCACCGGTATGGCTGCTGGGGATCGAGTAGCCGAACTGATCCCTCAAACGCTCCCCTCCCCAGATAGCCTCCTTAAAAATTGGTTGTATAAACAACAATTCTTTTTCTTCCTTCTGTTCCTCTCCCATGGTTTCCTCCTTACTATATGCCGGTATCTATTTCTCCTTTCATCATACCCGCCTTGTATCGAATGTCAAGGGATTTTTTTCCATTTCTCCTGCTTCCAGCTCCTCCTCAATCCGCAGCAGCTGATTGTACTTCGCCACCCGTTCGGAACGGCAGGGAGCTCCTGTCTTGATCTGTCCCGCATTGACCGCCACAGCGAGATCTGCAATCATGGGATCCTCTGTCTCCCCTGACCGATGGGACAGGACAATGCCAAATCCAGCTCTTTTTGCTGTCTCAATCGCCTCAAAACTTTCTGTAAGCGTACCGATCTGATTGACCTTTACTAAAACAGCATTTCCAGCCTGCTTTCTGATCCCTTTTAATAGGCGGCTGGTATTGGTCACAAACAGATCGTCTCCCACCAGCTGGAGCTTTTCTCCTAATTCTCTGGTAAGGAGATTCCAGCCTTCCCAGTCCTCCTCCTGAAGCCCATCCTCAATGGAACAAATAGGGAAGGCAGCAGCCAGCCTTTTGTAATATTCCACCATCTGGCCGGTGTCTCTTATTACCTGTTTTCCTGCCATTTTGCCCTCGCCGGGAAATACATATGCCCCCAGCCCTTTATCATAAAGTTCGCTGGCAGCCGCATCAATGGCAAGCTTTATATCTTCCCCTGGCCTAAACCCGCTTTTTTCTATAGCCTTTACCAGAAATTCCAGTGTCTCCTCCCCATTCTTCAGATCCGGGGCAAATCCTCCTTCATCCCCCACTCCGGTTGCATATCCCTTTTCCTTTAAAAGCTCTCTCAGAGTATGGTAACCCTCTGCTCCCATCCGAAGCTTCTCAGAAAAGGAATGGTCTCCCTGGGGCATGATCATAAATTCCTGAAGATCTACGGTATTGTCTGCATGCTTTCCTCCATTTAAAATATTCATCATGGGAGTAGGCAGGATACAGGCGTGGACGCCTCCTAAATAGCGGTACAAGGGCATATGAAGTCCATTCGCTGCCGCCCTTGCCGCTGCTATGGATACTGCCAATACCGCATTGGCTCCCAGTTTTCCTTTATTTTCTGTCCCATCTGCTTCCCGAAGCAGGCGGTCAATGCGTCTCTGATCCGAAGCATCTTCAAACAGCACTGCCTCCCCAAGGATCTCATTTACATGCTCCACTGCCCTCTGTACGCCCTGACCTCTGTATCGGTCCCCGCCGTCCCGAAGCTCCACCGCCTCGAAGGTTCCGGTGGAGGCCCCAGACGGGACAGAGGCCCTTCCAACTGCTCCTCCCACAAGATATACCTCCGCCTCCACGGTAGGATTTCCCCTGGAATCCAGGATCTCCCTCCCCCTTACCTCCTCGATCTCCATCTCTCTTTCCATAAAAAAATGACCTCCTCCTATCAATTGCACACAACATGCGGTTACACTGCATACGGTACTGCTGATATAAGGATAGCCATTTTTTCTTATTCTATTCCCCGACAGGTAATACGGATCCGAGTAAGGCTACTCCGTCTGCTCCCACGTTTACTCCATCTGGAGTGACCGTGGACACGAGCATTGCACCGGAAGCATCACAGTAATACATCTTCCCCTCCCAGGAAATCCAGCCGGTTTTCATGTATCCTTCCTGGTCAAAGAAATACCATTTTCCCCTGATATACTGCCAGTTATTGGCTGTATAGGAGCCGTCACTGTTCTGATACCACCAGCCCCTGGCGTCTTGTTTCCACTGGCCACTCATGTGCACCAGATCTTCCTCTGTAACTTCCATATAAGGGGATTCCTGCCAATCGCCGCCATTCCCCCCATGATCCACTGCTTTTACTTTAAAATAATAGCTTCCGGTTCTGGAAAATTTTCCCGAAAAATCAAAGCTGTTTTCTTTTACCGTGTAGGTAGCCCCAATACCATCCTCCTCGGCCTGGTTTCCCCTGCGGCACAGACGGACTTTGTAAATCCTTGCCAGATCCTTGTGATCCCAGTGGGCGATCCCATTATCCTCGTCCCACATAAGGCCATTTACATCCAGATCCTCGTCATCTTCATCTAATTTTTCCAGCTTCACAACCAGAACCATTTCTTCCCTGTCATTCTTAGAAGAACTGGAAACATATTTCACTTCATCTCCCGAAAAAGAAAAAGCGCTTTTTCCTGACTTTTTAAAATAATAATCACTGTCCGCAGACAGCCATATTTCAACCTTAGGGCGTTCTCCTCCTACCCAATAATCGCCCTCATTGATAATATCCACACTGTCAATGGAACACTCTCCGTCCTCCAGGCTTACATCCACCGTCCCACCGGCCTCTCCTGCCTGAATATCCGACGAAAAATTCAAATGGATCTTTCCCACTGGAGTCCGTTCTTCTTTACCAAACACAGTCATGGTCATCATGCAGGCAAATGCCAGCACTGCTCCCGCAAATAATCCCCATCTTTTCTGTTTTCTCATCCTGCACCCCTCCTTTTGTTTCACAGCCGGTTCTTCCCATTCTTCTATAGATCCGGCCCCGATTATAAAAAATGCCGTCCCACAAGGGACACAGCGAAAAATAGAACTGCACAGACCAAATTAGCTGCCAGGCAACAGGCAGCCCGTTCCCTCTCGTCCAACTCTCCAAAGGATACGATATGCTCATCTGCAAAATCCACAATATCCGTAAATCCCTTGACAGCAGGCTTCTTTTTCTCTCTTTCCTCGAACATATGATGGATCTTCACCCCATCCAGCCTGAGATAAGAAAACCATCCAAAACCCAGAAAACAGATCCCTGTCACCAGGCATCCGTCTCTTAAAAGGGAGAGCCTCCCGGCCCCGTTAGCCCACCGATCCCACAAAAGCAGGATAGTGAGGGCCAGGGCGGCTCTCGCAATACATTTATATAACACAGGCCGTATCATATACGGCTTCCAGACTGAAAACAGCTGTTTCATGAGCGGCTTCCTTCAATCTCCTTCCGATACCCTTCCAGCTCTCTCTGGTTTCCATAGACAAAGTGGCCAGGCAGGATCTCCTCCCACACAGGGCCATCCACAGAATAATCATGGATAGAAGGATCATAGACTAAAAGCTCCTTTTTCTTCTCCAGCTCAGGATCCGGAATCGGAACTGCTGACAAAAGAGCCTTGGTATATGGATGGAGAGGATGCAAAAACAATTCCTCTGCCTCCGCCAGCTCTACGATTCTTCCCTTGTGGATCACGGCGATCCGGTCAGAAATAAAGCGCACAACAGAAAGGTCATGAGCGATAAACAGATAGGTTAATCCCCTTGTCTGCTTCAAATGATTTAAAAGGTTAAGAACCTGGGCCCGTATGGATACGTCCAGGGCAGAAATCGGCTCATCAGCCACTACAAATTCCGGTTCCATGATCAAAGCCCTGGCAATACCAATTCTCTGGCGCTGTCCGCCGGAAAATTCATGAGGGAAACGGGAAGCAAACTCAGGCAAAAGGCCGACCTCCCGCAGCGCCCGTTCTACTTTCTGCTTTCTCTCATTCTCATCCTTGTACAGATGGAAATTAATCAAGCCCTCTGAGACGATATAATCTACCTTGGCTCTCTCATTCAGGGAAGCCATCGGATCCTGGAAGATCATCTGGCAGGATTTGACCACCTGCCGATCCAAAGATTTCGGGATCTTTCCGCTGATCCTCTGTCCCCGGTAAAGGATCTCACCACCGGACACAGGATTGATCCTGGTGATGGCCCTTCCTATGGTTGTCTTTCCGGAACCAGACTCTCCCACCAGTGAAAAAGTCTCGCCTTTATAAATATCAAAATTTACATGATCTACTGCCACGAATTTCCTTTTTCCGCTTCCAAAGGTAATCTGCAGATCCTTGATCTCAATCAGTTTTTCTCTCTCTGCCATTGCATCTTACCCTCTTTCCTTCATTTTTTCCCGAAGCTTGCGGATGGAATCCGGCTGAGCGATCTTGGGTGCTCTTGGATCCAGATACCAGGTCTTAGCGCTGTGGGTCGGGGTCACCTCAAAGAACGGAGGCTCCTCCTCAAAATCAATAGCCAGCGCCTGACGGTTTCGGGGAGCAAAGGCATCGCCCTTGATCTCATTAAACAAGTTTGGCGGCGTTCCCTCTATCGTAGGCAGCTCCTCCCCTTTTACGCCCAGCTGGGGCAGGGAGGATAAAAGGGCCCATGTGTAAGGATGCCATGCATCATAAAAAATCTCATCTGCCATTCCGTACTCCACGATCTGCCCTGCATACATCACAGCTACCCGGTCTGCCACATTGGCAACGACACCCAGATCGTGGGTGATGTAAATAACTGTCATGTTTAACTCTCTTTGAAGATCCCGGATCAGATTTAATATCTGAGCCTGGATCGTCACGTCAAGAGCCGTTGTTGGCTCATCACAGATCAGGATCTGCGGCCGGCAGGCCACTGCAATGGCGATCACCACACGCTGCCGCATACCGCCGGAAAACTCATGAGGGTACTGGTTGTATCTCCGCTTTGCATCCGGTATCCCTACCTTTTCCAGCATCTCCAGAGCCAGCTTTTTGGCCTCCGGCCCTTTGATCCCCTGATTTAACTCAATACTCTCCTCGATCTGTCTTCCGATCTTCTTGAGCGGGTTCAGGGAAGTCATGGGATCCTGCATGACCATGGAGATCTTCTTTCCGCGAATGGTCATCCATTCCTTTTCTGTTTTATATTTTGCCAGATCCTTCCCTTCAAAAAGAATGGAGCCTCCGGTCACGCTTCCATTGGCGTCCAGCATTCCCAGGAAGGATTTGGTAAACACTGATTTTCCGGAACCGGATTCTCCCACAATAGCCAGCGTTTCCCCCTGGTACAGATCCAGAGAGCATCGCCGGATCGCGTTCAGGCGCTTTCCTCTCAGGCTGAAGCAGATCTCCACATCCTTAGCGGACAAGATCGGTTCTTTTTCCATATTTGCCATAAATATCTCCTCCGTTCTACACATGGTTTCTTGGATCCGCTGCATCTGAGAAGGCATTTCCCACCAGATAGAAGGTGATAGTGATCAGAGATACGATCACCGCCGGGAAGATCAGCAGATACGGATACTGGAGGAAATAGTTGCGGGCATTTCTCAAAAGAATACCTAAAGACGGAGTATTCACATCAAGTCCCAGTCCCAGATAAGACAGGGTGGATTCCAGAGCAATGGTCTGAGGGATCGACAGAGCCAGACGCAGGATCACCACACTGATCAGGTATGGGAAAATATTCTTGGTCAGAATCCGCCAAACCGGAGTTCCCAGACAGCGTGAAGCCAGGTTATACTCCCGATCCCGATACATTAACACCAGGTTCCTCACATTCCTTGCCATTACCAGCCACCCGAAGGCGATCATAGCTAAGGCCATGTTGCGGAAACTCTGTCCGAACAGAAGGGCAGCCAGCGTCATGTAAATGATAATGGGGATATTGTTAATAATATTGTAAATTTCTGTAAAAACTCGATCCAAACTGCGGACATAGCCCCAGATACAGCCGATCACTACTCCAATCACACATTCTCCTGCTGCCACGATCAAAGCCAGCTTAATGGAAATCTGGGCAGCGTACCATACCTGACACCAATAATCCCGCCCCAGGTTATCTGTACCAAACAAAAACTAATAGTTGTGCTTCGAAAAAGCCAGTGCAGGGTCTCCCATGATCTGGGAGACTGAAAAATCATATTACCCAATCTGCAGGGAAATAAAGGAAAAAATCACCAGGGCAAAGAAGATCCCCGCCATAACTACCGCTGATTTTTTCTTGAAAAAATTCTGGAATACGGATTTCCAGTAGGAATAATCGGAGTATCCGATGCGCTCTGCCGCTTCCGCAGAATATTCCACAAATTGGAATTTATCCTTCTGTGCCTCGTTCATCACCGGCTGCCTCCTTTGCCCGTCAATTTAATCCTTGGATCCAATGTCATCATCAATACATCCCCCAGGAATACTCCCAAAACACCCAGTGTTGCATAGATGATCACAAGGGTCTGAACTACATTTAAGTCGTAGCGGGTAATAGCATCCGTCAGCAGAGGGCCCATGCCAGGAACAGAGAAAAACCGCTCCACCAAAAGGGAACCGCTGATCGTCAGCAGAAAGGACGCCGGAATGTACTGAACAAGGGGAACAAAGGCATTTTTCAGCACATGCTTTACCATGATATTCTTAGAAGACATACCCTTGATCTTGGCTAATTTGATATAATCCTTATTCAGCTCATCCACCATATACCGCCTCGTCCACAGCGCATAATGGGCAATGGACGCAAGAGCCAGGCAGACGATAGGCAAAATGCTGGAGCGCTGGGCATTCCTGGTTGAATACAAGGTGGGAAGCCCCAGCACATTAGCCCCAAAGGCCAGCACCAGCGAATAGGACACCAAAGGCGGAACCGCGTTGACAAAGATCGTGTAGGCTGTTCCCACATGATCCAGAATACGATCCTTATTTCTTGCCTGGATCACTCCCATCAGGACACCGATGAATAGGGCGATCACAAGGGCCGTACATCCAAGGCGCATAGATACCGTAAATTTCGTACCGATCACCTTGAGCACATCCGCTCCACTCTGGATTCTTCTGGATGTACCGAAATCAAAGCGCAGAAGCTGCCCGTAAAAACGGGCCAGCTGCTGCTCTACCGGATCCAGCAGCCCCGCTGCCTCCAGCTGTGCGTTTTTTTGCTCCTCGGTCAGCTTCATTACCTGATCTTCTGCGAAATAGTAATCCGTAGGAAGCATGCGCATCAGCAGGAAAACAATGGTGGCTACCACAAAAACTGTGATCAGAGACTGAAGAAGCCTCTTAACTGTGTATTTTACCATAAACTACTTACCCTCTGCTTCTGACTTGAATCCGTTGTACTGCTCTGTGGTGTAAGCTTCAGCGGAAGTCGCCCAGTTCTTATAAGTATAGTTCTGAGCACCGTACATTGCGTTCATCTTCGTGTAATCATTGATCTTGGTCAGCTGCCACTGTACCTCATAGTTCATAGGAATGGTCAGGGCATGATTTAACAGGAATACCTCTGCATCCGCGTATGCCTCATAACGTGCATCCGTGTCCTCATAGATCTCTCCTGCCTTCTCAGCCAGCTCGGAAAATTCCTTATAGGTAGCGATCAGATCCTCGTCTGTAGCGTTGTTGATCCTGGAGTAATTCATAGAATAGTATGCTCCGTCGTATCCATAGCGCTCCTGATCCACAAAGTTAGCCGGATCACCGTAATCGGCTCCCCACCCGTTAATGGTAAAGGAAGCAAGACCTGGCTGTACGACCTCCTTGCTCTGGCTGGAGACAAAGGTCTTGATATTTAAGTTGACATAATCCTCTCCCAGACACTCTGCAAATGTCTGCTTTAATACAGTTGCTGTATCCAGGGCATTCTGGTCGCCGCCGATGATATAGTAATCAATCTGTACCGGGAAGGTCACGCCCTTGGCTGCCAGTTCTTCCATTGCCTGTTTCTTGTACAGGTCGCCCTTTTCCTTGTCATATCTTCTGCTGGTCTTGCCGTCCGATGCTTCTAATCCCAGCTTCTCCTCCACCTTAGTAACATAGTCTGTTCCGTCAGAGAAGTAAAGAAGACCCTTCATGGTGTAAGCTACGTTTTCACAGTGGAGAGGTTCAATGAAATTGTATCTGGACCAGTAACGGGTGAGATCCAGCCCGTAATACATGGACAGGCGGAATGCCTCATTGGCTACTGCCTTGTTCCAGTTCTCATCTGGCTTTCCGTCTTCCAGTCTCTTGTCATAGTTGAAATGCATCTGGTAGGAATATTTCTTAGGACGTGTCTCCACCAGGTTGTCGTTCCACTCGTTGTTCTTATCATCATAAACAGTTCTCAGATCTGCCTCAGACAGGTTTACGTTGTCCACCTCTCCGTTCTGCCACAGCTGATACAGCAGGTTAGGATCGATCATACGGATGGTAACCGTCTCAAACAGCTGGGCATCCTTATCCCAGTAGTTCGGATTGCGGGTGAGAACCTTCTCATTGTTCATAGTAAAGGTAGTCTCAAAGTAAGGGCCGCTGTACCACATATTCTCATTGGTCATTCCCAGCATATTGTCTACTCCCAGCTCATCAACCAGGCCCTGAGCCAGCGGATAAAGGCAGGCAGAGGTTGCTACGGTATCAAAGTAAGGAGCATTCTTTGTACAATGATAGATCAGGGTATAATCGTCCGGCGCTTCGATGCCCACCATTTCCAGCATCTTAGAGGTATCCAGAGCCTTCGCCTCTGCCTCAGGAAGCTCCTTGGTATAATTATAGTAATCCTCAGCCCCCTTGATCAGTGCCAGAGGCATGGACGTATTCTGGGAACCATTCTTGTGGAAGTTCAGCACCCACTCAAGGCTGGTGATCCAATCCTGAGATGTACACTGTGCCTTTTCATTTCCGTTAATATCCACCCATTTTACGTCGTCTCTCAGCTTAAAGGTCCAGGTCAGTCCGCCATCCTCAGTCCCCCATTCCTTGGCAACGGCTGGTCTAAGCTGTCCCTTCTCATCTACCTCTAACAGAGGTGAATACAGGTTTGCCAGAACATTAAGATCCTGGGCTTTCTCTGAATTAAGGATAAAGAAGGTCTCCTGCTCCCTCTTTGGCTCCTCGTAGGTCACCAGATCTGTGATCGCAGAGGTGTTTGTATTCTCTGCTCCAGACTCTGACTGGGCAGTGCCTGTTCCTCCTCCCTGGTTTTGTGACCCCTGGCCGCCTCCACATGCTGTTAATACCATAGAAGCTGCCATCATGAGAGCAGCTATCTTTGACACGGTCTTTCTCATATCCATTCTCCTTTCTTACTAGAAAAAAAGACAAAGAGCCCAAGGAAACCCTCTGGCCCTTTGTCTTCTGATATTTCATTCTACCACCTAAACGCCCTTTGTGTCAAGCACATGTGGACATCTGTCCGTGGTGTGCGTAATTTCTACAGCATCTTATACTTCAGCTCCACCCGAACCTTTCCTTCCTCATCAAGCTCCATCAGCATATAGGAAGGAATATGGCCTTCCTGCCTCGGATAGGAAAGGCTTCCAGGGTTTAACACCATCAAGTCCCTCTCTCCCTCTCTCTTGTCTACTTCCAGATAAGGCCGATGGGTATGGCCGAACATAACAATGTCAAATCCTCTGGCCCTGGCTTCTTCCATCAGGTATTCCACGCCCACAGACACATTGTAGTAATGTCCGTGAGTGAGAAGGACCCGGTATGTTCCGATCATTAGCTCCTTCTCCCGATCCAGACGGGAAAAGAAATCATTGTTTCCCAAGACCATTTCCAACTGGCAGTCCTGGTTGATCCAGGATGCAATGGCATGCTCGCTTCCCTCTGAATCCCCCAAATGGATCAGCATATCCAAAGGCCCTATGGTCCGCAGGATTTCCCGTAAGTTTTGATCTTTTCTGTGAGTGTCGCTGACAATCAGTATTTTCA
>ENA-UONU01002571-UONU01002571.1-human-gut-metagenome-genome-assembly--contig:-CS51-NODE-2571-length-10415-cov-4.211197_pt1 | contig 10415 bp, 8 predicted proteins | sample MGYA00242462_ERZ724009 | MGnify/ENA metagenome assembly ERZ724009 | reverse complement strand
GATGGGGGTTCGAGCCCCTCTTCCCCTGCTGACTATTTGAAAGAATAGCCCAACCTGCATGGTGTCGGAAAATCTTACATTGTTAGATTTCCGGCATTTTTGTTTTGCTCCGGGAAACACTCTTTATTCGCCAAATCCGGCCATGGATCCGCTCAGCCCCTTCCCCTTCCGGAAGATTGTAAATATCCTCCCTTGTAAAGGAGTTCCCCTATTGCCACTGCCGTTAATCTGTGGTAAAATTTCCTGGAGGATAAATGGATTGCGGGACATTCCCCGCAGAACGGAGGAAAATGAAATGAAAGCATTTGACTGTGTGAACAAGCAGGAAGTAGAGATTACCAAAGCAGATCTCATCAATCTTATGAAAAATGACCGCCAGATCGACATGAAATTCGCCGAGAAGCGCACCGATGATATGGGATACCTGACCTGGGATGCTGAAAACTGGACCTGCGTGGACGGCCAGAACCGCTTTATGCGCTGCTATTCCCTGGAAGGACGGGTGCTGAGAGATTCCACTACCCACAATATTTACGATATGGACAACGATTTCTTCCCAGAGCAGGCCATCGAGATCCAGATCAACTAATCTGCCTGCATAAAAAGAATATCTGAGAGCAAAATACCTGCATCCAGCCGCAGCTTTACAGCTGCAATCAGATGCAGGTGTTTCTATTTTTTAGTTTCGTTTATTTTTCAGTTTCTTTTATTTTTTAGTTCCTTTGCTTTAAAGTACCCCAATGGCCTCCCTCACATTGGAAACACCGATCAGCTTCATACCCTCTATAGGTTTTATTTTTTCTGCACAGACCTTGGGAAGGAGACAGGAGGTAAATCCCAGCTTTGCAGCCTCGCTCACCCGCTTTGCAGACTGGGATACAGACCGTACCTCCCCGGAAAGCCCCACTTCCCCAAAGATCAGCATCCTGGGATCCGCGGGGCGATCCTTATAGCTGGACATGATCGCCATGATAATAGCCAGATCCAGAGCTGGTTCATTCATCTTCATGCCTCCCGCAATATTCACGTAAGCGTCCAGACGGGACATCTCATAACGGCATCGTTTTTCCAAAACTGCCATCAGAAGATTGACCCGGTTATAATCTGTTCCAGCCGCCGTCCGCCGCGGCATACCAAAATTCGTCTCTGTCACCAGCGCCTGTACCTCCAGCAAAATAGGCCTGGTCCCCTCAAGGGAACAGGACACCACCGCCCCGGAGGCCTGCTCAGGCCGCCCCTCCAGCATATACTCGGAAGGGTTTTCCACCTCCTTTAATCCCTCCTCCATCATCTCAAAGACCCCGATCTCATTGGTGGATCCAAAACGGTTTTTCACACTTCTCAGAATACGGTAAGAGGCATTGCGGTCCCCCTCAAAATACAGGACTGTATCCACCATGTGTTCCAATACCCTCGGGCCTGCCACTACCCCCTCCTTCGTCACGTGGCCTACCACAAAAATCGCAATGCCATTCTGCTTCGCGATCTGCATAAGAAGCCCTGTGGATTCCCGAACCTGACTGACACTTCCCGGAGCTGAGGTCACTTCTTCCCGATACATGGTCTGAATCGAGTCGATGACCACAATCTGGGGCTTTGTCCCTGTCACTGCCTGCTCAATGCGCTCTAAACTGGTTTCACAGAGAAATCGCAGCTCCCCGGTAACCGGGCCGATACGGTTCGCTCTCAGCTTGATCTGTTTGAGGGATTCCTCCCCGGATATGTACAGCACTCTCTGCCCCTTTGAGGCAAGATTCCGGCACACCTGCAGCAAAAGGGTTGACTTTCCAATGCCGGGATCTCCTCCCACCAAAACCAGGGAGCCCGCCACAATCCCATCTCCCAAAACTCGGTCCAGCTCTTTAAATCCGGTGGAAATGTGATCCTGTTCCTCCAGATCGATCTCCGAAAGGAGAGAAGGCGCTGCCCCTCCTGCAAATACTCCGGACATCCGGCCAGTTTCCCTTAACTGACCCTGGCTGGTCAAACCGCGGCTTCCTGAAGCCCCTGCCTTTGTCCCTGCCTTTGAGACCGGCTCCTCTACCATCGTATTCCATGATCTGCATGCCGGGCACTGCCCCATCCATTTTGCCGATTCATAACCACATTCACTGCAAAAAAATGCAGTTGTCCTTGCTTTTGCCATTCGCTCCTCCCAACTATTACAGAAAAAGGCTGGAAATACATTCCAGCCCCATTTCCTATCCACATCTAAAATTACTTCTCACAGCTTCTGACAACCGGAACGTTTCCGCTCACAGCTTAAACTCTCTTTACCGCCTTGACAGACACAGCCTTTCCATCTTCTAGCTCCACACTGACGCTGAGCTTTCCGCTCATGTTGGTCTTCATGCTGCCAATGGCCGCTCCGTTTACATACACCTCATAATCTGTATCATTCTCCAGCTGTATCGTGATCTGGGCATCCTTACTGCCTTCCACCGCAAATTCCACGCCCTCATCTGTCACCTTAAAATGCTCGGCAGCCGTTCCCGGCACTGACTCATATACAAACATGTCATTGCGCTCCAGCTTGGTAATTTCATTGTAGGTCTTTACCTTATATACATCTCCCTGATACTCAAAACCGGACTTTTTCGCCTTCTCTCCCAATCTGTAATTACCAAAACTAATGGTGCCATCCTGCTCTGTGCAGATTAATCCTTCAATGACCGGCATCTCTTTATCCTCCTGCATTTATGCTTCATTGGTAATCAGAGGGCAGAACCACCGTTTATCTGCCCGCTGTCCATAATGATATATAAAAATTATACAACAACAATCAAAAAATAACCAGTAAATTTATTCTTAATTCTTTCGTCCGCTTCCGCCATAAGACTGTTATTGAGCGGGAGCCGCCTGCTTCTCTGCTGCTTTCTTTCTGCCCCGGGAAGCCGCCTTTTTCTTTACGGAAAAGGTCAGCTTATCCCCGTCAAAGCCTACCTCCACCATGCTTCCCGCCTTAACGGTCCCGTCTAACATGGCCTCGGCCAGCCGATCCTCCAGCTGACTCTGGATGGTACGGCGCAAAGGTCTGGCCCCATACTTGTTGTCATACCCTTTGTCGATCAGGTATCCCTTGGCCTCCTCAGAAACAGACAGGGTCATCCCCAGCTGGGCAAAACAGCGCTTTTCAATGCCTTTCAGCATAATATCTGCAATGCCCTTCATGTGCTCCCTTGTCAGCTGATGGAATACGATAATATCATCAATCCTGTTTAAAAACTCCGGCTTAAACAGGCGCTTCACCTCGTCCATGACCCGTTCCTTCATAAAATTATAGTCAGCCTGGGCATCCTCTGTTACCCCAAATCCCAGCCGCTTGGGAGAAATAATATTCTCTGCCCCTGCATTGGAGGTCATAATGATGATTGTATTCTTAAAATCAATCCTCCGGCCCTGGGCATCCGTAATATGTCCGTCATCCAGCACCTGGAGAAGAATATTGAATACATCGGGATGAGCCTTCTCGATCTCATCAAAAAGGATCACAGAATAGGGATTTCGCCGCACCTTCTCGCTGAGCTGGCCGCCCTCATCGTATCCCACATATCCTGGCGGGGATCCGATCATCTTGGAAACGCTGTGCTTTTCCATATACTCCGACATATCAACCCGGATCAGGGCCGTTTCCGTCCCAAACATAGCCTCCGCCAACGCTTTTGACAGCTCTGTCTTTCCCACTCCCGTAGGGCCTAAGAACAGGAAGGAACCAATGGGGCGCTTGGGATCCTTTAACCCCACCCGTCCTCTGCGGATCGCCTTTGAGATAGCTGCTACTGCCTCTTCCTGCCCTACCACTCTCTGATGCAAAATCCCCTCCAGGCCGCGAAGCCGTTTGGATTCCTCCTCTGCCAGCTTCTTCACCGGGATCTTTGTCCAGCCGGATACCACATCCGCTACTTCATTCTCACTGACAACCAGCTTTCTGCTCTCCTTTTCCTTCTGCCAGTCCTCCATGGTCTTAGCGATCTTTTCTTTTATCTTTTCCTGCTTTTTCTTAATTTCCCCTGCCTTCTCGTATGCCTCGCTGCGGATGGCTTCTTCCTTATCCCCCTCCAGCTTGTCGATCTGTTTTTCATATTCCTTGATCTGGGAAGGCTTGGTAAAATTCATCAGACGCACCCGGGATGCGGCCTCATCAATGAGATCGATGGCCTTATCCGGCAGAAAACGGTCATTGATATAGCGGTTAGACAGCTTTACAGCCGCCTCAAGACCTCCGTCTGTGATCTCCACCTTGTGGTGCTCCTCATAACGGCTGCGCAGTCCCTTTAAAATGGCAATGGACTCATCTTCTGTCGGTTCGTCCACCGTCACAGGCTGGAACCGGCGCTCCAAAGCCGCATCCTTTTCAATATATTTCCGGTATTCGTCAATCGTCGTCGCGCCGATCACCTGTACCTCGCCTCTGGCCAGGGAAGGCTTCAAAATATTGGAGGCATCCAGAGCGCCCTCCGCTCCCCCGGCTCCGATAATGGTATGGATCTCATCAATAAACAGAAGCACGTCACCGGACTGGGCCACCTCGGAAATCACCCGCTTGATCCTTTCCTCAAACTCTCCCCGATATTTGGAGCCAGCCACCATGCCGGACAGATCCAGAGTCATGACCCGCTTCCCGGCAATGGTCTCCGGCACATCACCGGAGGAGATCAGCTGTGCTAAGCCCTCCACCACAGCCGTCTTTCCCACTCCCGGCTCTCCGATGAGGCAGGGATTATTTTTAGTGCGGCGGCTGAGGATTTGAATCAGGCGTTCAATCTCCCTTTCCCTTCCGATCACTGGATCCAGCTTTCCCTCAGCTGCCATTTGAGTCAGATTGCGGCTGTAGCTGTCCAGAGTAGGCGTTGCGCCGGAACGTCCCTGGGCGCGCCCCCCCTGAAGTTCTTCCCTGGAAGCAGGGGCATCCTCTCCCATAGCTGCCAAAAGATCCACATACAGCTTCTGTATATTGACCCCCATGGTATTTAAAAGGCGGCTTGCCACGCAGTCCCCCTCTCTGAGAATAGCGATCAAAATATGCTCTGTCCCGATCTGGGCCGCCTTAAAGCGGACTGCCTCCCGGTAACTGTTTTCGATCACGCGGCGTGCCCTGGGAGTGTAGGAAGCCTGATCCGCTGTCTGCACAGCCGGATTCGGTGCGATCAACTGGCTCACCAGCTGGGTCACCCGCTCCTCCTCCACTCCATTTTCCTCCAGCACGCTGGCTGCCACGCCAGTGCCTTCCTGCAGCAGTCCTATGAGCAGATGCTCCGTCCCCACATAACCGTGGCTTAAAGCCTCCGCCGCCTCCACTGCCAGCCCCAAAGCCTCCTGGGCCTGCGGCGTATATCGTTCCATCATATCCTTATGTCCTCCTTGCAAGCATAATCTTCCCCACAGCAGATCCTATTATGGAAATAAACCGAAAATCTTACACTAATTCCGGAAGATTCTGCCGTATATAAGCCGCCCTGGCGGCATCTAATCCCTCTTTATCCAAAGGCTGCTTCCACCAGATATTCAAGCTGGCTGGTTTGATCCCCAGGATCAAGCTGTACAGGGAACATTCCCTGCTAAACTGCAGCAGCCCATCTGCCTCCCCTGCGATCAGCTGGGAGAGGAATATCCTGGCGTCTTTTTCCGTAATCCTTCTGGCATATTTTAACACTCCATAGGATTTATACGCCTCATCCTCCCGTTCCAGGCGGCGGGCATCCAAGGCTGCATTTCTCATACGGGTCTCCTGGTTATTCAACTGGGAAGCAGCCTTAGACACCAGCTCCAGGATCTCCCACTCCGACTGTCCCAGGGTTCTTTGGTTGGATACCTCATAAAAGCCCCCGTAATTTTCATTTCCCTCGCCGCACAGCCCCCGTATGGCTGCGCCGAACCGTCCCATATCCGCCACAATACTCTGAAATTTTCTCACCTGGGACAGAGTAGGGAGATGGAGGACTACACAGGCCCGAAGCCCTGTCCCCACATTGGTGGGAAATGAGGTGAGGTAACCGTATTTCTCATCAAAAGCATAGGAAAAACGTTCATTCACATAATCGTCCACCACATCTGCCCTCTGCCAAAGCTCCTCCAGAGAAAGGCCGGGGGCAAGAAGCTGGATCCGTATATGGTCATCGCCTCCCAGCACAATGCTTTCAGATTCATCCTCTGACATCAGAAGACCCGAGGCTTCTCTTTTGTTCACCGTAGCCATATTTAAAATGCGCCGTTCCCGGAGGGCCAGCTTATCCAGATCCGCCAGCTTATCTAACCGGCAAAACCGGTACGGCTTCCCCTCTTTGTCCTCCGCTTCACTCAGCCCTTCCCGAAGACGCTCCACCATTTCCTGGCACTGGGCAGGCTCCATACGGGAAGGAAAGACATATTCATCCCAGTTTCTTGCAAGGCGCACCCTGCTGTACATTACATTGGAGCCATGCTCCTCCATATGCTCAAACCATTTACTCACAGCCCTTCGCCTCCTTCCGAAGCTCCCTCACCCGGTCTCTAAGCTGGGCGGCCTGCTCATAATCCTCTTTCTGCAATGCTTCTTTCAGCTGTGCTTCCAGCCCCCGTATCTCCTTTTTCAGAGCTGCTGTTTCCGCGCTGCCGTTCCCTGTCTCTCCCTCTGTTTCCTCTCCGCCGGAGGGCTGTATCTGCTCCGGGATCTCAGGAACCTCCTTCTCAAAGGAGCTCTTAAACTTAGGCTGCTTTCCCTTGTGGCTCTCGCTCCCCTGGAGCTGCTTCATCTTATCGCTGATCAGCAGGTCAAACACGCCGTAACAATCCCCGCATCCAAACCGGCTGTCTTCCACAAAGTCGTCAAAGCTGGTACCGCAGGTAGGGCATACCACCTGGCCCCTGATATCAGCTTCATCTTCATCGTCCTCCAGTCCCAGCAGGCCGGAAAGCAGTTTTCCCAGAGGAAAATCCCCCTCCAAAATAGCCGAATACTGACCCAGATCCAATTCCTTCGCACAGTGGGAACAGAGGTTGTGCTCTGTCTTTACCCCATTGACGATCTCTGTATATTTGATCGTCGCTTCTCTGATCTTACATCTCTCACACAGCATACCCATCCTCCATGATCTCCAGTCCGGGCTCCATCCGTTTTTACGAAAAACAGACAGGCCTTAATCCTCCTCACAGCCCTCGTCCGGCTTTTTGCATCCTCTGGTATATCTGTCAAAAATGCCATCTACCAGCTCATGAACCTCCGCTCTGGTGATATTTTTGCAGATGCCCCATGCCAAAACCACGTCCAGATTCCTGCGCATATCCTCCAATGCCTGTATCTTATCCACATCCAGGCTGACCACGGCTCCCTTTCTCCGGTCCAACTTGACAAAGCCGTCCTGCCGCAGTACGGAATATGCTTTATTTACTGTATGCATGTTGATCCCGATATAATCGGCCATCTGGCGCACAGAGGGAAGCGTATCCCCTTCCCGTATCCGGTCCGTGGCAATTCCCATGATGATCTGATTGCGCAGCTGTATATAGATCGCCTCATCACTGTTGAAATCAATCTTTAGAACCATAAAATCACCATCTTTCGTCTGCTTCACCAAGAAAGTTATATTTGTTCTACAGATAGTATAACACCTGTTATCTTAATCATAACAGGGAAATCCTGTTTCGTCAAGGAAAACTGCCCCTCTTTCGCTCCCGCTCTTTCCAAAAAATTTTCCTATCATAGAGCAGGAGGGACGCTTGCCCTCATGGCTGCGTCCCCCTGACCTACGTTCTTCCTGACCTACGTTCTTCCTGACCTACGTCCTTCCTGACCTACATTCTTCCTGTCTGTATCTTCTCTATAAAGATCCGGCAGGCTCCCCTCCAAACATTCACTTTAGATATGCAGCAGCTTTACAGCCAGCTGGAAATAGATGATCAAGCTTACTGCATCCACGATCGTAGTGATCAAGGGCGCTGCCATGATCGCCGGATCCAGATGAAGCACCTGGGCAATGATCGGAAGGGTACAGCCAATGGTTTTTGCCACCATGACCGTAGCCCAAAGGCTCAAAACAACGGTAAGGCAGAGCATCTCCTGCCCCGGATAGCGCAGGGCCAGCTGGATAAAATTGACTAACCCCAAAAGAATGCCTACAATGATCCCTACCCGAAGCTCTTTCCAAACCACCTTAAAAATGTCCCGCGTCTCAATCTCCCCCACAGCCATTCCGCGGATGATCATGGTGCTGCTCTGGCTTCCTGCATTTCCCCCTGTATCCGTCAGCATAGGGATAAAGGTCACTAACAGGGGAAGGACAGCAAAAGCCGCCTCATACCGGGCCAGGATGCTGCCTGTGACCATGCTGCTGACCATAAGGATCAGCAGCCATGCCAAACGGTTTTTCGCCAGGGCAAATACCCCTGTTTTCAGATACGGCTTTTCACTTGGAAGCATAGCCGCCATTTTTTCAAAATCCTCTGTGGCCTCCTGTTCCATCACGTCTACCACATCGTCCACCGTGACGATCCCCACCAGGCGGTTTTCGTGATCCACCACAGGAAGGCTTAAAAGGTCGTATTTGCGGAAGCTCTCCGCCACCTCCTCCTGGTCATCCGTCGTCACAGCCTTGATCACGTGGGTGTCCATAATATTTCCAATGATTTCTTCGTATGGGTGCATCAGCAGATCTTTGACTGTTACGACACCCTCCAGCGTCCTCTTGGCATCCATCACGTAACAGGTGTAGATCGTTTCCTTATCCACACCGTGCTTACGGATATAGGCAAATGCCTCCTGGACGGTCATGCGCTGCTTCAGCCCCACATATTCCGCCGTCATAATACTGCCGGCGCTTCCCTCCGGATACTTTAAAAACTGGTTGATCAGCTGCCTTGTGTCCGGTGTGGAATTTTTTAATACCCTCTTTACCACATTCGCCGGGAGCTCCTCCAGCATATCCACGGCGTCATCTACAAACAAGTCGTTCACAATGGCGCTGAGCTCCGAATCCGTGATGCTGTTAATGATGTGCTCCTGCTTTTCCACCGGAAGGCAGGCAAAAACATCGCTTGCCTGTTCCTTGGACAGCATACGGTATACCACCACTGTCTTTTCTGAATCCAGTTCCTCCATAAAGGCAGCGATGTCCATCTCGTTCATCTCTGCCAGCCTTTCCTTGAGAAGCCGCAGCTGGCGGTCCTCCAACAGCTCTAAAAGCTCCTTGAGATCAAAAATGTTCTGCATGTTTTTCCTTCCATGAATGGTGATGACATCCGGAAGCAGAGATAACATTTTTATACAATAAAAGCCATCTGCATGTCACATTCAGCAGATGGCTCATCACAAACACCAGGATCCTACAGATCCTGCAAACGAAAAAACGGCAGTGAAAGCAAAGGGGAGTCCAAAGCCGCCGGCGCTGCTCCCACTACCACATGTTCATGATAATTGTCTGCTTCCGTTTTATGACTTCGACCTTCCACTTCGGTTCACTTCCTTTCTTTTTTATTTTATGGGATCTTTAAGCCGGCAAACAAAAAACTGAGCTGCCGGTTCCGTCCTTTTACAGAATAACAGCACTTGTCAAAAAAATCAACCCTTAAGTTAAAACCTGCATATTTGTAACCGGCTGACTCCCTTAACCTTCTGCCCCTCTTAACCTTCTGTCTCCCTTAACCATATGATACTATTAGATTCCCAATGACAGGAGTGATCTTATGACTGAAACTGCTGTGGCGCTGACACCGCTCCACTATGCTTACCTGGCAGGCGTGGCTGTCATACTGACTGTGATGATCCTCAAAAAGGACACCCCGGCAGTCTGTGTGGCCTTCCTGTTTATCCTGGGCCTTTTAGGTCTGGGATCTGTGGCAGGAGGTATCATGACCGTATTCTCCGCCATTTTATACGCAGGAAAGGAGTTCATGGAGGTGCTTGCCACGATTGCCCTGGTAACTGCCCTCTCTCTCTGCCTGAAAGATCTTGGAAGCGACCGCCTTATGATGGCCCCTATGGCAAGGGTGATGAAAAATCCTTCTCTGGCATGGTGGATCCTGGCTCTTACCATGTTTATTTTTTCCCTCTTTCTCTGGCCCAGCCCGTCTGTGGCCCTGGCCGGAGCCATCATGCTTCCCCTGGCCCTTAAAACAGGGCTGAATCCCCTCATGGCGGCCATGGCTATGAATCTGGCCGGACACGGCTTTGCCTTGAGCTATGACGCCGTGATCCAGGGAGCTCCCGCTATCTCCGGGGCAGCAGCGGATCTGGAGGCCCCCCAGATCCTGACACAGGCATGGCCTTTGTTCTGGTGCATGGGTATTGTCACCCTCCTCAGCGCATATCTCTTAAACAGGAGAAAACTGACCGCCCCCATTGCCAAAAGCAGCAGAGAGGATCTTTTCCCTGTGACCGATCAAAAGGCTCCTATGCCCGAAAAGGAAACCCCCTATGCCGCCCTCTTTATAGCCAGCGCCGC
>ENA-UONU01002570-UONU01002570.1-human-gut-metagenome-genome-assembly--contig:-CS51-NODE-2570-length-10419-cov-3.665380_pt1 | contig 10419 bp, 5 predicted proteins | sample MGYA00242462_ERZ724009 | MGnify/ENA metagenome assembly ERZ724009 | reverse complement strand
GAAATACTATATAGCTCAGTATAAAAGGATGTACGATTTGTCAAAATCAGGAAGAAAAAAGATACAGTATATGATTGCCAGGTACATGACGGACATTTTGACAGGACTTTGGAAATTAAAGAAAAGACGGGGTGAGAAGGGATGAACTACAGGACGAAGGAGGAGCAGGAGCAATACGAAGTCTTCCACTATTCGGAAGAAGAAAAAAGAAAGCTTGAAGCGTATGATTTCTTTCAGAAGCATGATCTTTGTGCAAAGGAAGCGGATATCCCCTCCGTGCTTGTATGGGGAGAAAAGAGAGCACCTGCTCCATTTGTCTCAGTTATTTTGACAACATACAAAAGACCTGAACTACTGAGAGAGGCGTTGGACAGTGTTCTGGCGCAGGAAGATTTCCGGAATTATGAGGTTATCGTTGTCGACAATGAGGGAGAGGATCTGAAAATAAAGACCGACACGCAGAAGGTAATAGAGGAGGTAAATGATGAAAGAATCCTGTATTACCGTCATGCCAGGACAGTAACAAATAATTTTGACAGAGGTGTCAGTCTGGCAAACGGGGAATGGATCTGTTTTTTGCATGATGACGACCTGTTATCTCCCGTTTATATGAAGAAAATGACAGAGGCTGTAAAACGGTATCCGAAAATTGACTGGCTGAGTTGTTGCCCGAAAGAGTTCATGGAGAGTATGCCAAAGGGTTGGCAGTCAAATGAGGGAAAGATCGGTGAGTCCAGGATCCGTAAGGTGGATCCCAGATATTATGCTTTCTGGTTCGATGGAAAATGGCAGGGAGCCTTTATTCGAAGAACATGCTATGTTCAAATGGGAGGATTCCCGAATTATAATTCCGGTATGGCAGATTATGTAATGACGGCAAAATTTGCTTATTATTACAACCATTATGAGTGGGATCTTCCTCTTTACTATACCAGAATATGGGGCGGTCAGGATTCTTCAAGTTCGGCAGGGTTGTGGATGAATATATGTATAAAAGAATACTTTTTTTATTGTTATGCAGTTAGAAAATATTTCAGAACGGCATGTATATTCAGAAAATTTTGGAAAGATCTGTGCCTTTATCAGATAATGAATAAAATGAAACTGATGGAGAAGGGCAGCCATGGATTTCTATTGAATAAAGATGCATTTTGCAGACTGATCGGAGAGAAAAACAGGAATTTCTCGAAAATCAGAAAAGGAATTTATTATCTGATTGTAAGTCATTATAAAAACATGAAAAAAGAAATGGAAAATTAGCTTATGAAAATACAACGGGCAGTCATCTCAGGGGCCACTGGAGCTGTAGGCATGGCGCTGATTCAGGAATGCATTCAGAGAGAGATGGAGGTTCTGGTACTCTGTCGGGAAGGGTCATGTCACAGAAAAAGGATACCGGAACATCCTCTGATCCATGTGATTTATTGCAATATGGAGAAGATGGCAGAGCTGAAAGATGGATGGGACGGCAGCTATGATATTTTCTATCATCTGGCCTGGGGCGGTACGACCGGTGCGGACAGGAATGACATGTATCTGCAGAACAGAAATGTAAAATACACGCTGGATGCTGTTCATCTGGCAGCGCGCATGGGATGCCACACCTTTATCGGGGCCGGCTCGCAGGCAGAATATGGCCGGGTGAATGAGAAGCTGAGTGGAAAGACCTCTGTAAAGCCTGAGACGGGATATGGAATGGCAAAACTGTGTGCCGGTCAAATGAGCCGGGAAGAAGCCGGCAGATTGGGGATGAGGCATATCTGGGCCAGAATTTTGAGTGTATATGGTCCATATGACGGTGAAGGAAGTATGATCAGTTCGTTAATCCATACATTGCTGAAGGGAGAAATCCCGTCTCTGACTCCCGGAGAACAGAAATGGGATTATCTTTACAGTAAAGATGCAGCAAGGGCAATGTTGCTGCTGGGGGAAGGCGGAATTCATGGGAAAGTGTACTGCATTGGAAGCGGAGCGGCCAGACCGCTGAAAGAGTATATGTACCTTTTGAGAGATGCAATAGATCCGAGTCTGAAGCTGGGGATCGGAAAAAAGCCCTATGGGGACAGGCAGGTGATGTATCTGTGCGCTGACATATCAGAACTTACGAAGGATACAGGATTTCAGCCGGAGGTATCTTTTGAAACAGGAATCAGGGAAACGATAAGATGGATAATACAGGAAAAGAAAAGCAGCAGCTGCTAAATATATTGAAAAAAATATTACGTATTTTGTTATTAAATTCGCCGCGAAAAACAGCAGCACTGGCAGTGCTGTTTTTGGTATTGGCTGCGGATTTCATTATTCTTATACAGAATTTCAGCATATATAGAAATGACATCTATATGACGGAAGAAGTGCCGGAAAATTATGTAATGTACCAGATGGAGCCAGGAGTGCCTGTCAGTCAGCATTTTAGAACCGCGGAATCATTTCTGAAGGAACTTGATCTTGTACTTTATAATGTAGGAACAACAGCTCCGGGAACTGCATTGGTTCAGGTTTGTACTTTACAGGAGGATATTCTGTTTGAACAGGAGATTTCTCTGCAGGAAATGGTCGCGGGAGAAGTGACGAAAATCAGGACGAACCTTCCTGTCAGTGCCGGTACGTATTACGTATTGAAAATTACGGCTGTTGATACGGAAGAAGTTCCTTATGTTATGCTTGTAGAAAGAGAAAGAAATACGGAAATCACCGGAAGCTTATATTTAGGTGAAGATGAAACATACTGGACATTGGTTGCCGGATATATTTTTCGCTCAGTAGACAGTTATGAAGGAACCGTTCTTGTGCTGTCTCTTCTTCTGGTATCCGGAATGGTTCTGCTTATAGACGGCCTGGTGTTCCTTCCTGAGTTTCGAAGGGAGATTGTCCGTATTATGACGCGCCACAGGTTGTCACAGGTTCTGATAATGTTTAATATTATTGCGGCATTCCTGTTTGCAGCACTTTGTAATGGCGGAGCGACGGATGCCCTGCTGATCAATAAGCTGGTCTGTGGCGGATATGTGCTGTGTATCTATGCGATAAATGTATTCTACGTATACAGGTATTCTTTTTTCCCATATATTGGAAAAAAGAAAAAAACTCTGAAAAAATTAGAAAAAGAATGGAACAGATGGAAAGACAGAAAATTTCTTCTTCTGCTCCTTCTGGCGGTTTTTTTGATGAGGGTCTGGATGATCGGAACGATTCCGAGATGGGATGCCGGGGAGTACTATTACAGGCTGGGTACAGCCTGCAATAATTTTGCATTTACCTGGGATAGCTTTTGGGAGAACTTTCGGCTGGCAAATCATACCTCCCTTGGGTTTTCGCTTGTTATGGCAATCGGAGAATTCCTGAATCCGAGAGGCGTAGCTGGTGTGCAGATAGTTAATCTTATTCTGACTCTGGCGGCTGTCTGCTGTCTGTATGGCCTTTTTAAAAATTACTGGCTGAAAGTATCAGATGGGAAAGCGGCATATTTTGCGTTCATTGTATCCGTTACTCCGCTGTTTCTTGGGACATTTTCCTATATCAATGTGGATTATGTCATGGCTGTCTTTTTTATTTATCTGATGTATTCAGAATACAGGGAAAATTATATCCTGATGGCCTTTTGGGCAGTCATGATGACCCAGACAAAGGAACCGGGAATGGTGGTTGCCTTTGGATATTTTGCTGTCAGGCTGCTGTATGGAGCGGCAATGAAAAGCGGCACTATCAGGGAAAAGGCCTGCTCGGTATTGGAAGATAAAGGGAACTGGTCAGGAGCGGCTGTTGGAATCTGTATTGTCCTGAACATGCTGCTGCAGAGCGGTCTTACCACCTGGGGATAAACAGGAAGTTCAAAACAGATGATGGAGTAAATATGAATAATTATTTCGGAATAGACTGGAGTTATATTTTATATAAGCTGGAACAATTTCTGGTTATGAATTTTTCATGGCTGATTGTCGGGATTATTCTGGTTCTGATTATAATACACATGGCTGGCAAAATGAGGATGAGTAAAGAGGGCCAGGCCGCTGTTGTGGATAAGAAAAAGCAATATGTGGGTTTGTGTGGAGGAATTGCTGCGTTTGTAGTGTTTTCTCTTTTATATATCACATCCAGCCTGTATCGATACAATGTAATTATCGCTGTTTCTCTCTGTATTGTATTTGTTATTGTGTTGCAGAGAGTTCTTGGAGGAAAAGCAGGCAGATTTGAATGGATTTTATCCGGTATTGTGCTGGCTGCGTTTGTTGGACAATCCTTTATGGATATTGATCCGGTTTCAAATGCTGTGTTTGGAACTCTTGACACAGGAGGACATGAAAAGCTTTACAGCGCATATCGTGAAGAATATTATGGAGATGGATTAGTCAATAATTATCAATATACCTGGCTTGATAAATTGTTAAATAGGATGCTGAGTGATGTGGATTATGGAGAGGATATGGATATCATTCTCCCCGGAATGGAAGCGTCAGGAACGCATGTAAATGGAAATGGAACTATTTATGAGATAGGATGGAATAAGGCTCAGGAAAAGAGAGTAGTAATAGATGATGAAATTTTAAGTATGGATTCTGATGTAATAGAAATTTCAATACAAAGAACGGATGATATAACAGGGAAGCTTCCATGGGAGTACAGCGGATATAACACAGATGTATATACCAGATTAAAAAGCAAAGGGACAGTATTCTTTTTACCATATTATGAAGAAAACGAAGAAGAGCATATAAATGCCCTGGGAGAATATTATTATGTGGGAGAAAGAGAGCAGGAGAGGAATTATGGCGGAGAACTATACTATTATCAGCTCCTGAAAAAAGATGATTATCTGGGATTCAGCCTGGGAGATTTTATAGAGAACAAGGGAAGCTCAACTCAAATGTTAGAAGCGAGGACTCTGGAGGAAAGTTTTTATAGAAGTGTTGAAGGATTGGCTTATGAAAACGGAAAATCGGTCATTGATGTGGGAGATGAAATCTCCTTTACCTATGATGCCTACATTGATGGGGAGGCTCTTCCTGACAGGGTAAAGAATACTTATTACGGGGATGTTTATACCGTAGTGATCGGAAGCGGCAGAATGATCGATGGGATTGAAGAAAGCATGATTGGGAAGTCGCCCGGAGATACCGTGGTATTCGAATGGACCGTTCCGGATACCTATCTGCCGGCACAGAAATATGCCGGGGAAACCATAACGTTTGAATTTTATATCCGGGGTATTACAGGTTATAAGGATATCGAGCATCTGGCACAGGAAGACTCGGATAAAATCATGTCGGAGTATGCGGATCATCTGAATCGTACATTGGATAGAAATATATGCAATGTATGTATCGAAACGGTTAACGGGGAAACCATTGACGTAAATTCTTATCCGGCAGAAATGCAGGAAAGGATAGCTATTCATGAAAATGCCATAGAAAAGTATCTGGAAGAATATCTGGAAGCTGCGGGGCTGTCAGAGAAAGAATTTATTGAAGTATATCTGGAATCCAATGACAGGGAATACAGACAGGCCATCAGAGACATGGCCCATGCAGCAATGCTGTTTGAGAATATGAAGGCTGCAGACCAGGAAAATGAATCATGACCTTATGTCAGCCCCATAATTTACAAGGTGCCGTATCTTGACAGCCTCCTAAATGCCGTCTAAAATATTCTGGATGGTTTAATGATTTGCGCAAGGCGAAAGAGGAATGCCATGAAAAAGGTCAGTATTATGATACCCTGTTATAACGAAGTGGAAAATGTACAACCTATCAGTGAGGCCGTCATTCGTGTTTTTCAGGAGAAGCTTCCGGAGTACGACTATGAGATTCTGTTTATAGACAATTGCTCTAATGATGGAACCAGGAATAAAATCGAAGAAATATGCAGTAAAAACAGGAAAATCAAGGCAATTTTTAACGTGACAAATTTTGGACAGTTTAATTCTCCGTTTTACGGTATGTGCCAGACGACGGGAGATTGTACGATATGCCTGTGCTGCGATTTTCAGGATCCTCCGGAATTAATTCCTGTATTTGTCAGAGAATGGGAAAAGGGTCACAAAATTGTCAGCGGAATTAAAACGTCCAGTAAAGAATCGAGTTTCGTATACTTCCTGCGTACGATGTATTACAAACTGATGAAGAATTTTTCTGACGTAAGAATGATAGAACATTTTACCGGTTTCGGACTTTATGATAGAACGTTTATTTCTCTTCTGAAGGAACTCGATGACCCCATCCCTTTTGTACGTGGTATTGTGGCGGAATATGGCTCCGGGTTCAATATGAAGGAAGTGGAATACGAGCAGCCAAAACGCAGGGCGGGTAAAACGCATAATAATTTCCTGAGTCTGTATGACGCGGCGATGCTGTCGATTACTTCCTATACAAAAATGGGCCTGAGAGTAGCTACTCTGCTTGGATTTGTATGCTCAGCGATCAGCCTGATCATTGCTCTGGTCTATCTGATATTGAAGCTATGCCGCTGGGATCAGTTTCAGGCCGGATATGCGCCTATGATACTGGGTATTTTTGTTCTCGGGTCTTTGCAGCTGTTTTTTATTGGGCTGTTAGGGGAATATATTCTGAACATCAATACGAGAGTAATCCACCGGCCTCTGGTGGTGGAGGAGAAGAGGATTAACTTTGAGGAGGATGAAAAAGAGTCCTGAAGGAGCAAGGTTCTTTCTGAACTTTGGGTATAGAAGCATAATGATTAAGCCGCCAGATAAAAATTCTGACGGCTTAACTTATACCAGATCCATAAGGTTAAAATACTCGATCAATTCCAGGACGTTTGCAGAAGTATTCACGGTGCTGGTTCATTTTTTCGATTTCGAACAGTAAGATCTGTTTGAACTTTTCAGGATTGTTCATAGTGTACCTTTGGTCAAAAGTAATATTATCCTCTGACCAAAGGGCCGCCCTCGTTTCTGATAAAATAATCAGGAACGAGGGCGACCGTATATTATGTTTTTTTGTCAACCCCTTTGGGGTAAAAAATTATCGTAAATTTGAGTTAAACCTTGACATAGAGTCAACTCTATTATCTTAACGAACTGACATTACATCCTTCTTCATTCCTTTCACTCTACTTTCCATGATGGATTGGAAGTTGTCGTTCACAAGCGTGTCTCCTGAGTATGAAATATAAAAATGGCGGGGAAAATTCCCCGCCGCCCGGCACACCAGGGCTTTTCGGCCAGCCCAGTTTATATAATCCAAAGGTAAAGCTGATTATGCCAACTTTTTGTCTGCAAATTTGATATATAGGCCGAAATTATATTCCAGGCCTTTTCCCAGATACCGGTGTCAAAATCAAAGTTTACTCCTCACTTTTACTTAATTTAACAGGTCTGCACATTCCTCAACGGCTTCCTTTGTAGCCTCAAGATATGCGTATCCATAACGCTTGTCAGGTTCCAGATAAGCGCCTTCTCCCCATTCGTTCCAGGCATTGATGAAAATAATGTTATCTTCCAGATCTCCTCTTTGAGCGCCTGCTTGTATAACGTCCTTCAGCCAGCGCTTATACAGGGACGGTGTTGAGCCATGGAAAATCATTCCTTTATAATCGCGCCGTGCCGTATTATCCCACATCGGCATTACCGCACGGTACAGCTTAGGAAAATCGTACCTGAAATATTTCTGTTTAAGAACGATATCTGCATAGGAATAGACCTCTCCCCCGAAATCCTTCCGAAGAAATTTCAGCTCGGAAGTAATATTCCGGCAGTTAGTGTATAAGGTCCCTGGATGAAATTCAGACAACGCATCGTATCCCTCTTTCAGCCAATCGATATCCACCATGTTTTCCTTGACGGCGATAATATAGAGTTCTCCCAGCCCTTGTTCCCGACAATAATCTCGCCATTCGTTTAAGACTGATTTAGGCTGCGGCATCAGAGAAGGCCGATACACCGTCAGCATTTTACGTCCGTCAATCTGAATATAGCGCGGATCCTGAAGGAAACGGGCTATATCACAAATTACGTTTTTATAGCTTTCTACGGTATTTGTCTGCTCCATCAGGACATCCTGATTGGTTCCATCAAATCTTTTCGTCCAATTCTCATTCGCCCAGCATAAGGAAAAAGGGAAATCCAGCTCCGGCGTATTCAGAAACATTTCCAGCGGCTGTTCTAACAGCCGTTCCCCGTCAAACCAATAATAATAGAAAGAGAAACCATATATTCCGTACATATGAGCTAACTCGATCTGCCGCTTCATATTTTCGACAATACGCAGATCATAAAACCCTAATTCACCAGGCAGGCGAGGCTGGTAATGCCCCACGTACTGAGGGACGGCACGACATACATTGTTCCATTCCGTCACCCCCTTTCCCCACCATTGTTCATTATGTGGGTCAGGATGAAACTGAGTGAGATAGTAAGCAATAATCTTACAATCTCCTTCTTTTCTCTGGTAAGGATTGCTTGTAAGTTCCCTGTAATCTTCCTCCTCACGGTATTTGGGCAGATGCAGCATATCTTCGATAACACGGTCTTTACATACATTATCCAGCATCGGATCCAACAAAGAGGAAGCGCTAATCCGAACCAGAGTTTTGGCATACTGCCGTTTTACATATTCAAGCATTTTGCGGGTGATGGACAGCCAGGTATTGTCAAGTGCATCCTTTTGAAGCGCCTCCAGATAGGTAGGATCCCTGCGCAGCAAAATTGCACGATCAAGCTGCGAAAGAAACTCCTCTTGTGTATCAGCGCACAGGCAGCTTGCATACTTCTTACATTCCGGAAGGGAATAGGTTACTACCGGCTTTCCCGCTGCCATATATTCAAAAATTTTGACTGGCGAAACGGACAGAGTTATGTCATTTACCAAGAACGGCAGGATAGCAATATCATAGAATATCGCATAACGACTCAGTTCCTGATAACTGCGGGATCCAATATAATAAACATTTTCCTTTTCCAGAAGACGGCTTTTCTTAAGAGCCCCATCATGTTCATAGCCAATCAGAAGAAGAATGTAGCGCTGGTCAAGAGCGATGCGATTGAGAAGATCATAGTCAATCCACTGGGCCAGTGCGCCATGATATCCGACTATAATTTTCCCCTGTGATACAATCTCCACCAGCTCGTCCGGACAGGGTGTTTCCTGACGGTTTAAATGCCAATGCTCATAGTCCACACCGTTGTTCAGCATAAGCATATTATGGTCGCGATAAGGCTTTACTTGTTCATATAATTTGTCAGAGGTTGCGACTACCGTAATATCCTCATTTCGAAGCATATATTCATGACGTTTATAAACAAAATCAGGAATATTCCCAGTAATTTGTGGAGTCAGTTCATCGATATACTCATAAACGATCTGATAGCCTTTATGTAGGAAATTTTCAACTCTTGTAATATCTGTCGCCAGATCGATGGACTGAATGCGCAAGTATTTGAGTCCGGCTTTCTGATCCAGAACCTGCCAGAAATTTTCGGTCACATCCGGATTCTCCAGATTTACAATACACAGACGCGATGTGACAAATTTATAGAGCTTTACGTCCGTATCAACAGAAGGATGCGCCCCATAAAAGGAAATTCCGCCTGCGTTACCCGCCTGCAGGGATAAATGCTGAAAGCGCTGAAACAGAGGCGTATTCCATCCCATGGGTACAGGAAAGATATCAATAAAATCATGAGGGGTAGTATCAATCCAACGGCTCAGCCTCTCCCACTGATCCGTCTGCTGCGCTTCCATTCGGATCTCCTCCTGCTGTTGCGCTTCTTGCTCCTTGATTTTCTTATAATGTGCAGCCCGGTACAGGCTGGCCTTAAGGCCATAATGCCTATAATAAAACAGCGTATTATCCCAGAGCCTGACCGCAGATGCTCCAAACCCTAAAATACGTTCTGCTGCGGTCCGCCCGATGCGAAACGGTTTGGTGATTTTCCATGACAGGGAAGCCTCCAGTTTGGCAATATTATTATTAGCTAATGCGAGCTGGCCTGACAGAGAATCCGTCTGCTGGGTAAGCAGCTGCCTTTCCTGAACCATAAGCTGAAATTGACGATCAGATTCTTCCTTCTGATGGCTGAGTTCTTCAACTTGACGGCCGAGTTCTTCCTTTTCGCGCATCAGAGAGTCGTGCTGAGAAAGCATCAGCTCGTTTTGGCGTTTTAGGTCTGACTGCTGACGGGAAAGGTTTTCTTTTTCCCTGAACAGCATATTCCTCTGATTATCAAGAGATTCAAGTTGTTTGGTCAACTCCTGGAGTCTGCAGGAGAATGTGTTTTTTTTCTCTGCATAATTGGACAGTTTTTCTAAAGCAATTTTGTTTTCTTCCGTCCGGGAATCCAGTTGCGTCTTAAGAAAAGAATTCTGAACTGTCAATTCTTGAAGAGAATCCGAAATCTGGCTTATGGTGTTTTCCTGCTCATCACGCTTTTTAAGAAGATCTTCACAGAATTCTTTTCCCATA
>ENA-UONU01002569-UONU01002569.1-human-gut-metagenome-genome-assembly--contig:-CS51-NODE-2569-length-10420-cov-5.473034_pt1 | contig 10420 bp, 6 predicted proteins | sample MGYA00242462_ERZ724009 | MGnify/ENA metagenome assembly ERZ724009 | reverse complement strand
CGTCGCAGCTTTCCACCAGAGAAAGGCCCTTCACCGTGATCAGCTCCGGCCCGCCGCAGCCCGCTCCCACCAGCCAGACCTTTCCTGCTTCCCGTTCTCCCTGGCCGGAAGCTTCTCTGACCTTTCTGCAGAGGGAATCCGCCAGCGCAAGCCGCTGTGTCTCCGGCGCCGTCCCGGACTGTTCTCGTCCCGCGTACATCACCGACAGCTCCAACCAAAGCCCGCACGCCTTCTGAGCCTGACCGTCTGCCCCGTCCGGCTTCAGAATCCTGCAGTAAGCCGCCGCCGGAGCGCTGCAGTCCGCTCCAAAATTGAAGAGCGCCCGCCGCTCCGTTTCGAAGGCAATCCGTGTCAGCCGGTCATCCACCGCAGCCGCAAGTCGCAGGAAATCGTCCTGACACCGGCCCTCCACAGCGATGATTCCCTGACAGGCAGCAGGAAGGAAACGGCATTCCGGAATCGGGAGAAACAGGAAACGCTCCCGTTCCCGCTCAGTAATTCCCAGCCGGTCCAGTCCCGCTTTCGCCAGAATGATTCCGTCGTATCCACCGCTCTCCAGTTTTTTCAGTCTGCTGTCCACATTTCCCCGGATCAGACGAAAGGACGCCTGTGGACAAAGACGTTTCCCATAAAGCTGCCGCCGGATACTGCCCGTTCCGATCACAGCCCCCTCCGGAAGCGCGGCAAAGGCCTGCAGGGCCGCTTCTTCGGAGCCATCGTTTTCCCACGCGCCGCGTCTGGGAAGCACCAGAACATCCCTGGCGTCCGCCCGGGGCCGGACGGCCAGAATATACAGCCCGTCCGCCAGCCGTGCGGGCAGATCCTTCCCGCTGTGCACGGCCAGATCAATCCGCCCTTCCAGCAGGGCAGTTTCAAACTCCGAAACGAATACGCCCTTCTGCCCCACCTGAGAAAGCGGCCTGTCCTGCACCTGGTCCCCCTTTGTGCGAAGAATCACAAGCTCCGTTTCCAGGCCGGGCCAGGCTGCCCGAAGCGCCTGTTCCACTTGAGACGCCTGCGCCAGAGCCAGACTGCTCCCCCTCGTGCCGATTCTCAGCCGTTTCCCGTCCATTCCCTTTGTTCCATCCATTTTTGCTGTGCTGTCCTTTCCAGTTATTTCAAGTCTTTCCATCCATCTGCGCTGTTGTCTTCTTTCTTTTCTCGAAGAAGCGCTTCCAGAAACTCCTCCAGCTCTCCATCCTTCAGAAGAAAATCCTTTTCCTCACAGAAGGCAAAGAGCCGCTTTAACAGCGCTGCCCGCACGTCCGCCTCCGGCACGCTTTTTTTCACCTGCTCCCGCAGCTCCCCCAGCCGGGTTACCGCTTCTCCCATCCCCTCCGGAACCATCCGCTCCGCTTTCCTGCGGAGCCAGGAAGCCGCCGCCGGGCTGCATCCTCCCGTGGAAATCCCCACGGTCACAGGGCCGCGCTGCACTAACGCCGGAAAATAGAAGCTGCAGTTTTTCCGGTCGTCCACCGCATTAATCAGAACTCCCTTTTCCCGGCACAGCTCAGACACCCATGCATTCGTCTCCGGACTGTCCGTCGCTGCGATCACAAAAAAAGCTCCCTCCAGATCCGCTTCCTCTGCCCTGCGGTAAATCAGCCGCAGGCCGCCCGGTCCCTCCGGACAGGATGCCGCCATGCGCTCAATCTCCCCGCAGATGACCGGCGCGATGCAGACAAGCTGCGGCAGAAAGGGAAGCAGAGCGGCGATTTTTCCCGCCGCGATCCGCCCCCCGCCAAGGATCACGCCCCGCTTTCCCGCAATATCCATGTAAAAAGGAAAATATGCCATACTACCTCCATCCCGGAGCGTCATCAACGCTCCTTCAGCGCCTGAAGAACCGCCTTTAAAGACGCCGCATCCAGCCTGTCTTTCAGGTAGAACAGGAAGCGTTCCACGGAATATCCTGCGAACCGCTCCCGGATCTGATCCAGTTCGCCGGCCGTTTCATGGAAAAGAAGAGATTTATACAGCTCCTCCATCTCTTCCTCAAGAAGCGCCCCGGCATCCCGTACCGCCTGCTGCTTTTTCCGGTTGTTTTCCTCCGCCAGCCGTTCAAAATCATCCATCCCCACAACCCGGCAGCCCGGAAGGGAGGCGATCTGCCGGTCGATATCCGCCGGAATCGCAATATCGATAAACAGACGTTCTTTCTCCGGGCCGGACCGCTTCAGACATTCCCCGGCCTCTCCGGCCGTAATGGTATAATGAGGGCTTTCCGTGGCGGATACGATCACGTCCGCGCATTCCAGAAAACGATACCGCTCCCGATAATCCACGATGGACAGACGGCCGTCTTCCCGCTCTCCCAGACTATGACTGCGCCGTGTGGCATATACATGAATGCCTTCCCTTCCCAACAGATTTTTCAGCACGCTTCCGCCCATCTTCCCGCTGCCGCCGATGAGCAGCACCTGAAGCTCCCCCTTATCCGTATGCGCACCGTCCGCCTCTCTGCTTCTGAGCTTTTCAAACCGGAAAATTTCCGCACAGGCGAGGGTCGCCACGGAAACGGAGGTTTTGGACAGAAGGGTTTCCGTCTTAATCTTCTTCGCGCAGGCGAGAGCCCCCTGAAAGACGGCGTTCAGCTCATAACCGCAGCGTCCCCTTTCTGAAGAAAACAGATAGGCAGTCCGCACCTGTCCCAAAATCTCATCCTCCCCTACCACCATGGAATCCATCCCACAGGTGACCCGGTACAGATGGGCACAGGCCTTTTCTCCGGAAAAACGTCTTGTAATCCGCTTCACCTCCGTGACCTCCATGCCGCTTTTTTCGGCGAGAAGCCGTTCCAGCCGCTCAAAGCTCCCTTCTCCCGCCGCATATACCTCCGTCCGGTTACAGGTGGAAAGCAGCACTGCCTCCCCTGCCTCTTTCAGAAACGTTTCCCGCTCATTTATGCCTGCTTCTCCTGCCGGAAACGCAAAGCGCTTCCGGATCTCTTCCGGCGCGGACCGGAAGCTGATGCTGATACACTCCATGATATTCGATTCTCCATTCTTATTCTTTTTCCCCGGCTCCATCCGCCAGTCTTCTGCCCGTCTCACTGGCCTCCATCAAACCGGGGAATCCGGGCGGCTCCTTGCTTTTCAGGAACAAATCCGCCAGCAGTCCGGACAGATCCTTCCACAAAAACAGGCTGTCATGACAGCATCGGTTTCTCTTTTCCGTGCAGGAAAACAGTTTTCCGGCAAACGCCTCCCACCAGCCGCTGTCGTATCCGGCTTCCCCCGCCTGCTTCATCCGCCGCCCCAGGGCGGCGCTGTTTTCTTTGATGATCACGGGGAAGGTTCCCAATGTAAATTCTTCCGCACGGGCATCAGAAAGCTTCACCCTTCCCCTGCCCTTTCCCCTCCCGCGGATCTCGCAGTCGGGAAGCACGCACTTTAATCCCTCTCTGAAGCATTCCTTCATCTGCAGCCCGATGGCCTTGCAGAACAGAATTGCACAGCAGGAGGCGTCAAATTCCCGGTTTACCGCATAGACCGGACGCAGGAAATAGAACAGCCGGATGCCAAGCTCCAGATTTTTCCGGATCTGCGGGCTTTTTTGCTCCAGCTCTGCCCTCTCCGAAAAGCCGAACTTCTGAAGCTGTTCTGCAGTGAGAGGCTCCTTTAAAAAGCCACAGGACTCCAGACTGGTCATAAAGCTGTCCGTCTCAATGTCAAACGGCCCTGAATCGCCGCTCCCGCCGTCCGGCATTTCCTCCCGGGCGGCGAAGGACAGGGCGGAAGGCAGCCCCTGCGCTGCCTCGCGCAGCTTCTTTGCTCTCCCTGCCTCGTCCAGCTCCTCATCCGAAAGGACCCTGCGGATCTGGCAGAGGGCGTAGGTATCCAGAATCTTTTTTGCCGTCCGGAGATTGTTGTTCTCCATCCAGACCCGGGCATCCCCGACGATGTAAAGGCGGTATTTCGCCCTTGTCGCAGCCACATTGACGATGTTGCTGTTCACCCAGCCCACTGCACCCTTCGCATCCCTGCTGCCGTCGCAGCCCAGGAGAAAGATCACCTCATTCGCTTCCTTTCCCTGAAAGGTATGTACGGTGCCGATATTTTTACTCATCCATCCCGCCAGCCCCTGGCATTTCGCCATGGCGGAATGGGGATTCCTTTTCACAAAGCTTCTGATATACTCGCGCATTCCGGCCGTCACCGTTGTGAAGGGCGAGATGATGTACAGGCTGGGAAATTCGCTTCTGGAAAAAGCGGTTTCCAGCATCCCGCAGACCCGTTCCGCCTGCTCGGGCACGAAATGATTCCGGTTTCCTTTCTCCCGGCCCCTGACCTGAATCCACAGGGACTTTTCATAAAGGAAGGTCCGGGCCAGCTCCGCCCTGGGCGGCCGGGTCTGCTGCTTCATCATCCCGTTGTAGGAAACGGCGTTTGAAATCTCATACATCGGAGAAATGCACCTGCGGTGGACGAGCAGAGGACAGCCTACCCAGTCCGGGAAGTCAGGATGCTCCTGATTATCCAGATACGTTCCGAAGGCATTCCCTTCGTCGGCACAGCTCTGCACGGACACCGTCTTTCCAAAGACATAGGGCTTAAGCTCCTCATCATCAAAGGCATTTTTCAAAAGCTTCAGATCATCCGTGACCACAGGCTCCACCTGCTTTGGATCTCCCACGATCACCGCCCTGCGGCTCCGGTACAGCGCGCCTGCCGCCATCTGGGGCTGAGCCTGTCCCGCCTCGTCCACAATCAGCGTCCCGATGGAGCCCTGCTCCTTCACATCCCGGAGAAACGTTCCCACCGAAGCAAAGGTGGTGGAGATCACCGGCACCAGCAGAAACAGGGTCTGATACAGCGCCCCGACACAGGCTTCCCGGTCCTCTTGGTGAAAAACGATCCGCTCCTTCTCGTCCCCCGGCTGCAGCCCCCAGTAATGGGCAAGGGAGGTGAGATTATCCCTGCAGCTCTTCGATGCGAGAAGGAACGCCTTATTCAGCTTCATCGCATGAAAAAACAGCTTTTCCCGCTCCCGGTTGTACCGCTGGGAAAACCAGGGATTGGATACCTGCGCCTCCGTGGAAATCTGATCATCCTCCGACAGCAGAGCCTCCAGGAACTCCTCATTCAGCTCCATTCCGTCGTCCAGGGCCTTCCGGGCCGCTTCATACTGTTCCTCCTGAATCCGGCAGGCCTCTTCCGCCGCTTCCATTCTCTGTTTCTTCTCCTGAAGTTGCCTCTCTGCTTCCTCCTCTTCCCTCTGCCAGGCGGCCCGCTTCACCTGCAGCTCTGCCGTCTCCCTCTGCGCCGCAGACAGTCTTGCTTCGGCAGCGCTGCAGCCTGCTTCCGCCTCCGTAAGCGCACACCTGATTTCCCGCTTTTTCTCCTCCGCGTCTTCCGCCTGCCTGTCGTACTCCTCCGCCGCCTTTTTGGCATACTGCAGCTTCTGGTCATAGGCGGCCTTTCCCACAAACAGGGGCCGTTTTCCTACCGCCTGCAGCACCTGAAAGGCTTCCAGCCGAAGGGCTTCGGCCTTCTTTTCTTCCTCCTGCTTCTGTGCCTCCAGCGCCTTCCGATTCTGCTCCGCCCTCTCCTGCTCTTTCAAAAGGGCTTCGCAGATTCCGCTCTGCTCACTCAGCGCCTTTTCCAGAGCTTCCAGGCGCCTCATCCTCTCTTTTTTCTCATCCCCTCTTCGTGCCGAAGCGGCCTCATACGCCTCCTGCGCCCGTTTCCGCTCCTGCCTTCCGCGGATTTTCTCCACGGCAAGATCACAGACACGGCCCAGTTCCTCCTGCATACCTCGGACGAGCTTTTCCTGCTCCAAAAACTGTGCCCTCGCCTTCCGATACTTTTCCAGCCGTTCTTCCGCAGGATTGGAAAGATAAAAATCCCACCGCATGGGCCACAGCACCGCCTGATAAAAATCACGGATATTTTTCCGCCTGCCAAGCGAGGCCGCAACCAGCCCCCAGGCATCCTTTTCCTGCAGCAGCTTTTGCGCGTAGTAGGTAAAATAAATGTCCGGGTATTACACCTGGTTTTTCTCATAGCGCTCCGTCTCCAAAGACCGGGTGAAATCAAACAGCCCGCTCACCTCTGCAAGCGCCGCCTTTGTCTCCTGCGAATCCCCCTCCAGCGGCTTCAAATCCTTCAGAATCCCGCTTCCCAGCGGAAGCTCCTTGGAAATATTCTCCACCGCTGCATTATTGCAGGAGGTTACAAGCACGCTGTAGTCGTGGATTTTTTCATTTTTCAGAGAATACCAGTGCCGGGTGTACTGGGAATAGGCGTGCCCGGCCTTCGGCCCGTGAAGGAAGGAATGGCGCTCAAAAGCGTCCTCCGGGTCCTCATACTGCGCAAGCAGTGCGGAACGCTCGACGATGTTGCTCACAATGATCTCTTTCAGCAGGGTCGTCTTCCCCGTTCCAGGCGGTCCGTTGACGGAAAACACCTCTCCGTTCTCCTGAAACAGGGGCGTTTTTCCCTTTTTAATCGCCAGGTTGATCGCCGTCTGCTGCATGAACGCAGGGCTGAACCGGGAGGGCCATTTCCCCAGCGGCGCATTTTTCACATGCAGGATCTCATGCACCTGCCGCCCAAAGGCCTCCCGGTCGGAAGGATGCACCAGATCGATCCTGTGCTTTTCTCCCGATGGGTTGGCCGCCTCCCAGGTGCTACAGATATAATCCAGAAGCTCCTCAGGCATTTCCTGCTCCCCGTCTCTGATCCGGTTCAGCAGAAACTTAAGGTCATTGGAAAAGTAATCGTGACTGAGTCCCAGGTAATTGTCGTCATCTTCCCTGTCTCTGGCACTTCCGTCCGCAAACAGCTGGAAAGAAATGCCAAGCACCGGTGTATAGGGGCGGCTTTGACCGGCCCCGCCCTCCCCGTCCGGCTGCTTTGCATTGTCCTTCAGATAGCTTTCTTCCATCCAATGATAAATAGCCTCAAAAACCGCCGGGGACACCGCATCCGGCGCGAACGCCTGCGGCGTCGTATCGGAGGCAGACTCCACCGCTCCCGCCTCAGGCTGTCCCAATCCGTTCTCCGGCTCTGTCTGTCCCGCTTCATTCTCCGACTCTGTCTGCCCCGCTTCTTCATCCGGCTCCGCGCCCTCCTCCTGCGGGAAAAAACGGCCTTCCAGTTCAGAAACCTCCGCCCGGTAGGCGCCCTCCTCCAGACATTCCGACAGCCTTCCGCTGCAGCTTTTGATCTGTTTCATGGCCCAGACGATGGTGGAAAGAGACAGCGAATGTCTGACGTACTTTCCCTCCGGCGTCAGCTGCAGGCTGACACAGGCGATCTCATCAAAGCTCCGCTCCGGCCGTTTATCCTCCTCATTCTGGAAGGGCAGCTTCTCGGCAATACACCGGATGCAGGCCTCCCGCCTGACTTTGCCTATGTAAACCGTAATATTCCCCCACTTTTTCATGCGGCAGGCTTCCGCTTCCTGCCGCACGGCGCCATAAAGGTCCGCCGGGAAATCAAGCTCCACAAAATCAGAAACCGCCTTTGCACCCTTCCGTTCCGATGCGGCACCACCCCCGTTTCTGCTGCCTGAACGGGCAGAATTTTCCACCCCAAAAGTCCCGGTCGCTTTCTTCTCCAAAGTCCCGGACACTTCCTTCGCGATTTTCGATTTCAGGGACCTGGCCGCACCGCGCGCGTCCAGAAGCTCCTTCTGCGGGTATTTATCCTGACCGAGGAACTCCAGAGTAAACCAGTATTCCAGAACCTTTTCTGCAAGGCGGCGTTTGTTCTGCATGAGCGGGCCTCCCTTCCTTTATCGGGTGTCGGCGAATGTTTTTTTCCAAAAATCCGGAGCAGGTATCACCTGCCCCTGTCCTTTGATTCTAGCATACCGCTAAAGGCTTTACCACTAAAACTGCTCATTTCTCCGATTCCGGGAACGTATACCGGGGAAGCCCTCTGCTGTGCTTTCCATATTCAATTGCCTCCGCGGGGCAACGGCAGATACAGGCCATGCAGTGGGTGCATTTCTTTCCCCAGACCGGTCTGCCGCTCTCCAGGTGAACGTTCTGCGTCGGGCAGACCCGCTCACACTTTCCGCAGGAAATACAGGCATCCGTCACATAAAATTTCTTTGCATGGACGCATACCGGATAAAACAGGTCGTTCACGATTCCGCTGATCAGCCTGTCCGTAATCGTAATATCCGGCTCTGCAAATTCCTCTCCGCTCCGGATCACGTCCGCCGCCTGCGTGATTCTCTTCTCCGCCTTTTCAATGATTTTGCGTGCCGCTTCCCTTGTGGGCGTGGCAAACATGGCGATATAGTTTTCCGGCATGACGACCGCGCAACAGCCTCGATAGCAGATTCCTTTCTGCGCGCACAGAGCCCGGAGATATTTCCCCGCATTTCCGATGTTTTCCCCGCAGGTCATCACGAAATAGATATCCCGGCTTCCCGCCAGTTCCGTCCGCTTCAGCCATTCCTCCAAAATACGCGGGATTCTCCACGCATAGGTGGGCGTAACCACCACCCATGGGCGGCTGGATGTGATCCGGCTGTAATCCTTATTTTTCAGCCGTTCGAACAGATTCAGGACCTCATCTTCCGTTTCCTGTCCGATCTTTTCCGCTGCATGCTCGCTGTTTCCTGTTCCTGAAAAATATAGAATCATGGTGAAGGTTCCTCCGTCAGTCTTTCTATAGTACCAGCCATTTCCGGGATGTTTTTCTGCCAGATTCATTCTGCACCCATATTCTTCGTCTGAATGCGAAAAATCACAGTCAGAATCCGGCGAAAAAAGATGAATAAAAAGGTCTTGCCAAATTGATTTTACTCAACTCAGTCAGACCTTTTCATTTCAGTTAAATTTTCAATGCCCCAACATTTATATGGGTTTGCAGCACCTCAACTTTTTCGGTGTTTCTCTTTATTCGAATTCGATAGTAGCCGGAGGCTTCGGAGACATGTCATAGCATACCCGGTTCACGTTCGGCACTTCCGCAAGAATCCGCTCTGTGATTCTCTGGAGCACGTCCCAGTCGATCCGTTCGATGGTTGCGCTCATGGCGTCGATCGTGTTGATCGCACGGATGATGACCATGTAATCGAAGCATCTGGCATTATTTTTTACGCCCACCGACTTGAAATCCGGAACCACGGTGAAATACTGCCATACCTTCTTGTCCAGCCCTGCCTTTTCAAACTCTTCCCGCAGAATCGCGTCTGATTCACGCACGGCCTCCAGACGGTCTCTGGTGATCGCACCCAGGCAACGCACGCCCAGTCCCGGTCCCGGGAAGGGCTGACGGTATACCATGCTGTGGGGCAGGCCCAGTTCCACGCCGCAGGCGCGCACCTCATCCTTAAACAGCTGCTTTAACGGCTCCACCAGCTTAAACTGAAGATCCTCAGGAAGCCCGCCCACATTATGATGGGATTTTACCATTTTCGCGGTCTTGGTTCCGCTTTCGATGATGTCCGGATAAATGGTTCCCTGGCCAAGGAACTCAATTCCTTCCAGCTTTCTTGCTTCCTCTTCAAATACACGAATAAATTCGCTTCCGATGATCTTGCGCTTCTGCTCCGGATCCGCCACATTTTCCAGCTTTCCAAGGAAACGCTCAGAGGCGTCCACGTAGATCAGATTCGCATGAAGCTGGTCACGGAATACCTGAATCACGCTTTCCGATTCATTTTTGCGCATCAGGCCATGGTTCACATGCACGCATACCAGCTGCTGTCCGATGGCTTTAATCAGAAGCGCCGCCACTACGGAAGAATCCACACCGCCAGACAGCGCAAGAAGCACCTTGGAATCTCCCACCTGGCGGCGGATCAGCTCCACCTGGTCCTCAATGAAATTCTTCATGTTCCAGTTCGCTTCCGCCTTGCAGATTTCAAATACGAATGCTCTCAGCGCCTCCTCATCCGGCTGCTCCTGAAGCTGCGTTTCGCATCTGGAACCCGGATAATCCACGGAAATCATGGGATATTCCAGTTCATACAGCTCCGGCCGAACTTCCACAGCGCTGCCGTCCACAATTCTGTTTTCCCCTCCGTTGAGAATGATTCCCTTCACATTGTCCAGCGCCTTCAGCTCCTCCACGGTGATATCGTGAGGATGAATCTCACTGTAAACCCCCAGATCTCTGATCCGACGCGCCAGCACGGTGTTTTCCGTACTTCCCAGATCCAGAATGACAATCATGTCCTGTTTCATCTGCTTCCTCTCTTTCTGCCGCCAGAGGCGGCATTTCATCATATAAAAAATGGCTTATGCCATTCTTTGGCAGGAGCCGCAGGTTCCTGCCGCCCTCTTCCTTTTCCAGCCGCACAGGCAGGTTATTTTTATTATACCTTATATACGCCGGATTGGCATCCCCCGATTTGCTTTTTACATCTGCTTTCTTACCACTTTGTATTCATCGCCGTTGCGATAATAAGGGCATCTGTAATGGCTGTCCGAAATCAGCCGGACATACTCGTCCTC
>ENA-UONU01002565-UONU01002565.1-human-gut-metagenome-genome-assembly--contig:-CS51-NODE-2565-length-10428-cov-3.993348_pt1 | contig 10428 bp, 8 predicted proteins | sample MGYA00242462_ERZ724009 | MGnify/ENA metagenome assembly ERZ724009 | reverse complement strand
GGAATGACCGGTGTTGCCCAGGTATATGGCCATTACTACACAAACGCGGCCGATAAGACCTTTTACGATTTATGGTACTTGAATCATTTCTCCATATGGCAGGACATTGCACTGATTGGGATGACGGCCAAACATTTATTGGGATAGCATGGATCATTCCACCCATTTTAAAAATTGCCGCGCGTGTGTTCTCTTTCTTTGGAGGGACACAAGACGGCATCTATTCTCGTCTTTAAAAACATCGATGCCGTCGCAGGTTGTTCGCATCCCTCGTATGAAAAAAGTCCGCAACCAAGCCTCATCTTTTTCGCTACTGATGGAATCGATTGGGCAACATAAGCTCTCCGCCCTCTGGTAGGGGGCTCAACTTGTCAAAATCAAATGCTGCAACGAGGGATGAGAGCACGACGGACCGTCTTCCTGGCGAATCTATAAGCCCAAAGGAATAAAGGCCAAGCAGTGCCATTCTGATGATCGTTTCGTCTTGCCATGAAGAGAAAACCGGACTGGCTGCCGTTTTTCTGTCCAAATTTTTTGTGAGATGGCCCGCTGGGAAGGATGGTTTTTATTTGTTGAGACGTTTGTTCCGATGGCTCGGCTATGCCGGCTATCTCCTCTGCTGTATTCTGGCGTTCTGCCTCTATCCGCTTGTGCGCCATTTGCCCCCTTACAAGGGGCTCTGGCTCTTCGCAGAGCGCGGAAACGACGCGCAAGACAATGCCTTCCATCTTTTTCAATTTGTCCGAAAAACTGCGCCTTATTTATCAGCCGCCTATCTCATAGATCGAAAGTCCCCTGACTTTGTACGTGTAGCCAGGCTGGGGCGAACCATTCAACCGGGGAGCTTCTCCCATTATCTCGCATTTGTCTGTGCAGACGTAAAAATAAGTACCCATATTATGGGCTATTCCCCCAATCCTTACTTGTTCACAAAGCTCAAATTTGACCGTATGTTGCCTGGCAAAAAAGTGTTTTTGCAACACGGAATCCTTTATAATTCCATTTCATCTCTAAGCGCAGAACGTATCCACGTAGATCTGTTTGTTTGCAGCGTTCCAAAGGAATATCATGAACTCTTAACGCTCTATCATCACCCGAAAAGAGTTGTTCAACCACTCGGCCTGTGCCGCTATGACCGGTTATTTCAAGCGCATTCCGAAAAGAGACAGATTCTAGTCATGCCGACTTGGCGCCTTTTCTTCCAAGATAGCGGCTATTTTCAAAGTTTCCATTGTTTGCTCTGTCATCGAAAACTTCATGCGCTGTTAGAACAATACGATTATGAACTCGTATTCCAATTGCATCCGGAGATGCAGCATTTCACACCCTGTTTTACAAACAGTCACCCGCGAATACATATCTCGACTGCCCCACCGGATACGCAGTCTCTCCTAATGGAATCAAAACTTCTGATTACCGATTATTCCAGTGTGTTTTTTGACTTCTCGTATCTGAAAAAGCCACTGATCTACTTTCAATTTGATTCGGAGGATTTTTTCTCCGCACAGTACCGTCCGGGATATTTTGAATTTGAAAAAGACGGATTTGGACCAGTCTGCCGGAAGGTGGATGAAGTTTTAAATGCCCTGCAAACGTATCTGGCAGGGAACATGCAGCTCCCCAGCCTGTACAAAAAGCGCGTGGATACCTTTTTCCCTCCCCCGCGCACGGACCACTGTGCGCAGACCTTTTCAGCCATACAGGACCTTCTTTCAGATTCTGGCAAATGATAAACCGCACCGCGAACCGAGGCCGATTGTAAAGTGCAAAGGAGATGCATTTCATGTCTCCATCGATCAGCATAGGGGTGGCTGTGTACAATGTAAAAGCGTACCTATCCGCCTGTCTTGACAGTATCCTGCGGCATACATCGGAGGAAATCGAAGTGCTCGTCGTAGACGACGCCTCTTGTGATGGCTCTGGCGGTCTTTGCGACAGCTATGCAAAAAGATCCCCTTTTATCCGCGTCATACATTTTCCATATAATTGTGGAATTTGTGCGGTGCGCAATACGATTCTCCGGGAGGCAACTGGGAAATGGTTGTTTTTCGTCGATGGCGACGACCTTCTGCCGGAGGAATTTTCTGCCGTTGCAAAGTCTCTTCTTCATCTCCCCTACGATCTGATCTTTTTTGATTACATAAGTTGTCAGGAACAGGTCTTTCGGCACACCGCCTCCATCGGGCAGCCCGTCATCGAGCTCTCCCCACAGGTTTTAGAGGCCTATTGTATCTCTTGCGCCACCGGCGCCCCTTGCCGACTGGCAGACGCCCGCCTCCATTCGGTACGCTACACATCTGTCTGGGCCAAAGCCTACCGCCGAGCTTTCCTGCTGGAGAAACAGGAAAAGTCGCAGGATGTCCTTTTTAATACACTTGTTTACTACGCCTGCCGTTCCGCCGCATATATCCCTGTTGTCATGTACGGTTACCGCAAACATCCAAACTCGGTCTGCAACCGGTATCATTCGGATTTCCTTCCGGGAATGGAGCAACTGATGGAGCGCAATCTTGCGCACATTACCGAATTCTTTCCAGGGCGAGAAGACCTTTTGGACGACTTTCTCCACTACCGTGTAGCTGGAATCCTGCTGGATACAATGCGGCTCTCTATCTTTCACCCTGACAACCCCATGAAGTATCACCAACGCCGCCAAGCGTTCCACGCGCTGCTGGAATATCCGCGTTTTTCCGAATGCCTTGCAAACTTGGATTTGACATGTTATTGGTTGGAACGTCAGTTTCTTTTAAACTGTGCGCGGAAAAGAAGATTTTTTCTCTTGACGCTTGCTTATCGGTATCCGTGGATTTTAAAAGGATATGGTGGGATCATGCACCGAAAAAAGTATTGGAAAGCAAAATGGATGTGGGGATACCATGCAAATGAAACTGGTCAGTATTATCGTCCCCATCTATAACATGGAGACATTCGTTTCCCGCGGAGTACAATGCCTGAAAGCGCAAACCTATCCAAACTTGGAAATTCTTCTGATCGACGACGGCTCGACCGATGGAAGCGGTATCGCCTGCGACCAGGAGGCACAGATGGACCGGCGTATTCGGGTATACCATACGGCGAACCGCGGGGCCGGACCGGCCCGCAACCTTGGAATTCAACAGGCGACCGGAACATACCTCCATTTTTTCGATGTGGACGATTTCCTTTATCCAAACGCCATCACGCTTCTTGTGGAAGCCGCGGAAAAAACCGGGGTTGACTTGGTGGTGGGCGGATTTTCTGTGGACGATCACAACCGGAATCAACGTTGGGTCCCCAAAGCAGACCACCAGTATCGGACCGGCGAACAAGTTCGCCGCCATTTTTATCCGTATATGTGGATGTTTGGGGAATGGGGAATCCTCCAGTCGGTATGTTTTAAACTTTTTCGTACCGCGACTGTCCGAAAACACGCTGTATCCTTTCCCGATCTCCGCCGCAACCAGGACGAGGTTTTTCTGGTAGAATTCGTTCACATCATGAAGGACGTGTATTTCATCCCCGATATTTTATACCGTTATTTTGCCAACGACCATGCGCGTCTTTTTCGTAAGGTCCCATACGATTATTTTCCCATCGTCCAACAGGCCACACGGCGAATCATGGAATTGGTCCTAAGCTGGAATCCGAAAAACCGCGCGGTGCGGGACAAGCTTCTACAGGACTATTACTATAAAACGTTTCAGAGCATCTGGTTTCTTTTCAATCCATATAGAAAACGTTCCCACCGGCAACGTTATCGGAGGATGGTCGAAATCGTAGAGTCCTTCCTCGCGGCTCTTCCCGACCGCAGTTTTGGCGAAAACGCGGCGGTCTACCGGTACATGTGTAACCGCCAGTACCTCCGCCTTTATCTGCGGTTGTGGTATTTCACCTGGAAACACCGAAACGCCTGAAAAGGGAGGGGGACACTTGCGCACAAGGGCTACTGCCAAGAATGTTCTGTGGGGCCTTTTCCAACAGGCGGTTCTGTGTTTCCTGGGTTTTTTCTCACGCCGCGTGATGCTGAACACCATTGGAACCACAGGGGTCGGTCTGAACGCCCTGTTGACAAACGTTTTATCTGCCCTCACCCTTGCGGAGATGGGGATTGGGACCGTGATTGTTTATCACCTGTACCGGCCGTTGGCTCAAGGAGACAAACGGGAAGTCTGCCGCCTGATACAATTTTACCGAACGACTTATCGCAAAGTCGCTGGTGCGATCACTGGACTTGGATTATTAGCAATTCCATTTCTACCGTCCCTCACGAAGGGGGTATCCTATAGCCGGCTCTATGTAGCAGCGGTGTTTCTGCTCTTTCTTGCACAGATGGTTTGTTCGTATTTCTTTTCTTACCAGCGTTCCCTGTTGTCTGCGGATCAAAAGCAGTATATCGTCTCCATCGTGGATCTACTTTTCCGGGGGTGCTCCACCATCGGCGGAGTCCTTGTATTGCTCCTGACGCATGAATTGCTTGTTTATCTCGTTTTTCGGTTCTTCACAAGCCTTTTCAACCATCTGGCCCTTTCCAAACAAGTAAACCGGCTGTATCCTTACCTAAAACAAGCAAAAGAGCCGCTTTCTCCCGAAAGGAAAAAATTGCTCTTTTTCGATGTGCGCGACCGGTTCACCGGCAAACTTTCCTGGACGCTCACCAGTTGTATGGACAACCTTTTCATATCACTTTTGGTAGGGACTGTCCAAGTCGGCCTATATTCCAACTATACCATCGTGTTCCATACTTTGACCAATGGAGTGAACCAAATTTCCGCTGCCATGAGCGGCAGCATTGGAAACCTGTTAGCGACCGGCAGCAAAGAACAGGTGGATTCTACCTTACAGAAGCTTTTATTCGCGATGTATTGGATTGCCACCTTTTGCAGTACCTGCCTGTTTTGCTTGATCGATCCATTTATCTCCTTCGTCTTCGGGCCTGCGATGGTCCTAGACCGGCCCATCGTGGAGATTTGCATCCTCAACTTCTTTTTGATGACCATGCGGATTCCCCTTTGGAATATGGTCGGCGCCTCGGGGCTCTTCAAAAAGGATAAGTATATTTCCCTCTTTGGAGCATCCGTCAACCTCATCGTGTCGTTTATACTCGGAAGCCATTTGGGCATGTTAGGAATTTTCATCGGCACCACTTGTACCTACGCCACTCAGTTTCTTTTAAAGACCATTTTATTCTACCATTGTTTTCTTCAAAGGTCCTGTGCAACATTTCTTAAAAAAATTGGACTTTATCTCTTTCTTTCACTGGCAATTGCCGGGACTGCACACAGAATCTGCATATGGATTTCTACAGGAACAGCGCTCCTGGACTTTGTTCTTCAGGGATTGGCCTCTGCTGCCTTCCCTCTGGCCATCAATACTGTGCTGTTTTTTCACACAGACTCCTTTCATTCGCTTTGCCAGTCCTTTGTGAAACTCCTACATCATACAAATCACTCCGGTCAAAAGGGCGGTGAGCCATCTGAATCCATCATCTAAACAGCCCTATAGGGAACCATCCAATCCACCAATCAAACCGGAACAAATTCGTTTTGACGCCTGGTTGATCTGCTTTTATTATCTTTGCATGCCGCTCACCTTTATCACGGTTGTCCCAGGCATATCTGCGCTAAAGGTTGTGACTGTCCCACTCTCCGCATTTTTTCTGTTCAGCCTGTTCTTCTCAAAGGAACGGGCGATTTCTTTCAATAGCGGACATCTGTGTTACGTACTTCATCTTCTCTATATGACCAGCACGCTGTTTTTCTACCGCGATTTAGAGAGTATTACCGTGGTCAGGGATGTCGCGTTTGCTCTGTTTTTCACCCTCTTGGCAACTTGCCGCGTGTACAACCAACTGGAGCGCCGCCTCCTATCCCACACATGGCTGCTCGTGGGGCTGATCTGCATGTTCCTCTGTTTTTTTAGTAAGCAGACCCTTTACGAAGGCCGGACCGCTATTGTCATTTTTGACTCAGAGGAAGATCCCAATTTCTTTTGTATGTATTTTATCTTTCCTATGTTGTTCGCCCTAGAGGCATGGATGCAAGGCCGCCACCGCCTCCATTGGCCGCTCATGTACTGTATCCTGCTCTTCTATGCCGTTCTTCGGACTGGTTCACGGGGCGGCCTCGTCGCACTCGTATCCGGTGCATTTGCCTATATTCTTGTAGCCGTCCGGAAATCCCCTGTAAAGCGAAACATTTTCCCCGCTGTGCTCTTGGTGGGGATCGTGGTATGGACCATTTCTATATGGTTTCTTCCAGAAGCACTGCGCAGCCGCTATCATTGGGCGCAGATTCTAGCGGATCAAGGGAGCGGCCGTTTTTCCATCTGGTCGTATCTTCTCGGCCAGATTTGCACCAATGCGTCTGCCTTGGTCCATGGCTTTGGCATTTGTTCCACGGCCGGACAATTGACTGCCGCAGGATTTCTAAATACTTACGCCCACAACCAATGGATTCAAACCTTATTTGACCAGGGACTGCTCGGCCTATTCTTCTATGCGGCTTTAATGGGCGCCTGTCTGTTCCGAAATGTTCGAAAGCAACCCTTGTTTGCCTGTGGGCTGATTGCCACGCTTGTATGTTCGTTTTCCCTCAGTTTTTATACAAACAAGCCGTATTTAAATGTTTTTATGATGTGTTGCATGACCTTTTCGGAAACCTCACCCATGCGGGCCAACAAAACCACATGCCCGCCCCATCTAAAACATATGCATCCGAATTCCAGACCATCCGGTTTTCAGAGGGAGGAAAGCAATCATGAAAAAGGTCTCCATCATTGTCCCCGTATATAATGAAGAGGCTACGATCGTCCGATGTATCGATAGCTTGTTGGCGCAAACATACTCTCTTCTGGAAATCCTTGTCATTGACGACGGTTCCTGTGACAAAACGCGTATCCTTCTGGAACAATATGGCGGGCAGATCGTGCTTCTCTTCCAGCAACATCGCGGTGTTGCATCCGCCCGAAATGCGGGCTTGTTGCGAGCAACGGGCGACTTTATACTGTTCGTCGATGGGGATGACTATTTAGAACAAAACTGCGTGGAACAGGTCCTTCAAAAGCAGCAAAAAAGTGGTGCGGACATCGTCCGGTTCTCTTACCGCCTGCTTTATCCAGATGGACACATCGAAGAACCCCTCTCTTATTTTCAGGAAGAACAACTCCTTTTAAAAGGCGCATTCTGCAAAAACATTTATCCGTATTTCTTGTCATCCATTCGGTTCAACTCGGTTTGGGCAACTCTATACAAGCGGGAACTGCTTGCTGGGGTGGTTTTCCCCGTACATATGAGGACCGCAGAGGATGCCGCTTTTTCTTTAGAGGCGTACACGCGGGCGCAAAGTGTCTTACTGGTCACAGACATTCACTATTTTTATATGCAGACTCCCACTGGGTTAAGCAAACAGGGACTCCATTTGCTCGAAAAAGTTTGGTGCAACCTGTGGCTTCTAAAATATATTTTGAACAAGCTGGACGCTTGGGGAATGGACTCGCTTTTCAACCGTCTAAAAGTCTATATTCGTCCGTTATGGCTTCTCTTTTCCAAATGTAAGTCCAGACGGCGCAGATGAAATGGAGGAATCTATGCGGCTACAGGTTCTTGTTGTAACGCGCGGCCAAAACGATCATCGTTTGGTCTCCCAAATGAATCTTCAAAGTGACGCTGTTTTTGGAAATCAATGTGGTCGTCATATATCCGAAATATTTTGCTACAATGGATACACCATCCGCTATGAATCCCGGGCCGAGTGCGGCGTTGGATTCAACCGAAACACGGTCTGGATGTACGCGGATGCGGACATCTGCCTATTTGCCGACGACGACGTCCGCTATTGGAATGGATATACAGAACGGGTTCTGGCAGAGTTTGCCCGTCATCCAGAGGCGGATGTCATTCTATTTAATTTTCACAGCACCAATCCAAAGCGGCAGGAATACCAGATTCCAAAATGGACGCGCGTCCACTGGTACAATGCCCTCCGCTATGGCACATACCGCATCGCTGTCCGCACGGCTCGTGTCCAACAAGTGCACCTTGCGTTCTCCCTTTTGTTCGGTGGAGGCGCCCGCTATGGTTCCGGGGAAGATACGATTTTTTTACACGACTGTTGCAAGCGCGGACTGCGGATTTATGCAAGTCCCCTCTTTCTCGGCGAAGTCTCCCATTTGACTTCCACATGGTTTGAAGGCTATACCCCTAAGTTCTTTCACGACAAAGGCGCGCTTCTTGCACACCTGTTTCCACGCCTGGCAAAGCCGTTCGGTTTCCTTCTTTTACTACGGCATCCAGAATTTCTAAGCAACGGCCTTGGCTTTCAAAAGGCTTACCAGTATCTGAATGAGGGCATTCAGGAATATCTTGGAAGGCCCTTAAAAGAGGTTTCCCATGAAAAAACGGCTGATCTTCGTCAACAATAATCTTCATAGCGGCGGTATTCAGCGGAGTCTATTGAATCTGCTCGCCAATCTCCAGGGACAGTGCCAGATCACTTTGTTGCTCATGTCCGACACGGGAGAATATCGAGAACAACTTCCTCCGGAAATTCAAGTATTGCACTGTCCTCCATTATTGCGTATACTTGGTATGAGCCAACGGGAACTCTGGCCTAAAGCAAAGGGACTCTACTTTCTGCGTTCCTTCTTGGTTGTTCTATGCCGGATCATTGGCAATTCTCTTCCGCTTCGCGTTTTGTCTTTCTTTCAAAAACAATTGGGGCCTTACGACATCGCCATATCCTGTATGCAAAGCGAGCGGCCTTCGATTTTATACGGTGGCGCCAATGAAATTGTCTTGTACCGTATTCAAGCGGAGAAAAAAATCGCCATGGTACATGCAGATCTTTTACATTGTGGAAGCAATACTCCGGCGGTTCGAAAATTGTACGGCCAGTTCGATTCCATCCTCACCTGCTCCAAAGGATGCAGGGACCACTTCCTTTGTGCTTTTCCGGAACTGCGGGACCTCGTCCGTGTTGTACCAAACTTTCACGATTTTGTGGGAATCTCGTATTTTTCCAACCAGAATCCAGTGGTATACCCCGGGGACAAAATCCATGTAATTACGGTCGCGCGGTTAAGCGGAGAGAAGGGGCTCGAGCGGGCACTCGAGGCTGTACAGGCATGTGTGGCGGCGGGTATCCCTATTTCCTATCAGATTGTTGGGGATGGACCCAAGCGGGCTGCTCTGCAAAAATATGCCGTAAAACTCGGTGTGTCTGCATGCGTGGCTTTCCATAGATTCCAGGAAAACCCTTACCGGTTTATGCGAAATGCAGATCTCTTTTTACTCCCCTCCTACCACGAAGCAGCCCCTCTTGTTTTTACGGAGGCAAAATATCTGGGACTTCCTATCTTGGCCACCCATACGTCGTCCGTGCGGGAATTGATACTGGAGGACCATGCAGGATGGGTCTGTGAAAATACCACGCAAGACATTGTCCATTGTTTAAAACAGGTTTGCAGCAATCCCAAGGTACTCAAAGAAAAGCGGGACTGGTTGTCCCGCCGGATGTACACCAACGAAGAAGCGGCAAAACAATGGAACAATTTACTCAACAATCAGGAACCTTGAAAGGCGGGATACGATGAAAATTGCAGTTGCCGGAACCGGTTATGTCGGTTTGGTGACCGGTGTTTGCCTAGCTGAGCACGGCCATACGGTTACGTGCGTCGATGTGGATGAACAGAAAATCGCCCAGATGCAGCGCGATATTTCTCCCATTTATGAAGATGGGCTTTCCGAACTGATGAAAAAGAACCATGACCGGCTTTTCTATACAACTGATTATAGAGCCGCCTATGCGGATAAATATGTCATTATCATCGGTGTTGGCACACCTGAAAAAAAGGATGGCAGCGCCAATCTCTCCTATGTGTATGCAGTCGCAGGACAAATTGCAGAGAGCGTCACACAGGACTGTGTTGTTGTGGTAAAATCCACCGTCCCCATCGGAACAAACGATAAGGTAGAGGCCATCTTGAATGCCAAGAGCACATCCTCCATCCGCATTCGTGTGGCATCCAAACCAGAATTTTTGGCCCAGGGAACTGCGGTGCACGACACATTGCACGCTTCGCGGATTGTCATTGGTGTGGAAGAGCGCGAAACCGGCGAACTCTTAAAAAAGATGTATCAGGACTTCGACGCCCCTATTCTGGTGACCAACCGCAAAAGCGCAGAAATGATTAAATATGCCTCCAACGATTTTTTAGCCTTAAAGATTTCCTACATCAATGAGATTGCACTTCTCTGTGAACTGGTAGGCGCCGACATTGACGATGTTACACGAGGAATGGGATTCGATCCCCGTATTGGAAATAAATTTTTACAGGCGGGTATTGGATACGGCGGCAGCTGTTTCCCAAAGGATACCAAAGCCCTGCATTGGCTTGCCAATTTTCATGACTACGAAATCAAGACCATCAAGGCGGCAATCGAAGTCAATGAAA
>ENA-UONU01002564-UONU01002564.1-human-gut-metagenome-genome-assembly--contig:-CS51-NODE-2564-length-10433-cov-5.320004_pt1 | contig 10433 bp, 9 predicted proteins | sample MGYA00242462_ERZ724009 | MGnify/ENA metagenome assembly ERZ724009 | reverse complement strand
ACATCGCTTAAGAGAGTGAAATTCTTCACCCTTTCCAGCAGCTTTTCCCGTGCGCGAAGCCGTCCGTTATTCTTTTGTGTGTTTTCCATCTGCTCTCCGTTCTTATTATAGCCTGCTTCTTTTCCCGACACAAGCGGCACAGGAAGAAGCGGTTCCCGAGCCTGTATTGTTTCCCGGGCAGTTCCATGTTTCCTGGGTTTTAAATGAATGGCCTGAAGCGTGCCTTTTGTGAACCGACTGGTTCCTTTGAAATAACGACCGATCGACACAGGGGAATTCCCCCTGTCTTTCTCAGAGTAGCACATCCCGGATAAAATTTCCAGCATATTCATAAAAGCCTCCCAACACGGTCCTGTAAAGGAAGATATATCTGTCGCTTTTGTTCCGGCAGCGATACAAAAGGGCGGTGAGGATACTGCATCCAAAGCCCCAGACAATGTTGAAGGGCCCCCACACCAGACTACTCCTGCTCATCCACACCCCGCGGTCAGCCTGCAGAAAATGGTCTCCGTGAGATCTCCCGGCAAAGAATCGCAGAGAGATGAAAAGCAACGAAAGTGTCCCATTTTAATATTATCGTGCCAGCTTTTTTGCCCATATGACGGCCCTGTTTGTGTTCTCGCCGATTGGACTGCGGTTATAATCTCCATATTCTTTTTCGACAATAAAACCATTGGAAGAAATCCAGGTATGAATCTGTTCAAGGGTGGCAAAATGCTTTGAGGAAAGGATATCTTCTTTTATTTCCCTGCCATCGGCAAGAGTAAGTTCAAACCTGCGGGTAAACCGGTTTATATTGCGTTCTTTATCAAATGTGCTGTTGAGCAATACCATACGCCCCGTATTTCCGTCGCTGTCCGTGCCCTGCCAGATCACATTTTCACCTGAATCAGCAAACCACTTTTCCGGATGCATAGTGTACCCGTAATCGATATAAATACTTCCTCCCGGCACAAGCGCTTTTGCTGCTTTTTTAAAAAGAAGCCGCTGTGCTTCTTCATAATCCATGTCTGAAATGAGATTAAACAAAAAATTTCCTGCTATTACGACAACATCAAATCCTTTTCCCCATTCATCATTGAACACATCAGCTTTGCGCCAGGTAATGTTATCCATTCCATCTGACTTTGCCCTGATTTTGTTAAGCATGTACTCGTCAAAATCAAGTCCCGTGACAATATGCCCTGCTTTTGCCATGGGAACAAGAAAACGTCCGCTTCCGCAGGCAATTTCAAGAATATTTTTTGAGGTCGTGCCGATGATCGACAGTGCGAATTCAACATCCTCTGTATCTCTTTCATTGAGATCATACATATCGGCATTCCATTTTGAAATAATAGCTTTTTCGTCAAACATTTTTTCTCCAGTCTGCAGTAGAAAGATTGAAACATGCGAAAAAGAAAATCACATGGTATCCGAATTAATTCAGGTTTTTCTTTTTCATGTTTTTTTTACCTGTTAATGCCTCAATATCCTCAAAATACCAGTCATCACATTCATCATAGAATAATTCTTCTTTTCTTTTTTTGAATATACGAAATGGCTTATTGCTGGAATTGTCATAAATATGGCATATATCACATACCTTAATGAGTTCTTTCACCAATGCCAGGGCCCTGTCATACCTTGAAATAATTTTTTCTTTCGGTACGTCATGCCCTCCTGCTTCCACTCTTGATTTTACACGCAGCACGTTGATCATCGGATCGGCTGTGAGTATATAATAGCATCGAATAAAATATCCTTTTTGCCTGGCTTTTTTCAATAACTTTAAGTTTCGATCAGTTGACAACACCGTTTCAAAGCAGAAATCTTCCATCCTGCTTACATGTTCTTCTCGCTGTTTTTCTGCCAACTGAGCAGCTTCCAAATCCGTACACCTCAGGTTCTTTTTTATCTCATCTGCATTGATATAGTCTACTGGAGGTTTCAATAATTCCGTAAATGTACTCTTTCCCGAGCCATTTGGTCCAGCAAAAACCACAATCTCAGGCTTTCTCTGCAACTCGCTCACTATAGCGTCCCTTCCTTATTCTTTTTCCGATTTCCACTCGTGAACCATCACTGTTTTCCTGATAAATCCTTTGGTTTTTCCGGTCATATACAACAACCGGAATATCCATTGCCTTTTTCTTTTCCAATTCAATCTTAACCGCGGCTTTTGCTCTTTTTACAACCGCTTCATCAGAAATATAATATTTCTCCCGTTTCATATGGACCTCCCTCGCATATCTACAACAGGCATCCCTTATAACACTATCATATATTATAATTTCTTTTCCATCAATGAATTTTTCATGCCAGAAAAGAAAAAGTCCAACAAACCTACTCGCCCGGCAGGCTGTCCTCAACGCACAATGCCCCGTATCCGACTCGATCGTTCGGCACTCTTTCCTCTCCCCTGACCCTCCTGGCCCCGCGCTGGAGGAATGCCTTCAGCTTCTCCCCATAGAGATAAGGATCGTTTCCTCTTACGATCCCCCATTCCATCAAAAGCGCGGCGGCTCCGGTCACCAGCGGAACCGCGAAGGAGGTGCCTGTGTAGGCTTCGTGACCGCCGCCAGCACGGGCGGTAACGATGTTTACGCCGGGCGCGGCGAGATCCGGCTTGGTATTGGGGAAACCGGGAAGCTGCTCCCGGCCCCGCACGCCGCGGCCGGAAAAATCCGCATAGGCGTCATAATTTCCCTGAATTGCGCCCACAGTGATGAGCTTTCCGGCGGTGGAGGGGATGGTCAGCGTCAGCTCCGGCGTGGGATCAAAAAAACGGGTGTCGTCCGTGCGCACCGCCTGGCCCGGCAGATACATCTGAAATTCTCCCGCAACGATATACACCGGCTCCAGCAGGAAGGTCCAGATTCCGGAATTGATAAAATGATTTACGGGGAGAAAATCAAAATAGATCTCCTGATTCACCGAATAGGGAGAGGGCTCCCCGACATAAATCAGAATCTGTGTCTGCTCCACCGTCACCGTAATCCGGCCGACCCGGTCCACAGGCACGTCGATCCGCTGCCCGGACGGGGTAAGAAGGGCGATCCGGAAACGGTCTGAAAAATTCTTCCATAGCTGGACGTTCATGCTGCTTTCATATTCCCCGACAGCCAGCTCCACCGCCCGCTCCTGCGTGAGACGGCCTGAAACATGCCCGGCGGATGCGCCCTCGTTTCCCGCTCCGGCACAGATCACATTTTTCCACACCTCGGAGGCGTTGTCCAGAAACCGCTCCAGCAGGGAAGAGCCGTCATGCGCCCCGTAGCTGTTTCCGAAGCTTAAGTTCACCGCCAGAGGCATGCCGAGCTCCTGTGCCTTTTGCAGGGCATAGGCCATGGCCCGCATGAGCTGCGTTGTTCTGGGATAGGAACCTCTTCCCGCCTGCCCCAGCCTGACGATCAGCAGGGATGCACCGGGTGCGGCTCCCGTATAGAGGGCGTTGGTGCTGCTGCCCGCCGCAATGGCCGCCACAGCGGTTCCATGACCTGACACATCAGCGCTGGGAACCAGCCTAAAGCCCTCCGCCTCTCCCAGGGCGATGGCGGCATCAATTTTTTCCTTGGTAAATTCCACACCCATAATAAAGCCTTCAGGTGGATAAAATCCCCTTTCTTCATCCGGCAGGAGCGTCTGATCCCAAAGGTACAGAATCCTGCTTCCATCCCGGTTCTGAAAATCGGGAAGAAAATAGTCGATTCCGGAATCAAACACCGCCACCAGGCATCCGGCGCCTGTCAGGCCGCCGCTTCCTGACGTGACCTCTGCAGATGTTCTGTCGTTCCGGTATTCCAGCTCAGACATCATATCCTGCAAAACGGCCTGCCGGGAAGAAAAAGCGCCAGTCCCCTCCCCCGAAAAATCTCCCACCGGAAGAAAGCAGGACTGCCGCTTCGCATCATATATATTATACAAAAGCTCTCTGGGCTTTTCCACATATTCAATTTCGTCCAGCGCAGCAAGCGCCGGGATCAGACTTTCCGGAATCGTCACAATAGCGTATCCGGCAAGCAGAACCTCCACGCTGATGCGGCCATCATTCAGACGGCTCAAATCCCCGTGAAATTTGACGATCAGCTCCCATGTCTGCTCCGCTTCATTAAATCCCACATTTAACGTCAGCGACTTCTCCCGTTCTTCCATCGTAGAATCCAGGCTCAGGTTCAGAATGTCTTCCAGCTTCTGAGAATCCATGCAGATCTCCGGTTCCTCCGTCTTTATCTTCAGCCTATGCCGGACAGCCATTTTTTATGCCTGTACCCGGGAACGAACGCCGTCCTCCGGTCCCGCCATCATTCCCCGGCCTGTCCGTCATCCCCGATCATCATCTCAAGAATTTCCTTATCCGTTTCCCGCATACCGTCTCTGCCGAGCCTTGCCACATTTTCTATGGTCCGTTCCACGCCCTTTTTCACGATACCGTCTCCGCCCCGGAATTCCTGACCGTTTTTGTACATATAGTAGCCCAGAATGCCCGCCTCAACGGAGGTGGCGATTTTGGCGGCACAGGATGCCTTTGCTCCATCGCAGATGATGCCGGAAACGTTCGCGAGGGTATTCACAATGGTATGATTGATCTCATTCAGCCCGCCGCCCAGCAGCCAGGCGATTCCGGCTCCGGCTCCGGCTCCGGCCGTGACGGCCCCGCAGTAGGCGGACAGCCTGCCGATTCCTTCCTTCAGATGCACTGCGGTCAGATTGGAAATCACCAGCGCACGGTACAACGTTTCCCGGTCCGCTCCTGTTTCCTTCGCATATTCGATCACAGGCAGGGATGCGGTCAGCCCCTGGTTTCCGCTCCCGGAATTGATGACCACCGGAAGCTCGCAGCCGTTCATTCTGGCGTCAGAGCCCGCGGCAGCTGCGGCACGGGCGCGTACCTTCACATCGTCTCCATAGGTAGCGAGAAGTACACGGCCCACATTTGCACCATAGTCTCCCCGCAGTCCCTCTGCGGAAATAGCTGTATTGCAGGCAATCTGGCGTTCCAGTGTGTCCCTGACATCCTCCGGTTCCACCGTTTCCGCAAAATCCACAATTCCTTCAATGGTAAGCGCAGGCCCGTCTGAATGTTCCTGTTCGCTTTCAGACGTATAACAGCTTCCGACCTCTTTTTTCAGAAGGACCTTTCCGTCCAGTTCCTTAAGAACGATATTGGTATGCGCGCCCGCAATACGCACCCTGCCTTCATGACCGTCACGGTATCCCGTCACGATCAGATCAAAGGTCAGATCGCCGGGAGCCTGCCTGACCGTGATGGGCGTCTGTGCAAGGTAGGCATGCAAAGACTTTTGGTCCACCTCCGTCAGCTCTTCCAGAACCTCCAGCTTCTTTTCTTCCTTCCCGGAAAGAACACCTGCCGCTGCCGCAGCTTCGATTCCCTTCATTCCTCCCGTATTCGGAACAATTACACTTTTTACATTTTTTATAATGTTGCCGGAAGCCTCTACCAACAGCCGTTCGGGCGCTCCTCCCAGAAGGCAGCGCACGCAGGCTGCCGCATAAGCTACCGCAATGGGTTCCGTACAGCCGAACGCGGGAACCAGCTCTTTCTTCAGTATGTTCAGATAGGCTTCATACCTTTCGTCCGTTTTTTTCATTCATTCTTCTCCCGTTTTATATATGGCGCTCCGTTTTTCCCGCTCCGCCCGGAAATGCCGCGCGGAAACCTGCGGCTTCTCACAGTTCCTCCAGCGCCTTTTCATCATTCTCGTTATACACACGGATGCCATGCGCTTCAAGAAGCTGCACCGTAACACCGTCGCCATCCGTCATTCCGTCCGAAAAGGTTCCGTCATGAATCCTTCCCTTGCCGCAGGACGGGCTTCTCGCCTTCAGAACAGCCGCCGTACAGCCGAAATATTCCGCCAGACGGAGCGCCTCCTGCGCCCCCTTTTGGTACTGCTTCGTCACATCCGTGCCATCCTTTGCCATCACCCGTTCTCCTACGCGCTCCGCCGGAGGACGGGGCGTGGAAAGCCCGCCATAGACTTCCGGGCAGACGGGAATCAGACAATGCTTTTCCTGAAGCCGCATCACCCGCTCATTTTCCTCACCGGTTCCGTTGTATCTGCAACAGACGCCCAGAAGACAGGCACTCACCAGTATATTCATCTGACTTTCCTTTCTTTCACGGCTCATTCCCCAAAACATTCAGCGCTATTGTATCATGCTGCCCGCTGTCTGTCCATGGCCATCCGCCGGAATATCTGCCGTTGTCTTACAGAACCGGTTCGATGACTGCCCGGAAATACCGGTCCAGTTCCTCCGGCGTCTGCTTCATCCGTCCTTTAATCCACCACAGAACCATTTCCACAAAGCTGCCTGAGATATGATTCACCAGAAAATCCTGAGGAATATCGGTATTGTTTTTCCTGTTCTGGCTGACAAACTGATTCCGTATCAATTCGTTTAAGCTGTTTTTGAAATACCGCAGAAAAACTTCACTGCTTTCGCAGGAAAGCAGCTCAAGGATATTATTTTCATTTTCCTGTAAGTGCTGCAGCAAATGGCAGAATACAGACTCCGGCGCATTTCTGTCAGAATACAGGCCATGGGTGTGGGTACAATCCAGCGCGCTGCTGATAATGTGGCCGAAAAGTTCTTCACACAGGGCTTTCAGCAAATCGTCCTTCGTTTCAAAATGCGCGTAAAAGGTTGTCCTCCCCACATTGGCGGTATCAATGATTTCCTGTACCGTGATTTTGCTGTAGCTTTTTACAGCCAGAAGCGCGCTGAACGCGGCAAAAATGGCCGCCCTTGTTTTCTGCTGTCTCCTGTCCATGGTGGCTCCTTCCGTACTATTTTCCAAAAATGTTCCATATGAAACACGGGCTGGATATTATTCATTGTATTTCTTTGGCTTCCTGCCTACAATAAAAGAGAACAAAGTGTTTGTTATCAAATTGATTGTACGACAGATGCAGGCAGACGTCAAGAACGGCTGCTGGTCAGTGTATGACATGTAACGGAGGAATTATCATGTTAAAGAAGCTCAATGATTTTCTGGCCGGACTTCCCATGACGATTGTGGCAGGCGCATTCCTGCTGCTGGATTTAATCCCGCACTTAATGGGGGAATTTGGCGGCGGATCGGCGTTTCCGGCTTTTCTGCCATTTGCCCCCGCATGGGTGACCATCATAATCTGCGGTATTCCGCTTTTATATCTGGCGGTCTGGCGGATCATTCACAATCCCGGTATCAGCAAAATATCTTCCGCCCTTCTGATCTGTATCGCCATGTTCGCCGCTATTGCAATCGGGGATCTGTTTGCGGCAGGAGAAGTCGCTTTCATCATGGCAATCGGAGCGCTTTTGGAGGAGGCCACCACCAATCGTGCCAGAAAAGGCTTGAAGCAGCTGATCAGCCTTGCTCCGACGAAGGGGCGCAGGCTGATGGACGGGAAAGAGGAAATGATTCCGGCGGAGGAAATCCGGCAGGGAGATATTCTGCGTATTCTGCCCGGCGAAACGATTCCGGTTGACGGCGTCATCGTAAACGGCGAAACCTCCGTTGACCAGTCTGTTATGACGGGCGAATCCCTTCCGGTTGATAAGGGTGTGGGAGAGGAAGTTTTCTGCGGCACCATCAACCGCTTCGGTTCGATTGACATTTCAGCAACGAAGGTCGGTGAAAACAGCTCTCTGCAAAAGCTGATCCGCATGGTGCAGGACGCAGAGAACAAACAGGCTCCCATGCAGAGAATTGCCGACAAAGCCGCAAGCTGGCTGGTGCCTGTCGCTTTGCTTATCGCCATCCTGTCCTACGTGTTCACCGGAAATATCGTTACCGCCGTAACCGTGCTGGTTGTGTTCTGCCCCTGCGCCCTTGTGCTGGCGACGCCCACCGCTGTCATGGCGGCAATCGGCCAGGCAACAAAGCACGGCGTCATCATCAAGTCCGGCGAAGCCCTTGAAAAAATGGGAAAAGTGGATACGATCGCTTTTGATAAGACCGGAACCCTGACCTATGGACGCCTGGATGTCAGTGACGTGATTTCCTTTGACGAAACGATCCCTGAAGCAGACCTGCTTTCTCTTGCCGCTTCCGCCGAAGCCAGAAGCGAACATCCGCTGGGAAAAGCGATTGTAGCGTATGTGAAGGCAAAGGAAGTCCCATTGATGGAAACAGCCGCTTTCAGAATGACTGCCGGAAGAGGGATTTTTGCGGAGACAGGAAACCACAGACTCCTTTGCGGAAATGAAAAATTTCTCACCGAAAACGGCGTTTTGCCTGACAACCGGGTTCAATCCGCGCTGGAACGGCTCCGCTCGCAGGGAAAGGCCTCCGTTGCCGTAGCGGAAAACCAAAAATGTATCGGTATCATCGCGCTTTCTGACGTACTGCGCCCGGAAGCGAAGGACATGGTTTCCCGCCTTTCGGATATGCACACCCGCACCGTCCTGCTCACCGGAGACCATCAGAAAACGGCGGACTATTTTGCACAGCAGGTTGGTATCTCCGAAGTCCGGGCGGAGCTTCTTCCGGAGGAAAAGGTGCGAAGCATTGAAAAATTACAGGCTCAGGATCATAAGGTCTGTATGATCGGCGACGGTGTCAACGACGCGCCCGCCCTGAAAGTGGCCGATGTAAGCGTGGCGATGGGAAGCATGGGAAGCGACATAGCCATAGACGCTGCGGAAATCACTCTGATGAGCGATGATCTTTCAAAAATTCCATATTTGAAGCGGCTGTCCAACGCCACGGTTAAGACCATCAAAGCCAGCATTACCCTGTCCATGTGTATCAACTTTGCGGCGATCGTGCTGTCACTCATGGAAGTGCTGACGCCTACTACCGGAGCGCTGGTGCATAATGCCGGTTCCTGTTTTGTGGTTCTGATTGCCGCACTGCTGTATGACAGAAAGTTTGAATGATCCAGTTCCTTTTTCCTACAGCGCAATCTCCCTCTGCAGCGCAAAGGAATAAATGATCTTCTCCTTCACCCGTTTCCGGGTCAGCTGCTCCAGCGCACGGGCATAGTAGTCCAGCTGGACGCGGTAACGGTTCACCAGTTCTTCCGCCTGTGTGACGGCATCGGTCTTATAGTCGGCCACCACCAGCTCGCCATCCTCTTCAAAATACACGTCGATGATCCCCTGGATCAGCACCGTTTCCTCCCCCGGGAAATCTTCTCCCAGCTCCGAGGCCGGAATTCCCAGTACGAAGGGCTGCTCCTTATGCAGAAGGCCCGCCGCATCCGCCCGGCCCATCCGGGCCGCCAGACCGCTCTTAAGAAAAGCCTCCAGCCGCCATGCGCTCACCGCCTCCCGATATTCCGGCAGCAGTCTTCCCTGCTCCCGCATTTCATCCAGCAGGGCTTCCAGCGCTTTCCGGTCTCTGGGAATCCCCTTCTTTCGGGTATCCTCTTTTTCGCACTTCTCCCCTTCCACCCAGCTTCCAAAGGGGAACAGCTCCAGCACCTTATGGTAGGCGCTTCCTCTCGCCGCGCCGCCCATTTTATCTTCACTTCTCACAAAGCGGGGCAGATAGGGAATCACCTCTTCCTCCTCGAACAGATGGTACGCCTCCTCGGCCGCTTCCTCCATTCCCGCTTTCTTCAGTTCTGAAACGGTGGTCTTGGTGTACAGCCGCTCCAGATTCCGGTGGGGATATTCGCTCTTCAGGCGGGCCGCAAGACGGGCTGCGGCGTCCTGGGCTGCCGTCTCCTTTTCCTCTGCTCCCGCCGGTTCTGTCTCCAAAAAACTTTTCAGTCCCTGAAGCTGCTGCTCCCGGCTCTGTTCCTTTTCCATCTGTCCTGTAAGGAGCCGTGAAGCATCCACCAGTTCAATCTGCTGTCCGGTCTGCTGCCAGGCAGGCAGAAGCCAGTCCAGATAACAGGAAACGCCCGAACGCCGGAAAAAGGGAAGCAGGCGCTCCGAATCCAGCCCTTCTCCAGGGGCTCTGCCGTCCCTGTCCCGCGCTGTTGCCTTCTGTGCCGTTGTATTCTGCTCTGTTGCCTTCTCAATCTCCTCCTTCAGCTTTTCCGCCCGTTCCGCCTTCAGGCCTCCGGTGAGGATCAGCTTCTCCTGGGCGCGGGTCATTGCCACGTACAGCACGCGCAGCTCTTCTCCCAGACTGTCCCGCTGCAGCTTTCCGGCCATCACGTTCTTTTTCAGGGTTCCCCGCTTCACCCGCAGGGCGCTGTCCACATAGTCCAGGCCGATTCCAAGATCCATATCCACAATGACGGGCTTCGCGATGTCCTGCATATTGAACCGTTTGCCCAGTCCGGAAACGAAGCAGACGGGAAACTCCAGGCCCTTGGAGCGGTGGATGCTCATGATGCGCACCGTATCCGCATTTTCATCCTGCAGGCTGGCTTCTCCATAATCGATGTCATATTTTTCCACCTGCTCCATGTAACGGATGAAATGGAACAGACCGAAATAGCTGGTCTTTTCAAAGCTCTCCGCTTTGGAAAGGAGCATTTCCAGATTGG
>ENA-UONU01002547-UONU01002547.1-human-gut-metagenome-genome-assembly--contig:-CS51-NODE-2547-length-10492-cov-6.972981_pt1 | contig 10492 bp, 9 predicted proteins | sample MGYA00242462_ERZ724009 | MGnify/ENA metagenome assembly ERZ724009 | reverse complement strand
AATTGGCGTCTCCATCGTGGTTCTGCCTGCCTCTGACCCTCGCCTGTTCGGACAGACTTTCCGCAAGCGCATCATCCCGGAAAATGCGCAGGATACAGGCAGCCAGTTCATGCACATTCCCCTTTTCAAAAAACAGGGCGCTTTTATCCCCCTTCGCCATATCCGGGATTCCGCCGGTCCGGGAGGCGACGCAGGGTACGCCGAGCAGCATGGCCTCTCCCAAAGAATTGGGGGAATTCTCCAGCGCGGAAGGACAGACGAACACATGGCTGTTCAGATAAGCCTCCTTCATCTGCCTGTCCGTCAGATTTCCAAGCACGGACACCCTTCCTTCCAGATCATGTACCTTCATAAGATCTCTTAAGTACTTCCCGTAACCGGAGATCTTCAGTTTTTCCTTCAGGGTCCCATATCCTGTTATGCTGATTCCCGCCACACTGATATGGGCCTGCGGAAATTCCTGCAGGATTTCCGGCATCGCCGCAAGCAGATAGTGAAAGCCCTTCAGCGGATAGTCTCCCTGACTTGCAAAGATCTCAAAGCTCCTGCATTTTTCCCTTCTCCAGCTTCCCTCATAGAAGCAGGCGCGCATGGTTTCATTCAGTTTATGGTACTTCAGCTTCGGATTGCAGGAAAGCGCCCCCTCCCGGTCAAACCGGGTACGCCCCGCCACATGGCCGCAGGAAGAAAGCACCTCCTTCTCCCGGATTCCCCGGATGCGGAATTTTTCCTGCTGCTGCCGAAGACTGTCTTTCCGCAGGAAATCCCGCAGCGTCACACTCCTGCGCACATAGTCCGGAAGATCTGCCATGTAGCTTTCTGCACAGGCTCCCACAAGCCCCTGGATGGACACCAGCGTCCGTTCCGGCTTCTGAAAGGCGCGCACCATGGCAAGGGCATGAGGGAATTCCGTTCCGAAGATATGCACCAGGTCCGGTTTGAAATCTGCAAGAATTCCTGCAAATCGTCTTTCCAGGCCGCTGTCATACAGCTCCGGCCGCTTCAGATCCTCTCTGAACCCGTACAGGGCGGTCTTAAGTCCCTCTCCCTTTCCCTGATCCGTCATAGGGTACAGCCGCCTGACACAGGAAAGCTCCCCATCCGCACCCTCAAAGGGGAAGCAGAGTCCGATTTCCAGCGTATGCGACAACACATCCGCCGGCTCTGCTTCGGCACGGAGATATCGGTTCAGTGCGCCCGCAATCCACCCCTCCCGAACGCTGTAATCGATTCCCAGCGCCTCCGCCGCCGCAGGCGGGCAGATATTCAACAGCCACAAAATCCTCATCTTTACCTCCCATAAAACGCGGGTTTTCATCAACCGTAAAATTTCCGGGCGAACCCTATGCTACCTGGCACGTGGTTCATCCTTTCCTCCCCGGTAAATCGCTGCTTTCACCGCATTATAGCCCTTAGCCAGGGAAGGGTTTTCCGCGATTTTCGTCCGCACCGGGGCGAGCGTGGCCAGCATGACAGCCGCATAGCAGGCGCTTTTTCTGCGGCCCAGATAATATCGGGTGATCACCTTATGTTCCAGCGCGGAGCGTTTCCGGTTTTCCTTCGTTTCCGAAAATCCGCCTCCCTCATAGGAAGAAACGAGGACAGGCAGATGCACCGCCTCCGCGCCCCGCTCATAAATGCAGTAGAGAAAATGCTCATAGTCTCCCCGCACCCGGAAATCCGTATCATACCCTCTTTCCCAGAACAGAGACGCGTCATAGAAGCAGACCTGATGGCAGGGAACGTTCCGGTAACAGGCAAAATCATTCAGCTTCGGAGCCGAACATACCGGGGTATGCTGTTTTTCATTGTACTGGTCCCCGTAAAAAAGGAAGGGTCTCGCCCGAAGACGCGTATCCCGTTCTCCCTCCGCCTTTTCAATCCGTTCTGCGACTCTGGAAAGCACTCTGGAATCATACAGACTGTCCCCACAGTTTAAGAACAGTACATAATCCCCGTTGATGTGAGCAAGCGCCTGGTTCATCCCGTCATAGATTCCCTTATCCGGGCTCCTGAAAATATGCACCCTGCTGTCCGAAACGGACTGGCCCGGCCAGGCCACCGACAGAGAGCCGTCAGCCCCCTCTTTCAGAGAACCGTCCGTAGAGCCGCCGTCCTTGAGGATGATTTCAAAATTTCCATATTCCTGGCGCAGGACGCTCTGCAGCGTTTTCACCAGCTTTTGTCCGGGATTGAGGGACACAATCACAATGCTAAAAAATGTATGAGCCATTCAGCCACTCCCTTTCCGTAAATACCCAGGTATGATAGGGAAGCACCCGCACCCCGACCTGATGGGCGGTCAGCAGAAAAACACCGAAATACAGGATGGAACACGCAAGTACGGCACCGTACAGGACTTTTCTTTTGACCGGACTTTCGCCCTCCTTTTTCATCCCATACAGAATTCCAGGCACCAGCAGAAGGTGGGGCGTGATGAGATAATATCCAAGCCGGGAAACCAGCGGAACGAAGGAAGCGCAGGTATACAGCGCAAGCCCGAGCAGATTCAGCTTAAAATAGAACAGATTCGCTTTGCTTTCTCTAACCGCCTTCCAGCCGAACAGGCCGAGAAGCAGAACGGCAGCACAGCGCACAATGCCCATCAGGCTTCCTTCCAGTCCGGTCCCCTGCTCCAGATAGACCGTATTCTGATAGGAGGGATACAGCTTCAGCAGGATCTCCATCCAGAAATCCTGGAACAGCGGCAGGCTGACGGCAAAGGCCGCTCCGATGGCCACCTGCCATTTCTTCCAGGGCAGGAGGGCGATCAGATACAGCGGGATCACCACCAGAACCGATTTGTGAAACAGGGCCGCTCCCAGAATCAGAAGCACAAATTTCCCATATTCCCGCTTCAGCACATACCGCAGGCTGTACAGGGTGACGGCAAGGACAAAATAATAGCGCACCGTGTTAAAGGTTCGGAAATAGAGTCCCAGCAGCATGAACAGGGCGAAGGAGAAAGGGAAATCCAGGCTCTGGTCGTACATGGCCTTCAGAAACAGAAAGGTGGTTGCCGCCGCGAAAACGCCGAACACCAGAAGATAATTTTCCCCGCCGGACAGGGTGTACAGGAAGCGGACCAACAGATTGAAGCCTGGTTCCGTCACCACATAACCTCCCACATAGATTTCATGGAAGGTATTCACGTAGTTGCCGTAATCGTTTCCCACGTCGATGCGCAGAGCCGCCAGAGCTGTCAGCACCGTGAACAGAAAAAGAAGCGCCGATTTGTTCAGGAAACTCCGCCTGTTCAGAATGTATCGCCCCTCCCGGCATCCTTCGTCCAAAGCATATTCTGTTTTCACCAGACATGCGGCACCGATCGTCAGGATGCCGATGAATCCGTAAAATAGTATTCCCATCATTCCTTCATCCTGATTCCCTTTCGCATCAGGGAAAACGCCTGCCCCATGGACAGCCCGGTTTCCGGGAGCATAGATTCCTGCGTCTCTTTCGCTTCCTTCTGTCCGAACATCTCCGTCCGGTTCTTCAGTAGGAAACGCACCGCCATGGGAAGCGCCGCCCAGCCATAGAGGAAGCGGTAGAGCACGCCTCTGTCATAAAAAAACTTTTCATTATATCCGTGAAACCAGGTGGACGGTCTGCCGTTTTCCCGGCCAATGGTCACCGGAGCCTTATAAACCTTCAGACCTTTTCGGATGCATTCCGCCAGAAACAGGCTGTCCTCTCCATTGCTGTATTTCGCTCCGCCGCCGAAAAGGAGGGAAAAGGTCACACCCGCTTCATGAAGCTTCTCCGTACGCGCCGCAAAGCTGAAGGTGGGGTATCTGCCGCAGTTATACCAGCGCACCCGTCCATAACCGTCGATGTGGTAGGTCCGCCGCTCCCTGGGTACATCCACGTTGAACAGGATCATGTCCGCATCCGGGTTCTTTTCAAACTCCGCGATGACCGCCTTCGCTGCGCCCGGCCGGTAAACGATGTCCTCGTCCGCGAACAGGCACAGCTCTTCGTCCGCCCGCATCAGACAGTTGTTCCGGGAAAGCCCCACGCCCCGCTCCGCAAAACTGTAGCAGCGGATCCGGTACTCCTCATGTGTGTACTCCCGGTATTCATTCCGGTCACACTGATTCACCACAATGGCATCTGCCTGAAGATTCATCCGCTGTGCCAGCGTCTCCACATCCTCGTTCACCGTGGAAACCAGAAACTGCAGTCTCATGCCCGGCCTCCCTTCTTCCCATAATACGCGCGCAGGAAGCCGTCCTTCGCACCGTAAATCACAGCTCCCACAACGGGAACCTCCAGCTTCTCAAGCCCGTTCACAAGTCTTCCGGCCATCCGGCCGCTTCCCTTTCCCCAGGGAAGCATCAGAAGGACGCCGCTTCGCCGCATCCGTTCCGCCGCCCCTTCGTCAAAGGGCCAGAGGCATTCTTCCCACTCCGGGCTTATTTTTACGGACTCATCTGTCAGACAGCTTCCGGCAGAGGCCGATTCTTTTCTCCCCGCCGTCTGCGCCGCATCCACCACACAGACGCACTCCTGTCCCTTCAAGCGGACCGCCAGCGCGGTTTCCAGTTCCTTTTGCAAAAAAGCGTCTCTCTTTTCCGTCAGAACGCCCAGAACGGGAATGCCATACCGGTTCTCAAAATCCGCTTCCAAATAGATGGAATCATCCAGACAGTACCAGATCAGCCAGGCAAAAAATCCGGCGGCAGCCCCCAGAATCAGGCCGAGAAGCGCCGCGTTTCCTGCCTTCGTGCCGCGGGGCACCTCCTGCGCGTCCTCCAACAGCCAGCAGTCCATGCCGCTTAACCCTTCAATGGAATGGCCAAACCGGTCCAGTCCGTACACGTAGGCCTCCGCGATGGTCTCCGAAAGTTCCGGATCCTGCGTGGTGATGGTAAGGGGCATGATTTTCACATCGTTCATCGCGCCGACGGAAACCGACGCCTTCACCTGTTCCTTCGTGATCCCCTCAGGAAGCGCTTCCATCACATAATCCACCACTTCGTCCGTCTTCATGATCTCGCCCCAGGTATAGGCGTTGTAATAATCCTGGATTTCTCCGTATTTTTCACTGTCAAAATAGATGCGATACTGGGAAAATACCTGATACTCCGGCGGCCCGGCAAGCGCCACCGTGATGAGCAGATACAGCCCGGCAGAAACGGCCGCTCCGAGAATTCCCGCAGCGCCGAAAAGCCAAAGCCGTCTGAAAGAGCAGAGGGCAAAGCGTTTTCCGTCCATGCCCTCCCGCCAGAATTTTTCGTCCTTCATCACTCGTCGTCCTCTTGTGCGTCCTGCTTCATCGCAGTGATCTGCTTCTCATCCACGCCCTCTGTGCTTTCCGGCCGAAACAGGATTTTCAGCGTCAGAAGCATCAGCTTGATATCCAGCCACACGGAATAGCTCTCAATGTAGGTCAGATCCAGCTTCAGCTTGTCATAGGGCGTGGTGTTGTATTTTCCATACACCTGGGCGTAACCTGCCAGCCCCGCCTTCACCTTCGTGCGGAAGGCGAATTCCGGCATTTCCTCCAGATACTGTGCGATGATTTCCGGCCGCTCCGGTCTGGGTCCGATGAAGCTCATCTCGCCCTTCAGGATGTTGATGAGCTGAGGAAGCTCGTCGATGCGCACCGCCCGGATGAACCGGCCGATTGGCGTAATGCGGGAATCATTCTTGGCCGCAAGCCTTGCGACCCCATCCTTTTCCGCATCCACCCGCATGCTGCGGAATTTGAGAATGGCAAACTCTTTTCCGCCCCTGGTACAGCGGATCTGCTTATACAGCACCGGCCCCCCATCGTACAGCTTGATGATGATGGCGGTAACAAGCATAAACGGTGAAGCGATCACAAGCAGGATCAGGGAGCAGACAATGTCGATGCACCGTTTGATGATCCGCTGCTCCACCGTCAGCGCGCTTTCTCTGGTGAGCAGGATCGGCGTATCGAACAGATGAAGCTGCTCCGAGCCCTTGATGATCACGTCCGGAATCTTGGGCATCAGATAGATGCGGATGGAACGGCTGTAGCAGTATTTCAGAAGCTTGTTTCTCACTGCCGTAGGAATGTCCCACAGCACCACGCCGCCATACCCCTTCTCCATTTCATCAAAAAGAGCTTCTGCCCCTTCTTCCAGCCCCATACATTTTACAATGTTATACTTGTCCTTCCTGCTGGCGAATTTATGCAGGATGTCTTCGATGGAACGGTCCCCGTGAATCAGGAGGAGCTTTCTGGGCGGGAAAATCCTGCGGTAGACCAGATTGGCAAAATAAATCCAGACGGCTGAGAACACCAGCTGACCGGCCATCATCCGGAAAAAAGGCACCGGCCAGATCAGGTTGCCGTGAATCAGCGCGAGCTGGAAATAGGACATCACATTCACGCAGATCAGGGAAAATACCTGGGAAAGAAAAACCTCCATCGGCTTCAGATAACCGATTTTCAGGCCCCCGTATAAGTTCGAAAACAGAAACAGAATTACCGTATAAATGAGCAGAATCAGAATATGCCCGTTAAAATACAGTTTAATATCATAGATAAGAATTTTAGGATAATAAAAGCCAAACCATATCCAGGCATAAAAGCCAACCATGGCGAGCATTCCGATCGCGGATATGAGCAAAATAAGCAGCCGTTTTCCGGTTTCCCTGTCCTTCATAGTTCCTCACAATCTGCCGCTTTGACGGCGTATTTCACGCCCAAACCTGTTTTACGGGCGAAAAAATCTTTCTCTCGCTGCGCAGGAACGGATCTTCCTTTCCTTCTGCGGCATTTCCCTTAGTTTACCACACAACCCGGCGGCGGACAAGTGCCGCTACAACCGCCTTACCGTCGCCCGCAGGGCCCAGAAACAGAGATAATACGCGCTCGCAGCGACGGAAAGTTTCTCCCTGTTCCGGTACAGATTCCAGATGCGCCGGATTGCCTCCAGCTTGTTGGAGGAAAGAGAATTCTTCGGTCTCCGGTAAACGGCCAGATTTTCATCCAGCCCATGGGCCGTATACCCCGCACGCAGAATCTGCCACCAGGTCGCCGTGTCCTCGCTTTTCACATCCGGCATGAAAATCAGGTTTCTGTCAATCCGTTCCAGATCAAACATCACCGTGGTGGTGAAGATGACGGTTCTGGACAGCGCCTCCCGATAGGAAAGCGTCTGTGGTACACGGACAATTTTCCCGTTTCCATTTCCGTTTTCATCTCCGAATTCATATGCGGTAAAAGCAAAAGCAGCCTGCCTTTCCTTCAGAAAAGCAAGCTCTTTTTCCAGCTTTGTTTTCTTCCACAGATCATCCGAATCCAGAAAGGCAAGGTACCTTCCCTGCGCCAGGCGGATTCCCGCATTGCGCGCGGCCGCCGCGCCGCTGTTTTTTTCCTGCCGCACCGGACGGATACGTCCGTCCATACGCGCCATTTCCTGAAGCATGGAAAAGCTTTCGTCCGAAGAACAGTCGTCCACGGCGATCAGCTCCCAGTCCTCATGGGTCTGCTCCTTCACGGAGGCGATGGTCTGCTTAAGCCATGCCGCCGCGTTGAAAACAGGCATCACGATACTGATCCGTTCACTCATAGTATTTCAGATTTCTTCCTTTACCAGATAAATGGGCCTTCTTTTCACTTCCATATAGGTCTTGGACAGATATTGTCCCACAATGCCGAGACATAACAGCTGTACGCCGCTCACCATGCACATGATACATACCATCGAGGGCCAGCCGCCCACCGGATCTCCAAACATAAGAGTCTTGATCACGATGATGAAGATGAGCAGAAACGCCACAATACAGAATACCACGCCCATGATGGAAGCCAGCGCAAGGGGCACCGTTGAAAAGGCGGTAATTCCGTCTATGGCGTACAGAAACAGCTTCCAGAAGGACCACTTGGTCTCGCCGTGGGCCCGTTCTATATTTTCATATTCCATCCACTTGGTCTTAAAGCCGACCCAGCCGAAGATTCCCTTGGTAAAGCGGTTATATTCCGTCATGCGCAGGATGGCATCCACCACCTGCCTGGTCATAAGCCGATAATCCCTGGCTCCGTCCACGATCTCCGTTTTGGAAATCCGGTTCACCAGACGGTAAAACAGACGGGCAAAAAAGGAACGGATGGGGGGCTCTCCCTTTCTGGAAACTCTTCTGGTGGCAACGGAATCATAGCCCTCATGGATATAGGCGAACATTTCCGGGAGCAGGGCGGGCGGGTCCTGCAGGTCCGCGTCCATCATCACCACATAATCCCCCTTCGATTTTTCCAGTCCGGCATAGATGGCCGACTCCTTGCCGAAATTCCGGGAAAAGGAGACGAGCCGCACGTTTTCGTCCTTTTCGCGCAGCTTCTTCACCTCAGCAACGGTTCCATCCTTTGATCCGTCGTCAATATACAGAATCTCCACCTGAAGGCCTTCCTTTTCAAAAAAAGGCCTGTTCTTCATCAGCTCCTCATAAAAACAGGCGACATTTTCCTCCTCGTTATAGCAGGGGACAATGACACTCAGCAGACTCATTTGTGTTCCTCCTGGTTTTCAGGAAACGGACAGGTCCAGCCTGACCCGGTCCGCAATCCTGGCAATATACTCACTGTTGGTCGGGCGGGGTGCACCCGTTGCGCTGCTGTAGCCAAACAGCTCTTCAAATACGGCCGGATTTCCTCTCTCCCAGGAAACCTCGATCGCGTTGCGGATCGCCCGCTCCACCCTCTGGATATTAGTATGAGAGCGCTTCGCGATTCCCGGATACAGAAGCTTGGTCACGCTTCCCACCAGCTCCATATCGCGGGCCGCAAGCACGATGGCCTCGCGCAGATAGTAATAGCCCCTCAGATGAGCCGGTACGCCCAGCTCCAGCATCATGTCGGACACGTAGCGCTCAATCTGTGTTTCCGTAACCTCTATGGTAATCATATTCTGCTTCCTCCTGCGTTTTCATTTCCGGAAATTATTTCCAGAAATAATATTAACATGTCCGCAGTCAAAAACAGAACCGGAATCCATCGAGAATTTTCGACTTAAAGGTACTCTCTTTCGCCCTTTTCCGCAAGGGCTTCCACGATCTCCTTCACCCGCTGGGCCTGGGATGCGGGGCATACCAGCACCGATTCCCCGGCCTGCACGATGATCAGATCCTTCACGCCCACTGCCGCAATCAACCTGTCTACAGAATACGCGGTGCAGCCCTGACTGTCAAGCAGCAAAGTCTTTCCGACGGTGATGTTGCCGTTCTCATCCCGCTCCTTTAAGGCGTCGAAGGCATCCCAGCCTCCAACATCGCTCCAGCCGAAATCGCCGGGCACCATCAGCACGTGATCCGCTCTTTCCATGATACCATAATCTACGGAGATTTTGGGGATTTTGGGATAAATTTCCCACAGAAGAGCTTCCTCGTTTTCCGCACCGAAGCCCTCTGAAAGCTGTTCCAGATACGCGTAGATGTCCGGAAGCAGCTTCTCAAACCAGGAAAGGATGGTGGAAGCTTTCCAGATGAACATACCGCTGTTCCAGGCATAGCCCTCCGCCACATAGCGCTCCGCCGTTTCCTCATCCGGCTTTTCCACAAATTCTTCCACCCTGCGCCAGCCCTTTCCTTCCACGGCAGCATTTTTGATGTAGCCATAGCCCGTAGAGGGGAAGGTGGGCCGGATGCCGATGGTCACCAGGGCATCCGTTTCCTCTGCGGCGGCCACGGCGCTTTTCAGCGTCTGCCGGAAGCCTTCCTCATCCCGGATATAGGGATCAGAGGGAACCACACACATGATGCCGTCTCCATATTTTTTCAGAATGGTCATCGCGGCATAGCCGATGCAGGCGGCCGTATTCCGCGCCGCAGGCTCCTTCAGAATGTGATCCTCCGGCACCCTTCCCGCAGTCTGGGAAAGCATTTCCTGTGCCTGAGAGGCGTTTGTTACGATAAAGGTCTCCTGCGCCACACCGGAGAGCCTGTCGATGGCCTCGTTAACCAGCGTTTCCTTCCCCGAAAGGTTCAGAAACTGCTTGGGCTTTCTGCTCGTGGAGAGCGGCCAGAGTCTGGTGCCTCCACCGCCTGCCATCACAACTCCATATACTTTCATAACAATCTCCTTTCATTCCCTGTCTGTCGCTGCCCGAAAGCCGGAGCGTATATCTTTCGGCCTGCGCAGCTCAATGTCCTGCACTCTTGGCGAGGACGGAAATTTATCATAACCAATTCTTCCTCCGTCCGAAGGAACGTAAATCGTAACGCCGTCCACCTCATAGGTGAACGCGTCAAACGTTCCATACTCCTGCTGGCGGATATAATAGGGCTGGGCCGCCGATTCCCGAACAGCCCCCGCCAGATCCGCAGCCTTATACAGCAGAAGCACACTGAGGCAAAGCAGAAATGCACCTTCGGCGGTTCCCCGGAAGGCGCCTTCGGCGGGGCCGCGGGAAGTCCCTTCCGCAGATACGCCTTCTTCGGTTTTCGGGGGAGCCTTCTTCTCCGCCGTCTTTTCTTTCCGCTCTCTTCCCGTCAGGAAGCAGAACCAGAAGCCGGCGATCCC
>ENA-UONU01002545-UONU01002545.1-human-gut-metagenome-genome-assembly--contig:-CS51-NODE-2545-length-10497-cov-4.432771_pt1 | contig 10497 bp, 12 predicted proteins | sample MGYA00242462_ERZ724009 | MGnify/ENA metagenome assembly ERZ724009 | reverse complement strand
AGAGGATGCCCCTTTCCTATGAATCCAAAGATTCGTAGTTTGGGGACACCCTCTTATCGAAAGCGAGTTACCTCTATACTTTTTAAAATCGACTTCTCTGTTATATCTATTCTTCCGACCACGCCACACCAATCACATCCAGGCCTATATGAATCGCCAACACCGGGCCTATGGTGGCATGTGAGATGGTCACCTGTGGAAACCGCGCGCGGATACGTTCTCTCAGCGCGGGTGCCATGTAAGCGCTACCCAAGGACTCGATGATGACCTCTTTGACTTTCTCCGGTACACGATCGGCCAACGCCTGCATCTGTGCATTACGGCCACGCGCTGTTCCTCCCGAAATCAGGGCGCCTCCGTCCTTTTCCAAGCACAGAATCGGTCGGATATTGAGAATAGAGCCTACAGACTGGCGTACAATACTCAGCCTCCCACTTTTGCGCAAAGCATCCATGTCCTCTACAGAAAAGGCTATGCCGGTCTTTCCACGTTGCTCTTTGATCTGCGCCACAATATCCTCCAAAGGATATCCTTGACGAATCAAAGCAGCCGCGCGCTTGAGCAGCAGCGCCAAGCCCCCCGCCGTTGTCCGGGAATCCACCACACGCACTTTTTCAGCGTCTACCGCCTTTGCAGCAATACAGGCACTGCTGTAAGCGCCGCTCAGTCGTGAGGAAATTACCAGGCAGAGCACCTCGCCCCCCTGATGAACAATGGCCTGAAAGATTCCGACAAAATCCGCTACAGAAGCCTGTGCTGTTGCACAGATCTCCTGATGCGCAGCAATTTGGGGAACAAAATCGCCATTTTCATCCGCATAACTCTCTGCATAGGACTTCCCAGCAAGAATATAATGCATCGGCACTAAGCGAATTTTCAGCTTTTCCGCCTCCGCCTTTGTCAAATAAGCCGTGCTGTCCGTCACCAGTGTAATCATCCGTTTCCCGCCCCCAGTCTGCGGAAGCGGTTATAACGGTTGTCGAGCAATTGTTGAATGGGAAGCGTTGCATTATGAGAAAGCTTCTCATACAGTTCGGCCTTTAAGCTCTGATATACTTCTTCAAATTGGTTCTGCTCCTCCGGAATGACTTTTTCAATAATGCCAAATTCCAGCAGGTCTTGCGCCGTCATGCGCAGGCATGCAGCCGCCTCCCGCACCTTAGAACTGTCCTTCCAAAGGATACTCGCACAGCCTTCAGGCGAAATCACCGAATAGACGGCATTTTCCAGCATCCACACCTCATCGGCCACCGCAAGGCCCAACGCTCCGCCACTGCCGCCTTCGCCAATGAATATGGAAAGTATCGGCGTCTTAAGAGTCATCATCTCGTAGAGATTTTCCGCTATGGCCTGCGCCTGTCCACGTTCCTCCGCTGCAATGCCGCAGAAAGCTCCGGCTGTATCGACAAAACAGACCACAGGACGATGAAACTTCTCTGCCAGCTTCATCTGGCGAAGTGCTTTCCGATACCCCTCCGGGTGAGCGGAACCAAAATTTCGGAACAATTTTTCCTTTGTATCATGGCCGCGCTCCAGTGCAATGACCGTAACGGGCAAGCCGTTCAGGCGGGCAATTCCCGCCACAATCGCCTTGTCGTCTCCAAAGCGGCGATCGCCATGCATCTCGATAAAATCCTCAAAAATATGATTGATGAAATCCGTTCCAGTCGGCCGCCCTTTGGCACGGGCCGCCTGTACACGCTCAAATGCTTCCATTGGACGCTCCTCCTTCCGGGGTTACGCCGTGCAATGCCAACAACTTTGTCAACACTTCTTTCTGCGCGCTTCGCTGGACCACTTGGTCTACGAACCCCTTCTCAAACAGAAACTCCGCACGCTGGAATCCTGCGGGCAACTTTTGCCGCATCGTCTGTTTGATGACACGCGGCCCCGCAAAGCCGATCAATGCATTTGGCTCTGCCAATGTGATATCGGCTTCCATTGCAAAGCTTGCCGTCACCCCACCGGTCGTCGGATCGGTCAACACAACCACATAAAGGTTACCAGCATCGCTGTGGCGTTTTACCGCACCGCTGGTCTTTGCCATCTGCATGAGGGAAAGGGTTCCCTCCTGCATGCGTGCACCGCCAGAAACCGTAAAACCGATTACCGGGAGGGAATGTGCTGTGGCATATTCAAACAGGCGGGTAATTTTCTCACCCACAACAGTCCCCATACTTCCCATCATAAAATACGGCTCCATCACAAAGAGGCAACACTTCATCCCACCGATGCGCGCCGTACCGCAAACAACGCCTTCCTTTTCTGCACTGTCCAGATACGCATGTTTCAGCTTACGATCATAATTTGGAAAGCCAATCAGATTGCGGGAACGCATTCCTGCATCGTGCTCTTCAAATGAATCCTCATCGGCAATCAGGCTGATTCGCTGCCGCGCATTTACGCGAAAATGATGGCCACACTTGGGGCAAACATGCAGATGATCGTTTAATTCGCTGGTAAAGAGCATCGCCTTACACTCCGGACAGGAGATGCATAATTCGCTGGGAATATCCGGAGCGGGGGACTTGGTGTATTTGTCGTACGATTCCAGGTCGTTCTTTGGTTTCTTAAACAGATTTTTCGAAAGCATCCATTATCCCCTCTTTTCCCGCAATTCCATGAAGTTTGTATAGTAATCTCCGGACTTGAACGACGGAGAACTCAAAATATCCATGTGAAGCTCTGCGTTGTGATCCACGCCTTCGACCACCAATTCGCACAGGGCCGCCTGCATTTTGCGGATAGCCTCTTCACGCGTTGGCGCATGGACAATCAGCTTGCCGATCAGCGAATCATAGAACGGCGGTACCAGATAATCCTGGTACAATGCCGTATCAAACCGAACCCAAGGACCACCCGGAATATGCAACAAAGAGATCTTTCCGCAACTTGGCCGGAAATTCAGTTCTGGATTTTCCGCATTGATGCGGCACTCAATCGCATGGCCGGAAATCTGGATATCTTCCTGGGTAAAGCCCAAAGACATTCCTGCGGCGACACGAATCTGCCACTTCACCAAATCGATACCGGTGACCATCTCTGTGACCGGATGCTCCACCTGAAGGCGCGTGTTCATCTCCATGAAATAGAAATTTTTCTCAGGGTCCAGTAGGAATTCCACCGTTCCCACACCTGTATACCCAACCGCCTTTGCAGCCTTGGTTGCCGCATCCGCCATTCTCTGGCGAAGTTCCGGGGTAACCGCCGGAGAGGGGCTTTCCTCGATCAACTTCTGATTTTTGCGCTGGATGGAACACTCTCGCTCGCCCAATGTGACCACGTTTCCTTGGCGGTCACAGAGCAGCTGCATTTCGATATGTTTGGCCGGAGCAACAAATTTTTCCAGGTAGACCCCGCCGTCTCCAAAGGCCAACTGTGCTTCCTGCGATGCAGAACGAAACGCCGTTTCAAAATCCTCCGAACGATCTACGCGGCGAATCCCCCGTCCGCCACCGCCTGCGCGCGCTTTGACCAAAAGCGGATACCCAATCCGGTCCGCTTCCTTGTGCGCCTGTTCCAGATCCTCTACCATCTCACAGCCCGGTACCACCGGCACCCCCGCTGCAATCATGGTTTTACGCGCGGCATCCTTGTCGCCCATCTCAGAAATAACTTTTGAGGTCGGTCCGATAAAGACAATATGGCATTCCTCGCACAAAGCGGCAAACTTCGCATTTTCAGAGAGCAGGCCATATCCCGGATGGATGGCGCCAGCGCCCGTCGCCTCCGCAGCGGAGAGAATCGCCGTCATGTTCAGGTAGCTGTCCTGCACCGGCGCGGGGCCAATGCAGATACTCTCATCCGCCAAACTCACATGCAGTGCGTCGCGATCCGCCTCCGAAAAGACAGCTACGGTGGAAATCCCCATCTCTTTGCAGGCACGGATGATACGCACCGCGATTTCCCCGCGGTTGGCGATCAATATTTTCGAAAACAAGGCCTACACCTCTTTATCCTCAGATTCACAAGCTCAAACAATGGCAAAGGAGAGCTCTCCTTTGACCACTACCTTGCCGTTGACACGCCCTTCGCCCTTTGCAAAGCAGAACGGTCCACGCCGCCCGGTCGCACTGCAGTGGAACACTATGGTATCGCCGGGTTTTACTTGCCCCTTAAAGCGCACCTTATCCAGGCCGCCGTAGAGCGGGGTATGCCCCTTGACATCCTCTACCAACAAAACACAGCAGGTCTGCGCCATCATCTCGCATTGAATGACCCCTGGAACCACTGGGTTCCCTGGAAAGTGCCCTTGCAAAAACCATTCATCGCCGCGCACCGTATACTTACCCTCTGCTAGGTTGTCCTCGATTTTGGTTGCCTCATCCAGCAAGAGCATCGGCTCGCGATGCGGCAGAACCTCTTTCAACTCTTCTTTTGTCATCGGTTCCTCTCCCCCAGCATTTAAAAAATCTTAAAGAGCACCTGGCCATACTCTACCAACTGCCCATTCTCAACACAAACATCTACAATTTCGCCATCCGTATCCGCAGTGATCTCATTGAGAAGCTTCATTGCCTCAATAACACAGAGCACATCGCCCTTTTTCACCTTGCTGCCGACACGGACGTAGGGGGCCGCCTCCGGGGAAGGAGCCTGATAAAACATGCCGACCATCGGCGACTTGACCTCTTTGAGATTGTTGAAGTCCACCGGCGTCCCATCCTGCGCGGTTGCCGGAGCTGTTGGAGCCGGGGCGGGCGCCGCAGGGGCGGCGGCAGGCACCACTGCCTGAACCACGGGAGCCGTCGCGCAAGCAGTTTCCAAACGAAGGCTGGGTCCGTCCGCTTGTAGTTGCAGGGCGCCCAGTCCATTTTCCTTCATAATCTGTGCCAGCTCCCGAATTTCTTCGATCTTCATGACACTACCTCCTTAACCTTTGTACTTCTTGAGGACCAAACATGCGTTGTGTCCGCCGAAGCCAAGGTTGGTGGACAGTGCATAATCCAGATCCACCTTGCGCGCTGTATTGGGCGTATAGTCGAGGTCGCAGTCCGGGTCCGGCTCTTGATAATGGATGGTCGGCGGAACAATGCTATTCTGTAACGCCAAAGCACACACAATCGCCTCAAATGCGCCCGTTGCCCCCAACATGTGACCGGTCATCGACTTTGTAGAGCTGATGACCGCCTCATACGCTTTTTGTCCCAAAGCCTTTTTAAAGGCCAGCGTCTCCGTCTTATCGTTCAGCGGCGTGCTGGTTCCATGCGCGTTGATATACAGGGAGGCATCCTCTGGCATCTGTGCCTCTGCAATCGCCAACCGGATTGCATTGGCTGGACCATCCGCCTCGGGGTCTGGCGCTGTCACATGGTGCGCGTCATTTGTGTTTCCATAACCGACCAATTCGGCGTAAATCTTCGCACCGCGTGCAATTGCATGCTCGTATTCTTCCAAAACCATGACCGCGCTGCCCTCGCCCATGACAAAGCCACTGCGGCGCTTATCAAACGGGGTGCATGCAGTCTCCGGATCGTTGCTTGTACACAACGCCATGCAATTTGCAAAGCCGGCGGTTGCCATTTCATTGATGGTCGCTTCCGTACCACCTGCAAGGATTGCATCCGCGTAACCGTGCTTGATCGCGCGGAATGCTTCGCCAACCGCATGTGCCGAAGTCGCGCATGCCGTTACAACGCACATGGACGGACCCTTCGCATTGTACCGGATTGCGACATTGCCGGAGGCGATATTGGTAATCATCTTTGTGATGAAAAACGGCGAAATCCCTTTCGGGCCCTTGTTGAGCAACTTAGTGACCTCTTCTACAAAGGTGTCCATACCGCCCACACCGGTCCCGATATAAACCCCCAGGCGCTCCGGTTTCACCTTCCCCTCGATGCCACTGTCCTGCATTGCTTGTGCAGAAGCGGCAATGGCATACTGGGTGAATCGATCCAATTTGCGCACCTGTGCCTTTTCAATATATTGAAGCGGATCAAACCCCTTGACCTCTGCTGCAATATTCACTTTGCTGTTGGAGGTATCAAATTTTGTAATCTTCGCAATGCCGTTTTTGCCTGCAATCAGGTTTTCCCAAGAGGTCGGAATGTCATTGCCAAGCGGTGTAAGCGCGCCAATTCCGGTAATCACAACTCTTTTTTCCATCGTTACAATCCCCCAAACGTTTACATACCGAGGCCGCCGTCGACGCGGATGACCTCACCAGTGATATAGGAAGCGCCATCCCCTGCCAGGAAAACCGCCAAATTTGCAATATCTTCCGGTTTTCCCATATGCTTGAGCGGGATGACTGCATTTGCTCCCTCTTTGACCTTATCGCTGAGCTGCGCTGTCATGTCGGTTTCAATAAATCCCGGCGCTATGGCATTACAAGTCACATTGCGGGATGCGAGTTCTTTTGCAACCGTCTTAGTCAATCCGACCAAACCGGCTTTTGCGGACGCATAGTTTGCCTGTCCCGCATTCCCCATAAGACCGGAAACGGAGGAAATATTGATGATTCTTCCGCTGCGGCGCTTCATAAAATGGGAATAGCAGTGCTTAATCATATGGAATGCGCCCTTCAGATTGGTGCCGATCACCGCATCAAAGTCTGCTTCCTTCATAGAAAGCAGCAGACCATCGCGCGTAATACCGGCATTGTCCACCAAAATATGGATTTGTCCGAAGTCCGCCAGAATCTGTGCCACGGCCTCCTTTGTTGCATCAAAGTCCGCCACATCACAGCGATATGCCTTGGCCGTTACGCCGTGCTCCGCAGCGAGTGCGCACGTTTCCTGGGCGGCTTCCTCATTGCCCGCATAAACGATCGCTACATTTGCGCCGTTTTCCGCCATCTTCAGGGCAATCGCGCGGCCGATTCCACGGGAACCTCCCGTGATCACGGCTGTCTGGTTGGTCAGCAAAAGAATTCCTCCTTTAGTCTCGTGATTTCAGTGTTATTTTAGTGCTTCCACGGTAGCTTGTAAGGTTTCTGCATCCTCTACGCGATGGATGGAAACCCCCGGAAGGGTCTTTTTTACCAAGCCGGCAAGCGTCTTCCCAGGGCCGACCTCTACGAAGTCGGTGACACCTTCCTCCGCCATCTTTTTCAAAATTGCCTGCCATGGCACCGGATGGTTCACTTGCATGGCGATATTCTCTTTGATTGCTGCCGCATCCGCCGCATAGTGCTCTGCGGTGTAGTTGGCATAGAGCGGAACTGTTGGAGCGGACACCGCCACATTCTGAAGCTCCAGCTGCATCTTTTCCGCCGCCGAATCCATCATTGGGGAGTGAAATCCGCCGCTGACAGCAAGCGGTACGGCGCGGCCGCCGGCTTCCTGAACCGCTTTGCAAAGCCGTTCCAGTGCTGCCTTTTCCCCCGCCACCGACACCTGCCCAGGGCAGTTGTAATTGACCGGATACGTCCCTTTCTGTTCTGCACAAAGCGCCTCTACACGCTCATCCGGCAACTTAAGAATCGCGGCCATGCCGCCGTTGGTACGTTGGGCTGCTTCATCCATAAAAGAAGCACGCTTACAAACCAGCTGAAACCCCTCTTCCGGAGTCAGTACTCCACAGAAGGTTAGCGCCGCCACTTCTCCGAGCGAAAAACCAGCTGCCACATCCGGAACAATGCCACACGCTTTCAGTGCTTCCGCTGCTGCCAAATCGACACAGTAAACACAGGGCTGTGTGTTCTCTGTCTGGCTCAGTTCTTCTTTGGTGCCAGAAAAGCACTGTACAGATGTATGAGGACGCACAGAATCTGCCCGGTCAAATACCGCTTTCGCAGCACTGCTGGCTTCACAAAGCGATTTTCCCATTCCAGGATATTGGGCGCCTTGGCCACTGAATAAAAAGGCTATTTTACCCATTTCATCGCACCTCCAAGTACCTGTTCTCCCTGTTCAAAGAGTTCCGTGATGATCTCCTTGGCGGTCTGCTCCTTGTGGACCATCGCCGCAACTTGACCTGCCAAGAACGAACCGTGTTGCGCATCCCCCTCACGTGCCGCCTTACGCAGAGCGCCTACGCCAAACTGCTCAAGCTCCTCGTCTGAAATATTGGAATCATATTCCATGTGGGCCAACTCCCGGGTAAACGGCGTCTTTAAAGCGCGCACCGGGTGCCCCAAACGGCGGCCGGTACTGATCGTATCAATATCCTTTGCTTTGAGAATCTTCTCCTTATAAACAGGACTAATCGTACATTCCTTCGCCACCAAGAAACGGGTACCTACCTGCACCCCTACAGCGCCCAACATGAAAGCTGCTGCCAGTTGACGGCCATCTGCAATACCGCCCGCCGCAATCACAGGGATCTTTACCGCATCGCATACCTGAGGGACAAGCGCCATCGTAGTCAATTCTCCGATATGGCCGCCACTTTCGCCACCCTCTGCAATCACTGCGGCCGCTCCACGCTTTTCCACCAGTTTGGCCACGCCCACAGAAGCTACCACCGGTACCACCTTGATACCCGCTTCCAACCATGCGGGCATATATTTACCGGGATTCCCTGCTCCCGTGGTGAGCACCGGAACCTTCTCCTCCACGACCACACGTGCGACCTCTTCTACAAAGGGGCTCATCAACATCACGTTCACGCCGAAAGGTTTGTCCGTCAATTCGCGGCATTTGCGGATCTCGGTACGGAGCTGCTCGCCATTGGAATTCATGCCAGCGATGATGCCTAAGCCACCCGCATTGGATACCGCGGAAGCCAAGGATGCATCAGCCACCCAGGCCATCCCCCCTTGCAAGATCGGGTATTCAATGCCCAACAATTCACAAATCGGTGTCTTTATCATAAAAAACGACTCCTTTCCAAATATCCTTACTTATACCGTCCATACCAATGTACAGGCGCCTGTTGTCAAACCTCCGCCAAAGGTCGAAAGCACCAGTACGTCGCCTGGATGAAACTTCCCTGCACGATGCATCTCATCCATTAAGATTGCCACTCCAGCGGACGATGTATTGCCATACCGGCTGATATTGACATGGAACTTCTCCGCAGGAATGTTCAACTTCTTTTTCGCTGTCTCAATGATGCGCAAATTGGCCTGATGTGGCAACACGTAATCCACATCCTCCTCCGTGAACCCCGCTTCTTCCAATACGATGCGCACATCGTTGCACATAGCGGCCACCGCGAATTTGTAGACTTCCTGTCCATCCATATATAGGAAGGACTCCGCGGATTCAGCCTGGGTCTTATCAAATGGAGAACTTCCCCGCACATGCGGGATGCGCAAGGCATCCGAATTTCCTGTCGTCGTAATTCGAATAGAGCGCAGTCCTTCGCCTTCTCCTAGCACCGCCGCGCCCGCAGCATCGCCAAACAACACACAAGTTCTGCGGTCCTTCCAATCCAATAACTTGGACATCTCTTCAGCAGCGACAACCAAAACCTTTTTTACACGCTTACGGACGAAATATCCATCCGCAACATCTAACGCATAGACAAAACCCGAACATGCCGCATTAATATCGAAAGCCGGACATGTCGCCCCTAAACTTTTTTGCACGATGCAAGCCAAGGCAGGGGTTATGTAATCGCCGCGTATGGTAGAACAGAGGATCAAGTCCAGTTCTTCTGGTGTAATTCCTGCATTTTGCAGCGCAGCACGCCCCGCCTGTACAGCCAGATCGGAAATGGTTTCCGTGGTACAGACATACCGGCTCTTAATCCCGGTTCGCGTGGAAATCCATTCATCAGAGGTATCCAGGAACACAGAGAGGTCATCATTTGTCTGTGAACAGACCGGATGGGCACTTCCCGTTCCTAGGATCTGAAAACTCATATGCACACCATTCTTTCTCTCTTTTAGATTGCCGTCCGCGGTGCGAAGAACCACAAGGTCCCTCAGGAGAACTCCCCAAATCGGGCACACTCCACGCAGCCGTTTTCAAACGTCCGGCAGGTGCAAAACAGCTCATTTTAAAATACTTCAATTTTTTTAATTATATTGCAAATCCATTTTTTGTCAAGCGAAAAATATTTTTCCAAATCTCCATGAACAGTTTTCATCCTTATTATACCACAATGTTTTCCTCTATATGGAATGAAAAATTGCAAAAAACACTTGAGATTTTCCAACAGGTTTGCCAGAAAGCTGGACTATTCCCTTCCCAATTGGCGTTGAAATGATAAGCTAACATATTTAATCGACATATTAAAGGATGAAGGGAGGCTTCCATAACACGGCGAGTGCTGTATACACTCCGTCCAATAAGAGCAAAAAACAGTTTGATCATAGAAACACCCTGCCGCAAACACATTTAGGAATGCGGCAGGGTGTCCTGCATTATCGAATTAGGGATGAGAATATGCCTATGTATCGGTCACAAATCCCAATTTCCAAGCATTGAAATCTGTCCGCGACACTTTTATAGAGTTTTCTTTCTCCACTTAGCCAACGGTCACCGTACAATGCATCTGCGCATTCTGTACCGGCAAGGTCGTATAGACCTCCCGTACTCTGGCCCGGTGGACGCACAGCGTCTTCCGCGCCTACGGCGTTTTCTATGAAAGCGCGCTTCCGTC
>ENA-UONU01002544-UONU01002544.1-human-gut-metagenome-genome-assembly--contig:-CS51-NODE-2544-length-10498-cov-56.660634_pt1 | contig 10498 bp, 9 predicted proteins | sample MGYA00242462_ERZ724009 | MGnify/ENA metagenome assembly ERZ724009 | reverse complement strand
CTGCAAGGACAACATGACCGCTTGCAGCGGCAAGGAAGCGGAGCCGGAAACCGAGGAACCGCCGGAGCAGCCCAAAGAGAAAAGCAATACGGGCGGGCTTGTGCTTTTCCTTGTCGTGGCACTTCTTGGCGGCGGGGGCGCACTCTACTATTTTAAGTTTATGAAGCCGAAGCAGAGCGTCAAGGGCGGCACCGACCTTGAAGATTTCAACTTTGACGACTACGACGAGGACGAGCCGGAGCCGGACGACGGGGAGGGCTTGGACGTTCCCGAAGATGAAGAAGCGGAGGACAGGGACGCATGACGCTTTTCACCGAGAACCCTTTAGAAAGAATGATGATACAAAGACCCACCGGGCGGCGTGACAATGCGCCGCCCGTTCCAAAATCCCCGGCGTGTATGCGCTGCCCTTATAAGGCGCAATCCCCCTGTATCGGCTATTGTCTGAAACAGGCACAGGAGAAGAAGCATACCGCGCCGGAACGCTGAAAGGAGGATTTTTTCATGGCACTTAGACTTGTGATTGCAGAAAAGCCGAGCGTGGCGCAGACTATCGCCGCCGCGCTTGGCGTTAAGGGAAAACAGGACGGATATATCGAGGGCGGCGGCTACCTCATTTCATGGTGCGTCGGGCATTTGGTACAGCTTGCGGAAGCTGCCGCCTACGGGGAGCAATATAAAAAATGGAGTTTTGAGAGCTTACCCATTCTGCCGGAGGAATGGCAGTACGCCGTTGACCCGGACAAGGGGAAGCAATTCAAAACCCTAAAAGAGCTTATGCACCGCGCCGACGTTTCCGAAGTGGTAAATGCGTGTGACGCGGGGCGCGAGGGTGAATTGATTTTCCGCTTTGTCTACGAAGTGGCGGGCTGCAAGAAGCCCATGCGCCGCTTGTGGATTTCCTCAATGGAGGACGGGGCAATCAAGGCGGGCTTTGCTTCCCTCAAAGACGGGCAGGAATACGACGCGCTCTTTGCGTCTGCCCTCTGCCGCGCAAAGGCTGACTGGCTTATCGGCATTAACGCCACCCGGCTTTTCTCATGCCTGTATGGAAAGACCTTGAACGTGGGGCGCGTCCAGACCCCGACCTTGAAAATGCTCACCGACCGGGACGCGGCTATCTCCCATTTCCAGAAAGAGAAATATTACCATGTGCGTCTTGACTTATCCGGCGCGGAAGCGGCAAGCGAGAGGATTTCCGACAAGGCAGAAGCCGACGCGCTGAAAGGGGCTTGCGAAGCGGGAAAGGCGGTATGCGTTTCCCTCACCAGAGAGAAGAAAACCGCAGCCCCGCCAAAGCTCTTTGACCTTACCTCTTTGCAGCGGGAAGCGAACCGCATTTTCGGCTACACCGCGAAGCAGACCCTTGACCTTGCACAATCCCTTTATGAAAAGCGGCTCCTTACTTATCCGAGGACGGACAGCAGCTTTCTTACTGACGACATGGGCGGCACCGCAGCGGGCATTATCGCGCTGCTTTGCGAAAAACTCCCCTTTATGGCGGGCGCGGACTTCACGCCGGAGGTTGTAAAGGTATTAGACAGTAAAAAAGTATCAGACCACCACGCAATCATTCCCACTATGGAGCTTGCAAAGGCTGACCCGGACGCGCTGCCGGAAAGCGAGAAGAATATCCTTACCCTTGCGGGGGCGCGTCTGCTTTTTGCCACCGCCGAGCCGCATATTTATGAAGCGGTTACGGCGGTTTTCTCATGCGCCGGGACAGACTTCACCGCAAGGGGAAAGACCGTACTTGCGGAGGGTTGGAAAGAGCTTCAACGCAGATACCGGGCGACGCTGAAAGATAAGCCCGAAGCGGAGGACGGGGAAAATGCAGACGTGACGCTGCCGAAGCTTTCCGAGGGACAGGGCTTTCCTAACCCCGCCGCAAAAGTAACGGAGCATACCACAACGCCGCCGAAGCCCCACAGCGAAGCGTCGCTTCTCTCTGCTATGGAACGCGCCGGGAACGGGGACACCGACCCGGACGCGGAACGCCGGGGGCTTGGCACTCCCGCCACCCGCGCCGCCGTCATTGAAAAACTGGTAAAGGGCGGCTTTGCGGAGCGCAAGGGGAAGCAGCTTATCCCTACCAAAAACGGGAACAGCCTTATCTGTATTCTGCCGGATATACTCACTTCCCCACAGCTTACCGCAGAATGGGAAAACAATCTGACGCAGATAGCAAAGGGAGCCGCAGACCCCGGCGAATTTCTGTCCGGCATTGAAGCTATGGCGCGGGAGCTTGTGCAGACACACGCCGCAGCACTGGACGGGAAAAAGGATTTGTTCCGGGAGGAAAAGCCCTCTGTCGGCAAATGCCCCCGTTGCGGTTCCCCCGTCCATGAGGGGAAGAAAAACTATTATTGCAGCAACAAAGAATGTGCCTTTGTCATGTGGAAGAATGACCGCTTTTTCGAGGAACGCAAGACCGCTTTTTCCGCGAAGATTGCCGCCGCGCTCCTTAAATCCGGCAAGGCGAATGTGAAGAAGCTCTACTCCCCGAAAACAGGCAAGACCTACGACGGAACTATCGTTCTGGCTGACACTGGCGGGAAATACGTCAACTACCGTATCGAAGTGCAGAAGAACTAAAAACTTGAATAGCAAGCATAGGAAGCGGGTACCCACTTCCGTAAATCCCCGTTGCGACGCTGACGCGCCGGACGGGGATTTTGCTTGTTGGGAAGTTTCCCAAACCCTCTTTTGCGGAGGGCTTCACCCTCTAAAAATTTTCAAAAATATTTGGCAGAAATGCGGGCGTACCCGTAGTAGACCATGCAGCCAAAAAATGCAGCTTATGACGCTGCCGCAGAGAAAGGAGGTTTTTCACTATGGCAAGTTTACGGGACACCGTAAAGGACTATCAAGACGAGCTTAGGGACGGTATCGCATGGGTGGCGTTCTGGAAACAGGGGCGTTCATGGAACGCGGAATATTTTCATCTTGATATGGACGATACGCTCTACCCGGAGGACAGGAGCCGGTTAGAGGAAATAAAAAGCATTGACCCCGCCGCCGTTATCTTAAACGGCTACTATTGCGGGCATTTAGGCGAGGACATGAGCCTTGACGAGCTGACCGCCGGAGTGCGTTACCACTACGAAAACAGCATGAACGACATTGACGGTTTTATCGGAGCGCATGACGACAGGCTTCCCCCGGAGGTTATCGAGGAAGCGAGGGCAGCCGCCCATGAAGCGGGGCTTCCCTTTTCCGAAAAGCCCTACCGGGACGGGGAGGATTTTAACCCCTATGTATTTGACGGGAGCATGAGCATTGAAGATTTTGAGCTTATGCACCGCATGATGGAACAGGAAAGGAGAGAAAAAATGAGCGAGCAGTTTTCGATTTTGATTGACAGCCGCACCCGCTTTGAAACAGGCGAACCGGGCGGCGTGTGGCTTCCCATGCCGACTACAACGCAGCAGCTTCACGCGGCTATGGAAAGCGTCGGCATTACCGCAGACAACCCACAGGATTTTTTCATCAATGGATTTGCCAACACCGAGCAGCAGCCCTTTGACGTGCCGCTTGCCGTTATCCAGAGCGCGGGGATTGACGAGCTGAACTATCTGGGGAAGCTCTTGGAAATGCAGAGCGACGAGGACAGGGACAAGTTTACGGCGGCGGTGACGCTTGGGGAACGCGCCGGGAACATCAAAGACCTTATCAACCTTGCACAGAACCTTGATTGTTACTGGCTCTATCCTACCGTACAGAGCGAGGAAGATTACGGCTATTACCTTATCGACGAGCTGGACGAATTGGAGCTTCCCGAAGAAGCGAAAAAGTATTTCATGTATGAGGAATACGGGCGGGACGCAGCTATCAATGACGGGGGACGCTTTACCGACCAGGGCTATATCTACAACAACAAGAACACCTTTACGGAGTGGTACAACGGGCGCGAAAGCGATATTCCCAAAGAGTATAAAGTAATGAGCTTCCCACAGGCAGAACGCCCCGACCCGTCAAAGGTAGAAATGGACGCAGCCGCGCCGGGGCAGAGAACGGCACAGTCCGCAGAGCAGCCACAGGAGCCGCGCCCGGTTATCCCTATCGTGCTGACGAGCGAGAAGCCCGCCGAAAAGCTCAAAGAGATTACCGACCGTCTGGAACAGGGCATTACGGAACTCTTTGACAGCGAGCGTTACAAGGAATATCTGAAAGTCATGTCAAAATTCCATAATTACAGCTTCCGAAACACCGTCCTTATCGCCATGCAGAAGCCGGACGCTTCCCTTGTGGCGGGCTTTTCCGCTTGGAAGAACAACTTTGAACGAAACGTGATGAAAGGGCAAAAGGGAATTAAAATCATTGCTCCGTCACCCTATAAAATCAAACAGGAAATGCAGAAAATCGACCCGCACACGCAGAAGCCCGTTATCGGCAAGGACGGGAAGCCCGTCACCGAGGAAAAGGAAGTCACCATACCCGCCTACAAGGTGGTATCCGTCTTTGACGTTTCCCAGACCGAGGGAAAGGAGCTGCCGGACATTGCGGTTGACGAGCTGACAGGCGACGTTGACCGCTACAAGGATTTTTTCGCAGCCCTTGAAAAGACTTCCCCCGTTCCTATCGCCTTTGAGAATATCGAGGGCGGCTCTCATGGCTACTACCACTTGGAGGACAAGCGCATTGCTATCAACGAGGGCATGAGCGAATTACAGACCTTAAAGACCGCTATTCACGAAATCGCCCATGCGAAGCTGCACGACATTGACCTCAACGCGCCAAAGGACGAGCAGCAGCCCCACGTTGACCGCCGCACCCGCGAAGTCGAAGCGGAAAGCGTCGCCTATACTGTCTGCCAACATTACGGGCTTGACACGTCGGACTACTCTTTCGGCTATGTCGCCGGGTGGAGCAGCGGGCGGGAGCTGTCCGAGCTGAAAAGCTCCCTTGAAACGATACGCAGCGCAGCCGCCGAGATTATCAATTCCATAGACGAGAACTTAGCGGAGCTGCAAAAGGCACAGGACAAGGAGCAGACCGCCGGACAGGAGCAGCCCACCAGAGAGGGACAGGAAGCCGCGCCGGAGAAGCCGGAGCCGGAAGCAGCCGCACCGGGAAAATCCGGCGCACAGGAAAAAGCGGGCGCAGCCCCGAAAGAAGCCTTTACCCCGGAAACGATTTACAGAGTGCGCCGGAACCCTTACAGCGACAGCCGGGAAAACAGCTACCTCTTGCAAGCCTATGTGACACAGGAGAACGGGCGGGCGAAAATGGGCGACGTGCTTTATACGGGAACGCCGGAGAAATGCCGCGAGCTTATGGGGCAGCTCAAAAGCGGCGAGCTGACCGAGGGCGACGTGAAGCAGCTTTACGCAAAGGCACAGGAAACGGCGCAGACCGCCGGACAGGACAAAGACACCTTTTCCATTTACCAGATAAAGGGCGGGGACGAAACAAGGGATTTCCGCTTTGAGCCATACGACCGCCTGCAGGCGGCGGGAAATGTGGTTGACAGGGCGAACTATGAGCTTGTCTATTCCGCGCCCCTTGCGCCGGAAACTTCCCTTGAAGATATTTACACCTGTTTCAATATCGACCACCCCAAAGATTTTAAGGGACACAGCCTTTCCGTTTCCGACGTGGTAGTGCTTCATCAGGACGGACAGGACGCGGCGCATTTCGTTGACAGTGTAGGTTTTCGGGAAGTGCCGGAGTTTTTACAGGAGCAAAAGCAGCTTACCCCGGACGACTTGGAAACGGGCGAAACTGTCAAGACACCGAGGGGGACTTTCCATGTGACCGCCATGAGCCGGGAGCAGATAGAAGCCGCCGGATATGGCTTTCACCACCAGTCGGACGACGGAAAGTATCTGATTATGGGGAACGGGACGCGGGCGTTTGCCGTTGCCGCAGAGCAGCCGGAAAAGGCGAACCCTTTGAAGCACGTCGAGGACACCGTAGAGCAGAACGACAACAACTTTGACGGTATCATCAACAACACCCCTACCGTTGACGAACTGGAAGCAAAGGTCAAGGCGGGAGAAACGATTTCCCTTGTTGACCTGGCTAATGCGGTCAAAGCCGACAAGGAGCGCGTCAAGGGAGCGAAGCCGGAAAAGAAGCCCTCTATCCGGGCGCAGCTTAGAGCCGACAAGGAAAAGGCGCAGAAGAAAAACGCAAAGCAGAAGTCACAGGACTTGGAAAGGAGCTGACCCATGCCGGAACAGAGCAAATTTGAAAACATGGATTTGTTTGCTTCCCTTGAAGCGATTATGAAGCAGAACACAGGCTTTTACCAGAGCGACTTAGACATTGACAAAGAGATTATCGCAAAGGCGGCGGCAAGCCCCCACAGGGAGGACAAAACACTTTTGTGGTTCTGCCGCCCGTCCGGGACGCACTGTTTCCGGGAGCGCGACGTTTTCCTCAAAGACACCGCGCCCCACAACACATGGCGTTTCTACATGGAGCAGACAAGCGACCGCGTTCTTGCCTATGCAATCGAGCTGACGGGAAAGGAGCGCGGGAAAATCAAGGGCAATCTGTACGAACTGGACTACTCTAAACATTATGAGCGCGTCAAGGAAAAGGAGCTGCCCGCCGATACGGTGAAGCTGATTTATGAGCATGGGGAAAGGGTACAGGAAGCCGGGAGATATTTTGACGGAACCCCAGACCCGCAGCTTGGGAAATTTGAACGCTTTGAAGCCGTACCCAACGACCCGGACGCGCTGCAATCGCTCTTACAGGAAGAACGGCGCAGCCGGGAGCAGCTTTCGCCGGGGGATTTCAAGGCGCATATTGCCGCTTTGCGGGACGGGCTGATTGAAACGGAAGCGCGGCGCATTGTGCGGGAAATGAAGCGGCATTACGAGCCGAACAGCCCGAACAAGACCCATTTCATGGCAGAGCTTTCCCCGGCGTTCATGCGGCTTGCAGCCACAAAGGACACTGACCGCCTTTTCTCCATGCTGCCCTACAAGACCCTTTCCTTTTCCAAAATCGAGGGCAGACATGGGACGTATGCGCTGATTGACAAGGGGGAGAACCGGGACAGGGAGATAAGGAAGCCCCGCCCCTCTATCCGGGCGCAGCTTAAAACAGACAAGGCAAAGACCGCCCCGAAAAAGGCGGCGGCAAAAACAAAAAATCACGATATGGAGGTATGAGCATGATTAGACTGACTGTTGAAGAAACAAACCTTTTGAGCATTTACAACGAGGGCGGCAAGCGGGCTTTGATTGAGAATGTCAACGCCGCGCTGCCCTACATGGACGCGGATATGCGGGAGCTTGCAAAGCGCACCCTTTCCAAAGTGGACGCTTTGACCGAAGCGGAATTTGCAGAGCTTCCCATTTACGCCGCTGATGAAGTATGAACGGGGTTAAGCGGCTGACGCCGCCCCAGAGCCGGAAAGTCAACGCCCTTGTGCGCCGGACGTGCTGCAATTATGATAACGGGAACTGTATCTTACTGGACGACGGGGACGAGTGCGTATGTCCGCAGCTCATTTCCTATTCGCTTCTCTGCAAGTGGTTCCGGGTTGCGGTGCTTCCCGCCGACAGGCTGCTTTATGCGGAGCTTTACCAGACAGGGGATAAGAAGAAATGTACCGAGTGCGGCGCGTTCTTTGCGTCAACCTCTAACAGTGTCAAATACTGCCCCGTCTGCCGGAAACGTATCACCCGCAGACAAGCCGCCGAGCGCATGAGGAAAAGACGCGCCCCTGTTACGCAGTAGGCGCGGAAAATCCCTTGATTTGCAAGGCTTTCCGGGCGGGAAAATCGGATAGGCGATACTTTATACCTTTTCCCCCGAAAATGGCGTTCTATTGCGTAACATTTACCACAACAGCACCCACAAAAAGACAGGGCGCGGAAGTCATATACTGACTTTCCGCGCCCTGTTCTTTTTATTTCTTTGGCAAACATTTGTATGTATTTGTAATCCAATCATCAAATTTTTGACCCTTTTCAAATTCCATTACATCATACATTTCTGCCGCGATTGTTTTGAACGCTTCCTTGAATAATTGTAAATCTAATTCTTCCATTGATTTTTCGCGTTTGATACGTAGAAAAACTTTAGTAAAGTCTTTTGTCTTAAAACCAATATCTTTACGTCCTAAGCGAATAGGATTTCCGCGGTAAGTAATCCCCATAGCTTGTGCTGCTCTAAATGCTTCCTCTTTAACTTTATAAACTTTGTCATGGAGAGCAAGACGAGTAATAACATCTCTTGATTGTTGACAATCATATTGTTTTAGTTCATTCAACGCAGCAAGCCTAATTTTCCATGATGATTTATTGTTTGCGTCTTTGACAAGCTGACTAATATTAGCTGGTGTTCCTTTTGTCATGTACTATCAAATCCTTTCAAAAGTTGTAGATAATTTTATTATACCACATACCGCTTTCTGTTTCTATACGAAAATCATTTTTTGCTTAATCAGTGTTCCATTCCCTTTTCCCGTTCCGGCTGTCTGTCTGCCTGTAAAATGTTGTCAATGTTCTGCTTGATAATGTCATATTCCCGGACTTTCTTTTTCAGCTTCCCATAGTCGGCGTAAAGGGCTTCTTTCTGCGCTTGGAGGGCTTCATATTCCGATTGCAGCGCGGCAAGGTTCGGGAGCTTTGCAATGCCCGCCGCTTTCAGCGACCTTGCGGCGGCTTCATGTAGGATAATCGCCTGTTCCTGTCCGGCGCGGTACTTCTCCCTGTTCCTTGCCTTGCGGTATGCGTCATAGACGGGCTTTGTCTTTTGGTAGGTGGAAACATTCTTGATAAGCACCGCCATGTCCGCAAGCCGCTTTTCCGCGTTCTTCAATGCGTCTGCCGCCTGTCCGCTTTCCGCTGCCATTTCCTCAATCCGGCTAACTAAATCCGCGTACTGTTCAATCTTGTTTTCGGTGAGAAAGTTCATAGTCTTTGCCGCCTGTTTCAGATTGTGGATTTTCGCCCACTGTTCATAGCCCCGGCTCTGCGCCGCCTTGATACTGTTCTCAATGTCGATAAGCAGCGATACGCCGCGCTGCTCTCTGGGAGCTTTCGCCGCCTTTGTCCGTCTGCCCGCTATCCGTTCCCTTATGGCTTCCTCTGTATAATCTGCGCCGAGGGTTTTTAGGCGGGTGAAGCGTTCCTGTCCGGGGGCGCGGCATGATACATATTTCCCCGGCTTTATCTCATAGCCCGCCGCCTGTAACCGCTGCAACAATTCCTCAAAACTGGAAACTTGGGGGATAAGCGCGTCAACGGCAATCTTTAGCTTGCCTTTCCAACTTGTACCCGTCTTTTCTGCCTGGTACTCCGCATAGCTCTTTCCCTTGCTGCCCTTGCCGGGGACGACGACGGACAAGCCATTTTCCCGGCACAGCTTGTCGCTCATGTTCCGTATGCCGTAATAGCTCCTTTTGTTGGAATTGTATTTATGGTGGTCTACAAAGTTCACCGCGCAAAAAATGATATGGTTATGGACGTGTCCTTTGTCAATGTGCGTCGTGAGTACATACTCATGCTGCCCCTTTGTTACCGCGTCGGCAAGCTGCTTTCCGATTTCATGGGCTTTCTGATAATCGACTTCCCCCGGCTCAAAGGACTGTATCAGATGAAAGGCTAAATTGTTCCCCTTTTGGAGTGCTTGGGACAAGGTATATTCAAATTCAATATCTGCCGTTTCATAGGAGCAGCCGAAAGAGGACACAAGCATTTTTCCGTCCGTCTTGTCCGGGTTTTCGATATAGTCAAGGGCTTTGCTTAGAGTGCTTTTAATAGGCTTAATCTTTGTAACCGCCATATCTCCGCAAGCACCCCCTTTATTTCCTCTATGTCCTCTTGGTATGCGTTCCCCGTCGCGTTTACGCGGCGTGCTATCTGGTTGACGTTGACACCGATTTTCTGTATCTCTGCGGTCATTGCCTTTATATCGGCATGGTCTATCTGAATGATATACCCGTCAATGGCAATCTTCCGCAGATATGCCGCCATGTTCCGGGTGGGTACGAGCTTCATTTTTTCCAGTATTAAATCCCGTTCCGCTTCCGTCACTCTGAATTTGATTTGCACCGTTCTTTTGCGTCCGTTCATGTATTCGCTCCTTTCCTTTCCGTTCCGAGGGTTTGGGACACTTCCCAACAAGCAATTTTCAACCGACGCGCCGCAGCGCGGGAGGGGAAAATACGGAAGTGGGTACCCGCTTCCTATGCTTGCTACGAATGTTTTTATCCTTTAGGCTCTTATCCCTTACTACGGAGAAAAAGCGATTTTGCCAAACTTCCGCAAAAGAAAAACGCTGCAATCTCAAAAAAGATTACAACGCTCTCTAAATCCTGTTCAGTTTTAAGCCGGACATTCCTATTCGCCCTCTTTTTCGACTTCGGAAATCTCTTTTGCCGTTGCGGTCACAATCCGTATGCCTGTATCGCTCATACCGTCAAGGAGCGCGTCAAGCTGCCGCCGCTTTGTGTCCTTTGCAGCGGGCGTGTCTAACAGGAATTGGTCTACGGATATATGGTAACGCTGTATCAGCTCAAAGAATATCTGTA
>ENA-UONU01002541-UONU01002541.1-human-gut-metagenome-genome-assembly--contig:-CS51-NODE-2541-length-10512-cov-4.903414_pt1 | contig 10512 bp, 8 predicted proteins | sample MGYA00242462_ERZ724009 | MGnify/ENA metagenome assembly ERZ724009 | reverse complement strand
GCCTGCTCTCCCTCATGAACATAACCGCAAACTGTACAAACCCATTTCTTCATAACAATATTCTCCTTTTCTCTTTATGATGGTGATGGAGAGAGCTGTGGACACAGCCCATCTCCCATGTTCTTGAATTGATTAATAATAGTAATTATTACTGATATTAATATAAACGAATTAAGCTGTTTTGTCAATAGGTTTCTTGAAATTTTTTTCAGAATCCTGTTGTTTTTTTGTTTTCTCCAAACAATGACTGCATCGTCCGTAGAACAGCACGTAATGGTCATCAATGATGCCTGGAGCGCACGCCTGTGCTTTCTGGTTCAGATCTTCCATGGCCTTTAAGTCCAGATCGTAAACCTGCCGGCATTCCCTGCATACAAAATGATAATGCTGTCTGGTGTCGCCATCGAAATGGACAGCCCCATCCCCGCAGGTCAGCTTCTGGATCTCCCCGGTTTCAGCTAATAGGTTCAGATTGCGATATACGGTTCCCAGGCTGATATTGGGAAATTCTTCGCGAATGCTGGCGTATAGGGCGTCTGCCGTTGGATGGTCATGGCGATTCATCAGACAGGCTTTGATGGATTCCCTCTGACGGCTATACTTTAAAGCTTTCATCTGATCTCCTTCTTAAAATAGATAATGATAATAGTTACTATTTGTATTCTATCAAAAGAAGGAGATTATGTCAAGTTAGGGTTCATAATTCAGCTGTTCTTTTGCAATCTGGATAAATTCATGGGCGGCCCGGGACATATAGCGGCCTTTATGATAACCGATGCCTAAAACGCCATGGGCTCTGGAATAATTTAAAGAATACAGGCTCAGCTGTTTGGCATTTATGGCAGGCTGTTTTGATGTCTGTCCTGAGGAGATAAACATTTTGGGATAAAAGGTAACGCCCATCCCCTTGCAGCTTAGAGCCAGCACCGTTTCTATATTTTCCGTTTCCAGGACAATGCGGGGGCTCATCTGGGCATCCTCGAATATCTCGTCTGCAATGGTGCGCACCCGGTTGCCCTTTTTCAGAAGGACAAAAGGACAGTTTTCCAGAAGACGTATATCGGAGGTCTCACGCAGCTTTTGGCGCACCTCATCCAGATGTCCGGGATAAGCTTTTTCTAACAGTTTATCGGGGACGACTAAAAGGATCTCCTCGCTGCATATGGGCACTGTTTCTACATTTTCCGCTGTGAAGGGGAGAAGGTCGATCATCAGGTCAATATTTCCGTGGAGCAGATCAGAAGCCAGCTGACTGGAATTTCCTTCTGACAGATGGAGTTCAATTCCAGGGAAATGGGCCTGGTAGGCAGGGAGGATTTCAGGAAGGATCACACGGCCTCGGGTGTGAGATACGCCGATGGACAGCTGTCCGGTGGAGAAATCCTTGATGTCAGCGATTTCCTTATAGGTTTCGTCCCGCAGGTCAAGGAGCTCCCTGGCCCTTATCTGCAGCGCCCGGCCGGCATAAGTCAGGGTCAGGGGGGAGGTGCGGTTAAACAGGATCACATCAAATTCCTTTTCCAGGTTGGAAATATGGTTGCTCAAAGACTGTTGGGAGATGTAGAGTTTTTTGGCGGCCCGGGTAAAATTCAGCTCCTCCGCAGCCACCAAAAAGTATTCCAGGTTCAGGAAATTAATCATGTTTTCCCTCCGCTGGCACAGAGACAGGGCGGGTCAGGTTTCCGCAGCGTTCTTCGTGGCCCTGGGCCAGGATCCCGGCCAATTTGGGAATGTAGGAGGCAAGCCGCCCCAGGGAAGTGTTGGCCACCAGATCCTCAGGGAAGTCAACCTCCTTTAAGAGGGCCTGGGCGTAGGAATGATTTCCCACATCTGCCTCGCAGTGGGCGTCGCTGTCCATAATGATGGAGGTGCGGTACCGTTTGCACAGCTCCAGCATTTTCAGGTAGTTATCACGGGCTCCCGGGCGGAAGCTCATGGGATTTAAGGAGCTGTTGTTTACCTCTAAGAGCTTATGATGCTCGCTGGCAGCAGCCACAAGGGTATCGTAGTCAATGGGGTAACGGCTGTCGTCCGGGTGGCCGATGATATGGATACAGGGATTTTTTAAGGCTCCCAGATAAGCATTGGTATTCTCCGACGCTGTCCCGCTTGGAATACAGGGCAGGTGGAGGCTGGCAATGGCATAATCCAAAGATTGGAGAACCGGTTCCTCCAGATCAACGTTTCCCTTACTGTCCATAATATTCAGCTCCGCCCCCATCATGATCCGGACCCCATAGAGAGTCCTGGGGATCACTTTAAAGTTGATGAAATGGAAATAGTGACAGGTTCCGGGCATAGCCGGGGCATGGTCGGAGCAGCCGAAAAGGGCAAGCCCCCGATCCGCCGCAGCCTGGGCCATTTCATACAGAGTATTATAGGCATGGCCGCTGGCCGTAGTATGAGTGTGGAGATCTAACAGATCGGTCATAGCGCAATCAGTCCTTTCTCGTTGAGTTTCTCAGAACATAAATAAAGCATCGGTATACAGGGAAAATAAAGTTCCCTGCTACCGATGCTATCATATTTTTTAGGCCTCGTCCAGCTGTACATTCTCACATTTGATGGGAGAACCAACGTATTCCTTCATGGACGGATCGATCTTTACGGCTGTATTTTTGATCAATGCATGGGAGGCATTGCGGATGCAGACGCCGTGAATCGGGCCTTCCTCAAAGTCCGGGCCGCAGCATGGGCGGAAGTCGTATCCCTTAATAGGATATTTGGAAGTCTTTACCAGTTCGTGGCGCACATTTTCCAGGGTCAGATCCTCAATGGGAGCGCCCGGTTTTCCTGCCAGATAGATGCTGCCTTCGCCGCGGCAGCGAACATTGCTGATAGTGATGCCCCGGATCCTTCCGGAAGGGATCTCGTCCTTGCGGTTGATGGAAGCGATGTTGATAGGCTCTCCGCAGCCCCACCAGCATGGGGACGCCTGTCTGGTGCGGATCATGCAGTTGGAGATGATCACATTTTCAATATTTCCCTCATCACGAAGCTGGAAGGAAATGCCGCGGTTGGAGTCATAAATACTGCATCCGGTGATGACAATGTCCCGGAAATCGCTGACGCTCTCTGTGCCGATCTTGATGGCGGCACTGGTGGAAATCAGAGTACAGCCGGAGATAAGGATGTCCTCGCAGGGGCCGTAGTGACGGTTAGCGTCGGTGGTCTTCAGTACGATACAGTCATCTGCGGATTCAATGTGGCAGTTGGTTATGCGCACATGGCGGCAGTGGTCGGGATCAATGCCGTCGCAGTTTGCCATTTTCAGGTTGTTTAAGATGCGCACACCGGTGATCTCCACATCTTCACATCCTACTAAATGAGTGGTCCAGAAGCCGCTCTTTCGGATGGTCACATCCTGGATAGTCAGGCAGCGGCAGTTTTCCATAAGGATCAGGGGGACTCTGGGGTAAAATGCACCGTCAATCTGATCCTCCCGGATCTCGCCGTAATAAATTTCTTCGGATCCGTCGATCACTCCGGCGCCGCTGATGCGCACATGATCCGTTCCCTGGGAGTAGATGAAATACTGTCTTGGCTTTCCGTTGTATTCGCAGTTTTCAAAGGTGGGAACCTCCACCATATGGTTTTCTCCCTGACGGGCCAGGTCGTCGATAAACTGGTAGTCATTTAAGTCTTCGCTGGCCTTTAAGACAGCGCCGCTTTCAATGACCAGCTCCACCCATGATTTCAGTACAAGGGAACCGGAAATATAGGTGTGTCCGCCTTCCAGGACAACCTTTCCTCCTCCCTGCTGTTCGCATGTATCAATCGCTTTTTGGATGGCGGCAGCGTCGTTGGTCTTTCCATCTCCGGCAGCGCCAAAATCCTTTACATAATATGCCATATGATTCCTCCTGAATGAGCCGGAAGCCCCGGCTGGATGATACCTCTATTTTCTCCTGTAAGAGCTCATAAAGTCAAGCCGAAAAACCGACCTGTCCTGCAACATATCCGTCTATCTTGCAGGGGAAAGCCTGGAGGAGGAGAGAGAGGCCGTATAGTCCGTGGGCGTCATACCCGTCTGTTTTTTGAAAAGCTGGGAAAAATACTGGGGATTATTTCCGCATCCCACCTGTTCTGCGATGGTCTTAATGGGTTCTGACGGATCGGAGGCGATGAGATGTTTGGCCTTTGCGATCCTCATTTTTGTAAGATATTGGGAAAATTTTTGCCCCGTCTCCTTATAAAATTTTTTGCTCACATAATCCACATTCATAAAAAGGTGGTTTTCTGCAATCTGCTTTAGGGTCAGGTTTGGATCCTGGAGATGTTCTTCTACATAGGTGTAGATCTGCTGGGTCATGGAGCTGGTGGCAGCGTCCGCCTCTTTTTCCCTGGTAAAATCTAAAAATTTTTCCATGACCATCTGCTTTAAGGCGGAAAGATCCGTTTCCCGATCCAGTTTCATCAGCCATTCAGCCAGCTCGAAGGTGGAAAGAGAGGGCTTCGTAGAGGTGATCTTTAAGAAAATGCTGCTGGCAAGCTGCTTTAAAAATTCGATGCTGTCGATGCCCTCTAAAAGCAGTCCTGCCTGGCTGGCGGCTTCGCTGTCTCCCTCCATGATCCCTTCTCCCAGCTGCTGGATCCGGGAGATAAAAACGTTATAATTGCAGGTAGCTGCAATGTGGAAGTTGTTGATGTAATAAATCATGCTGAATCGTTTCAGCTTTTCCAGAACCTCCTTCAAAAGCTCCAGAAGACAGGTATAGGAAGCCTCTTTCAGTTCCGTCAGAACCGTTTGCTTTTCCAGGCGGATCTGGCCCATGAACTGTTTCAGCTGATCCGGTTTTCCGCCCATGTCCGGGAGGAAAAGAAGAAGGGTGTTATTTACATAGGCTCCGTAAATAGGGGTCTGAGGGATCTGACTATTTACATAATCCTGAAGCATTTCCAGATATTGGGATAAATGTTCCTGCTCCAGGAAATAGACATAAAACAGCCGGTAAGATGTAAAATGAAAATCCATGTAGGGTTCATATTGGGAAATGATCGGATCGCAGGGCATGTCCTGGCACAGGCAGTCATTGAGGATGCTGGAAATGACATTGTTGAGCATACCGATCTGCAGCGGAAACTGCTGCTTTAAGATCTGTTTTTCCAATATGGTCTGGGAGTAATCCTTCTTGCACTGTTCGATGCACTCTAAGATCTGCTGTTCATTACATGGCTTTAAGAGGTAATGCTTTACCCCGTATTTCATGGCTTCTTTTGCGTATTCAAACTCCCCGTATCCAGATAAAATAATAAACTGGATATATAAGTCTGTCTGGCTCAGCTTCTGGATCAGCTCCAGGCCGCCCATACCGGGCATACGGATGTCGGTCAGAACAATGTCCGGCGATTCGTCTAAGATCATGTCATAGGCCTCTAAGCCGTTCTGGCACAGCCCGATCACTTCAATGTCATATTTTTTCCAATCAATGAGATGGAAAATGGTTTCGCGGATAATGCGTTCATCATCTGCGATCAGTAATTTCAGCATGTTCAAACCCTTCTTTCTGATATGGCAAGGTTATGGTGGCCACGGCAAATCCTTGTTCGTTGGAGAGGGAAAGGCCATATTCTTTTCCGAACAGAAGCTTGATTCTCTGGTCAATGTTCAAAAGACCGATTCCAAAACCGTGGGGTTCTCTCTGGCCGGAGTAAAGCTTATCAAGGAGGCCGTCATCAAAGGCGGAGCCTTCATTTTTTACCTGGATGGACAGGAGGGAACCAGTCAGTTTGACAAGGAGGAAGATATGGCACACTTCGATCATTTCCTCCATACCGTAGCGGATGGCGTTTTCTATAAGAGGCTGTAAGGTCAGGGGCGGGATCGCGCCGTCTTTGGCCGCCTCGTCTATCTCCACTTCATAGGCCAGACGATCCTCAAAGCGGATCTTTTGGATCGTAATATAAGACTGGACTAACTCCAGCTCATAGGCGATGGATACCAGGGGGCGTTTGTTGGACAGGGAGGCCCGCAGCAGGGCGCCAAGGGCTTCTACCATCTGGGAAATAGCGGGATCTCCGGCTGCCTTTGCCCTCCAGTTGATGGTTTCCAGGGTATTATAGAGAAAATGAGGGCTGATCTGGGATTTTAACGCCTTTAACTGGGCCTCCTGGGCCAGGATTTCGTTTACATAATTTACCTCAACCAGATTTTGTATCCTGTGAGCCATTCGCGTAAACTGGCGGTGCAGAGCGCCCACCTCGTTGTTCTGGGAACAGTAGCTGCTGTCCTCGTCGGATAAGACCAGTTCGTTTTCTGTAAACCGTTCCATTTTCTGGATCAGGGAGTCGAATTGGGCGATGATCCCTTTGATCAGTCTTGTGGACAGCCACAAAATAAGAGAAAAGCCCACAGCGAAAATAAAGGCGATCAAACTGAAGGTAACTCTGATGGCCTGGGAAATATCTCCAAACGGAACGAGAGAGATATATTGATAGGAATAATGGGGCAGAGTGCCGCCTACGGCAAAAAAGTCATGATCGCCATAGGACACCGTGTCGTAGGAGTCCGGCATCCGGGACAGGAAAAACCGTGCATCCTCATCAGACAGAGAGGGGGACGCATAGAGGATCTGTCCTTCCTGATCTGCCAGGATAAAGGATTGGTTCTGAAATGTGGAGATGGAGCGGGTGGAATTGAGGACGATCCGTCCAATATCCGCCCCAATGACCAGATTTCCTATGGGCTTTAGGGATAAGTTCTCAATCTGCCGGATATTGCGGCTTAAAAGCATATAGGGCTGGCGGAAGCTATAGGTCCAGGTAACGGCGCCCTGCCGTTCCTCTCCGTTTTTTAAGGCTGTTTCCAGAAGAAAATCCGGTGTTTTGGCCAAAAGAGCCCAGTTGGTGGAGTTGGTAAACTGGCTGTCATACAGGGTGGCATAGACGATCCCGTTTGCATGGAACAGTGGGGCATACTCCTGAAGGGCGTTGTTAAGGACGCGGCTGTATTCGGCGGTGGCAATGCTGTCCTGAAAATTCGGAGGGCTGCTCAGGGTATTTTGGATGACAGAGGAGGAGAGCATCAGAGATGATATGTACTCGATGCTCTCCATGGTATCAGAAATCTGTCCGGCTGTGGTGGACAGGTTGCTGGCAACCGACTGAAAGAGCAGGGTGTTGTAGGCGCGGGTGTAAAGGCGGTATCCAAATATGGTACATCCAATAATGGTGATACTGTTAAAAAGCACAATAGACAGCAGTTTGATTTTTAAAGAATAGTCGGAAAAACGCTTCATAACCCTCTCCTTCCTTGATTATCCCTATCATTATATAGGAAATTTCACAGATGTTCAAATGAAAAAGTCGGTTTTTTGAACAAACACATCCGTTTTCACTCTTTAAGAAAAGCTGTTTCCCGCGTTATAATAAGGTCAACAAAAGGGAACGAACCTGTGCAGATCCGGGAAAACGCCAAGGGGAAACGGAATGGCTTCGGAGACGCACAATGAAAAAAGGAGGGCTTTTATTATGAGAAAACAGTTGACAACCGCTTTGGCTGTGATCCTGGCAGCCGCTTCACTGGCAGCCTGCGGATCTTCCAGTCAGGGAACCTCAGAGGGGGCAAAGACAGAGAACCAGGGAGAGGATGCAAAGTCTGAGGGCGGAAGCAGCGATTCCTCCAGCCTGATCATGGCATGGTGGGGAAACCAGGTGAGAAATGAGAGAACACAGCAGGTTCTGGATCTGTACGCAGAGCAGAATCCGGGAGTGACCATTGAGGGACAGTTCTCCGAGTTTAACGATTACTGGAAGAAGCTGGCTACTGCATCTGCAGGCCACACAATGCCTGATATTATCCAGATGGATTATAAATACCTGGAGCAGTATGTTTCCAACGATCTTTTGGTGGATCTGACCCCATACATTGAGGATGGAACCATCGACGTATCCAAATGCAACGAGGATGTTATGAATTCCGGCAAGATCGGCGATAAGCTGTACGCTCTGTGCAACGGAATCAACACCCCCGCCCTTCTCTACAATAAGACTCTGTTAGATGAGAACGGTATTACTGTGAAGGACAATATGACTATGGATGAGTTTATTGCCCTGAGCAAGGAGATTTATGAGAAGACCGGCTATAAGACAAACCTGTGCTACAACCAGAATGAGCAGTATGCAGAGTATTATCTGAGAGCCGATGACATTGTAATGTATGAGAGCGGCAAGATGGGCGGAGATTCCGCTGATCCATATATCGAGTTCTTCAAGCTTTATGAGGACGGCATCAAAGATGGCTGGATGGTATCCCCGGCAGTATTTGCAGAGAGAACCATCGGCTCTGTTGAGCAGGATCCATTGATCTATGGTTCTAGCCCAGAGACTATGTCCTGGTGCTCCTTCTCCTACTCCAACCAGTTCTCCGCTATTAAGAACGCAGCTCCGGAGGGAGTAGAGATCGGCATCACAACCTGGCCATCCAAGGATCCAGTAAAGTCCGATTACTTAAAGCCAAGCCAGTTCTTTGCTATCTCCAAGGATTCTAAGAATCCGGCTGAGGCAGCTAAGATCTTAAACTTCCTGACCAACTCTGTAGAGTGCAACAACATTCTGTTAGGTGAGAGAGGAATCCCGCTGTCCAGCGAGGTTGCAGAGGCAATTTCCCCGAATCTGGATGAGAGCAGCCAGGAGATCATTCAGTTTATCTATGATGTAGTAGATCCTTCTTCCTCTCAGGTGAATCCTCCTCTGCCAGACGGCTCCAGCGAGGTAAACGACCTGTTAAATAAGTTAGAGGAGCAGGTATGCTATGGAGAGATGACTGCTGAGGAAGCTGGAAAGCAGCTGTTTGAGCAGGGCAACTCCATCATGGGAGCAAAATAACAAAGGAAAACAGGGGGCGGTTGCCGAAACCGCCTCCTATATTTACCGGGAGGTTCCAAATGAAAACAATCAAATCGTTGTTTAACCGGGAAGATACAGCGGGAATCATGTTTACACTCCCATTTACCCTGGGATTTCTTCTTTTTATGATCGTTCCTATGGGTATTTCCCTGTATTATTCTTTCTGTGATTATGATATTCTGTCCCCGCCAGTATTTACAGGCCTCCAGAATTTTAAGGAGATGATCGGGGACGGCACATTCCTCAAGACGATCCAGGTAACATTTTTCTTCGCCTTTGTATCTGTGCCATTAAAGCTTCTGTTTGCCCTTTTAGTAGCGCTTTTGCTTCTGCGCAACACGAAAATGTCCGGGTTCTACAGGGCAGCGTACTACCTGCCTTCCATTATCGGAGGCTCTGTAGCAGTCGCTATTTTATGGAAAAGAATGTTTGCCATTGACGGTGTAGTCAATAAGCTGCTCAGTTCCATTGGGATCGAGACAAGCTTTTCCTGGCTGGGAGATACAAAGACAGCCATCTGGGTACTGATCTTATTGGCAGTATGGCAGTTTGGTTCTTCCATGCTGATCTTTTTGTCTGCGTTAAAGCAGATCCCTGGTTCTCTCTATGAGGCCGCTATGGTGGACGGAGCCGGCCCTATTTCCCGGTTCTTTAAAATCACACTTCCTCTGCTGACACCTACTATTTTCTTTAATCTGGTTATGCAGATGATCAACGGATTCCTGGCATTTACACAGTGCTATATTATCACCCAGGGCAAGCCTATGAACTCTACGCTCCTTTACACAGTGTATATGTACCAGCAGTCCTTTGAATTTTACAATACAGGATACGGCGCAGCCATGGCGTGGGTTATGCTGCTGCTGATCGGTATGATCACCCTGTTCCTGTTTGCAACAAAACGTTTCTGGGTTTACGAAGGAGGGCTTTAGGTCATGAAGGAAAAAAGATTCGCATGGACGGTAGTCTACCATCTGGTGATCTGTGCAGTAGGAATTGTCATGATCTATCCTCTGATCTGGATGGTAATGAGCTCATTCAAGGAGACGAATACCATTTTTACCACAGCAGGCACGCTGATACCAGAAACCTTTACTACAGAGAATTATGCCAATGGGTGGAAGGGATTCGCAAAAATCTCCTTTGCCACGTTTTTTAAAAACTCTCTCTTTATTTCAATCGTAGCGACTATTGGAACCGTGATCTCTTCCGCTGTTGTGGCTTACGGATTTGCAAGATTTAAGTTCCGCGGAAAGAACCTTTTGTTCTCCGCCATGCTTTTGTCCATGATGCTTCCGGCGCAGGTTCTTATGATCCCTCAGTATCTGTGGTATCAGAAACTGAACTGGGTGGGTTCCTTTATGCCCCTCATCGTTCCTTACTTTTTTGCGATCCAGGGATTTTTCGTTTACCTGATGTCTAACTTTATCGGGGGTATTCCTGTAGAGTTAGACGAGGCGGCAAAAATTGACGGCTGTTCCTATTTTGGGATCTTCACAAAGATCATGGTTCCGCTGATCAAGCCGGCGATCGTCACATCCTGCATTTTCTCCTTTATGTGGAGATGGGACGATTTCCTGTCCGCCCTGCTGTATGTGAACAAGACAGCAATGTATCCGGTGAGCTTAGCCTTAAAGCTGTTCTGCGATCCGGGTTCTTCATCAG
>ENA-UONU01002538-UONU01002538.1-human-gut-metagenome-genome-assembly--contig:-CS51-NODE-2538-length-10520-cov-5.594171_pt1 | contig 10520 bp, 8 predicted proteins | sample MGYA00242462_ERZ724009 | MGnify/ENA metagenome assembly ERZ724009 | reverse complement strand
TCCTCCTTCACCGCCTGGTCGCAGGCCTTCAGGTCGTAGGGGTCCACCACCCGCACCCGGTTGAAGCCCATGGCGCGGCACAGGGCCTCCAGGTCGATCTTGCCGGCGGGGTCACCCTTGATGTTGTAGCCGGTGGTGGGGTTCTGCTGGTGGCCGGTCATGCCGGTGATGGAGTTGTCCAGGATGATGACCGTGGAGTTGGACTGGTTATAGGCGATGTTGGCCAGGCCGGTCATGCCGGAGTGCATGAAGGTGGAGTCTCCGATGACGGCCACCGTCTTCCCCTCGCTTTTCTCCCCCAATGCCTTGTTGAAGCCGTGGATGCCGCTGATGGAGGCGCCCATGCAGAGGGTCATCTCCATGGCGTTCAGAGGGGCCACCGCCCCCAGGGTGTAACAGCCGATGTCGCCCAGCACGGTACACTTGTTTTTTGCCAGGGTGTAGAACAGTCCGCGGTGAGGACAGCCGGCGCACATCACCGGCGGGCGGGGCGGGATGGCGTCCTCCAGGGCGGTGCCGGTATGTACCGCGCCACCCAGCTTGGCGGCCACCAGGTTCTGGGAGAACTCCCCCTCCAGGGGCAGGGCCTCCTTGCCGGAAACGGTCAGGCCCAGCTGACGGCAGTAGTTTTCGATGATGGGGTCCAGCTCCTCCACCACCACCAGTCGGTCCACCTTGGCGGCGAAGTCCCGGATCAGTCCCTCGGGCATAGGGTGGACCATCCCCAGCTTGAGGACAGAGGCTTCCTCCCCAAAGACCTCCTTCACATACTGGTAGGAGGTGCTGGAGGTGATGATGCCCAGCTTGGTGTCCCCCATCTCAACCCGGTTCAGATCGCAGGTCTCGGCGTACTGGGCCAGGCGGCGCATCCGGTCCTCCACCACCGGGTGGCGGCGGATGGCATTGCCCGGCATCATTACATACTTGGCGATGTTCTTCTCATAGGGACGCTCCGTCCCCTCGGTCCGGGGGCTGGTCTCCACGATGGACTGGGAGTGGGCCACCCGGGTGCACATCTTCAGGATCACCGGAGTGTCGAACTCCTCGGAGATCTCATAGGCCCGCCTGGTGAAGGCCAGGGCCTCGGCGGAGTCGGCGGGTTCCAGCATGGGCAGCTTGGCGGCGATGGCGTAGTGCCGGGAGTCCTGCTCGTTCTGGGAGGAGTGCATCCCCGGGTCGTCGGCCACCGCGATGACCATGCCCGCATTGACACCGGTATAGGCCACGGTGAACAGCGGGTCAGCGGCCACGTTGAGGCCCACGTGCTTCATGGCGCAGAAGGACCGCTTTCCTGCCAGGCTGGCACCGAAAGCCACCTCCATGGCTACCTTCTCATTGGGGGCCCACTCACAGTAAATATCGTCGAATTTGGCGGCCTCCTCGGTGATCTCGGTGCTGGGGGTGCCGGGGTAGCTGGAGATCACGCAGCAGCCCGCCTCGTAAAGTCCCCGGGCAACGGCGGCGTTGCCCAACATCAGTTGTTTCATGAATCTGTTCCCTGCTTTCTGTATTGTTCTTCCCCGCAAAGCCGGACGGCTTCCCGCACCGTCACGGCTCAGGATCTGCTTTGGGCTCTCCCAGGCCCTCCCGGATAATGACGTCCTGCATCACACCGCCGGCGCCGTTGTCCAGCATGGCCCGGCGGACCCGGCTGATGGTGGCACTGCTGGCCCCCGTTTTCTCCAGGATGTCCAGGTAGACCAACCCCTGCTGGAGGTAGACCGCCACGTCGAACCGCTGCTCCAGGGAGCGCAGCTCGGTGGGGGTGCACAGGTCGTCAAAAAAACGGCAGCACTCGTCCAGGTCCTTCAGCTTCAGGATTGTCTCGTACAGGGCCATGCTGCGGCCCCTCTGATGTTCCGCTTTGGGCATAGTGTCACTCCTTTTTCGCGCCGCGGGCAAAGGGACGCCCGTGGTTCAATGGTTTAAAGTGATTTTAGCACATCAAAGCGTGAAGGTAAAGAGAAAACCGCCCTGGCGGGGACCGTTTTTTGAAAAAGGGTACAAAAAAACCTCTGGCGACTGCCGCCAGAGGACGGGGCGTGCCCCGTGGTACCACCTCTTTTTACCGCCCCCTCGCGAGTGCGGCCTCAATGGGTATCCAGCAATACCCAGCCTCTGTAACGGGAGGACCCGGTTCCGCTCTACTTGCCCCCGGAGGGAGCGTTCCTCGGACGGCTCGGGAGAGGAAATTTCAAGCTGCGGAACCAGGCCCCTCGCACCTACCGGGAACTCTCTGACTGGCTCTCTCCGCGCTCTATGCTGTCTCCGTCTGCGCCTTTGTTGGTTTGCATTATACACCTCTCTTCCCATTTGTCAAGCGGGATTTTCTGTGTCTCCAGGCAGGGGTCCCCTCCTTCGCTCCAAAGACGCTGCCTCTGAAAGATCCCGCCAGCAGGAGGCGTTTGGGAAAGAAAGGACCTTTCCTCTTGACATTCGGGAAAAAATTCGCTATGATACTTTAACGAGTAAAACCAATGAAGTCAGGCGGCATCGCCGCCTTTTGGAAAGGACCGAGGCAAATGCCCATTACCGACCTGCTGGAGCGCAATCACAAGCTCTACGGCGGCGAGACCGCCCTGGTGGAGATCAACCCGGAGATCCAGGAAAAGCACCGGGTCACGTGGAAGGAATATGAGCTCATCGAGCCCGCATCCACCGTCCCCTACCGCCGGGAGATCACCTGGGGCGTCTTCGACGAGAAGGCCAACCGGGTGGCCAACATGCTCCTCTCCCGCGGGGTGAAGAAGGGGGACAAGGTGGCTATCCTGCTGATGAACTGCCTGGAGTGGCTGCCCATCTATTTCGGCATTCTGAAGGCCGGAGCCATCGCCGTCCCTCTGAACTTCCGCTACACCGCCCAGGAGATCGAGTACTGCGTCCAGCTGGCCGACGTGGATGTGCTCCTCTTCGGCCCGGAGTTCATCGGCCGGGTGGAGGACGTGGCGCCCTCCCTGTCCCGGGGCCGCCTGCTCTTCTTTGTGGGAGAGAACTGCCCCTCCTTTGCCGAGGACTACCACACCGCCACCGCCAACTGCTCCAGTGAGCCCCCTAAGGTGCTCATCCAGGATGAGGATGACGCGGCCATCTACTACTCCTCCGGCACCACCGGCTTCCCCAAGGCCATCCTCCTCAAGCACCAGGCCCTGCTCCAGTCCGCCCGGATGGAGGCCGTCCACCACGAGACCTGTCACGAGGACGTATTCCTCTGCATCCCGCCCCTGTACCACACCGGCGCCAAGATGCACTGGTTCGGCTCCCTGTTCACCGGCAGCCGGGCCGTCCTGCTCAAGGGCAACTCCCCCAAGGCCATCTTCGATGCCGTCTCCAACGAGGGCTGCACCATCGTCTGGCTGCTGGTGCCCTGGTGCCAGGACATTTTGGCCTCCCTGGACCGTGGTGAGCTGAAGCTGGAGGACTACCGCCTGTCCCAGTGGCGGCTGATGCACATCGGCGCCCAGCCGGTGCCCCCCTCCCTCATCAAGCACTGGATGAGCTATTTCCCCCATCACCAGTACGACACCAACTACGGCCTGTCCGAGTCCACCGGACCGGGCTGCGTCCACCTGGGCCTGGGCAATCTCCATAAGGTGGGGGCCATCGGCGTCCCCGGCTGCGGCTGGAAGGTGAAGATCACCGACGAGAACGACCAGCCCGTCCCCTTCGGCCAGGTGGGGGAGCTGTGTGTGAAGGGCCCCGGCGTCATGGTGTGCTACTACCACAATCCGGAGGCCACCGCCGAGGTGCTCAAGGACGGCTGGCTCCACACCGGCGACATGGCCAAGCAGGATGAGGACGGCTTCTACTTCTTAGTGGACCGGAAAAAGGACGTCATCATCTCCGGCGGCGAGAACCTGTACCCGGTGCAGATCGAGGACTTCCTGGCCGCCTACCCCAAGGTCCACGACGTGGCCGTCATCGGCCTGCCCGACAAGCGGTTGGGGGAGATCGCCGCCGCCATCATCCAGATCAAAGAGGGCATGACCTGCACAGAGAGCGAGATCAACCAGTTCTGCACTGACCTGCCCCGGTACAAGCGCCCCCGGAAGATCATCTTCGCCCCCGTCCCCCGTAACGCCACCGGCAAGATTGAAAAGCCCAAGCTGCGGGAGCAGTATTGCGGCGTCCGCCTGGTGGAGGCCCAGAACCGAGGATGAACTGACCGCCTGATCCACCGCCCGCCTCCCCGATGGGGGGCGGGCGGTCTTTGTTTCCCCCTATCCTCCGCCCAGGCCTCCCAGAGAAAAATGATGTACATTTTTCCTCTTCCGTGGTAAACTATCCAAAAAAGGAGGGTTTTTTCCATGCTTTCATCCTTTGCCCAGCTCCGGCAGCAGCTCCATCAGTCCGGTCCCCGGTCCGCCGTGGTGGCCGCCGCCCAGGATGAGCACACCCTCCAGGCCGTGCTGGCCGCCCGGCGGGACGGCCTGATCCACCCCATCCTGGTGGGGCCCCCGGACCAGCTCCGCCCCCTGCTGGACCGTCTGGGCGCTTCGGTCCCGGAGGAGGACCTGGTCCCCGCCGGAACAGAGGCGGAGTGCGCCGCCCGGGCTGTGGCCCTGGTCCGCCAGGGGCGGGGCAGTCTGCTCATCAAGGGCCATCTGTCCACGGGTGCCCTGCTGGGGGCTGTAGTAGACCGTGCCGACGGCATCCGCGGGGAGGGGCTGCTCTCCCATGTGGCCATTCTGGAGGTCCCCGCCTACCACAAGCTGCTCTACATCACCGACGGCGGGCTGGTCGTCGCTCCCGGCCTGGAGGAGAAGCGGGCCATCCTCCGCAACGCCCTGTCACTGTGCCGCTTTCTGGGGTATGAGAGGCCCAAGGCGGCGGCGCTGTGTGCTGCGGAGACGGTCAGTCCCCGCATGCCCGAGACCGGAGACGCCGCCGCCCTCCGGGAGGAGGGGGAGCGGGGAGACTTCGGCCCCTGCCTAGTGGAGGGCCCCATCTCTCTGGATCTGGCCACCAGTGCTGAGGCGGCCCGCCTCAAGGGCTACTGCAGCCCGGTGGCGGGGGACGCGGACATCCTTCTCGTCCCCTCCATCGCCGCCGGCAATCTGCTGGGCAAGGCCCTCTATGGGCTGGCCGGCGGGAAGATGGCCGGTGTGGTGCTCGGCGCCTCGGTGCCCATCGCCCTCAACTCCCGGGGGGCTTCCTGGGAGGAGAAATATAACTCCATCCTCATCTGCGCCGCCATGTCCCGGCGGTGATCCTGCCAAAAAGGAGGCGTTTCTCATGCCGGAACGGCTGCTTATCCTGAACCCCGGCTCCACCAGCACCAAGGCGGCGGTGTATGACGGCACCCGGCCTCTCTTTTCCCGGAGCATCCCCCACTCCAATCAGGACCTTGCCCCCTTCCCCACCCTCAACGACCAGCTGGACTACCGTGTGGCCCTGGTCCGGGGCCTGCTGGCCCAGGAGCGGGTGGACCTGTCCACCCTCACCGCCGTGGTGGGCCGAGGCGGCATCCTGCCCAACATCGTGGCCGGGGGCTACCAGGTGAACGACGCCCTGGTGGACTGCCTGCTCCACTATCCGGTCTTTGAGCACGCCTCCAACCTGGGAGGCGTGATGGCCCTGGCCTTCGCCCGGCCCCTGGGCATCCCCGCCTACATCTATGACGCCGTCACCAGCGACGAGCTGCTGCCCGAGGCCCGGATCACCGGCTTCAAGGGGGTCACCCGCACCAGCTTCTGCCATGTGCTCAACGCCCGGGCCACCGCCCACAAGTACGCCGAGAGCCGGGGACTGGCCTATAAGGACATGAATCTGGTGGTAGCCCATCTGGGGGGCGGCATCAGTATCAGTGCCCACAGCCACGGCCGAATCATCGACTCGGTATCCGATGACGCCGGCCCCTTCTCCCCCGACCGCTCGGGAAGCACCAACACCCTCTATGTGGTGGACCTGTGCTACTCCGGCAAATACACCAAGGCGGAGATGCTGAAAAAGCTGCGGGGCGAGGGGGGCATGTCTGCCCTGCTGGGCACCCACGACTGCCGGGAGATCGAGAGGCGCATCCAGGCGGGAGACGAGCGGGCCGCCCTGGTGTACAAGGCCCAGGCCCTCCAGATCGCCAAGGGGGTTGGCACCCTGCTGGGCTGCTTCACCGAACTGATCGACGCAGTGATCCTCACCGGCGGGCTGGCCTATTCCAAGATGCTCACCGACATGGTCATCGGCTACCTCCACAACCTGGCCCGGGTAGTGGTCATCCCGGGGGAAAATGAGATGGAGGCCCTGGCCCTGGGCGGCCTGCGCCTGCTGCGGGGGGAGGAGCCGGTGCACACCTTCGCCCCCGCCTGCGATTTGTCTGTTATCCCGTAGGCAGTCCTGTTTTCTTTCTCCGGCCCGCCCTGCCCAGATGGGCAGACCGCCCCATCCCCCCCGCGCCTGACTCCTCCGGCGGGATCGGTCCAGACCAAACCCGCCAGCTCCCTTCTCCTCCTGGAAGGGCCTTGACATTCCCGCCCTCTTCTGGTATCTTAAGTGTACAAATTGGATAGACGGTCCACCGCCGGGTGGGCCCCATGCGTTGTTTTCCTGTATCGTTAGGCCTTTGTAAGATACGGGATCACAGCGCTTTTTCTTTGCCCTGGCGCGGCCGGGGCTGGACCTTACTGAAAGAGGTGCAGAATATGTCACAGTCCACTCCTCTGCGGGAGTTTGTCCGCTACTCCGCCCTCAGCTCCTGCGGCATGATCGCGGTGTCCTGCTACATCCTGGCCGACACTTTCTTCGTGGCCCAGGGCCTGGGCACTGCCGGGCTGGCCGCCCTGAATCTGGCTATCCCCATCTACAACTTCATCCACGGCACCGGCCTGATGCTGGGGATGGGCGGGGCCACCAAATACTCCATTCATCAGAGCCGGGGGGACCCCGGCGGCGCTTCTAGGATGTTCACCGGCATGCTTCTTCTGTCCGTCCTCTTCTCCATCCCCTTCCTCCTGCTGGGCCTGTTCTGCTCCCATGGGATCACCGTCCTCCTGGGGGCCGACCAAGCTGTGTTTGAGATGACCCGGACCTATCTCCAGGTGCTGCTCCTCTTCGCCCCCGCCACCCTCGTCAACGACGTGCTGCTCTGCTTCGTCCGCAACGACGGGGACCCCCGGCTGTCCATGCTGGCCACTGCAGCAGGCAGCCTGGCCAACATCGTGCTGGACTACATCTTTATTTTCCCCATGGGGATGGGCATCTTCGGTGCGGTGCTGGCCACCGGGATGTCCCCCGTGCTGGGCATCCTCATCCTGCTTCCTCACTGTATCCGCAAAAAGGGAGATCTGCGCCTGGTCCCCTGCCCTCTCTCCCCCGGCCCCACAGCCTCTGCCCTCTCCCTGGGCCTGCCCTCCCTGCTGGCCCAGTTGTCCTCCGCCGTGGTCATGATCGCCTTCAACAGCATCATCCTGGGTCTGGAGGGCAACACGGGAGTGGCGGCCTACGGCGTCATCGCCAACATCTCCCTGGTGGTCACCGCCGTGTACACCGGCATCTCTCAGGGCATCCAGCCTCTGGTGAGCACCGCCCACGGCCAGGACCGTCCCGGTCTGATCCGCCAGTACCTGCGCTATGCCCTGATCACCCTCCTGGTCCTGTCCGCCGCCCTCTACCTCCTGCTGTTCCTCTTTGCCGGACCGGTGGCCCTGATCTTCAACAGTGAGGGGGACCCCCGGCTCCAGCAGATCGCCGAAGAGGGCCTGCGGCTCTATTTTACCGGCGCGCTCTTTGCCGGGTTCAACATCATCCTGTCCATGTATTTCACCTCGGTGGAGCGGGCCCTGCCTGCCCATATCACCTCCCTGCTGCGGGGTTTCCTCCTGATCCTCCCCATGGCCTTCCTGCTGGCCGCCTGCTGGGGCATGACGGGCGTCTGGCTGGCCTTTCCCCTCACCGAAGCCGTCACCGCGGCCCTGGGCGCTGGATTTTACGCCCTCTATGCCCGCAGGGGCAGGGCACGGTCGTAAAAATCGTGAGAAGCGCCCCCTTGTCTTCACGTCATGCAAAGAGACCGGCCCGGACATGGATGCCATGTCCGGGCCGGTCCTCTCTTACAGCACATTTTCCAGAGAGGGGTCCTCCATCTCCGCCAGCAGCTCCAGCTGGGCGAGGAGCTGGGCGGTGGCGGCTGCGTACTGGTCCATCTCTTCCAGCGTCAGGTACTCTTCCACCGAGCGGAACCTGGGCCGTGTCGCTGTGTCGCAACAGGGCATGGAGCCAGAAGCTCCTCTCCTGCCAGTTCCGGTACACCCCTCCCGTCACCTGGGCAGCCCGCTCCCAGTCGCCCCTCTCACTCATGGCCTGGGCCTGCTCCAGCCGGGAAACATAATCTGCAGTCAGTCCGTCCACCCACCAGCCGGTACCCAGGGCGGCGGCCAGCAGAGCGGCCAGGATGCTCACCGCCGCCCAAAGGCGCTTCATCTCTCCCATCCCCTACTTTCCCTCCCTGGGGACGAAATACACGCCCCCGGCCTCGTCCACTGTCAGCAGGAACACGTCCCGGAAGTCGGGATACCCGTGCTCCGCCAGCTGCTTGTCCAGCCAGGACAGGTCCAGCCCCCGCCGCTTCAGGTTGTCCTGCAAAATGCGCCCGTCGCTGATGATGACCACAGGCAGCCCGGTCTCCCGGCTCTCCAGCCCCAGCTGCCGGGCGGTGGCCGGCCTCTGCTCGGCGTAGGGCAGGACGGACAGCCGGCCGTTGGTCTCCAGGATGCCGTATTTCACCCCAGCCAGATCGGTGTAGCCCTGCCCCCGCAGCTCCTCCAGAAGCTCATCCACCGTCAGCCGGTTGCGGCGCATCTCCCCCTGGTCCACTTTTCCGTCCCGAACCACGATGCTGGGCCGGCCGCACATCAGGGTGCGGAAGCGGATGCTCTTCATGGTCAGCACCGAGAGGATCATGGTCAGGGACAGCAGGGCCAGGATGGGCACCACCCCGGCATGGAGGGGGATGCCCAGGTCCTGCATGGGCACCGAGGCCAGGTCCGCGATGAGCAGGGAGAGCACCAGCTCAGAGGGCTCCAGCTCCCCCACCTGGCGCTTGCCCATCAGCCGCACCCCGGCGATGATGAGGATGTATAGGATCACGGTACGGATCAGCGCGGTGAACATGGCTTCCTCCTGTCCGCCCCCGGCCCGCCGGGCGCTTCGTTCCATCCCTCTCATTCTTGCCCTTCTCCGGCCCTATTATTCTTTAATTCTTCGGTGCGTTTTCTCCAAAAGCCGCCGGTGTTTTTTTTCGAAAAAAGGAGAAACGACATCTTGCATTGCGGGTCGTTTTCCGATAAAATATTAAGAAGCAAACTGGAGGGTCATGCCCTCCTGAAGCAATGCGTATGAGAACCTGGAACGGAAGGCGTGTGAGAGAATTGATGAAAGCGACTTTGATCCTGGCCAACGGAAGCGTTTTTTCCGGGACCAGCATCGGCGGCACCTCCGACCGGATCTGTGAGATGGTGTTCAACACCTCCATGACCGGCTATCAGGAGATCCTGACCGACCCCTCCTATGCTGGACAGGGCGTGGTGATGTCCTATCCCCTCATCGGCAATTACGGCGTCAACCACGAGGATAACGAGTCCAGCCGTCCCTGGGTGGAGGCCTTCGTGGTCCGTCATCTGTCCCCCCGGGGCAGCAATTTCCGCTGTGAGGGCGATCTGAACACCTATCTGAAGGAACACGATATTACCGGCATCCAGGGCGTGGACACCCGGGCACTGACGAAAATACTCCGCAGTCAGGGGAGCATGAACGGTATGCTCACCTGTGCGGAGCATTTTAATGTCGCCGAGGTCATGGAGCGGCTGCGCTCCTACGAGGTGAAGGACACCGTCCGCAAGGTGACCCGGACCCAGCCTGAGGTGTTCGAGGCCTATGGCGAGGAGAAGCATCTGGTCGCCGTGATGGACTACGGCGTGAAGCAGAACATCATCGAGTGCCTGCGCCGCCGCGGCTGTAAGGTCGTGGCCCTGCCCGCCTACACCCCCGCCAGCGAGGTGCTCTCCAGCGGCTTTGACGGCGTGATGCTCTCCAACGGCCCCGGCGATCCCGCTGAGAACACTGAGATCATCGCAGAGCTGCGCAAGCTCTATGACAGCACCATCCCCATCTTCGGCGTGTGCATGGGCCACCAGCTTCTGGCCCTGGCCACCGGCGCCAAGACAGGCCGGCTGGCCTATGGCCACCGGGGCGGCAACCACCCCGTCCGTGACCTGGAGAAGGAACGTGTGTTCATCACCAGCCAGAACCACGGCTATATGGTCCTCTCTGACACGGTGGACCCCGCCGTGGCCGAGGTATCCCACATCAACGTCAACGACGGCACCTGCGAGGGACTGAAGTACAAGCGCCCCAACTGCTTTACCACTCAGTTCCATCCCGAGGCCAACGCCGGCCCCAAGGATACGGAATACCTCTTCAACCGCTTTATCGACTCCATGGGAGGTGCCAAGTAATGCCGAAGTACACCGATATCAAGAAGGTCCTGGTGCTGGGCTCCGGCCCCATCGTCATCGGCCAGGCCGCCGAAT
>ENA-UONU01002536-UONU01002536.1-human-gut-metagenome-genome-assembly--contig:-CS51-NODE-2536-length-10523-cov-7.194306_pt1 | contig 10523 bp, 7 predicted proteins | sample MGYA00242462_ERZ724009 | MGnify/ENA metagenome assembly ERZ724009 | reverse complement strand
CTTCTGCTAATGAAATTAAATTAACAGCAAACGATATGGAACTTGGAATTGAAACTAAGATCGAAGGAGAGATTGCAGAGAGAGGTATCATTGCATTAGATGCTAAGATTTTTTCTGAGATTGTCCGTAAATTACCGGACAGTGATGTTGTGATCGAAACAGATTCCAATTTTAAAACTACCATTACCTGTGAGAAAGCAAAGTTTAACATTGTTGGAAAATCAGGCGATGATTTTTCCTATATTCCATTTATTGAAAGAAATGAATGTATTTCAATCTCCCAGTTTACTTTAAAAGAAGTCATTCGTCAGACGATTTTCTCAATTGCTGACAATGATAATAATAAACTGATGACGGGTGAACTTTTCGAGATTGAAGAGAATCAGTTAAAAGTAGTTTCTCTGGATGGACATAGAATTTCCATCCGTAATATTGAATTAAAGAATAATTACGATCATAAGAAAGTAGTTGTTCCTGGTAAAACACTTCAGGAAGTAAGTAAGATTTTACCTGGAAGTGCAGAGGAAGAAGTCAATATTTTCCTTTCAGAGAATCATATTGTATTTGAATTTGATGATACTACAGTTGTATCCAGATTGATCGAAGGAGAGTATTTCAAGATTGAGCAGATGCTTTCCTCTGATTATGATACAAAAGTTAAGATTAATAAGCGTGAATTATTAGACTGTATCGACCGTGCAACACTTCTCGTAAAAGAGGGTGACAAGAAACCAATTATCATGAATATCACAGATGGAAATATGGAATTAAAGATCAATTCTTTTATTGGTTCCATGAATGAAGATATTGATATCACAAAAGAGGGAAAAGATATCCTCATTGGATTTAATCCGAAATTCTTTATCGATGCACTGAGAGTCATCGATGAGGAAGAGGTTTCTCTTTATATGGTAAACCCGAAGGCTCCATGTTTTATCAAGGATGATGAAGGAAAGTTCATTTATCTGATTCTTCCGGTAAACTTTAACGCAGCCACTAACTAAGAAAGGCAGAAAGATGATCACAGTAAATATCAGAGAGACGGATGAATTTATCAAACTGGGACAGGCTTTGAAAAAAGCAGGTCTTGTAGAATCCGGAGTAGATGCAAAGTTTTTTATTCAGGATGGACAGGTAAAATTAAACGGCGAGACAGAGCTTCAGCGTGGAAAAAAATTATACAATGGAGATGTTGTTTCCTTTAACGGCGAGACAATTCAGATTGTAAAATGATCATAAAGTCAATTGAATTGCAGAATTTTCGAAATTATGAAGATTTAAATATTTCATTTGATGAGGGAACCAATATTTTTTACGGGGACAATGCGCAGGGAAAAACGAATATCCTTGAAGCTGCATACTTAAGTGGAACAACTAAGTCCCACAAATGTAGTAAGGACAAGGAAATGATCCGTTTCGGGGAGCAGGAGTCCCATATCAGAACGGTTGTTGTAAAAAAAGATAAAGAATATCAGATTGATATGCATTTAAAACACAATCGTTCCAAGGGAATAGCAATCAATAAAGTTCCGATCAAAAAAGCCAGCGAGCTTTTTGGAATTCTCAATATGGTATTTTTTTCGCCGGAGGATCTGAATATTATCAAAAATGGTCCGGCGGAGCGCCGCAGATTTCTGGATTCTGAATTATGCCAGTTGGATAAAATATATTTGTCAGATCTTACAACTTACAATAAAATTTTGAATCAGCGTAACAAATTATTAAAAGATATGGTTTACAGACCGGATTTAAAGGATACACTTCCGGTATGGGATATGCAACTGGTAGAAACTGGCAGGAAAATCATTCGGCGAAGAAAACAGTTTGTTGATGAGCTAAATGAGATCGTGCATGATATTCACTATCGGATTTCCGGTGAAAAAGAAGATCTGCTTTTGCAGTATGAACCAAGTATTGAAGATATTTTTTTCGAGGATGAACTTTCCAGAGTCAAAGAGAGGGATATGCGGCAGTGTATGACATCAGTGGGACCGCACCGGGATGACCTTCTTTTTTCCATCGGTGAGGTGGATATCCGGAAGTTCGGTTCCCAGGGACAGCAGAGAACTTCTGCGCTGTCCTTAAAATTGTCAGAGATCGAACTGGTTAAACGGTCCATTCATGATACACCGGTTTTGTTGCTCGATGATGTGTTGTCGGAGCTTGACAGTAACCGGCAGAATTATCTGCTCAACAGTATTCATAACACACAGACGCTGATCACCTGCACAGGGCTGGATGAATTTGTAAAAAACAGATTTCAGATCAATAAGATATTTAAAGTTGTACAGGGGACTGTGGAAGAGAGAAAAGAAATATAATTGCATTGTACATATTTTTTTATGTGCAGAATGGAGGAATAAATGGGTACAGAAAACGAATATGGTGGAGACCAGATCCAGATTTTGGAAGGACTTGAGGCTGTTCGTAAAAGACCGGGTATGTACATCGGTAGTACATCAGCCAGGGGCTTACATCATCTGGTATATGAGATTGTAGACAACTCAGTAGATGAGGCACTTGCCGGATACTGCAAAAATATTGAAGTGACCATAAATGAAGATAACTCTATTACCGTAGAAGATGATGGACGTGGTATTCCGGTCGACATCAATCACAAAGCTGGAAAATCCGCATTGGAAGTCGTATACACTGTACTTCATGCCGGTGGAAAATTTGGCGGTGGAGGCTACAAAGTATCTGGTGGACTTCACGGCGTAGGTGCGTCAGTTGTAAATGCACTTTCCACAAAGTTAAAAGTTGAGGTTTACCGTGAAGGAAAGGTTTATTTCCAGAGTTACAAGATCGGTAAACCGGATGAACCGGTAAAAGTGATCGGAGAATGCGGCGAGGACAAGCACGGAACCAAGGTTACTTTCTGGCCGGACGCATCGATTTTTGAAGAGACTGTTTTTGATTATGATACCTTAAAACAACGTCTGCGTGAGACGGCCTTTTTGACAAAAGGTTTAAGAATCGTGCTGACAGATTTAAGAGAAAACCCGGCGAGAACTCATGATTTTCATTATGCCGGCGGTATCAAAGAATTTGTTACTTACTTAAACAAGAGCAAAGAAGCTTTATACCCGGAAGTCATTTACTGTGAGGGCAGTGGAAATGGTGTCTATGTGGAAGTTGCCATGCAGCATAATGATTCCTACAATGAGTTGACGTTAAGTTTTGTCAATAACATTATCACACCGGAAGGTGGTACACATCTTGCCGGATTCCGTAATGCATTGACGAAAACATTTAATGCTTATGCAAGAGCGAATAAATTATTAAAAGACAGTGAACCGGCATTGACGGGTGATGATATCCGTGAAGGACTGACCGCCATTATCAGTGTCAAGATTGAGGAACCTCAGTTTGAGGGACAGACCAAGCAGAAACTGGGTAACAGCGAAGCCCGCGGTGCGGTGGATTCCATTGTAAGCGAGCAGCTTACTTACTTTTTAGAGCAGAATCCGACGGTTGCCAAGACAATCTGTGAAAAGTCACTTCTTGCACAGCGCGCGAGAGAGGCAGCAAGAAAAGCGAGAGATTTAACCAGAAGAAAAACAGCACTGGAGGGAATGTCTCTTCCGGGAAAACTGGCAGACTGTTCTGATAAAGATCCAAAGAACTGTGAGATTTTCATCGTCGAGGGAGATTCCGCCGGCGGTTCCGCTAAGACTGCGAGAAGCCGTGCAACCCAGGCAATCCTCCCACTTCGTGGTAAGATTTTAAATGTCGAGAAGGCAAGACTGGATAAGATTTATGGAAATGCTGAGATCAAAGCTATGATCACTGCGTTTGGTACAGGTATTCATGAAGACTTTGATATCAGCAAACTTCGTTACAACAAGATTATCATTATGACGGATGCCGATGTCGATGGTGCCCATATCAGTACGTTAATGCTGACATTCCTCTATCGGTTCATGCCGGATCTGATCAAAGAAGGCCATGTATATCTGGCACAGCCGCCACTATACAAGATCGAGAAAAATAAAAATGTGTGGTATGCCTACAGTGACGATGAGTTAAATGCAATCTTAACGGAAATCGGACGTGATGGAAATAATAAGATCCAGCGTTACAAAGGACTTGGTGAGATGGATGCGGAGCAGCTCTGGGAAACTACCATGGATCCAGAAAAACGAATTTTAAAACGTGTCATGATCGATGATGAGAGTACTTCTGAAATTGATATTACGTTTACAACTCTGATGGGAGATAAAGTAGAGCCGAGACGTGAGTTTATTGAAGAAAATGCGAAGTATGTGCAGAATCTCGATATCTAAGATTAAGTGTGCAGAAAATCATATATTACTGCAAATGTAGTTTAATAGCGTGATAGAAAGTTAATTTATAATATAATTGCAAATGTAGTTTAATTAGAGAAATGCAGATTTTGAACCAAAAAGAATCTGCAGGAATGAGGTAAATAGAATGGATGACAAAATTTTTGATCAAATCCATGATGTCGATCTGAAAAAAACAATGGAGACATCCTACATCGATTATGCGATGAGCGTTATCGCCCAGCGTGCATTGCCGGATGTAAGAGATGGTTTGAAACCGGTACAGCGTCGTGTACTCTACTCCATGATCGAATTAAATAATGGACCGGACAAGCCACACAGAAAATGTGCGCGTATTGTCGGTGATACCATGGGTAAATACCATCCACATGGAGACAGTTCCATCTATGGAGCATTGGTCAACATGGCACAGGACTGGTCTACAAGATATCCGCTTGTTGATGGTCATGGAAACTTTGGTTCTGTCGACGGTGACGGTGCTGCTGCGATGCGATATACAGAGGCAAGACTCAGTAAAATTTCCATGGAAATGCTCGCAGACATCAATAAAGATACCGTTGACTTTGTACCAAACTTTGATGAGACCGAGAAAGAGCCGACGGTGCTCCCTTCCCGCTATCCGAATCTTCTGGTAAACGGAACAACCGGTATTGCTGTCGGTATGGCCACAAACATTCCGCCTCACAATCTGCGAGAGGTGATTCATGCTGTCGTAAAAATTATCGACAACGAAGTGCTAGAGGATCGTGGGACAGATATCGAAGAACTTTTGAGTATTGTAAAAGGTCCGGATTTTCCAACCGGAGCGATGATTCTTGGAACAACCGGAATTAACGAAGCTTACCGCACCGGACGTGGAAAAATCAGAGTTCGTGCGATCACCAATATCGAGCCGATGCAGAATGGTAAAAACCGTATTGTTGTGACCGAACTTCCATATATGGTCAACAAAGCAAGACTGATCGAGAAAATCGCAGAGCTTGTAAGAGATAAAAAAATTGATGGAATCACGGATCTTCGTGATGAGTCTGACCGTCAGGGTATGCGTATATGTATCGAGCTGCGCCGCGATGTAAATCCGAATGTGGTTTTGAATCTGCTCTACAAACATACCCAGATGCAGGATACGTTTGGTGTTATCATGTTAGCCCTTGTGGACAACCAGCCAAAAGTATTAAATCTCCATGAGATGTTAGGCTACTATCTGGATCACCAGAAAGATGTTGTGACCAGAAGAACAAAATACGATTTAAACAAAGCAGAAGAACGCGCTCACATTTTGGAGGGCTTACTGATCGCGCTTGATAATATCGATGAAGTGATCAATATTATCCGAAGCAGTGCAAATACACCGGAAGCAAAAAATCGTTTGATCGAGAGATTTTCCCTGACAGATGTTCAGGCACAGGCAATCGTCGATATGCGTCTGCGCGCACTGACAGGTCTGGAACGCGAGAAGATCGAAGCTGAGTATGCAGAGTTGATGGATCGTATTGCAGAGTTAAAAGCAATTCTGGCAGATGAGAAAAAACTCCTTGGTGTTATCCGTGAGGAAATCCTCTTGATTGCAGAAAAATACGGTGATGAGCGAAGAACTTCCATCGGATTTGACGAGTATGATATTTCCATGGAGGATCTCATTCCGGTAACCAACACTGTAATCGCAATGACAAAACTTGGCTATATCAAGAGAATGAGCCTTGATAATTTCCGTGCCCAGAACCGTGGCGGCAAGGGAATCAAGGGAATGGAGACAATCGATGAAGATTACATCGAGGAACTTTTGATGACAACTTCCCATCATTACATGATGTTCTTTACCAATACCGGTCGTGTATACAGAATGAAAGCATACGAAATTCCGGAAGCGGGCAGAACCGCGAGAGGTACTGCGATCATTAACCTGTTGCAGCTTCAGCCGGGAGAGAAAATTACCGCAGTGATCCCAATCAAGGAATATACCGAAGGACACTATCTGTTTATGGCAACTAAGAACGGTATTGTGAAGAAAACACCGATCACCGATTATGCGAATGTCAGAAAAACAGGACTTGCAGCCATCACACTGCGTGAAGATGATGAATTGATCGAAGTGAAAAAGACCGATAACGAACAGGATATTTTCCTTGTGACAAAATACGGACAGTGTATCCGTTTCAATGAGAGAGATGTAAGAAGTACCGGAAGAACCTCTATGGGTGTGATCGGTATGAATTTGACGGATGGAGATAAAGTTGTCGGAATGCAGATGGAATCCCAGGGCGAATCACTGATGATCGTATCTGAAAAAGGTCTTGGAAAATGCACACTTGCATCTGAATTTACAGCCCAGAACCGTGGTGGTAAAGGTGTGAAATGCTATAAGATCACAGAGAAAACCGGAAATATCGTTGGTGTGAAAGCAGTCAATCAGGATGATGAGATGATGCTGATCACAACGGAAGGAATCATTATCCGTATCAAAGTCAGTGATACGGCATTACTCGGAAGAGTTACTTCCGGTGTAAAACTGATGAATCTTGCGGATGATGTCACAGTTGCAAGCATTGCAAAAGTACGTGAGGACAAATCCCTCATGGAAAATACAGATGAATCTGAACTTGTCACAGAGGAAGAGGAAGCCAAGAGTGCTGCGGCTGCAGCAGAGGCTGCGAAAAAAGCGGCAGGTCAGATGACAGAAACGGATGATGAATTAATGCAGGAATTATTAAGCCGTGCTGAGTCTGATTCGGAAGAGGAATAAAAAAATATTTTGACCGCAGTGATACAAAGACTTCACTGTGGTCTGGACAGTAGGCTGCCACATTTTTATGTAGCAGCCGATTTGTCTATCTAAAAACAAATTATTTTTCATGATAACAAGCCTGATTTGAAAAAAAGGATGTTCAATTTTGATTATTTGAAAAATGAATGATGTCAACACAAAAATGAAAAACAACATATGTTATCAAGAAATCCATAGTGCAAATGTGGATAACGTGTTGCGAAAATCCAACTTCCGTGGAAAAATTTCATTGTCATAGAAAAAACTTTCGTTTATACTTTTGCGTAAATATAGAATACATGAGTTTTAAAATTGTAGTAAAACTCCAATAGAAAGTAGAACAACAGGGGGAATGAAAAGTGCCGCAAAATTTTTATGAGTTAGTATGGATTTTTATTATTTATGCATTTATCGGATGGTGCACAGAAGTATCTTATGCAGCATTGGACCGGGGAATTTTTGTAAACCGGGGATTTTTAAATGGACCGTATTGTCCAATTTACGGATGTGGAGTGGTGATTGTTGTAGCTGCTTTGACTCCGCTAAAGGACAACCTGCTGATATTATTTGCGGGTTCTTTCTTACTGACTTCCATTTTGGAATACATTACAGGATTTATTCTGGAGAAAGTATTTCACAATAAATGGTGGGACTATAGCAATAAGCCGTTTAATCTTCACGGATATGTATGTTTGAAATTTTCCATCTACTGGGGACTCGCATGTACATTTATTATGGATGTGATTCATCCAATCATTTACAAAGGAATCACCATGATTCCACATATTCTGGGTGTTGTGCTGCTCTGTATTATCATGTCGGCTTTCGCTGTTGACTGCGGTGTTACTGTTACTACAATTTTGAAGTTTAACAAGCGATTAAAAGTTATGGATGAAATGGCTGCGAAAATACATAAATTATCCGATGAAATCGGTGAAAATATCTACGAAAATGTGACAACTGCAGTAGAAAAATCGGAGGAGTTCCAGGAGACGCATGAGGAACTTCTTACAAAAATTTCTGATACGAAAGAAAATCTTATGGATCTGCCATCCACTGCAAAAGAGAAGATTGCTTCTACTGCAGCAAGTGCCAGAGAAAAACTTTCTGAGTCTGCAGAAAATATCAATGTAAAAGAAAAGATTGCTGCTTACAAAGAAACACGCGAGGCGGCTCGTCTGGAAAAACAGCATGAGAAAGAGGAACTTGAGCGCAGATACAAAGAATTATTTGCAGAGAAGAATTTTGGTTTCAAGCGTTTGATGAAGGCGTTCCCAGATATGACTTCCCGTGAACAGAATGAATCTCTGGAGAAATACAAGAAATACTTTAACATCCGCAAACCGGATCATAAGAAAGATGAATAGGAAAATATATATTAAATTACAAATGTAATACAATTATTGGGAGAAATTAACATGATCAGAACAGTCAATACAGAGGTTATCGTAAAAAATATAAAAGAAATGTGTATCGAGGCAAATCATTATCTTTCCAAAGATATGGATAAAGCCCTGAAAGATGCCACCGCTTCTGAAAAATCAGAACTTGGTAAAAAAATATTAAATCAGCTTCAGGAGAACTTGAAAATTGCAGATGAAGAGATGATCCCAATCTGTCAGGATACCGGAATGGCAGTTATTTTTCTGGAAGTCGGACAGGATGTTCATTTTGAGGGAATGGCAATCGAAGATGCGGTAAACGAAGGTGTCCGTCAGGGATATACGGAAGGGTATTTAAGAAAATCAGTCGTTGGTGATCCTATCATCCGCGAAAATACAAAGGATAATACCCCAGCGGTGATCCACTACAGCATTGTTCCGGGAGATAAAGTGATAATTACAATGGCTCCAAAAGGTTTCGGAAGTGAAAATATGAGCCGTGTGTTCATGCTAAAACCAGCTGATGGAATTGAAGGCGTAAAAAACGCAATTATTACAGCAGTGAAAGATGCAGGACCGAATGCCTGTCCGCCAATGGTTGTCGGAGTAGGTATTGGCGGTACTTTTGAAAAATGTGCGATTTTAGCAAAAAAAGCGTTGACCAGACCGGTGGGCGAACATTCTGCTATCCCATACGTGAAAGAGTTAGAGGAAGAAATGTTAGAAAAAATCAATCGGCTTGGAATCGGACCGGGTGGACTTGGCGGAACAACCACTGCTCTCGCAGTGAATGTGAATACTTACGCGACACATATTGCAGGACTTCCGGTGGCAGTCAATATCTGCTGTCATGTGAATCGGCATGTGGTAAGAGAAGTGTAAGAAAAAGTATATCACTACAAATGTAGTTTGTATATTCAGAGTCAAAAGCAGAGGAAACATATCTGATCAGTACAGAAATATGTGGATCGCAACTGTGAAGTCAATGATTGCTACGAATAAAATAAAAATTTAAAGATGGGAGCGCAGAATATGGACAAACATATTACAACACCGATCACCGCGGAAGTGACAAAAAATTTAAAGTCCGGTGATTACGTTTACATAACGGGAACCATTTATGTGGCGAGAGATGCCGCACACAAAAGAATGATCGAGGCATTGGAGCGTGGGGAAAACCTTCCGATCGACATCAAAGATTCCACAATCTATTACATGGGACCATCCCCGGCAAGAGAGGGACGTCCGATAGGTTCTGCAGGACCGACAACTGCAACCAGAATGGATAAATATGCACCAACTCTTTTAGATCTCGGAGAAAAGGCGATGATCGGAAAAGGAAAACGTTCGAAAGAAGTAATGGATGCGATTGTCCGAAATCATGCAGTTTACTTTGCGGCAGTCGGCGGAGCAGGAGCACTTTTATCCAAATGTATCACAAAATCAGAAATCGTATGTTACGAAGATCTTGGAACTGAGGCAATCCGTAAGCTTGAAGTGAAAGATTTCCCGGTGATCGTTGTCATCGACAGTGAGGGAAACAATCTGTATGAGACAGCAATCAAAGAATACTGTACGTTGGAATAAAACGTGACTTTAGGAAAATAAGGTGAATTATAAAAAATGATTTTTATTATATTTACATTTCTTATTTTTGGTGGCTGGTATGTCTGGGTAAAAATTCGTGGAACGGACATGGTGAAGGTAAAATTTGATTACACAACAAAGAAAACATCAAGGATAAGCACATGGAAAATAATAGCAGCGGTTCTCTTTCTGATGCTTATTTTCATTTTGGCTTTTACTTCAGATTCAATGCAGACTTCAGCCGGAAGAAAAGTAAACTTTCTGATCGTTGGAATTGTCGTTTGTATTTATATAGCAGTTATTTTATTTTTTAATATTCAAAGAATAAAAATAAAAAAATTTAAAAAGAATTCCATAAAGCTTCCGGGGAAAATAATCGGTTTAAAAACACATAGGTTTTATAATTATAACAGTGCTGATTATAATTTTACCTATTATTTGATTGTGAATTATGTAAACCCACAAACCGGAAAGACAGAAGAA
>ENA-UONU01002531-UONU01002531.1-human-gut-metagenome-genome-assembly--contig:-CS51-NODE-2531-length-10539-cov-4.371709_pt1 | contig 10539 bp, 4 predicted proteins | sample MGYA00242462_ERZ724009 | MGnify/ENA metagenome assembly ERZ724009 | reverse complement strand
GGCGGCTATGACGGCCTGACCTACAACGCCAACGACGGCGAAATCTCTCACGTCAACGGCAGATCCTCGAAGGATATGGTTTATTACACAACCTATTCCGACACAACGCTGCATCCCTTCCTGCCGACCACGGGCAGCACGACCTTCCGGCAGACGAACACGCCGTACTTCCTCGATTCCGGCGCGTCCGAGCGCAGCGCGGCGAGCTATGAAACGCAGATCGGCCGCGATTACAGCTTTTCGATGGAGGGGCACGCCCAGTTCGTGTTCAACACCGAGGATAACCTCTACTTCACCTTCGAGGGCGACGACGACGTCTATCTGTTCATCAACAACAAGATGGTCATGGACATCGGCGCGGCGCACTCCATCACGAAGTCGACCTTCAACCTGAATGACTACATCAAGGAATGCGGCCTCAAGGACGGCGAGATGTACGACTTCGACTTCTACTACATGGAGCGCCACAGCTACGGCTCGAACATCCGCATCGAGACGAACATCGACGTCACCTCGAAATACATCGACACCGTCAAGGGCGCGACGCAGAACGGCACGGTCGTCGAAAACGGCGGTCTGGTCGACAAGACCAAGGAGCTGGATTATTATATCACCCTGCTCAACACCGGCTATGAGCTTCCGCTGAAGAACGTGGCCTTCACAGACGAGCAGGTCAGCTTCGCAGCCGGCTATGACGGCGTCAGCCTCGGCAGCTATACGCTCAACGGCACAACGTATAACCGCAAGATCGAGGACATCAAGATCGTTCTGACCAAGGCAGACGGCTCGGAGATCAACCTGACCTTCGCCAGCACGGGTGCGCTGCAAACCTTCCTGACGAACGTCACCTGCGCGGGGCATGAGACGCCCGGCCTGCAGGTCGGCGAGCGCCTGACGATCTACGGCATCAAGTACGGCCTGACCAGGGACGGCACGTTCCGCAACACGGCCTATGCCGAGGCAAGCGCCCTGCGAACCAGCTCGACCTTCTCGGTCTACGCCGGCGCGGCGCAGCAGTACTTCATGTGGGCGGGGCACCCGATCGCGGTCAGCGCGAGCGACGCCGCCTCGGTTGCGACCAACAGCAGCAAGGTCACAAACTTCATCCCCTCGTCCGCGAACGGCACGACCGTCAGCCTCCGTCCGCTGGCAGACGGCGTCTATTCCATCGGTATTACGAAAAGCAGGAATTATTCGTGGTCGCCGAAGGGCAAGTCCGGCGAGCTGCATTCGTGGAATGCCAACGACCTCTACAGGGACGGCAAGGAGGGCAACGAGCCGCTGTTCTACGTCAAGTATGCCGGGAACGGCTATTACACGATCTATAATCTGCAATACGAGCAGTATGTTTCCATCGACGCCGCCAGCGGCACAAACCCCGCATCGACCGGCGCGGTCGACGTCGACGACCGTCTGAAGCTCGTCAGCCTGACCGAGGCCGAGGCACAGGCGAACAACACGACGCTCTGGCTGATCGAACGCAACAACGGCATTTCGCCGAACAGTCGTCAGGACGCCTATACCATCCGCCCGAAGCTCGCGCCGAAATACGGCGTCGATCTGGACGCGGGCGGCCTGACAAACGGCGTGAAGCTGCATCTCTGGGATGTCGCCTCGTCGCAAAACTGCGGCTGGAGCTTCAACGCCCACGCCAACGGCGACGGCAACATGACCGGCTTTGAGGATAACATCCTGATCTTCGAGGAGCAGACGCCGGGCACCTACACCCATTATTTCAAGGCGACCTACGGCAACGGCGACGAGGTCAACGTCCCGGTCGTTCTGCACGTGCTGGACGTCAAGGACGACACCTATGTGCTCGACTACGGCCTGCCCGTCAATCTGAACGACGCGAACGACGGCGGCCTGACGCTCAATGACCCGATTCGCCCGACCGGCATCGAGATCAACACCCTCATCGAGGGTCTTGTCTCCGGCGAGGCCTATAACGGTCTGAAACAGCTCAGCAAGGACGGCAAGCTCACGACTAAGACCAACGGCGTCTCCGGCAACACGACCGATCAGTACATCAGCACCTACGGCACGTTCACGGCCGATAACGGCGACGCGTCCGCCCACAGCTCGCGGAACGTCAGCAACATCGAGCTTTCGACCTCTGCCGACACCGGCTGGAGCGATACCAAGCCCTCCAGCGGCACCTATGAAACGCGCACGGTTTATCGCTATCGCGACCTGAAGAGCTCGACCTCCACGCAGACCGGCACTGCAAAGTATGTGAATTTCCCGTCCGACTTCGACACGGGCAACTCGTTGTATGCAAAGTATAACGGCAAGAAGCTGACCGGAAGCAATATTTCGACCACCTCGGAGAGTACGGTTGGGTATATTTACTGGCACTGGTGCGCGGGTGGAACGGATGGCCCGTATTGGCGCAAAATCGGCCACTATAAGGGACAGACCGTGAACGGCTCTGCTCAGAATACCTTCCACGCTTGGGAAGATACCAAGTCGGTGTCTCAAATTCCCGGCGGCGACACGGAAAGCAGCAACTATGACTTTATGACGGGCACCGGATATACGCTTGTCAGCTTCTGCTCCCCGGGGGCAAGAATGTGCTTCATTCTAACAGCTACAGTGCCAATCAGTGCAAATACTCTGTGCTGTGGTTTGTGCTCCCTATCACGCAGCAAAATTGGTCTAAGACAGTCACGACCTCCTCTTGGGGCAATTGGTCGGATTGGAGCACGAACAAGGCGACGGCCTCCAGCACGCGTCAGGTCGAGACGAAGACTCAGTACCGCTCGACGAGCAGCGGCGGCTCCGGTTCGGATACTCCGGTCGATCTGGATTTCTCGACCCGCAAGGCCTACCGCATTGCGCTGGCCTCTGACCCGAGTTGGGTGCTTTCGATCAACGACGCCTCCAGCGCCGATTGGAGCGACACCATTCCCACCGGCTACTCCGAGAGCCAGTGCGAAACGCGCACGATGTACCGCTATCAGGACATGACGACCAAGACCAACAGCGAGACGCATCAGACGAAGTACATCGATTCCATCTCTGACCTTTCTCCGTATGCAGGCTCTCATGAGCTTTATAAGCGGTATCAGGTCGGCCCGACGACCGGCAACGGTATTTCGACCGTTAGCACTTCGGATGCAGGATATGTCATGTGGCATTACTGCTCCGGCTATCAGGGCGGCCCGCTCCTGCGATTCATTGGCTGGCACTACGGCCAGACGGATGCGGCGCAGTACGGACTGATCGGTAGCTTGACCACCTTCCATTCTTTCGAGACCGGAACCTATCCTCCGAATTATTCCGGCGCGAGCGCATATAATCGCCGGTATGAATGTGGCAATTCCTACAATATTCCCGGCATCGAGTTCAGTTCGTCCGGCTATATTCCGCAGGATGCGAAGAATGTCTGCGGCGAGGCCTACCGCTGGTTCTACACCCAGCTGCACCTGCAAACCTGGACAAAGACAACCACCACCTCCGAATGGAGCGGCGTGTGGTCGGCTTGGAGCGACGCGCCCGTGACGGCCTCCGCCACGCGCAAGGTCGAGACCAAGACGCGGTACCGCCTGAAGGCCGATGTCACGAACGCCTCCGGCACGAACATTGCGCTGCAGACTCGTGACGACTTCAACACCGCACAGCTCTGGTATTTCGAAAATCAGAGCGACGGCAGCGTGACCATCACGAACGCCAAGACCGACATGACCATGCAGCTCAAGGCGAACGCCGGCAACGGCGTGAAGCTCGTGCAGAAGCAGACGGCCGACGCCTCGAAGGATCGCTGGACGCTGGTCAAGAATTCCGACAACACCATCGGCATTCATCCGGCCTCGAACGCGAATCAGAGAGTGGACCTCACCGACGGCCGAAAGCAGCAGAACCAAACCATCCAGATCTGGGAGAAGAGCGCGGACAACGCCAATCAGAAATGGATCCTCAGCCCGATCTACCAGTCCGACACCTACACCCGCGTGCTCTTCACGCCGACGCAGATCATGAGCGGCGCGAGCACGACCAAGGCGATCGTCCGCGTGCACAGAAGCAGCGAGAAGCCGTCCATCGGCCTCGGCAACGTCGACGTGCACAACGAGGTCGAAATGTATGAGTCTCTGACGACGATCCCTGCCTCCGTGGTCTACTACGAGGATAACTTTGCCGGCATCGACTATAACACCAACACCGACAGCAAAATTGATAACATCGGCGGCGGCGACGGCGATTATCAGGACGCCGACCAGACCGGTCAGTACGGCCACGACAGCAGCTACGAGGGCGAGGGAGCCGAGACCTCCGGCGGCTCCGTGACCAAGATCACCGTCCTCAACGACGAGCAGGTCGCCAGCTTCAAGTTCCGCGGCACCGGCTTCGAGATCATCAGCCGCTGCTCGGCGCAGCGCTCCGCGACGATCATCGCGCGTGTCTACGACGTCTCCGGCAACCAGATCCGCAACATCCCGGTCATCACGGAATACGACAACAACGGCGACGATCAAGGCTCCGAGACCATTTATCAGGCGCCGGTCATCTCCGTCAACGACCTCCCGGCAGGGGATTACACGGTTCGCATCTTTGTCAACGCGCGCGCGAACCTCGAGGGCTGGAAGGTGACCTACGACAGCTATGATGCCGCCACGGGTGACGTCAAGTACACCATGACGGACGCCAAGGGCAACACCTACACCAAGTATTACAACATCACCACCGGCAAATCCAGATTCGTCGACGCGAACGGCAAGGCGTGCAACAACCCGATGCTTGAGGAGAGCTTCCTCTATATCGACGGCGTGCGCATCTTCAACCCGATCGATGGCGTGAAGGACAACAACGGAAACGCTCTGGACGACGCTTATCTGGACAACGAGCAGGGTGCAGACATCCTGCAGATCCACGATCAGATCGAGGCCGGCAAGATGACGGCCACCGAGGTCAACGCCGAAGAGGTGAAGCTCGGAACGGGCTTCTCCAGCTTCTCCGAGAACCGCAACAACAACTTCATCCACGGCAACAAGGTCGACTCGATCGAGGCCTATTCGACCATCGGCCCGAACAACGAGCTGTATCTCGACGGCCTGTCGCTGACGCAGGCGCTCGGCTTCTATGTCAAGCCGGACGACTCCGTCCCGATGACCGAGCGCACGCTGCAGATCGGCGTCCGCGCGCTCGATGCTAACGCGCTGCACGGCTATACGACGGTCGTCTATGAGTCGGTGCCCATCGACCTGCTGCAAAGCAACGACAACGGAGGCTCGCCCGCTTGGACGAAGCTCGCCTCCGTCACGAGCGGCACGGAGCAGTATTATGTGATCGATCCGACGCTCTGCACCTATGATGCAGGGAAGGGCGCTTACCTCGTGATGCTCCGCCCGCAGAACGGCATGGTCTCGCTGACCGGCCTGAAGGTCAAGGGCTACACGCTCCTGCCGATTTTCGATCAGACTCGTGTCAGCTACGATGCAGACGGTAAGCTGACGGACGATTCGATCGACGTTGTAAACGGTATGCTTGAGCAGTTCGTCCCCGTAACGACCAGCAATGTTGTTGTCGAGGCGCGTTCGGCGGCGAACGGCACGACGGCCATTGTTATCGGTCAGGGCGACCCGGCCGACGAGACCCCGAGCGGCAGCAGCGACACCGAGCTTCCGATCGACCCGGTCGAGCCGACGCCCGATCCCGTTGACCCGAAGCCGGATGATCCCAAGCCGGATGATCCCAAGCCGGATGATCCGTCTCAGCCCGACGCGCCGGAGAAGGAGCCTGCCTTTGCAGACATCGCCGGCCAGTGGTACGAGAGCTATGTCGAGCTGGTTGCCGAGGCGGGCATCATCAAGGGCTATGACGACGGCCTGTTCCATGGCGACAACCATGTCACGCGTGAGGAATTTGCGGCGATGCTCGTGCGCGCCCTCGGCCTGACCGACAACGGCGAGGCCTGCGCCTTCACCGACATCTCCGGCCGCTGGAGCGAGGAGGCCATCCGGATCGCCGCCCAGAACGGTCTGGTCAACGGCGTGAACGCGACCACCTTTGCCCCGGATGCGGAGATCACGCGTCAGGAAATGATGACCATGATCGCCCGCGCACTGAAGGCGACCGGTCTGAACGTGACCGGCTCGGATGATCTCAGCGGCTATGCAGACGCCAATGAGGTTTCGGGCTGGGCGCTGAGCAGCGTGAGAACGCTGGTTGCCTCCGGCATCATTTCCGGCGACAACGGTAAGCTCAATCCCACGGGCACATGCACGCGCAGCGAGGCAGCGGCTGTCTTCAGCCGCCTGCTCGCGCTGCTGAAATGAACGGAGGTGCGGAATATGAAAACGTACACAAAACCCGCTGTTTTGGTCGAGCGCTTTTCCGTGACGGAGTCCTTGGCGAACTGCAATGCAATGCGGCTGAATTTCATGGATCCGAACTGCGTTCTGAAATCTCCGAACGCAACGGAAGAGATGAAGGGGCTGGCTCTGATGGGATTCTTCATGACGAGCGGCGGCTGCCCGCAGCAGGCTACGGACGGAGCGCTTTGCTTCATCACAAGCGCAAACATGGCATTCACTTCTTAAAAGAAAGATCACAAAAGCAGGAGGAACCATTTTTATATGAAACACTTCGCCAGACGTGTGCTGAAAAATGCCGCAATTCTGGTTCTTCTCGTGGCTCTGCTTGCCGCAGCGGCTTTGCCCGCTGCGGCGGCGGACGCCAACGTGACGAAAACCTTTGACAGCTACACGGCGGGGAGCGGCAGCTTTACCCTTACGACCGACGCACGAATTTTTGTTGTTTCCAGCGAAGAACCCACCGGTATGCTGCGCTCCACGCTGCAGCTTGCATCGTCCAGACTTGCCGCGCAGGGCGTCCCCTCCGGCGCAGCGCTGGACATCGTCTACGGTGCGGAGAGCAGAGTCCGCACGGGCGACCTGGTCGTCCGCGAAAACACCGGCCTTAGCAATGAGCAGTTCCGTCTCACCGTGACTGCCGAGAATGCGACCATCGAATACACGCCCGGCGACGTTATGAGCTTTTATAACGGCGAGGGCAACTACAACAGCCTGCTCTATGGCTTCCACGCGCTGCTGAAGCTCTTTAACGGCAATCAGGTCAGCGCCTGCACGGTCGTGGATCAGCCCGACACCAAGGAGCGCACGGTTCAGCTCGATATCGGCCGAAAGTATTGGTCGATGGACTGGATCAAAAACCTGATCGACGAAATGTCGTGGATGGGCTATAATGCCATGGATCTGCACATGACCGAGGATCAGGGCATCCGCGCGAACATCTGGCGCGACAGCAGCGGCAACGTTGTGCTCGACGCCAACGGCAACGATTTCAACTGGATGATCGGCTACAACATCGTATCGTGGAACGATCCAAACGGAGTATCTCCGTACCCGAAGGGCTACCCGGACCCGAACGCGGACAAATTCTATAACCGCGACGAGCTGACCGAGCTTGTCAATTACGCGAAATCCCGCCACATCGAGATCATTCCGGCCGTCGACTATCCGACGCACGCCGACTGCCTGATCGCGAAATACGCAAGCAAGTACGGCAGCAGCAATTTTACGTTCTATTACAACGGCCAGAGCTACACAAAGAGCGGCTCCTTGGCCGACGGAACGACCCAGACGATCAACATCCCGGATGATTACACGCGCAACATGACGTTCGCCATCACGGACGCCTATGCGCAGTTCTTCGCGCAGTTCGGCTGCTCCAAGTTCAACATCGGCGGCGATGAGATCGCGGGTGCATCCTGGAGCTGGGCCAGCTCGTCGTATACAAAAAACAATGGCGGCAGCAACGTCAAGGACGCCTATGTGATCTATATCAACCAGCTTGCCGCAATGCTGCAGCGGAACGCCTACGGCTCGGACAGCCATTTCTACCGCGTCCGCGCATGGAACGACGCGCTCTTCGGAACGGGCTTTTACATGTCTGATTGGACGCACTTTACGAATTCTGCGACGGTTGCCGTAAACAAGGACATCGACGTCCTGTTCTGGACGGCGCTGAGCGCGCATACCTCGCCGAACACGCTGGCCGATCAGGGCAGAACGGTCTATAACTGCGTCAACTGGTATACCTACTATGTTTTCAGAAACAACCCTAACGACCGTACCTCGGGCGATGCCCGCGACGATGGGAATCGACAGTGGACGTTCAACCACGGCAGAGCGCAGTTCGTCTATTCCGGCTGCGGTGGCGGCTGTACGTATGGCAGCGGCTGCCAGCACAAGGGTGGCTGGTATCCCGGCGATTTCAACGGCTGCACGAGCGATTGCTATGTGTCGAGTCAATATCGCACCGACAATCAGCTCGGCGGCGGCTATTTCCTGATCTGGGGCGACTGGGCCGGCTGGGACACCGAGGAAAACATCTGGACGCGGACGGATAACTATGGCCTCATCGACCGCATGTGGGCGGTCGGCGCAAAGATGTGGAAATGGGACATGGATTCCAAAAAGGACCCGCTGAATTACAACAGCTTCAAGGCGCTGACGTCGGGCGGTATGCGCTTTTTCCCCGGCTTCGTTAGCTGCACCTCCTCGGCAAACGTCCCGACGCCCGGCGACGTCTATATGGACGAGCCCTCCAGCGTGAAGGTCAAGGTCATGATCGGCGACGAGGTCAAGGTGCTCGAGACGATCCCGCTTGAGGGCAACGTCGGCGACCCCTTCACCGTCTCCGTTCCGCTGCGCAACGGCTACGTCTACTCGCACACCGAGGGCGCGACCTTCACGCCGTCCGTGTTCGGCGCGAACAGCGGCACGGTCACAGGCACGATCCGGAAGGGTTATCAGACTGTTGAGATCTGGTACGAAAACGCGCCGTATCTTGACACGCTGGCTCTGCTGCTGCAAAGCCCCGCTTCCAACGACGGCTATGCCAACTATGCGGCTTATCAGACCGCGCTGAACGAGGCGCAGAGCTTCTATGCGCGCGTCTCCGCCTCGCCCAAGACCTCCACGGAGCAGAGCGAGATCGACGCAGTCGTCGTGAAGCTGCTCGAAGCGCGTATTTCGCTTGCCCGCCAGACCAAGACGACCACGCTCCGCTGCGAGCTTGCCACGAAGTACGTTGTGGCAGGAAAGGTCGCGGTGCTTTACGCCGAGTCTACGGAGAACGTGACCGGGCTGACCGTGACGCAGAACGGGCAGCGCGCGCGCGTGCTGAGCATCGCCACCCGCGAAGAGGACGGCGGCATGAAGTCCTGGCGCATCAACATTATGGCGCCGGAGACGGCCGGCAGCTACACCTACACCGTCACGGCGACCACCCTGAACGGCAGCAAGTCCGCGACGGTTCAGGTCGACGTCAAATAATCCCAAACAACGCAAAACGCGCCCGAGCGATCTCGGGCGCGATTTATAAAGGAGAAAAGGTATGCGACAGGATACGCCGCTTCGACGGATACTCAGTTCGCGCGCCGCAAAGCTCAAGCTCCCCGTGAGCGGTGGGTTTGAGCTGACGCCGCGCTGCAATCTGAGCTGTAACATGTGCTATATTCACCAGAACGGGAACGCCTGCGCCGCGCAGGAGCTTTCTGCCGAGCGCTGGCTCGATATGGGGCGGCAGGCTGCGGACGCCGGAGCGTTGTTCCTGCTGCTGACGGGCGGCGAGCCGTTCCTGCGGCCGGATCTTCCCGAAATTTATCTCGGACTGACGAAAATGGGGCTTTCCGTCTCCATAAACTCCAACGGTACGCTGATCGACGACCGCGCAATCGAGTGGCTGAGGCAGTCGCCCCCGGCGCAGATCAATATCTCGCTCTACGGCGTCAGCCGCGAGACCTACGCCCGCCTCTGCGGGGTGCCTGAGGCGTTTGACCGCGTGCAAACGGCGGTCGACGCGCTTCTGCGCGCCGGGATCCAGGTCGGTATCAACGCCACAATGTCGCCGATCAACGGCGCGGACATGGACGGGATCGTTGCCTTCGCCAAGGAGCGTGGGCTGCGCGTCCGCCCGGTGTATTATCTCTTCCCGCCGGTTCGCCGCGAGGCGGTCGGCTGCACCGCGCCGATCCGTTACGACGCCGAGGAGGCCGGGCGCAGAACGGCGCTTGCGCAGAGCATGACGGAGGAGATGGAGCGGATGCAGCGCTATGCGTGGGCGCAGCCGGACGCCGACAGCTTCGAGCCGGCAGACGACTGTGTTCGCGCCGAGGGCGCGCCGCTGGGCTGTCTCGCCGGATCGTCGCAGTTCTGGATCTCGTGGGACGGAAAGCTGATGCCCTGCGGGATGCTTGACGAACCGGCCATGCGTCCGTTTGAGACGGGCTTTGCCCCGGCGTGGCGCGACTTGGTGGCCGAGACGGCAAAATTCCGCCTGCCTGCCGTCTGCGGGGAATGCACGCTGCGCAGCGCGTGCCCGGCTTGCGCGGCCATCAACCGCGCCGAGACCGGCCGCGTTGACGAGCGCCCGGATTACCTCTGCCGCCTGACGAAGGAATACGTCCGAACGCTGCAAGCGCTGTTCCCGAAGAACTAGGGAACCTCTGAAGCAATCGCCTGCGGCGCTCAGCGGGTCTTTTGCCCCAACTTTTCGGTTTGAAAATCTTGAAAT
>ENA-UONU01002527-UONU01002527.1-human-gut-metagenome-genome-assembly--contig:-CS51-NODE-2527-length-10544-cov-5.747450_pt1 | contig 10544 bp, 9 predicted proteins | sample MGYA00242462_ERZ724009 | MGnify/ENA metagenome assembly ERZ724009 | reverse complement strand
CTCTCGGGTGGCCGTCCTCCGAGGCGGAGATGAGGACGAGGTTCTGGCGGTTCGCCGTCTCGGTGTTGCCCATAAGCACACACTCGTCGCCCTCTTCGGGCTGTGCGGTCTCAAACTCGGATTTCTCCACAAGTATGCCGCCATTCGCAATGCCGGTCACTTCCACCCAGTAGGCTTTCTGTGATGTGCCCGTGAACACCTGGCAGCGCATCAGGTCGTGCGCCACGAAAGTGTTCTCCTGCTCAAATGTGATGTGCCAGTAGTCGCCCTGCTCCTGCACCGTCTTTATCTTGCCGTTGGCCGCGCTCACGCAGATCTGTCCGCCCACGCTGCGCACCTTGTTTATCAGCAGTTCAAAGACATTCATCACGCGCCTCACGGTTATCTTGTCAACTATCAGGTGCGACAGCAGGTCCTCGTCAAGGCCGATTTGCCAGCCGTTGCCTGTCATGCCACTGCCGCCATAGTTGGCGCTGCGCAACAGTTCGCGCACCACAATGGTGAGCAATTCGGCATTGCCCTTGCCATCGATGCGCCCATTCTCTTCCAGTCCGATACCGATGCCTTCCTCGAAAGTGATTTTCTTCTTCGCACGGTCGTTGCGTTTCTTGCTGATGAACTCCTGCTCGCTCCTTCTTGCCGAAAACAGATTGTTGTCCGTAGGCAGAGTCGTGTCCCAAGAGCGTATCACGTCAGGCAGTTCCACAGTGTTAGCCTTCACCTCGCTCCGCACGTTCTCTATCTCGTCCGCCATGCGGCTCTGCGTCGTTTGCGACAGCACGTCACTTATCTCGATGTCAGCCTCCGTCGGGCGCTCCAGCTTCTGGTCCACCACCGTTATGCGGCTCTCACGGTAGCCGCTCGCAAAAAAGCGGTCACTCTCCAGCCGCACCCTTTGCCCCATGCACGGCACAACGCCGCGCTTCTTCAGCGCCACATAGTCCGTCGAGCATTTGTACACGCTTCTGTCCAGGCAGTGCTCGTCCATGTATTTTTCCACCGCCGTCGCATACTCCTCCTCCGCTATCGGGTAATACTCGTCCGGCATCCTCACGTTCCACAGTATATAGGTGTCCTCCGCTTTCGGCTCCAGCACTCCGCCCGGCACCTGCGTGTCGTCATCGTATGGCCATATCGTTATCAGCTCAAACTCCCGCGTCTCGCTGTTATAGTTCACCTCAAAGTAGTGCTCCCCGTTCTCGTCGTTGCCCAGACCGGCCAACTGCCCCGTCTGGAACGTCACGCGCTTCACCAAGCCTCCTATCTCATATTCGTTCGGATCGAAGTTCATCTCGCCGTCCGTGAAGTAGTATATGTCGAATGGCTTGCCGTCATCACCCTTTTTCGTCTCCTTCCTCACCGAGCTCACCTTGCCCGTGCGCCGCGGGTATATCTCCTGGAACGCCGTCTGCTCGAAGTGCTCCACAATGCCCAGCTCCGTGTTCCGTTCCACATACGTCGCACGGCTCGGCAGCAGCAGTCGGCTGCTACCGTATTTCTCAGCGTCTATGTTGCGGCTGCTGCCTATCGGGAACAGTCTGGTGAAGAACTTCACGTTGTCAGCCGAGTCACGCTCTATGCTCAATAGACCGTTGCCGTAGCCCAGCGTCACCTCGTCGCCCCTCTCGCAGCGGCACACGTTCACCGTCATGCCCTCTATCCACCATTCCGTCCCGGCCTCGTCGGCTATCTTCTTCAGAGCGTCGTTCCCGTACAGACCCTCCGAGTAGTCCACCACGATGTTGCCCGTGGCCTCCACCTTGCCTACCTTCCAGTCCGTTATGCCGCCCATCCAGCGGTTCAGGTTCTTCACCACCAGAGCCACATGCTCACGGGCCGTCGCCGTGTAGCTGAATACTGGCGAGTCCTCCGTGTTCAGCATCAGCGCCTGTTTGATAAGGCTCGCCGCACCGTACAGTTTCACCGAGTACGTCCATTTCCTGCGACCCGTCTGCTTCGGCGTGTACGTCTCCACACACCAGAACTTCCGCCCTTCCCACACCGTCCAGTCGTTCAGCTCCAGTGTCACGCACTCCTGGCTGTCCAGCGACACGCTCAGGTAGTCGTCACCGCCCACCTCCTCGTGGTGAGTGCTGCTACTGTCGGGCACCAGCGTTGTCCTCAGCCGGTTCCGTTTGTCATATATCTTCAGCTCCATGTCCTTTGATGTCCTTTTTATCGTTGTTTTATCGTTGTTTGAATACCTTGCAAACGCCGTTTCAGTACAGAGGCTTCGGCTCCCTGAATTTCAGCCGCATCCTGCTGCACACGCCGCCTTCGCCTATCGGGGTCAGTTGCTCCGTCTCCGTTGCCCCCAGATACCGCAGTCTGAACGTGCGGTCTATCTCCGGCAGCCTCACCTCCAGCCATCCCTCCTTGCCCGTCCGCAGCATCGTGAAGAACCTGCCGTAGTTCACGAAGTACGCCTGCGCCGATTCAGCCCATAGGCAGAAGTACAGCTCCACGTCACGCGCCTGAAGGTGCAGCTCTATTTCTTCCGGCAGCTCCTCTCCGTCAGCGTCAGGGTTGTCCACCACCGTCAGCTCCTTCGTCGTGCTCGGCTTCAGCAGAGCCTCATAGTTAGTCCATTCTCCCTCCTTCTTCTCCGTCAGGAACACGCCCCATTCCTGGGCTGCGTCCTTGTCGTTTATGTACAGCAGGCCTTTCGTTATCTCCATGCTCTTTCCTCCTTTTTCTTACCTTGTTTTAATGCCGTCCCTACGCAGCGTGGTCAGGTCGTCCTTCATGTCACGCATGTCCTTGCGCATCAGTTTCAGCGTCTCGCTGCACTCGCCCGTGTTCGTATCTATACGTTTCAGGTGCCCCAGAGCCGTCTGCATGCTTCCCGCCACATTCTCCACGTTCGTGTCTATGTTCGTCTCGTGCACCAGCATCGCCGTGTACAGACCCTCCAGTTTCGTTATGCTCTCCTGCGAGGCCGTCGTGTATGCACCGCTCTTTCCCGTCTGCGTCGTGCTGTCCCCCTGCCACAAGTCCAACCCCTTCTCCTTCGCCATCTGACGATACTTCTCCAGCAGCGCGTTGAAGGTTCCCTGCTGGCTCAGAGCATTGTCCGTCATGTCGTCCAGAATCCGCACATAGTTGCCAAACTTCTCCTCGTCCGTCAGGTCCTCGCGCTTCATCACGTCCAGCATCTCCTCCTGAGCCTTCTCCAGCAGTGGGGCTATCGTCACCGTGTATATCATCTGCTCCGCCAGCTTCTCCAGCATACCCGTCAGCGAGTCTGCAAAAGCCTTCCCCGCATCAGTACCGTTCTTGAAGGCATCCACCAGAGCGTCCGTCAGCGTCTGACCAAGGTCGCCGAACACACCCTCAAAGTAGTCCTTCACAGACTCCCAAGCCTCCTCAGCCTGGTCATATAGGTCTATGATATACTGCAGGGCCTCCTTGTCATTCTTCGCAAACTCACGGCTGTTCATGATGCTCTCAGCCAGCTCGCGGTTAAAGTTCCCCGCACTGTCTATCAGCTCAGGATAAACGTCCAGTATGCTGCTGTACGTATCCTTGCCCTTGCCCCAGCCGAACAGACCCGTCTTCTTATGGCCCGTCTTTATCTCAATGTCAGCCAGTCCCGAGTAAGCATCCTTCAGCTCCGAGTAGCCCTTGTTCACAATCTTGTTCCAGAAGGCACTGCCAGTATCAAGGTATCCGAACTTCTTCTGCTGCTCAGCCGTGCCCGCAATCTCCGCCTTCAGCCCGGCGTAGGCATCCTTCATCACCCTCACAGCGTTCGCAGCCTTCCCGTAAGTGTCCGTGCCGAATATCGTCTGAGCCTTCTCCAGCTCCAGATTCTGCTCCATCAGCAGCAGGTTATACTCACGCTGCTGAGCCGTCACCTCCTCCATGATCTTCTCCAAAGCAGCCTTATGACGCGCACTCGCCTGAAAAGCCTTCGTCACCCAGCCGATAGCCTCGCCCGCGGCAGCAGCTATGCCGCCAACGACGCCGCCCTCAGCAAAGCCACGGCCTATGTTGCTCACACTCGTCATCACACCCTGCACAGCATCCATCGCCTCAGCCATGCCATCGTTACCCGCCGCCTCAAACATCTCGCTCAGCCTGCCGGCCAGGTCGCCCACCATCTCAGCAGAAGCCGCAGCAGACTCACCAAGGCGCTTCAGCTTGGCCTCAAGGCTCTTCTCCTCACCATCCTCGCCGTGCTTGAACAGTTCCCCAACCGCATCAGCCAGAGCCCTGAACGGATTCTTACCGAGCACCTCCTTCTTCAGCTTCTCATACTGCTCCGTCAGAGCCTTCAGCTTCTCAGGGCTCTTCTCCAGGGCCTTCAGCTCAGCCGGCGAAAAACCCAGTCCCGCCATATCCTTCTGCGTGATCCTCCGCTCCGTCCTTCCGTTCCCGTCCTTTATAACAGCCGTGCCCTCAGCGTCCTTCGTCCCACGCAGATAGTCCATCAGCACCTTTATACGGTCTATTATCTTCTGCACCTCAGCCACACTCTTCTCCGAAGTGTCAGCAAACAAGTCCACAAGCACCTTGTTCTCCTTGCCAAGCTCCGTCAGCTGAGCATCGTCCACAGACTTCAGCGCAGCACGCTCCTGCTTCGACAGCTCTGCCAACGCACGCTCCTTCACATCCTCGCCTATAGGACGCCCCTCTGCGTCCACAGCCTTCTCTATCTGAGCACGATCCTTAGCAAACTTCTCGCTGATGCTCTTGCGCTGTTCCTCGTAGTCTTGGTACTTGGCGAGCAAATTCTGATAGAGCTTTGCTTCGGAATTTTGCTTGTATGCGTTTGCGGCTTCAGTATATTGTTTCAGATAGTTTTTTTGGTCAGCACTCAAATCATCCATAGTAACAGTTGGACGCTTCAACCCTTGCTTCTTCCAGTCAGGATGAGCCTGTTCAAATGAGAGGTCTGATATATTCTGAAGTTCATCTACCCATTCTTGCTGGCGCAAACGGTTCGCTTCGATAAGTTTATCGTAATTGAGATTTATCGTTTCAAGTTCCTTGTCAAAACCCTCTTGCAAGCCGTCAATCTCCGCTTGTTTCAAATCAAATGCGGTTTGCTTTTCTGACGCTTCTTGTTTACGTTGTGCTGCTTCTACCTGACGCCCTTTCTCTTCTTGCTCTGCTGCCTTTATATTAGCTTTCTCCTGAGGGGTAAGACCTGTGTTCTTTGTCTTTTTTGTTTTCTTTGATGTGTCACCACCTGCAGCCTCATAGTTTGCCTTTGCCTTCTTTTCTTCATCGCGTGCCTTGCGCAATGCTGCAAGATAGGACGCTTCATCAGGATAAAGGGAACGATTGTTGCGATTCTTTATGACTTTATTTACTTCATTCTGTGCATTAGTCCATGCGGTTTTTGCATCTTTCATGAAGTCTTTAGAGGCATTCTCGTGTATGTTTTTCATACGGGCAGTAGCCGATTTGATGCGGTTTTGCAATTCGTCAACACTAGTTGCAACACTCTCCCCTGGAAGTTGTACAAGTTTCTTGCCTTGCTTGTTCGCGGAGGAGATACAATTTTTGTAGAAGTTGATAGTCTTTTGAGCGGTCTCTGCGTTCATACTATTCAACTTTGCCATAAACTTGTTATGGTTATCTGTTCGCACTTGCTGCACATCTTTCCACACCGTACCCTCTGAAGCTTTAATCAACGATTCTATAGCGGAGTTGAATGTCTGAAACGTACCACGCACGTTCCTCACTTCTTTATTATATTTCTTGTCAAGGTTCTGATAGAGATTATAATCAGAATCTGACATATTCAAGCGACCGGTTTTGTAGTACTGCTTGCGCAATTCCAAATATTTCTTCAGATCCGCCACTCGTTGTCGGTCTGCCTTCAAATTACCTTCGCCTTTAAGATTACGTTCCTCACGAAGTTCCTCGTTATATTCTCGGCGTGCCTCCGTCAGTTTGTCGATAAGTTCCTTTTCGGTCTTGTATTTCTCAAATACTGACGGCATCAATTTCTTTAGCTTTTCTAGAGCTTCTAGTCTGTCTAGTTCCGCTAGATTTTCATCTGTTATGGTGCTTATACATTTTTCAATCGCTTCTTTTTTGTCATTGATTGCATCTGTCTGTTCTTTCTCACGATCAGCCGCACGTTGAGCCTCGTCAGCTGCTGCAGAGCAATTCTTTGAATATATAGCCAGCGCAGCGGCAGCAGACAAAATAACAGTTGCAAGTAACACATAAGGGTTGGCATTTGCTGTTATATTGAAGGCTTGCTGTGCAGCTGTTGCAAGTCCCAATTCTTTACGGAACATAGCCACAAGGCGAATGTTTTCAACAAAAGAAGCAGCCTTCTGTACTGCCAGTGTTGCAATCAAAGCTGTTTTATAACTGCCATATACCGCAACAAGCGACATAAGGGCTTTTCCTACCGCTTCATAGTTCTTTACAAGTTCTGAAGCCACTTCAACGCTACCCGTTAAAATACCCTCACTCTTTTCGCCCATGGCATTGAACATGTTGTCAATAGCACCTTCCAAATTTGAGATTTGTCCCTTCAAACCTTTGCTTTGCTTATCCAGCATACCATGAAATTTGCCGCCCTCTGCGGTTGCGTCTGCAAATGCCTGTGCCACCATTTCAGAACTGATAGCACCTGCGGACATTTCGTCTTTGAGTTGCCCTATGCTTTTGCCTGTTTTTTCCGATATGGTAGCGAGTGGATTGAAACCGGCATTTATCATCTGGAGCAAATCCTGTCCCATCAGTTTGCCTGTAGCCGACATTTGCGAAAATGCAAGTACAAGCGAGTTGAAGCGGTCACGGTCGCCCATGGAGATGTCACCAATCTGCTTTAGGGTTGGTATGACTTTCTCCGCTTCGATATTGAATGCGAGCATAGTCTGCGCTCCTCCTGCAAGATCATTAAGCATAAGCGGTGTGTTCACGGCATATTCACTCAATTCGCTGAAGAACTGTGTGGCTTTGTCCTTGCTGCCTAACAATGTTTCAAACGAGATGATGAGGTTTTCCACTTCCTGGCGCACATCGATCATTGTTTTCACAAATTCCATAGCCTTCTGTGCCGTGAACACACCGCCAATGGTCATGCCGACCCGTTTCAAGGACTCATCAAGCAAATTAGCCTTAGTCTGGGCATCTAACATGCCCTGGCTAAGGTTCCCTTTCATCAATAATTCTACTTCTACAGCTTTCATGTCATTTCTTCAGTCTTGTTTGAAAACACTCCAGGATCTCCTGAGCGGTCCGCTTCCCTTTCACTTTACGCGACGGCCCAGAATCTTCCTTGCCCTTCACCTTCACATAACGCGGAGCATCGGCAAGCATCAGCACCAGAGTCTCCCAGTTCACACCCCACAGCATATAGTCCACACTCCAGCCTGTCGCCTGAGCCACCTGCCAAAGCATACCGAAGAGGCTATGTGAACACTCATACTTAGTTCTTAACTCCCCTTCCTTTAATGGCTCGCTATCGTCGGCTTCAGCGGATTCGTCGCCGCCGACAATGCGATAATACTCTCGAAACCCCGCGTACCCAGCAGAAGCGTCCAGCGTCGGAAAGCAGCCTCAAGCCAAACGTCATCCACCCACCAGCGTAGCAACCATGCCACCACGCCCGACAGTAGCAGCCCGCTCCACTTCCCCCTGCATATCGTCAGAGCAACAATCCGGCTCACAGTGCGACCGTGCTCACCAAGCCAAGCCAGACGCTCAGCCTCTGTCATCGCCTCCAGCTCCGCGTGAGTCACGTTCAGGCCCGCAAACAGACGAGCTATACGTATCTGACCGCCAAGACGCGGACGGCCCATCCTGAACCGCAGACGTATCGCCTCCTTGCGCCACGGCAGCTTCAACTCCTTAAAAGGAACGGAGACACCCACGTCCAAAAGTGCCTCCGCTGCCTCCTTCTCAATATGGCTGTCCTTCATCGCTCTCGGTGTTTATCTATCCAGCCACATCATCAATGCTGTAAGGCTTGCTACCGTCGTCCGGAATCATCACCTCAACCTCAACCTTCACCTTCGACACACTGTCCAAGTTCAGGTCGCCGTCAATGTATGCCGAGATGAAAGCCTTCCGGATGTTTATCTCGTGCGACGAGTCCGTCTGTATCGTCAGTGGGCTCGTTATCTGCACCAGATCCGATGGAGCTTCCCAGCCCGTCGCTTTCTCCGCCGTCTTCTTCACCATACCGCCCATCAGAGCTGCCATGTTCTCGTAGTCCATCTGGATAAGGTCAAAGCTCGGAGCTATCGTGCCGTTCGACTTCGGAATCACAAGCACAGGGCCGCCATGCTTCTGGGCAGCATTGATCTTCGTCACCTCGCCCTTCGCACCGTTCAGCTTGAAGCTGTTTTCCTCGATGTAGCCAAGCTTTTTTTCGCCTACCTTAACGACCGCCAGGCCGTACATAAAATCGTTCATAAATCTTCATTGTTAAAATTGTTATTACCGTGCAGACTATTCCGCCTGCAATAAATACACACCAGTCCACCCACCACAACCCTCGCTCTTTCGAACGTTCTTCAACCGTCGTTTGAGCACTGTCCTGAAGATGAGCGTTCTTCACGCTCAGGCGCTCGTTCTCCGCCTCATAATACGCACACAGACGCGCCAAACTGTCGCAGCCGCTCTCTATCACCAGGGTAGGAGGCTTGCCGCCCGTGTTCTGCTTCACGCTCGCCTTCACGTGCGCACGGCCCGAGCTCGCAGCATAGCTCGCTCCTTCAGGCAGTCGCCACAGACCGGAGTCAAGCGCTATCTCCAGCAATGCCGTGTCCGCCTTCACCGGTGCCGTCCACCACGCCTTCATCACGCTCGTCGCGGCGCTTGCGCTGTCCTTTCGCACTGCGCTTGCCGACACTTTGTTTTCCGACCTCACCGTCTGTCTCGTCGAGCTGCAGCTCGCTGCTGACAGGACAAGCAGCCCTGTGAGGACATAGCTGAATAGCCTCAATGGCACGCGACAGACGGTTGACAGCACGTCGCGTGAGGTTGTTTTCAGCCACCAGTTTCTCAGTGATCTTTGTCGTCTCTTCATATTTCTTCTGCGTTTCAACAAGCAGCGTCGATACGTCTTCGTACATCACCTTGTAGGTGTCATGCACGCTCTTCGCCGTCTCGGCCTCCTTCACCTTGCGGTTCGCAACCCAAGCGATGGCGGCACCTATGCCGCCCGAGGGTATAGCCCACTGCAGGATTTGCATGATTACTGTGTCCGCCATCCTTGTTTTCTCTTTATTCGTTATTTACTCTGTTTTCACACTCTCCTTACTGCCTGATGCCGATGCTCTCTAACCATGCCTTCACGTCAAAACTCGGGCAGGCTTTAGTCACGCCTGGCAGGTCACGGTGACCCACAATCTTGATCTGTGGAAACCTTTCATGAAAGTTCCTCACGTAGTCAGTCATAGCCTTCAGCTGTGCCGCCGTGCGCGTGTCCTTGGCCGTCTTGCCGTCCTTTGCCAGACCGCCGGCATACACCACATGGCGGCTCACCGAGTTATAGCCCGCAGCACCGTTCGTCACCTCCCAGGGGTCCACCTCAGCATCCTCGTTGTTCTTCACCAGGCGCTCCACTGTTCCGTCCAGATGGAACAAATCGGTGTAACCCACCTGCTTCCAGCCCCTGCCGCCCTTCTTCACCGGGTCAGTGTGCCAGTGGCGTATCTCTTTAGAGCGTACCTCACGGCCTTCTGGCGTGGCTGTGCAGTGCAGCACCAGATATTTCATCCTTGCCATAGCCTAGCCGATGGGGTCAGCATACTCTGCCAAACCGCGTTCCACAACGTCATGGGCACGATCCAGCTCAAATTCAAGCACCTCACCTGCCTCGTGCACCACGCTCAGGTCTTCCTTGTCGCGAAACTTTGCCACGACCTTCACACTCACTGTCTTTTTCTCTGCCATAATCTTTTTTTTATTTTAGTTGTATTTGTTACCTGGGCGGAGGCGGTTCCACGCACTCCGCCGTTCCCAGTTTCTATCCCTCGGGCACGTAATTGAACTTCTTGGTCTTTCTCCAGTCCATCACCACAATCTCCTCGCCGAAGCCAACGTTCGTGTCGGCCTTTATCAGCAGCTTGAAGAAGTACAGCTCCGATGGGTTGCTCAGCTTGTCTATCTGGATCACGTTCTCGTCATCCTGAAGGTTCACCGCAGCGAAGAAGTTGCCGTCCGCATCGGGCGAGCACAGCGTCGCCATGATGAGCGAGTCTGGCCAGGCGGCCACAGTCTCGATGGCGATGCCCTTGAAGCGCTTGCTGTTCACCTCGCTCTCGTTAGAGTTCTTGTGCTCGCGCTCTGTCAGTTCCTTGTCGTACTGGTCAAAGTCGTCAACGCTCATCAGAATGCGCAGGTTCGGGTTCTCGCGCATCGCCTTGGGGATGGCGTTGCGCACAGCATACAAGCGGTCTATCATCGAAGTGGGGCCCTCAGGGTTTACCACAATTACGTCGTTTGCCTTGGCTGCTTGCGTCAATATGCCGTCCATCAGCTGGTCGTCGGTGCCACCGCTCACATACTCGCCGTTCACAAACAGGTTGCCAAGCTCAAACTGCACCTGCTTCGACAGCGCCTCC
>ENA-UONU01002524-UONU01002524.1-human-gut-metagenome-genome-assembly--contig:-CS51-NODE-2524-length-10551-cov-4.633575_pt1 | contig 10551 bp, 11 predicted proteins | sample MGYA00242462_ERZ724009 | MGnify/ENA metagenome assembly ERZ724009 | reverse complement strand
TGATAAAACTTCCTTCGCTGTCCTGGCCGCTTATTTTTGAAAAATCCTTTGTAAAATCGATTAAACTCCCTTCCTCAATGACCTGCTCTTTATCGCCTGTGTTCATGTCCTTCACATAACAGTCCTCCAGCCCCTCTCTGTCTGTCCTCTCTGTCCATAAAAGTTTATCCTTTTCACCGTTAAGATAAAATTCATAGATGTCTGAAGCCAACTTCTTTTTTTCTTTTATTTTGTTGATGTAAAGATTCCCGTTCTTTTTGTATACGACGCTTCCATCTTTTGCCACCTCATGAACCTCTATACCGGTATCGATCTGTATTGGATCATTTTCCTCTTTCTTGTAAAAAAGACTGTATGTAAGATTTTCCCGAATATCATCAATCACAAACTGTCCTTCTCCCCTTGGATCCATCAAATCTGGATGGAAAAAAAATCGAAAATGTTCTGGAGGTTCATCGTTCTTCCACCTACTCGCTTCCAGAAACAACTCTCCCATCTTCCTATCCGTCCCAAACCTCATGGGTTCCCCGTCTAAGTCTCCCAAACTTTTCCCATAAACGGTGCCGTCCTTCACATAATACAGTTTGGAAATTTCCTGTTCTTCGGAAATCCCCCCAAAATATCCAGCGACTTTCAGTTTCGCAATTCCCCCCGCAGCAAGGGCGAGCGCCAAAACTACTGCCGCCGCCTTCATTGCTTCCTTTGACACCTTATTTTTTCTTCGATTCTCTTCTCTTTTCTCCGCTGGCACTGTTTCCTCTTGGATTTTATAGCCGCAGTTCCCGCAAAAAACAGCTCTTTCTCCCACATGTGCCCCGCAGTTCGGGCAGTATTTTATCTGATTCATTTCTTTTCCCTCCATACAACAAAGAGTCATGGACGACCAATCATCCACAACTCCCTGTCTTAATATGAAATCTTCCTTTACATAACAGGCGGATAACATTTACTCTTTCTTGGAATAATAATCTTCGCCCAGCTTCATTACATTTCCATCCACAAACCAGCCGTTATCATTTAACGATGTACGATCCCACTCCAGGTCGGCTGCTGAAAACAACCCAAAGGCCTTGATATGGAGTCCCTTATCGTCATCAATGTAATAGGTTGCCGGCATCCCGTCCACCATTATGACCCCGTCTTCTTCAAAGAGGACGTCCACCCCTTTGCTGTTCGGTTCCCAGTAGCCCAAAACCTGCTTTTCCGGGCTGCCTCCAAAAATCCAGAACAGAATAGCAGCGGCGCACACTGCCGCCCCCATTATGGTCCACATTCTTGTCTTATTCTTTTCCATCTGATTTTCCTCGCGCTTTCTCTCTGCTTCTTCCGGGAATTTATACCCGCACCCTCCGCAGAAAGCGGCTCCGCTTTCCAGCTGCGCCCCGCAATTGGGACAGCATTTTGTTTGTTTTATCTCCTGACTCATATCGTTCCCCCTAAATCGTATTTCCTATGGCCAAATGGCCTGAGCTTTCTATTCAAACTTTGCTTCCTTGAGCATCACGGGACGATTATACGCTGCTTCTCCTTTCATCGTATAAATAGTAACTGTGTCCTGGCCTGTAATGTCTACATCCAGGTCAAAAGCGCTGGTTCTGTAGTCGATCTCCTTTTCAAAAAGGAGCTCATCCTCATCGCCCAATACCTGGAAATAGATAGAGTCCCCCTTCCTCCACTCCGAGTTATAATCACATGGGGCAACCTTTGCCTTAAAGGACTCATATTCTCCCCCAGCATAAAATTCCATATAATTCTCGGTAGCATTATTAGAGACATACACCTTGGCCCACCTCTCGTGTTCCTTGTTTGTTACTGCTGAGTCCTTTCTTTTAAAATATCGATTAACCACCGGTTCCTGGTCATACAGCATCAACGGTTCCCTTGCCGGAACATGGTTCTCCTGGCTGGCTGCCCCGGTATACCTGATCTGAACCTGCCCATTGACTGTCCATGCGCCGGATGCGTTTACTGTGTATCCTCCCGGAGCGGTCGTGTTCATCAGGCAGTAACCGTTCTGGTCAAAATAATAGCACTCCGCCGTCCCATCTCCGTTCCCGTCGATCCACTGCCAGGAGCTTGCAGGCCAGGTTCCGTTTCCATTGTCATACCACCAGCCGCTGTTGTTCTGCCTCCACTGTCCGGCAAATGTGATCATGCTCATCGATAAAGTAAGCACTGCTGCCGTTGCTGCCATTGCCAATTTTTTTACCATTCCTGATTTTCTCATACGTTTGTCCCTCTTTCCTTTTTATCAATCGGAACCGTTCTGCCAGTCATTCGGCCGTTGGCCGGATCACAATAGAAGAACGGTTGTATACAGTTTTCCAAACATTACAGCAATCCTTCCAAAAAACCGATCATGGTTTCCCTGCTCTCCACCAGATCACTTTTTTTCAGGTCTGCCATAAACTCATAGATGGTACGGCACATGGAATCCTCAAAAAAAGTGAGCATCAAAGCGGTATGATCCCTTTTTTTCCTCGTACAATTGATGCCTTCTTTGCTGACAATCATATAAAAATCCCGGCTCAGAACCATCGCATCATCCTTTAATAAGAAGGCATCGATCCGATTGTCTGAAATTCCCTCCAGGATCTCCCGGAGAATCTCTTTCCTTTTTTTTACAGGAACCGGCAGAAAATGCTCAGACAGTGCATCGATTATATGACCATTTTCATAAAAATCCAGAACTCCCTTTTTGGTAAAAAACGCATATTTTTTCCGTTTTTCATCTTCAAGGGCCGCTTTTTTATTATCCTGCTGCAGAAATCGGATCAATTCCTCCCGCTTTTCATCATCCGGTTTTATCAGCGAAATCCAGAAATCCGAGCTGTAGGACGGAAGTGGAATCATCGGACAGAGCACATACCATGTTTCTTCCTCGTTTTTTTGAAAATCAAACTTCTTTAAAGTCTGTCTGATGTCCCTCAGTCTGGCATCATTTGTTGTAAAAATAGATGTATAATTTTTAATCTTACTGTATCGTTTCTGAAACAATTCTACCTTTTCCTTGTCTTCAAAGAAAAGGCCGTCCTCAAAATCTGTTGAAAAGATGAGCCCCATGGAATCACTTACGATCAGATACGGCATCAGGGATGTACTTCCATATCGTGTGAAAATGCTGTCATAGAAGTAATAAATCGAATAATCAAATCCCCCCCCCCCATTAAGCCGGGGGACAATTTTTCCAAAGCGTTGATATTCTTTATGCCGCTGTCGCTGTGCTCACTGTCCAAACAGATAATCTGTTCCACTGACATCCTTGGATTGTCCCGCAGGATATTTAACAAAAAGCAGAGGACTTCACATTCCGGCTGGCATAAAATTTTCAGGCTTTCATTTTTCTCATAGGCATTCAGAATGATCTGAAATATAACCCTGTTTACGTTTTCCCGCCCATGAACGATCTCGTCCATGTGACCCATCTGCATTTTCAATGAACGGATGGGGTGGGTGTCATGATCCATATTAAGGTTTTCAATGAACTTAATAACTGTCTTTGACTTATAGTAATTTTCTTCCCCTATCATCATGATCTGATACAGCTCTCGAAGGTGCGCTTCCTCATCAGGAGATATATTTAAAGCAGGAAGCAGACGATCAAATAACCGCTCATTCAAATACCGCTTTCCCGCAAGCATTTGATAGAAAGAAGACGGATCCACGTCTATTTTCACCGCCAATTTATTCTTGCTGATCTTTTTCCTTTTAATGATTATATTTAGTTCCTCTAAAAACTTAGACATATCCCCACCGTCTGCTTTTCTTTCGCCTTAAACATTTTCTTACTTTTTTATGTCAATTTATTTAATCATACCATTAATATTTTCTTTTCTCAATCACTGGCATATTGATTGGCAATATTTACCAAACCAGTCTGCCAGTCCTAAGCTATTAAAAAATGGAGAACGGAAACTTCTCGTCTCTGTTCTCCACCTCTCTTTATACAATTTCTGTCATCCTTTCGCCACCTCCAGGCTCATCCACTTCTCATAGATCTCGTCCTTAAATTTCCTGATCTGTTCTAATTCCGGTAAATTGAACCGGCTGTTTCCCTTTTCCCCAGGAACAACCTGCAAATACCCCTTCTCCAGATCTTTTTCTCTCAGGCTAACGTCCATTTCATGGTCTGAGAACAGTCCCGGCCGCATAAGGTAGACAGCTGCAGTCACATCCCAATTGTAAAATCCTTTGATGCCATATCCATCCTCATTATATCCAAACCAGTAATCCGTTTTTTCCATAATATAAGCTCCGGCCGGATTGTTTCCCGCTGAAAACCGCTTCCGATATTCTTCCTTTGTAAAAAGCGCTCTGAGACAGTTATTTCCTGTGACCACGGATACATTTTTTCCCTCTGCCAGGACAGTAAAGGAGGCTTTTGGATCGCAGGAAAAATTCAGCTACGACATCTCATTTTTTTCAAAGATCAGAGGGCTTGTGATCCCTCCCATAAGGACAATCTCCTTTATATTACTGAAAAACAAAGGATCCATCTTAAAGGCTCCCCAAAGATTGGTAAGGGAACCTGTTGCCAGAAGGGAGAGCTGGCCCGGATACCGGGAAGCCATATCTGCCAGAAAGGCAGACGCCTCGCTGTCCCATTCCCCTGGCCTTCTTCCCCCTTTTTTTACTGGGATCCCATTGTTTCCGGTCTCCTGAACCATTCTCTCATTGACCTGCTGCACTGTATCCACACAGTTGTTTCCATAGGTGGACGTAATCCCCTCAATCTTCGCATCCGGGCAGCCTAGCAGATACAGAAGAGCCAGTCCGTCATCCACGTCGCAGTCCTTTACGCCAAAGGTATTATCACAGTCAAACAAGATTCTTTTTTGTTCTCTCTCCACAGCAATCCTCCCTGTCTGCTCTTTTCGCTTCCATTCTTTCCCGCAGTCCTATCAACCCTCTTCCCTCTTCCAAAAATCCTTTTCCAGCCAAATGATCTGATCTGCCTTCACAACGAGATCCGCCTTCCTTCCTGTCTCCCATCTGTCCTCCATTCCGTTTCGAGCAGCCTGGCAAAGGATACGGCTCCCATCAGGACGGCAAAGCCGAAGCCGTGTCGTATCTCCTAAAAATATACTTTCTTCCACTGTCCATTCATGGCCCGGGCGGATCTCCACCCCCTCGGGCCGGATGATCCCTTCCCACTCTCCGTCAGGAAGATCTGCCTTGCAGCACAGCCAGCCGCCTGTAAAACGACCATTTTTTACCTGTCCGTGAATACGGTTTATTTCCCCAAAATACCGGGCAGCCACAGGGGAAGCCGGGCGGCAGTATAACTCCTTTGGCGTTCCGAACTGTACGATCCTTCCCCCTTCCATCAGTGCAATGCGGTCGGAGAGGCTAAGGGCCTCCCTCTTATCATGAGTTACCAAAACCGTAGTGATCCGATCCCTCTGATGAAGCCTTCGCACCAGGGCAGCCATTTCTCCCCTCAAGCTCTCGTCCAATCCGGAAAAGGGCTCATCTAACAACAGGATCCTGGGAGAAGCTGCCAGCGCCCTGGCTAAAGCCACTCTCTGCATCTGTCCGCCGGACATCTCCCGGATACGCCTCGTTTCAAATCCGGGAAGCTGTACTGCTTCCAAAAGCTCCCTAACCCGCTCTTTCCGTTCCGTTTTTGAGATTTTATTTAACTCCATAGGAAAACCAATGTTTTTCTCCACAGTCATATGGGGAAAAAGGCGCAGATCCTGAAATACGATCACGGTTCCCCTCTTTTGCGGTTTTTCCCCTGTAATGGAACGGCCCTGCAGCCGTATATCCCCCTTATCCTGTTCCACAAAACCGGCAATCGTCTTTAAGAGTGTTGTCTTTCCGCAGCCTGACCGTCCCAAAAGGGAAACAAACTCTCCTTCCTGTATATTCAGGGTAATATCGTGAAGGATCTCCCTTTTTCCTATCGAAACGCTCACATATTCCATCTCAAGACTCATAATATCCTCCTGTCATATTCTTTGTCACACGCCCTGCAATCCCTGAAAAAACAGCAAATACCAGCAGCGTCATAGCAAGAAAAAGAAGGCTGTAAGCGCAGGCGATATTCCTGTTTCCGCTTTGCAGATAAGGGATCATGACCACCGCAAAGGTTTTCACCCTTCCCCCTCCCAAAAGCAGAGTGAGAAAGTACTGGCTGAAGGACACAACGTAAGACATGCTGGCTGCTGACAGAAGAAGGGGCGTCAGCATGGGAAGGGTCGTCAGCATAAAAGCCCGGAAGGGGCCTGCCCCTAATACTATGGCTTGTTCCTCCATGGAAGTTCCTACCCCACGGACACCGTCCATAAGAAGGGCAGCACTGTAGGGAAGGGAATAAATGAGATGGGCAAGGATCACTCCCCACACGGTGTTGTTAAGGCCCATTCGGATAAATGTCACTTGGATCCCCATGGCAAAGACAGTGGAAGGAACCATGAGAGGAAGGATGGTTAAAAAAGAACACCATTTTCTTCCAAAGAAAGAATAAAGAGCCAGGGCCCTGGCTGTCATAAGGCCGATCACAGTGGAGAGGACTGCCACAGCCAGAGAGATCAGCATACTGGAGCCGATTACTCCTAAAAGCTCTTTCCTTCTTCCCAGAATTTCCATGATTGCCCGATCCGAATACACCTGGGGAAAAAGAGACGGCCAGGCCCACCGCTCGGTAAACACCCACAGCACCAGCGCAGCCGCTGGCAGAAGAATGGAAGCGGCAAAGATCCCAAGCAAAAGAGCGGCCGCTCTCCCTACCCTCGGCGTCCCCGTCTTTTCTGTCTCCTCTCTCTTTTTCATTTCTCTTATGGCTCCCGTCATTCCATTTTCCCCTCTCTCCTATCTTTCTTTCCTGCCTCCCTTATAGTTCCCTGTTCCGTCTGTTTTTTCAAAAGCAGATAATAGGCCAGGGCACATAGAAGGGATATAAGGATAATGATTCCGTTTAAGGCCATCGCGTAGGGCCGGTTTTTCAGATCCGGATGGGTATACTGCTGATAGGCCAGTACCGGAAGAGCTTTCGGCAGCGTTGCCCCCAGAAGAAAGGGAAGCTCATACGCACCCAGTGCAAAGACAAATAGGATCAAAAAGCCGCTTTTTATGGTTTGGCTGCACAGAGGCAGGGTTACCCTAAAAATGGCACTCCATCTTCCCGCTCCCAGATTCACAGCCGCCTCCCCCAGGCGGTCATTGATGTGGGACATCATGGCAATGACAAAGTAAAGGATAAAGGGAATCTCCTTCCACAAATAGGCTAAGACAACCCCTATCCCTTTTGCATCATAGAGCAGCATAGGAAAGTCCTGCTGCTGCCCGATCATCCCAAGCCAATAAGCGATACGGGCCAGGATACCGTTTTGGGAGAAGATATTCACCATAAAAATGGCTGTCACCACATGAGGGACGATAACAGGGATCTGGACAATGCTCATAAAAATCTTCCCGGTGCGCCCATACATAACACAGAGAGAGCAGAAAAAAACGCCAAATACCACGGCTCCTGCGGAGGAAAAAAAAGCGACTCTCAGGCTGTAGAGAATGGAACGCACCATCTCAGGTTTCGAGAGCACTTCCTTATAATAGAATGTTGTAGGTTCCCGTAATCCAAAAGCTGGAATCACCCCAAAGCTCTGGGTGATTCCAGTAAACAGTCCCACCAAAAATAGGGCGGAAAGTATAAGCTGGGGAACCATAAGCAAATATGGAACCACATACTTTTTCATTATTTTCCTACCACTTCCTCTGTCCAGATCTCCTCAATGATAGGCACAAGAACGGAAGGCATCTCCGGCAGACGTTTGGACAGCAATTCGTCCTGAGGAATAACCCCTTTTCCCAGATCTACTCTATCAAAGGCTTCCTTCTGTTCTTTGGACAGTTTTTCGTTGTCCAGCACCGGAACGACCCGAAGCTTCTCGTATCGGCTGGCCTGGATCTCAGGAGAGAGCATCTCATTGATCGCCACCATAGCCCCTTCTTTATTTCCCGAGTTGGCAGCAATAGCCATAAAATTAGTGTTTCCAATGGTTCCCTTATCGAACTGGAATGCCTGGGTCGTATCTGTATAAGAACCATCTTCGATATTCAGAGCCACATCGTAAGCATCATAAGTCATATTTAACACCAGCTCACCGTCAGCAAACATATTGTTCACCGTTGTGGAGGAGTCAGGGAACGTGGTTCCCTTATTCCATAAATAGGGATTCAATTCCCTCAGATACTCCATAGCAGGCATAACAGCTGCACGCACAGTCTCCTTATCTGCCTCCATATCCATAAAGGATTCATAGCCGCAGATCTCATAGATGATATTTCGGACAAAGGCGCTTCCTGTAAAGTCTGGGAGAGCCGGATAAGTCACTTTTCCCGGATACTTCTGAACAAACGCTTTCAGCTCCTCTGCACTCTTTGGCAGATCCGGAGTCACAGCCGTATCCGCTACCAGAACGACCTGGGCCTTTCCATAGGGAGCTTCATATCCCTCCACCGGGTAGGCGAAATCCATAGTAACGTCCTCTGACTGGGCGTCTACATATTCATTAAAATTGGGAAGCTGATCTGTAAACGGACCATAGAGCATGTTGTTTTCCTTTGCTGACTGGAAGTTTTCCCCATTAATCCAGATCATATCAATGCTTCCGTCTGTCTCCCCTGCCTGGATCTCGCCGGACAGCTGGCTGAGCACCTGGTCAATATCCATGGGGACACGCTCCATCGTAATATCATACTTTTCTTTCATGACAGGAGCAAATTCTGTATCCAGCCAGTTATTTAACTTATCGTCTCCGCCCCATCCGTAAAAGGTCACGGTGGTTCCCTTTGCCTTCTCCTTTACGTCATCAAAAGATCCTTCTTTGGAAGCCTCATCACTGCTTTCTGAAGCTGCACTGCCAGTCTCTTGACTTGATTCCATTTTCTCATCTCCTGAGTCAGAAGATGATATTTTGATTTTCTCATCATCTCCGCTGGAAGGTGATGAGGTTTTCTGGGCCTGTCCTCCCGCACATGCGGTGAGGGACAGAAGAACTGCGGCCAAAAAGGCCGCGGTTATCTTCTTTCTCATAGCGTCTCCCCTACTCTGTCACAAAAGCAGCTGCAACATCTTTATTTTTTGCGCCTCCGTCAATGATAAACAGGTTATCTGTATCAAATCCGGCATCCTTCATTACAGAGATAGCAGTCTTAGCGCACTTGTTTCCGCTGTAGCACAGCAGGTACACTGGCTTAGATGGATCTAACTGCTCCTTTGCCATCTCATACATAGCGGTCTGGGCCTTCGGATCCTCAATCTCCTTTAAATTGCACTGTAAAGAGTCCTTTAAATGGCCTTTTGCGTAGGTCTCATCATCCCGTACATCTACGATCTGAGCTTCTTTGCTCTCCACTGCCTTTAAGGTATCCTCTGCAGAAACAGTTTTCCACTCAATAGCCTCCTCTGCACGGTTCGTACCAAGAGCACCCTTCACAGAGCCAAGAGCCTTTGCGCCTCCCTCTACGGTATAGATCAGAGAAGGATCGATTCCATCCTCTACAAGAATACCGGTCGTCTTCTCAGCCCCTCTCTTTCCGCTGTTGCACACAATGTAGATCTTCTGTCCGTCGCTTAAATGCTCCTTTGCATAAGCACTCATGCCCTCAGCCAGAGACTCGTCCTCCAATGGGAAAATGGGACACCACTCAGAATCTGTCACACGGCCCTCTGCATAATTCTTCCACTCTCTCACGTCCAGAACATGAGCGCTCTTATCCTTTGCAGCCGCTACCGCATCTTCCGGTGAAACATACTGATACTCACCTTCTGCCAGTGCTGCTGCGGTTGTCTCGCTTGCTGCTGCTGCAGTTGTCTCTGCCGCTGCCTCGCTTCCTGCTGCTGCAGTTGTCTCTGCTGCTGCCTCGCTGCTTGCTGCTGTGGTCGTCTCTGCTGCCTTCTGTCCGCATCCGGATACCATCGTTACGGATAATGCCATCATCATACCAAGTACTGCAAATTTCTTTTTCATCTTTTTCCTCCTGAAAAATAAATAATATATTTGGAACTGGAAGATCAGCAGGCAATCCATCCTGCCTCACTCCAGAAATCCGCACATTGATGCACCACGCTTTCCAGGCCTGTTCTCCAACAGGCCTTACCCAGCGGACAACTCTACGAAACTCTATGAGTTTCCGCCCGCTTCGCCATATAAATCTTCCTCACCATCACGATCAGGGCCGACAGGGCGAATAGGATCATAAGACCTGTGACCATGACCTTAGCTCCCCCCGTAAGCATCCCGCCCACATAGGAATATACAATTGTAGCCGGAAGCTGTCCCACTCCTGTCGCCACAAAAAAAGACCAAAAGGACATAGAGGTAAGTCCTGCCGCATAACTGACAATATCAAAGGACATAAAGGGAAGAAGACGGCAGATGAGAATGGTATTTTTCCCATATTTTTCAAAAAACTCGTCAATCTGTGCCAATCCAGCCCTGCTGGTAAGGCGCTCCGCCGCATCCCTTCCCAGGATCCTGGCTATATAAAAACAGAGAGCTGCCCCTGCCATAGCTCTGCTCCAGGATCATACAAGCCAGCAAA
>ENA-UONU01002523-UONU01002523.1-human-gut-metagenome-genome-assembly--contig:-CS51-NODE-2523-length-10553-cov-4.174605_pt1 | contig 10553 bp, 10 predicted proteins | sample MGYA00242462_ERZ724009 | MGnify/ENA metagenome assembly ERZ724009 | reverse complement strand
GGGAAAAAATACAGGGATACAAGTCTTTCCGGCTCATAGGACCGGTCAATGCAGCGGTATACAAAGTTAATGATATTTATAGAAAAATTTTATATATTAAGCATGAAAATTATGATATACTGATACAGATTAGGAAAATGGCGGAAAAGGGCCTGGAGGAGCTGGAACGCTCAGGACGCCTGACCGCACAGTACGACTTGACGTAGCTGTTAGCCTGAGAGGAGCATGTGACTGGCAGGCTTCCTTTTGCAGTTTTTATCTGAATCTTCGCAGGGCTGGACAGTTACAGAAAAATGGGATAAAGGAGAAGAAAAATGGCAGTTCGACAGATCAGGGTTATGGGAGATGAGATCCTTGCAAAGAAGTGTAAGCCGGTAAAGGAGATGAATGACCGGACAATGGAGTTGATCGAAGATATGTTTGAGACCATGTATGAGTCCAACGGCTGCGGCCTGGCTGCTCCCCAGGTAGGCATCTTAAAGCAGATCGTGGTGATCGATGTGGATGATGGGAATCAGTATGTCCTCATTAATCCGGAGATCACAGAGACCAGCGGAAGCCAGACCGGTTATGAGGGATGTTTAAGCCTTCCGGGAAAGAGCGGTATCGTTACCCGGCCTGACCATGTGAAGGTAAGAGCTTATGATGAAAATATGGAGCTTTTTGAGCTGGAGGGAGAGGGGCTTTTGGCCAGGGCGATCTGCCATGAGTGCGACCACCTGCAGGGCCAGATGTACGTTTCCCTGGTGGAGGGCGAGCTGGTTGACAGCGGATCCGGTGATGAAGAAGGGGAATAGGAGGGAGAGCTATGCGCGTTGTATTTATGGGAACGCCTGATTTTTCCGTTCCCGCTTTAAAAGCCCTGGTTGACGGCGGTCATGAAGTGACAGCTGTGATCACCCAGCCCGACAAGCCAAAGGGCAGGGGGAAGGAAGTCCAGATGACGCCGGTGAAGTTAGCGGCTATGGAATACGGCATACCGGTTTACCAGCCGGTAAAGATACGGGATCCGGAGTTTATCGGCAGGTTAAAGGAGATCCCGGCCGACGTGTATGTGGTGATCGCCTTTGGGCAGATCCTCCCAAAGGCAGTCCTTGACATTCCTCCCTGCGGCTGTATCAATATCCACGCTTCCCTTCTTCCAAAATACCGGGGAGCTGCACCGATCCAGTGGTGTGTCATCGACGGTGAGAAGGAGACAGGAATCACTACCATGATGATGGACACAGGACTTGATACAGGGGATATGTTAGAGAAGGCCGTGATCCCCATAGAAGAAAAGGAAACAGGAGGAAGCCTTCACGATAAGCTTTCCCTGGTAGGAGGTGAGCTGATCCTCTCTACCTTAAAAAAGCTGGAGGAGGGAACTTTAGTCCGCACGCCTCAGACAGAGGAGGGGACCTGCTATGCGAAAATGCTCACCAAGACAATGGGGGATATTGACTGGAGCACCTCGGGCGTTTCCATTGAACGGCTGATCCGCGGGCTTAATCCGTGGCCCAGCGCTTATACCCACTGGAATGGGAAAACCATCAAATTGTGGGCCGCCTCTGCAGTCTCCGGGACGGAGGAGGAATCCCTTATGGCGGGCAGAGAGGATCTGGCGGACGGAACCGTTCTGTCATCCGGCAAAAAAGGCCTGTTTGTGAAGACGGGGCAGGGCGTTCTCTCTATCCGGGAGCTTCAGCTGGAGGGAAAAAAGAGAATGGATGTTGACGCTTTCCTGCGGGGCTATGCCATACCGGAGGGCGATGTGTTTGTGAAGAAAGAAGGAGAGTAATATTGTTCTATTATCCAAGATTTTATTTTGACCCAACCTATGTATTGGTTCTGATCGGCGTTATCTTATCTATGATAGCGTCGGCAAAATTAAATTCCACCTACAGCCGCTACAGCCGGGTGGGAAGCCGATGCGGTATGACAGGGGCGGAGGCTGCCAGACAGCTTTTGGCAAGGCAGGGGATCTACGATGTCCAGGTGCGCCGTGTGGCCGGAAACCTGACAGATCATTATGACCCCAGGACAAAAACGGTGAATCTGTCTGATTCCGTTTATGGAGCCACCTCCATCGCGGCCATCGGCGTGGCAGCCCATGAGTGTGGGCATGCCATGCAGGATGCAGAAGGGTATTCACCTCTCAGGCTGCGCTCATCTCTGGTTCCTGTGGCGAATCTGGGTTCCCAGCTGTGCTGGCCCCTGATCATCATCGGCCTTCTTATGGGGGGAAGCCCTCTCTTAATCAAGATAGGGATCCTGCTGTTTTCCATGGCAGTCCTGTTCCAGCTTGTAACCCTTCCTGTGGAATATAATGCTTCTCACCGGGCGGTAACCCTTTTGGACGAGACCGGGATCCTGGCAGGACAGGAGGTAGGGCAGACCAGGCAGGTGTTAAACGCAGCAGCCCTCACTTATGTGGCGGCGGCAGCCGGGGCGATCCTTCAGCTTCTGCGCCTCCTTCTGCTGTTTGGCGACCGGAGGGACAACTGATATGGCAAAGACAACGGACCGGGGACTGGAAAACCGGGAGATTGCGCTGGATATTCTGATGGAAGTGCTGGAAAAGGGAAATTTTATCCACCTGGTGCTGGGACAGGCGCTGCAAAAATACCAATATTTAGAAAAACAGGATCGAGCCTTCATCACCCGGCTGGCGGAGGGAACGGCAGAACGTCTTCTCACACTGGATGCAGTGATTGATCGGTACTCCAAGATAAAGACAGAGAAGCAGAAGCCTTTGATCCGCTGCCTTTTAAGGATGAGCGTTTACCAGATACTATATATGGACCGGGTTCCAGATTCCGCTGTCTGCAACGAGGCGGTAAAGCTGGCGGCAAAACGCCGTTTTGCAGGGCTGAAGGGCTTTGTGAACGGTTTGCTGAGAACGATTTCCAGAGAAAAAGAAAGCCTGTCTTTTGAGGAGCCGTCCCTGCGCCTGAGCCTTCCGGCCTGGATCTATCAAATGTGGGAGAAGGATCTGGGCAGGGAACAGGCTGAGGCTGTGGGGGGATCCTTTTTGCGGGAGAGCCCTACCTGGATCCGCTGCAATGAGAGCAGGGCTTCCAGGGAAGAGATCCTGGATTCCCTCAGGGGCCAGGGGGTCACGGTGGAGGAGACTGCCCAGTCCCGCACCTCCCTGGCGATCAGCGGATATGATCATCTGGAAGGGCTGGAAGCCTTTTGTCAGGGCTGGATCCAGGTTCAGGATGTGACCTCCGCTTTGGTGGGAGAGTTAGCTGCCCCCAAAAGGGAAAGCCATGTTATTGATGTGTGTGCTGCTCCCGGAGGAAAAAGCATCCATCTGGCGGATATGCTGAAGGGCACTGGATGGGTGGACGCCAGGGATCTGACCTGGCAGAAGGTTTCTCTGATCGAGGAAAATGCAGCCCGATGCGGCCTTACGAATTTGGGAGCCCAGGTTTGGGATGCCAGGGAGCTGGATCCGTCAGCAGTGGAGACAGCGGACATTGTGATCGCCGACCTTCCCTGCTCCGGCCTGGGGATCATAGGAAAGAAGCCGGACATTAAATACCGCGTAAAGCCGGAGGATTTGAAGGAGCTTGCCGCTTTGCAGAGAGAGATCCTTTCTGTGGTGTGGCAGTATGTAAAACCAGGCGGCATCCTTGTGTACAGCACCTGTACGGTGGATCGCATGGAAAATGAGGAGAATGCCCGGTGGTTTGAAGAACAGTTCCCCTTTGTGCCGGTGGATCTTAGAGAGCGTCTTCCAGGCTTTTTTGAAAAGGGAAGCCGGGAGGATACTGAATTAAAGAAGGGAAGGATCCAATTCCTTCCAGGGATCCATCCCTATGACGGGTTCTTTATCAGCGTTTTTCGCAGAGAGGGATGTTTATAGAAGGAGTTGCAGTGATATGCTGGATTTAACAGACTGGAATGGAAAAAAAGACATAAAATCCATGACGCCGGAAGAAGTGACGGAGGAACTTGCTGCCCTGGGAGAGAAATCTTTCAGGGCTAAACAGCTTTATGAATGGATGCATGTGAAGCTGGCGAAAGGGTTTGATGATATGAGCAGCCTGTCAAAGGGGCTGCGGGAGAAGCTGGGGGAAATCTACAGCTTCACGTGCCTGGAGCTGGTGGAGGAGCGGATATCTAAGGTGGATGGAACCAGAAAATATCTCTTTGGGCTGGAGGACGGGAATGTGATTGAGAGCGTATGGATGCAGTATCATCACGGCAATTCTGTCTGTATCTCCTCCCAGGTAGGATGTCGGATGGGATGCCGTTTCTGTGCCTCCACCCTGGACGGGCTGGAGCGAAACCTGCGTCCCTCTGAGATGCTGGAGCAGATCTACCGGATTCAGGCTCTGACGGGGGAACGAGTCTCCAATGTAGTGGTCATGGGATCCGGGGAACCTCTGGATAACTATGATAATGTGGTGCGGTTTCTGCGTCTCATTTCCCACGAAAAGGGGCTCAATATCAGTCAGAGGAATCTCACCATTTCCACCTGTGGCCTGGTTCCCCAGATCCGTCGATTTGCAGAGGAGGGTCTGTCTGTGACCTTGGCTCTTTCCCTTCATGCGCCCAATGATGAGGTGAGGAAAACGCTGATGCCCATTGCCAACCGATATAAACTAAAGGATGTGCTGGAAGCTTGCCACTACTATTATGAGAGAACCGGACGGAGGCTGACCTTTGAGTACAGCCTGGTTCAGGGCGTCAACGATAACCTGAAGGAAGCGAAAGCCTTATCAGAACTGATCGGAGATCAGCACGGCCATGTGAACCTGATTCCTGTCAATCCCATTAAGGAGCGGGATTATGTACAGTCAGGCAAGAAAGCAATCCAGGATTTTAAAGGCCTTTTGGAGCGAAATGGGATCAATGTTACCGTGCGGCGTGAGATGGGACGGGACATCGGAGGCGCCTGCGGCCAGCTGCGCAGAAGCTACAAAGAAAAGATTATGGAGGAGAAGGGAGAGAGATAGCCATGGAGGCATATGCGTTGACAGATACCGGCAGGGTAAGGACCATGAACCAGGACTATATCTACTCATCGCCGGAAAGAACCGGTTCCCTGCCAGATCTGTTTCTGGTGGCAGATGGTATGGGAGGCCATCAGGCTGGAGATTACGCTTCCCGATTTGCAGTGGAAAATCTGGTGATCTACATAAATAGGGAGGGGGAGGGATCCCCTGTGATGCAGCTGAAAATGGGAATATCAGCGGTGAACCGGAGGCTTTACGAGGAATCCTTAAAGAGGGAGGAGCTTCAGGGCATGGGCTGCACTCTGGTAGCCGGCGTGGTGGAGGACCGTACGCTTTACGTGGCCAACATAGGGGACAGCCGCTTGTATCTGATCCACGGGGCCATGATCCGCCAGGTCACAAAGGATCATTCCTATGTGGAGGAGATGGTTGCTTTGGGACAGATGGAGCGGGGAAGCGCTGCATACAACAGCAAGAAAAATATTATCACCCGTGCCCTGGGGATCGGAAAAGAGGTGGAGCCGGATTTCTTCGAGGTGGATCTGGAAGAGGGAGATTACCTTCTTTTGTGCTCAGACGGCCTCAGCAATATGGTGGAGGATGAGAAGATCCGGGAGATCGTTACAGGAGAGGGAACCTTAAAGGATAAGGCGTACCGCCTGATCGAGGAAGCCAACGGACGGGGAGGCTGTGATAATATTGCAGTGGTATTGGTGAATCCCCTGGGAAGGGAGGAAATCTTATGTTAACTCCTGGAACTTATCTGCAGAACCGGTATGAGATATTAGAGCGGATCGGTTCCGGCGGTATGTCCGTGGTATATAAGGCACGCTGCCACACTCTGGACCGCCTGGTGGCGATCAAGGTCCTTAAGGAGGAGTTTTCCTCTGATGAGAATTTTGTAAGTAAATTTAAGATGGAAGCCCAGTCAGCAGCCCGTCTGTCCCATCCCAATATTGTCAGCGTTTACGATGTAGTGGATGAGGGAGATCATCACTACATTGTTATGGAGCTGATCGAGGGGATCACCTTAAAGAATTACATTGAGAGCAAGGGATGCCTGGAGAGCAAGGAGGCCATCGGCATTGCGCTTCAGGTGGGACAGGGAATTGCGGCAGCTCACGAACAGCATATTATCCACAGAGATATTAAGCCGCAGAACATGATCATTTCCAGAGACGGGAAGGTAAAGGTGGCTGATTTTGGTATTGCCAGGGCAGTCTCCTCCCAGACGATGAATGCTACGGCGGTAGGCTCTGTACATTATATTTCCCCAGAGCAGGCCAGAGGAGGATACTGTGATGAGCGCAGCGATATTTATTCCTTCGGAATCACCATGTACGAAATGGTTACCGGGCGGGTTCCGTTTGAGGGAGACAATACCATAGCGGTGGCCTTAGCTCATTTGGAGGAGCCAGTGACCCGGCCAAGCCAGTATGTACCGGATCTGTCACCGGCCCTGGAGCAGATTATTTTAAAATGTACTCAAAAACATCCGGACCGGCGCTACCCTTGTGCAGAAGCGGTTTTAAGCGATCTCAGGAAAGCGCTGATGGATCCTTACTGCGATATTTTTGCCAGGGAAGAGGATGATGGGATGGGACAGACCCGTCCCATTACCCGGGAGGAGTTAACTGCCATCCAGGAAAGGCGCACCGTTTTTCCTGAGCTGGAGGATCAGGAAGAAGACCAGGAGGAAGAAGAAAGCCGATCATCAGAGGAAATTCCCTATGTGGAGGAAAAACCTCCCATCCGGAAAAAACGCAGGCCTTCCTCCTCTCCACGTAGGAAAAAACAGGGAAATGACGAGGATGTGAGCACACAGTTTGAGCGGATCATCACTCTTCTTGGAATTGTGGCAGCCATTATCGTGGCAGCTGTGGTCCTGTTTGTGTTTTCGCGCCTTACAGGGCTGTTCCGTCAGGGAACCAGCCAGCCGGAGACCTCTGTTGCGGCACAGGTTACTGAGAGTACGGCGGACACAGTAATGGATATTCATTCTGACAGCGGCCTTGCCATGCCGAATGTTTTAGGGCTTCCCCAGGATATGGCCAGGGAGAAACTAAAGGAGAGAGGGCTGGTAATGGAGGTCACCGGAAGCCAGTACTCCGATAATTATCCTGAAGGTCAGGTCATGGGCCAGGATATACCGGAGGGGACAGAGGTAAAGAAATGGAGCACAGTAGGCGTCACAGTCAGCAAGGGAAGCGATAAGATCGATGTAAGCCAGCTGGAGCTGACAGGCAAGACGGCCGAGGAGGCGAAAGGGCTGTTGGAGTCAAAAGAGCTTAAAGCCAGCATAAAGGAGGAGAACAGCGACCAGGCAGAAAAGGGAACGGTGATCCGGTTCAGCCCCCAGGAAGCGAAGGTGGGGGATTTGGTCCAGCTCATTATCAGCAAAGGGCCTAAGGTGACAGAGGGACAGGTTCCAAATCTCCAGGGAAAAACCCCTGCTCAGGCGGATGCCATGCTGGCAGAGGCGGGGCTTACCACAGGGCCGTCTGCTTCGGAGGCCAGCGATACAGTGGCTCAGGGCCTGATCATCGGCCAGTCTGAGATGGCAGGAGCCATATTGGCTCCCGGCTCTCCGGTGAGCTATGTGGTAAGTTCTGGGGCAGCAGCTGAAACTGAGGTGGGAACTGTGTCAGAGAAATATTATATCGGTACGATCGACGAATCCTGTTCCCTCAGCAACTATATTGGCCCTGCTTCCCAGACCAGCAGCGTGAGAGTGCTGATCCGTTTAAATCAGACAAACGAGGAGGGGGTTTCTGTTTACACAACTCTTATGAGCCCCAGGCTTGTAGTGGGAGCCCAGACAGTTCCGGTCGTATTCCCCAGGATTAAGGGGATGTACGGCGTTGACAGCGGACTTGTGGAAGTAGTGGATGCGGATAATCTTACAGTGATCAAGGCCTACTCGGTTCCATTTTTCCCGGTAGGATAAAAAGGAAATATATGACAGGAAAGATAATCAAAGGAATTGCAGGATTTTATTACATCGATGACGGGGAGGGGAATGTATACCAGTGCCGTGCCAAAGGCGTTTTCCGGAATCGGAAGGTAAAGCCTCTGGTGGGGGACAATGTAGAGTTTTCCATTCTGGACGAAGAGGAAAAGGAGGGAAATATTGACCAGATCCTTCCAAGAAAAAATGAGCTGATCCGTCCGGCGGCTGCCAATGTGGATCAGGCATTGGTAGTATTTTCCGTTATCCACCCGGAACCAAACCTGAACCTGTTGGACCGGTTTCTGGTGATGATGGAGCTTCAAAACGTGCCGGTGGTGATCTGCTTTAACAAAACGGATCTGGACGGAGATGGGATAGGAGAGCAGTACCGCCGGATCTACGAGGGAGCGGGATATGAGGTTCATTTTGTCAGCACCTATGAGAATCAGGGGCTGGAGAAACTGAGAAAAATCCTCAGAGGAAAAACCTCAGTGCTGGCCGGCCCTTCCGGCGTGGGCAAATCTTCCCTTACAAACTGTATTTATCCCCAAGCCTCGATGGAGACAGGGGACATCAGCCGCAAGATCCAAAGAGGGCGTCACACGACACGCCACTCCCAGCTCTTTTATATTGAGCGTGATACTTATATGATGGATACTCCGGGCTTCAGCTCCATGTTTATTGATTCCCTGAAGCCGGAGGAGCTGAAAGATTATTTTCCGGAATTTGCTCCATACGAGGAGGCATGCCGCTTTTTGGGCTGCGTCCATGTGGGGGAGCGGGTCTGCGGAGTAAAATCAGCCCTGGAAGAAGGGAAGATCAGCAAAAGCAGATATGACAACTATATCCTCATGTATGAGGATCTGAAAAATAAGAGGAGGTACTAAGATGAATTATAAGCTGGCGCCGTCGATCCTGGCGGCTGATTTTTCAAGGCTGGGAGAGCAGGTAGGAGAGGTATATCAGGCAGGAGCCCAGTATCTTCACCTGGACGTGATGGATGGGGCCTTTGTCCCCAGTATCTCTTTTGGAATGCCTGTGATCAAAAGCCTTCGCCCCTGCAGTCAGGCCGTTTTTGATGTCCACATGATGGTAGAAGAACCGGGGCGGTATGTGAAGGACATAAAGGACAGCGGGGCAGATCTCATTACCGTACATGTGGAGGCATGTACCCATCTGGATCGGGTGATCGGCCAGATCAAAGAGCTGGGCCTGAAGGCCGGGGCAGCCTTAAATCCGGCTACTCCCATAAGCACCTTGGAATGTATTTTGGATCAGCTGGACATGGTTCTCCTTATGACGGTGAATCCGGGATTTGGGGGACAGAAGTTTATTCCTTATACTCTGGAAAAAGTACGGCAGCTGCGGGGCATTCTGGAAAGCCGCGGATTGGATACGGACATCCAGGTGGACGGAGGGGTCAGCGCAGCGAACGTAAGGCCCCTGATCGAGGCGGGAGCCAATGTGTTTGTGGCTGGTTCCGCTGTCTTTGGAGGAAATCCTGGGGAGCGTACCAAAGAATTTTTAAGGATATTTGGAGAATATAGATAATGAAGCGCTGTCTGATCGTAACCGGCGGAAAACTGGACCTGTCTTTCGCCGGTCCTTTTTTAAAAAATCAGTCGTTTGAGCGGATCATCGCTGTCGATGGAGGCTTAAAGGCAGTAAAAGAGCTGGGATTAGAGCCTGATGTGATCGTAGGGGACTTTGATTCCGTGGATCCCCTTGTTCTGGAGTATTACCGGAGCAGGGAACATATTGTGTGGGATGTGCGCCGGCCGGAAAAGGATGAGACGGATACGGAGCTGGCTTTTTTGAGAGCCCAGGCCATGGGATGCACCGATCTGGTGATCCTGGGGGCTACCGGAGGACGGATCGATCACATGTTAGGGAATATCCATCTTCTGTTCCCCTGTCTGCAGAAAGGGATCCGCGCATCCCTGTTTGACGGACAGAACCGGATCTTCCTGCTGGACGGCTCCTATACCTTCCGCCGCCGGGAGCTTTGGGGAAAGTATATTTCTTTTCTGCCCCTGACAGAGCGGGTGGAAGGGATCACTCTGAGGGGATTTAAGTACCCCCTTACAGAGAGGGATATTGAAATCGGTACAAGCCTTTGCCTCAGCAATGAGCTGGAAGAAGAGGAGGGAACCATTACCTTTCGGGAGGGAGTCCTCATTGCAGTAGAATCCCACGATTAAACAAAAGAGATCCGGGGATAACTGGACTGGCTGAAATCTTTTAAACTGGATATTTAACCCACTCCACTTTGGTGATAGGATAGGTGAAAACAGCTGCCGGGACAAAAAAGGCGGCGGGATAAGGAGTGGATAAATGATGATATGGTCGATTGGCGGCGTGTCCAGAGCCGGACAGGGTGGACAGGAAGATAAGAGAATGTATAAGGTGGCTCTTACCGGGCTTTTTGCTGCCCTGTCTTATGTGGTATTTACTTTTTTGCAGATCAAAATAACTCTTCCGGGAGGAGATGCCACCTCCATCCATCTGGGAAATGCAGTCTGTGTGCTGGGAGCCCTTCTCTTAGGCGGAGGATACGGGGGGCTGGGAGGGGCCATCGGGATGACCATCGGCGACCTTTTTGATCCGGTTTACGTTGTGTATGCCCCCAAAACCTTTTTCTTAAAACTTGGCAT
>ENA-UONU01002515-UONU01002515.1-human-gut-metagenome-genome-assembly--contig:-CS51-NODE-2515-length-10567-cov-4.589041_pt1 | contig 10567 bp, 10 predicted proteins | sample MGYA00242462_ERZ724009 | MGnify/ENA metagenome assembly ERZ724009 | reverse complement strand
AAATTATGGACAAAAAAGAACTTATGCAGCTCTGCAGTACATTATTATCCAGCAAACACGGTCCATTATACGCAGGTATTATATCTATAACTACTATGGTATGTTACTGGAGATTTACAGAAAACAACGATCAAAACGTGAAAAGTAATCTTATTTCTACGGACCCTGATTCATAATTAGCTAATATATCTTTTTCATTGTATCTAATTCTATTTTTAATCAACAAAACGCACCCCATAGGGATGCGTTTTGCTAAAAATCTTATTCTTTCTCCGTAAACAGTTCCGGATGTGCTTCCACATAATCTGCCGCATACTGCCTGTCTTTCCCAATCCGCTCTTTTAAGGCCTCCAGGGAATCAAATTTCTGTTCCGGGCGCTCAAAGTTTAAAAGCTGGACCTGGATGTCTTTTCCGTACAGGTCTTCTTCCAGTCCCATGACATAGGTTTCCACCCCGATGGGGTTTTCACCCTGAATGGTGGGCTTTCTTCCGATGTTGCTGACTCCGCCGTAAAACGTTCCATCAATCAGCACCCGGGAAACATAGACGCCAAAGGGCGGCAGGTGTTTCTCCGGCGGCGGAAGGATGTTGGCAGTGGGAAAACCCAGTACAACACCGCCGATATGGTTTCCGTGCACGACCCTGCCGTGGATGGCATAGGGTTCCCCCAGAAGTTCGTTGGCCTTTTCGATGTTGCCCCGGTCCAGTTCCTCCCGGACATAGGTGCTGCTGATATCGCGATGATCATCCTGCTTTTTCTCGATGATAATGGTCTCAAAACCGTATTCCGGTCCGAGCTTGCGCAGAAGCTCCGCGTTTCCGGCACCTTTATGTCCGAAGCTGCAGTCCGGTCCGGCCACCACGGCCTTGGCGTGCATCTGCTTGACCAGTACCTCGGTGACAAAGTCCTCCGGTGACATGGCTGCTACTTCCCGGCTGAAGGGATACTCCACCAGGTAATCCATACCCATAGCCCGCATGTTATTGCGGCGTTCCTCGTTGGTGGTAATGACCGTTGCCCGCTTTCCAGACACAACACCCATGGGTGCCATATCAAAGGTAAAGACTGCTGTCTTCCAGCCATGGCATTCCTTCTGACGCAGCATCTCTTTTAACAGCTTCTGATGCCCCTTATGCCGCCCGTCAAATTTTCCTATAGTTACCACGGTTGGTTCTTCTATACAAAACTCCCTGGTCCCGGTAATTACCTTCATAACTAGTTTCCCCCAAGAAATATTTTCTGCGGCTGATAGCGCCGCTTTTCTTCGCTGTAGCGGTAGATTCCGATGAAGTGATGTTCGCTGTCGTAGACGCGGACGCCATCGAAACGGTCTGCCACTGACGCAGCCAGGCCGCACTCGGTCTCTGACCGGCCAGCCGGTTCCGCTGCACAGTCGCTGCCTGCTCCAAACTCGACCGACAAATCACAATCTTCCGCCTCTGCCAGCTCCGCCGGAAACGGATTCCCGTTATGTAGCAGCTTGTCTCCGTCTCCCGGCTTTGTAACCAGGGCCGGAAGTCTTAAGAATACACCCTCCACCGGAACTACAGCCTCTTCCAACCGGCCCTCATCCCGGAGCTTCTCAATCTGGGATAAGGTCAGGCTGTCCTTCAGCTCAAACCGGTCCACCCGGGTGCGCAGCAGGGATTCCATGCAGCCTCCGCAGCCCAGCTTCCGCCCGATGTCATAACACAGGGTACGGATGTAGGTTCCCTTGGAACAGGTCACAAAAAAGGTTGCCCGCGGCAAATCAATACTCTCAATCTGAATATCCAGGATCTGCACCGGACGTGCCTGGCGCTCCACCTCCTTGCCCTGGCGGGCCAGCTCATAAAGCTTTTTGCCGTTCACCTTCAGTGCGGAGTACATGGGCGGAATCTGCATGTAGTCACCCAGGAAGCTTACGATGGCCTTCCGTACTTCCTCTTCGGTCACATGAACCGGATATTCCGCCTGCACCACACCCGTAGTGTCCTGGGTATCCGTCTCCTGTCCCAAGAGCAGTACCGCACGGTAGGTCTTGGTTTTATCCGTCAGCATATCACACAATCTGGTTCCCTTGCCCAGGCAGACAGGAAGCACGCCCTCCGCTGCCGGGTCCAGGGTCCCGGTGTGACCGATCTTTTTCATGCGCAGGATGCCCCGCAGCTTCGCTACCACATCGTGGGAGGTAAAGCCTTTTTCCTTGTATACATTGATGATTCCGTCCACTAGGCTTCGTGCTCCTTTATCTGCTTGTCAATCTGCGCGGAAAGGTTGTTGATGACATCATGCACACTTCCGCTCATGGTACAGCCGGCCGCACGGACATGTCCACCGCCGCCAAAATACGATGCGACCTTGCTCACATTTACCAAATTGTTGGAGCGCATACTTACCTTGTATACATGATTTTCCGTCTCATGCAGGAAGATGGCCACTTCCACGCCATCGGTTACCCGGAGCTGGTCTACAATGCCATCCAGATCCGATGCTTCCACACCGTAAAAATCCATATCCTGCTTGCGGACTACGCTGAAAATACATTTGCCATCCAGAAACAGCACGCTTTCCAGCACCGCACGGCCCATGATCTGGTTCTGCACATAAGTCTTCTTATAGAAGCTCTCATCAATAATGCGGGAGAAATTGATGCCCTTCGCCATCATAGCTCCGGCTACCTGCATGGTGCGCTCCGTGGTGTTGCTGTTTTTGAATACGTTGGTGTCATGAAGGATTCCGGTGTAGATGCACTCAGCCACTTCTTTGCTGATTTTCTCCTCATCCAGAAAATCATAGAGCAGCTCGCAGGTTGCGCTGGCATCTGCTTTCACAAAGTTTGCCGCGCCGTAGCCCTGGTTTGTAATGTGATGATCGATGCAGATACTGGTCTTTGCGGTATCCAGGTACACCACGTTCTTTCCCAGGCGTTCCCGGTCTCCGCTGTCCAGGCAGATGCACAGATCATACTGCTTTCCGGTCTCCGGATCTGAGCAGATCCGCTCAAACTGCTTTAAATAGGAAAATTTAACCGGAGGAGTCTCCAGATAAACATCTACCGTCTTTTCCGGGTACTGCTCCGTGATATAGTTGCATACAGCCAGACAGGAGCCCACACAGTCTCCATCCGGTCTTACATGGCCCACAATGGCAATGGTGCCTGCAGCCTCTGCCAGTTCCATCAGTTTGCGTTCCTGCATCCTCCGTCACTCCCTTCTCAGTCTTTTAAGTCTTTGGTTACCTCATCAATCAGTCTGGACATGTTCACACCATACTCGATGGACTGGTCCAGAACAAAGGTGATCTCCGGGGTGTTGCGCAGATTCACGCGGTGAGCAAGCTCTCTGCGGATGTAGCCAACGGCGCTTTTCAGGCCGGTCAGCGCATCCTTCGCGCGCTCCTCATCGCCCAGCACACTGATGTATGCCTTGCAGTATTTGAGATCCGGCGTAACCTCAACCGCCACAACAGAGGTCATGGCGCCGTTTACACGCGGGTCTTTGATCTCGGTGCGGATGATCTCGCTGAGTTCTCTCTGCACCTCCATGTTGATTCTGGTATTTTTGATGCTGTTTTTTCGCATTATTTTTTATTCCTCTCTGTCTGGGACTGTTTAAAAATCACAGTCCCCTAATACTCCTAAAGGAAGCACCGGGCAAAACAGCCAGTGCTTCCTTTCCAAAGTTCAGGGATTCGATTCCAAATCCTAGCGCGGTACCTCTACCATCATATATGCCTCAACCATATCGTCTTCCTTGATATCGTTGAATTTCTCAAATACAAGACCGCACTCGTAACCGGTTGCAACTTCCTTGACATCGTCCTTAAAACGCTTTAAGGAAGCCAGTGCGCCATCAAAGATCTGCTCGCCGTCACGGGTGATACGGCAGGAGCAGCCTCTCTGGAACTTACCATCCATGACATAAGCACCTGCAATGGTACCAACGCCGGATGCCTTGAAGGTCTGGCGGACAACTGCGTGACCGATCACCTGCTCCTCGAATACCGGATCCAGCATGCCCTTCATGGCTGCCTCGACATCCTCGATAGCCTGGTAGATGACACGGTACAGACGCAGGTCTACCTTCTCGCGGTCTGCGATGGATTTTGCGGTAGCGTCCGGACGTACATTAAAGCCGATGATGATCGCGTTGGAAGCGGATGCCAGCGTTACATCAGACTCATTGATGGCACCTACGCCGCCGTGGATCACCTTAACCACAACCTCCTCATTCGAGAGCTTGGTCAGGCTCTGCTTTACTGCCTCTACGGAGCCCTGTACATCTGCTTTTACAATGATCGGAAGCTCCTTGACATTACCTGCCTTGATCTGGCTGAACAGATCATCCAGAGACAGTTTTGCCTTGGTGTCTTCCAGTAATTTATTCTTGCCCTCAGAGATAAAGGTCTCTGCGTAGCTTCTTGCTTCTTTCTCGTTCTCGGTTGCCATCAGCACATCGCCTGCGCCCGGAACATCATTTAAGCCCAGGATCTCAACCGGCATGGACGGACCAGCCTCTTTGACTCTGCGTCCCTTATCGTCCATCATGGCACGGACTTTACCGTAGCACGGACCTGCGGTTACGTTATCACCGACACGAAGGGTACCCTTCTGTACCAGGATGGTAGCAACCGGGCCTTTGCCCTTATCCAGCTCAGCCTCGATGACAAGGCCTCTTGCGCGGCGGTTCGGGTTTGCCTTTAATTCTTTTACCTCTGCAGTCAGAAGGATCATCTCCAGTAACTCCGGAATGCCTTCCTTGGTGTGTGCAGATACCGGTACAAATACGGTGTTGCCGCCCCAGTCCTCCGGAATCAGCTCGTACTCAGCCAGCTCCTGTTTTACGCGGTCTACGTTTGCGGACGGCTTATCAATCTTGTTGATGGCAACAATGATCTCAACTCCGGCTGCCTTTGCGTGGTTGATAGCCTCAACAGTCTGCGGCATAACGCCATCATCTGCTGCTACAACCAGAATTGCGATATCGGTAGACTGGGCGCCACGCATACGCATTGCAGTGAATGCCTCATGTCCCGGGGTATCTAAGAAGGTGATCTGCTGACCGCGCACATCTACGGTGTAAGCACCGATGTGCTGGGTGATGCCGCCTGCCTCACGGGAGGTTACATTCGTCTGACGAATCGCGTCAAGCAAGGAGGTTTTACCATGGTCAACGTGTCCCATTACGCAGACAACCGGCGGTCTGGAAACCATGTCCTTCTCATCCTCTTCGTCCTCTTTTAAGAGCTCGGCGATAACATCAACCTTCTCTTCCTTCTCGCAGAGTACCTCGTACTCCATTGCGATCTCCTCTGCCTGATCAAAGTCGATCTCAGAGTTTAAGGTTACGATCTTGCCCTGTAAGAACAGCTTCTTAACAATTGCGGACGGCTGCAGCTTCATCTTGTCAGCCAGTTCCTTGATGGTAAGAACCTCCGGAATGGTGATTACCTTTACGGTATCCTCCACCTTCTCCTCAGCCGGCTTCTGCGGCATGATGAACGGGTGCTTGGAAACCTTTCCGTTCTTGCTTCTTGGTCCGTCTTCCATCATTCTGGTCTTATCGTATTTGTCTTTCTTATGCGCGTTGTTGGTCTGCTGACGGTTGTTGGTCGGCTTGGTCTGGATCGGGGTATCGTAGCTCTTGGAACCGCCGTCTCTCTGACCAGGTCTTCCGGAACCACCCTGACGGTTTCCGCCAAATCCGCCGCCCTGGCGGTTATTATCACGGTTTCCGTTAAAGCCGCCACCCTGGCGATTGTCTCTGTTTCCGCCGAAACCGCCGCCCTGACGGTTGTTGTCACGGTTGAAGCCGCCTTCACGGTTTCCTCCGAAACCTCCCTGACGGTTATTGTCGCGGTTAAAGCCACCCTGGCGGTTGTTGTCACGGTTTCCGTTAAAGCCGCCCTGACGGTTGTTGTCACGGTTTCCGTTAAAGCCGCCCTGGCGGTTGTTGTCGCGGTTTCCGCTAAAGCCGCCCTGACGGTTGTTGTCGCGGTTTCCGTTAAAACCGCCCTGGCGGTTGTTGTCACGGTTTCCGTTAAAGCCACCCTGACGGTTGTTGTCTCTGCCTGCGCCGCCCTGACGGTTTTCACCGGACTGTGCCGGTCTTGCCTGCTGTGCGTTCTCAGCTGGTTTGTTCTGCGGTGCTGCCTGCTGTGCCGGAGCGGAAGCGCTCTGTGCCTGCGGACGTGCTGCCGGCTTCGGCTGAGCCGGTCTCTGCTGTGAGTTCTGCGGACGATATACCGCTGCCAGCTTCTTCTTCGGTGCCGCGCCATCTGCCTTCGGCTCAGAAGCGCCTGCTCCCAGGGCCTTCTTTACTATGCCGATCTGCGCGTCACTTACGTTGGATGAATGGGTTGCCACATCCTGATTGTTCTTCTGTAACACATCTAATACATCTTTACTGGATTTTCCCAGTTCTTTTGCCAGTTCACTTACTCTCATACTCACTACCTCCGATTATGTTCATTTGTTTCACGATTGCCTTTGCCAGTCCTGCATCCACAACAGCCAGAGATGCGCGCATCTGCTTGCCCATGGAATGCCCAAGTTCCTCTTTGCCGCCTAAAAACAGAATAGGGACCTTATAGTAAGTACACATATTGGTAAACATCTTCTTCGTGTTGTCGGAAGCCTCCTCTGATACAATGACCAGATGGGCTTTTCCGCTCTTCACGGCCTTCTCCGTAGAGAATTCTCCGCTGGCGGTCTTTCCGGCCTTGGTAGCCAGTCCGATCAGGTTCAGGATTTTCTGTCTGTTATCCAAGCTGTTCCATCTCCTTTTCCAGTGTCTCGTACACCTCTTTCGGAATTGCCATCTTAAAGGAACGCTCCAGTCCCTTGCCCTTCACTGCCTTTTTGAAGCAGTCCATAGACGGACAGATGTATGCGCCGCGCCCGTTTTTGCGTCCGGTCGCGTCCACAACAAATTCCCCCTCCGGTGTTTTCAGTATACGGATCATTTCTTTTTTGTTTTTCATTTCACCGCAGCCGATACACTGTCTCTGCGGAAATTTCTTCGCATTCACCAATTGCACGCTCACTTCCTATTCTGTATTTCTTAATTAGAACTCGGTATTGTTGTCTGAATAATCGTCAGTAGCGGACACTTCGAAATCAGCGTCGAGGTTATCATAGACGCCCTCTTCCTGATAATCAATGCCCATTTCCTCGAACAGGCCCAGCTCTCTTGCCTGAGTCTCGCTCTTGATATCGATCTTGTAACCGGTCAGGCGTGCTGCCAGTCTTGCGTTCTGGCCCTCTTTGCCGATAGCCAGGGAAAGCTGGTAATCCGGAACAATGACCTGTGCCTCTTTGCTGTCCTCATCCGCAACTACGCAGATAACCTTAGCCGGGCTTAACGCGTTCTCAATCATGAATGCCGGGTTCTCATCCCAGGTAATGATATCGATCTTCTCGCCGCGCAGCTCATTTACGATGGAGTTAACCCGGGCACCGTTCATGCCGACACATGCGCCTACCGGATCTACGTTCGGGTCATTGGAGCATACCGCGATCTTGGTTCTGGAGCCTGCCTCACGGGCAATGGCCTTGATCTCAACGATACCGTCTTTCACCTCGGTAACCTCTTCCTCAAACAGGCGTTTTACCAGGTCCGGATGCGTACGGGATACGGAAATACGCGGTCCCTTCGGGGTGTCCTTAACTTCCAGAACGTAAACCTTGATACGCTCGGTCGGCTTGAAGACCTCGCCCTTTACCTGCTCTGCCTCGTTCAAGATGGCGTCCACCTTGCCCAGGTTGATGCTGACGTTCTTGCCCAGGTAACGCTGTACGATACCGGTTACCACATCCTTCTCCTTCTGGTACCACTCGTTAAACTGCATGCTGCGCTCTTCCTCACGGATTTTCTGCAGGATGACATTCTTTGCGTTCTGGGTAGCGATACGGCCAAAGGACTTGGACTCGATCGGAACGTTGATGATGTCGCCCAGGAAGAACTTCGGGTTTTTCAGTCTTGCTTCCGCGTAGCTGATCTGGGTTAACGGATCCTCAACTTCCTCAACAACCTCTTTCTCTGCGTATACGGAGAAATCGCCAGTCTCCGGATTGATGTTTACTTTGATGTTATCTGCCTTGCCGAAATGGTTCTTGCAGGCGGTCAGCAGAGAGTTCTCGATTGCTTCTAACAGAGTCGCCTTGCTGATATTCTTTTCCTTTTCCAGCAGGTTTAATGCCTCGATTAATTCCTTATTCATGGTTTTATCCTCCTAAGATCTTTCTGTTTAAAAATCAAACGCCAGCCGGATCAGCGCAATGTCTGAACGGTTAAATACCAGTTCGCCCTCTGCCGTTTCGATGGTCACAGTTTCCTTATCGTATGCTTTTAAGATTCCGGTAAATTCCTTCTGCTTGTTCAGGGCCTTGTAAAGACGGATCTCTACCTCTTCGCCCAGGCTGCGCTCAAAGTCACGCTCTTTCTTAAGCGGACGGCCCAGTCCCGGGGAGCTTACCTCCAGAATGTAGCTGTCCTCGATGAAATCGGTCTGGTCAAGCCAGTCACTTAAAATACGGCTGATCACCTCACAGTCATCTACCGCAATGCCGCCTTCTTTATCAATGTAGGCACGCAGATACCAGGTACCTGCTTCCTTTACATATTCCACATCCCACAGCTCGAAATTGTGCTCTGCGAGAACCGGAAGCAGAAACGCTTCGGTTCTGGATTCGTATTCTTCTCTTCTTGTCATGGTTGTCACCTCTCTTCACGTCATGCACTGACGTTTCTGCCGAAACCTTTCACAGCGCCCCCCGGCAAAAAATTGAGAGTGGACATATGCCCACTCTCTAACTGTCAGATTATCATGTTATCGTTTGTATTATAGCACCTGCTTTTCGGAATTGCAAGGGGTTTTCCGGAACTCTTCGTTCTTTTCTTCATAAAATAAACTATAAAAAGCAAGAAGGACCGGCCATGGAACCACTTTTAAAAGCCTGCTGCGTCAGCTATTCCTACCATTCCCCTGAAGGCGCGACCCCTGCGCTCTTTCAGGTTTCCTTTACCGTAGATCCCGGTGAGTTTCTTGCCATTGTCGGTCCGTCCGGCTGCGGCAAGTCCACCCTGCTTTCCCTGCTCTCCGGACTTTTGGAGCCGGAAGAAGGCGCTATTTATATAGAAGATACACCTCTGAAGGAAGCCAGTACAGGTATTGGCTATATGCTCCAGCGGGATCATCTCTTCGAGTGGCGCACCATCCGGGAAAACGCTGCGCTGGGACTGGAGATCCAGCACCAGAAAACCAGAGAGGCAATGCAGGAACTCGATGAAATGCTGCGAAACTACGGCCTGGCCGCCTTTGCATCCGCCCGTCCCTCTGAGCTTTCCGGCGGCATGCGCCAGCGGGCGGCCCTCATCCGCACGCTCATCTTAAAACCAGATCTGCTGCTTTTGGATGAGCCCTTCTCCGCCCTTGATTACCAGACGCGGCTCTCCGTATGCGATGACATTGCTTCGATTATCCGAAAAACAAAAAAGACCGCCATTCTGATCACCCATGACCTGGCAGAAGCCATCAGCACCGCTGACCGGGTGCTGGTCCTCTCCGCAAGGCCGGGACAGGTAAAGGCCAATATTCCGCTGGCCTTTGCCCCTCAGTATGATAGTCCTTTAAAACGCCGGAATGCTCCGGAATTTGCCGGTTATTTTAAGCAGGTCTGGAACGAACTGCGTGAGCCGGATCACAAGGCTTTCCAGTAGATGATGCCGTCCCGTTCGGAGCGCTCGATAAAGCCTTCTCCCATCATGTACTCCATGCAGGAAAAGGTCTTGGCCCAGATCTGGGTGCAGGAAGCGAAATGCGCGTAATCTGGCGGTCCCTGACTTCTTCCGTAAGTCCGCACACCGATGTCGCGGGTGGTCAGGGCCGTTCCCGCCTCCTCCAGCACATGCTTCATGATCTCGCACTTTTCCATGTAACCGAAAATGATGCGGTTTACTTCTTTTTCAACATTCTTGATCTCTCCATAATGACAGGGCAGAAAATAACAGTCTTTGTATTTGTGTTTCAGCTCGCCCAGAGAATTCATATAACACTTGAGCATACCAAGGTCTGTCTCCTGGGTGCCCACGATGGGGACAATCGTTGTCATGAGCTGGTCTCCTACGAACATGAGCTTTTTCTGTGGTTCATACAGACCGCACTGACCGAACGTATGCCCCTTTAACAGCACTATCTCAAAACGGTAGCCTCCGTAAGAAAGTATCTCGCCCGGATGGATCGGAATAAAGGAAAGCTCCAGTGGAATCTCCATGGACTGATAAGCCTTCGTAGTATATTCCATAAAAGTATCAAAAACCTCTGGTGTCTCCTCTTTTGTGACACCTACAATCCGCAGATTTTCAATCCGTGCGTGCTCATCTGCCAGATAACTGTGCAGCAAATCCACCCGCTTTCTGGTTTCATCAGGATTCATGAACGCCCTGGCTCCAAGGGTCTGAAGTTTTGGAACCAGACCGGTGTGATCCGGATGCTCATGGGTAATAAAAATATCCAGCTTCCGGCAGTCGATGCCAAGCGCATCGACCATACCCTTTAATATGTTCCAGTCCCGCTCCGTGTTA
>ENA-UONU01002514-UONU01002514.1-human-gut-metagenome-genome-assembly--contig:-CS51-NODE-2514-length-10568-cov-4.473319_pt1 | contig 10568 bp, 10 predicted proteins | sample MGYA00242462_ERZ724009 | MGnify/ENA metagenome assembly ERZ724009 | reverse complement strand
CTCCCAAGATACCTACCGTCAGGTTTAAGGATACCGCCATAATGATATAGATGCAGAACGGAACAAGAAGCCCCTTTAAGAGGCTGGTAATGTTGCCGGTGCTGACCAGTGCCTGCATGACCCCATAAGCGGCCAAAACCATGGCGTAGGTGACCATATTATTCATAAATATCTTTCGTTTTGCATTGCTTTTCATACCAGCACCTACACTTTCTCGTTAATCTTCTTGCCCAGGATACCTGTGGGCTTCACTAACAGCACGATGATCAGCACGGAAAACACAATGGCATCCGACAGCTGGGAGGAGATATATGCCTTGGACAAAATCTCGATCACGCCCAAGAGAATGCCTCCAATAAAAGCTCCCGGAATCGAACCGATCCCACCGAATACCGCTGCCACAAATGCCTTGATGCCAGGCATGGAACCGGTATATGGGGTCAGGGACGGATAAGCAGAGCACAAAAGCACGCCTGCGATGGCAGCCAAAGCTGAACCGATGGCAAAAGTAAGAGCGATCGTCCCATTTACATTGATCCCCATAAGAGTTGCCGCTCCTCTGTCCTCAGACACTGCCAGCATGGCCTGTCCAGCCTTAGAACGGTTGATAAAAGCCATCAGGCCGGCCATGATGACTGCACAGGAAATGATCGTCACGATCGCCTCTCCTGTAATGGTCAGCTGTCCCCCGGCCAGCTTGATCGGGGCAATGGGAACAACCGAAGTAAAGGACTTGGTGTCCGCGCCAAATACAAGGAGAGCTACGTTCTGCAGCAGATAGCTGACTCCGATGGCCGTGATCAGCACAGCCAGGGGAGAGGCGCCGCGCAGGGGCTTATAAGCGATCCTCTCAATTGCCATACCCAGTAACGTACATACCACTACCGCCAGAAGGACACTTGCCAAAGGCGGCATTCCCATGGTGCTGACTGTCACAAACACCACGTAGCTGCCGATCATGATGACATCGCCGTGAGCGAAGTTCAGCATTTTGGCGATGCCGTAGACCATGGTATATCCCAGCGCGATGATCGCATATACGCTGCCCAGGCTGACGCCGTTGATCAAATAATTCAAAAAGCCCATACCTACACCTCTTTGTCTGAAGTCTTTTAATTTACCGCTATAAAGCGTTGATATAGATTATAGCATACTATTTTTCTATAAACAAGAGGCTGACGCAAAACGAAGACTCATTCTGCGTCAGCTCTGTTACCGTTCACTGGCAGGCCAGCAAACAATAAGTCTTTGAGGCTACTGCAAACAGTAACCTGGATCTTTCTTGTTCCCATACAGTACCAAACCGGCATCCTATGAGGCACGGTTATTGGCAGCTGTCGGAATTACATAGCAGTGTAAGCACCATCTACAACCTTCACAGCCTTAGGAGCCTTATGAGGCTCTCCATCCTCTGTCCAGGTCATACCCTCGCCGGTGAGGCCGTTCAGCTCGATATTCAGCATGGAAGCCTTCAGTGCGTCGCACAGAGCGCTTGCGTCCATATCCGGTGTCGCACCGGCATCCTCCAATGCTGCCTTTACTGCATAAACAGCATCGTAAGCGTCAGCTGCAAACTGGATCGGTGTCTCGCCGTAAGCTTCCTTGTAGCTGTCTACAAATTTCACAGTGAGGTCATCGGTAGCGTCAGCTGCGAAGGGAGTTAAAAGCATAAGTCCTTCTGCCAGCTTTGTGTCAAAATTTTCCACCTGAAGGATTCCGTCCATACCATCGCAGCCAAAGAACTTAGGAGCAAAGCCCATGGTGTTGGCCTGCTGAAGGATCAGGGAAGCCTCGGTATAATAAATTGGAAGGAATACTAACTCAGCTCCGGCATCCTTTGCCTTCTGTAACTGAGTGGAGAAATCCTTGTTATTGTCAGCAGTAAAAGCCTCAGCGGACACGATCTCCAGGCCCTGTCCCTCTGCCTCTGCTGTCAACTTCTCATAGATTCCGCTGGAATATACGTCAGAGCTGTCATAGATCACAGCGATCTTAGTAGCCAGCTTATTCTCGCCGATGTACTGAGCGGAAGCTGCTCCCTGATCCGGATCGGAGAAGCAGATACGGAACACGTTAGGGTTAGCCGCACACTCAACAGCAGAACCAGATGGAGTGATCTGGAACATATTGTCATTTGCACTCTCAGCAGCTACCGCAATACAGGGAGTAGAGGTGGTGGTTCCTACCAGAACCTGCATTCCCCAGTCCTTCAATGTATTGTAAGCATTTACCGATTTCTCGGAATCGTTCTCGTCATCCTGGAAATTAAACTCGATCTGAGCTCCGTTGATGCCTCCGGCTGCATTGATCTCATTTACAGCGATCTCAGCTCCGTGCTGTACAGCCAGTCCGTACACAGCAGTTCCTCCGGTTACAGGGCCGATCCCCCCCAGCTTAAACACGCCGCCGGCTGCCTCAGAAGAACCCTCTTTTCCTTCCTCACCATCAGCTGCCTTGGAATCCTCCGTCTTTGCTGCTTCCGTCTTTGCATCCCCTGCTGCAGCACCGCCGCCGCAGGCTGTAAGGGACATTGCCATAACAGCAGCTAATCCAAAACTCACAAATCTTTTTTTCATAATCCATTCCTCCTCTTGCTTTTGGAACTCCCCCATACCTTCTGTGGCAGTTCACTTTGATACAGTAAAGCTTTATTTATTATAAGTAGTACAAATAGTTTTGTCAATCGTTTGGCAAAAATTACGGCTCTTTTCTTGTCTTTTGGCAAAAAATTGCGGCATAATCCCTTGACTTCCATAAAATTACGTTTAAAAAAAAGGAAAAAAGCCTTGTTTCTGCTTTTTTCCCTTTATATTTGCGAAGACTTCCCTTTCTTCCCCATATCTGAGGCACAGGATCTGTGAGATCCCTACTCCTCCCATGCAAGGCCCGGGTTCTCGATCTGCTTGTCACGGAGCATAAGCTCCAGCACTGCCTCTTTGGCAGGCCTTCCCTCAAACAGGATCCCGTTCACCTGCTCTACGATAGGCATGGAAACTTCATGTTCTTTGGCTAACTGCAAGGCCGCTTTGGCAGAGTATACTCCCTCCACCACCATGTGAACCTCCTTCATGGCCTCCTCCATGGTCTTTCCCTGTCCCATAAGAATACCGGCCCGGCGGTTCCTGCTGTGCATGCTGGCGCAGGTGACGATCAGATCTCCGATACCGGTAAGGCCGGAAAAGGTTTCCCTCTTTCCTCCTAAAACGACGCCCAGCCGGGCGATCTCTGCGATCCCCCTTGTGATCAAAGCCGCCTTTGTATTATCGCCAAACCCTAGTCCGTCAGCGATGCCGGCGGCCAGGGCAATCACATTTTTCAGCGCTCCGCCTAATTCGATCCCCATGACATCCGGGCTGGTATACACCCGGAAGGACTCGCTCATAAACATTCCCTGGATCCGCTCCGCTGTGGACCGATGCTTTGCACCTGCCACGCAGGTGGTGGGAAGTCCCCGGCTTACCTCCTCTGCGTGGCTGGGACCTGAGAGCACTGCCACCTCCGCCTGGGGAAGTTCTTCCTCGATCACCTGCGAAAGGGTCATCAGGGTGCTCTCCTCAATTCCCTTCGCCACATTGACAATCACCTGCCCCTGCTTCACCAGGTCTTTCATTTTCCTGGCTGTTTCCCGGACAAACACAGACGGAACGGATAAAACCAACAGATCCTTATCCTTCACAGCCTCCGCCAGATCGTCTGTAAGCCTGATCTCCTCCGGCAAAGTTACCTGGGGAAGATTCGGGTGTATGCGGGTCTCCTTTAACTGGGCGATCTCCTGCGGGAGGGCTGACCAAACCTGCACCTCATGCCCATTTCCGCACAGCAGGATAGATAACGCCGTTCCCCATGTACCTGAACCAATGATCCCGATTCTTGCCATTGTCTTGCTCCCCCTTTTCTTTTCCCTTTTCTTCTTTTCTTTATTCCTTGAGTTTCTTCGCCCCTATTTTATTTTCCTTTCCCCGGGCCAGACGGACTATGTTCGCGCGGTGACGCCAGAACGCCATAGCTGCGATCACAGCGGAAACAGCGTAAAACTCCGGCACAGCCTGAGAAGGGATCCCATAAGCCCCTGAAGAACCAGCCCAGAAATTCCAGCCCAAAAACAGGATCGACACGACCAGGGAGCCTAAGGACACATACCGCGTGACGGCCACGATCAGCACAAAGGCTGCCAGACACAGAAGGGTCAGACGCCAGTCTAAGGAAAAAATGATCCCTGCTGTGGCCGCGATCCCCTTTCCTCCTTTAAACTTGAGGTAAAAAGGAAAATTATGTCCCAGGATCACTCCGAAGCCTGCATAAAGCATGTACACATAGCCCATGCCCTCCTGGCCGCCCAAAAGATACCGGGCAATCAGACAGGGGATCACTGTTTTCAGGAAATCCCCGATAAACACAATAAGCCCTGCCTTAACGCCCAAAACACGCAGCGCGTTGGTAGTTCCCGAATTGCCGCTTCCGTAATTCCGTATATCGATCCCATGGGATCTTCCATAAATAAATCCTGTCTGGAATAGTCCAAATATATATCCAACTGCCAGACACAACAGCCGCTCCATTGGCCGAATCCTCTCTTTCTTCTCGTATGGTATTACTGCTCTTTTGCTTTTCTCTCCCTGATAATAAACTTTAACGAAGTTCCCTTAAACCCAAAGGCATTGCGGATCTGATTTTCCAGATACCGGGTATAGGAGAAATGCATAAGCTCCTTGTCGTTTACAAAAACCACAAAGGTAGGCGGCTTTACCGCAACCTGGGTCATATAGTACAGCTTTAAACGCTTTCCCTTGTCGGAAGGGGGCTGCTGCATAGCGACAGCCTCGGTCATGATCTCGTTTAACACGCCGGTTCCCACACGGAGATTCTGGTTCTGGCGGACAGCATCGATGATCTCAAACAGTTTGGGGAGGCGCTGTCCCGTTGCCGCTGAGATGAAAATGTATTCCGCATAAGGAATGAAGGACAGTACTTCCTTGATCTTATTGGTGTACTGGTAAATGGTCTTGTCTGTCTTTTCAATGGCATCCCATTTATTGACTGCTACAATGATCCCTTTTCCCCTTTCATGGGCGATGCCTGCAATCTTTGCATCCTGCTCTGTCACGCCCTCTTTGGCGTCGATCACCACAATGACAATGTCAGCCCGCTCCACCGCAGTGACGGTGCGGATAATGCTGTAGCGCTCCAGTTCTTCCTTGATCTTGCTCTTGCGCCGCAGTCCTGCCGTGTCAATAAACACATAGGGAACTCCGTCGTGAACGATCTCCGTGTCCACTGCGTCCCTGGTGGTTCCCGCAATATCAGAAACGATCACCCTGTTTTCTCCCAAAAGCTTATTGATCAAAGAGGACTTGCCCACATTGGGCTTGCCCACCACAGCGATCCTGGGGCGGTCATCCTCCTCTTCCTCCAGCTTGTCCGCATCAAAATACTTCACTACCTCGTCTAAAAGGTCGCCGATCCCTAATCGGGAGGCTGCGGATACGCCGATGGGATCCCCGATCCCTAAGTTATAAAATTCATAAATATCATTTCCGTATTTAGCAATGCTGTCCACCTTATTCACCGCAAGGACAACCGGCTTACGGGATTTGCGCAGCATATCAGCCACCTTGGAATCCGCATCCACCAATCCCTGACGCACATCTACAATAAAAATGATCACATCCGCTGTAGAAATAGCGATCTCCGCCTGCTCCCTCATCTGAGATAAGATGATGTCCTTGGAGTCAGGCTCAATACCCCCTGTATCAATCAGGGTAAAATTCATATTCAGCCAGTTACAGTCCGCATAGATGCGGTCTCTAGTCACGCCTGGCGTATCCTTTACAATGGATATGGTATCCCCTGCCAACACGTTAAAAAGGGTGGACTTGCCCACGTTGGGCCTTCCCACAATGGCAACGATCGGTTTGCTCATAGTTTTCTAACCTCCTGCTAATCTGCGTATGCTTGAAGCTTACATCTGCCTGCGCACGATCTTATACTCATCTGCGGACTGATAGTAGGGGCAGGCGCCCACATCTCCTCTGAGGAAACGCACCATTTCATCCTCATCCAGATCCATCTGGCAGACATAACAGCCCCACTCCTCATCGTAGCTATAGTTTCCGCAGTATTCACAGCTTGTGCTCTTATTCTTCTTCGCTGATCTCATCTAATTCATATCCCTCATATCCGTAATCTGCTCCAGGAAGGGATCCTATCTCATCCTCTGCCGGTTCTCCCGACGGATCCAGAATAGCCTGCACAAAATCGTATCCGCTTGATTTTACTATACGGATCTTTACTTGTAAAGCTTTTTCCAGATCCTCCCTTGTCATATCGTCCAAAAATACTTCCTCGCCGCTGCGGAACATATTGACGGGAAGAAGGAGATACTCTCCCAACTCCTTTCCCTTTAACTGGGCAAGCAGATCCTGTCCGGTCAGCAGCCCGGACACAGTGATCAACGGGCCAAAAAAGTCGTTTGTAATGGGGTATACCTTTACCTGGCGCTCCGGGAAGGTACTCTGGACCCAGCCTGCATACTGGCAGATATACTCATAGGGAAGAAGGCCTGTGGCAATGGATACCATACCCGGCGTTTCCAACTCACCACGGCGTTTTTCCAGGGTGTCCTCCACCTCAGAAGCTAACAGGCGGAGCATACCTACCCCGTTTTCCAGCTGGATATAGCCGTCATACCGCTCTGCTTCTGGCAGCGGCCTGCCCGCCAGAGTATAAAACTCATCGCTGGCATGAATAAAATGGGTCTGCCATTTTTCATATATCTTTCTCTGCCAGCTCTCGATCAGGTCAATGACATCCCCTGCCTCCTCAGGCGTAAAAGGCTCCAGGGGATACAGCCCCTCGCGGTAACGGGAAAGTCCCACAGGAACCACAGATACGCTCTCCATATAGGGAAGATAGGCGGTCAGATCCTCTATGCTCCGGGCTAACTCCGCCCCGTCGTTGACTCCCTTGCACAGCACGATCTGCCCGTTCATAGGCGTCCCCGCCTCATACAAACGGTCGATCATCTCAAGAGCCTTTCCCGCAAAACGGTTATTTAACATCTTACAGCGAAGCTCTGGATTGGTAGTCTGGACAGAAATATTGATGGGAGCCAGCTTAAAACGTATGATCCGTTCTATATCCCGTTCCTTCATATTAGTAAGGGTAATATAATTTCCCTGCAGAAAGGACAGACGGGAGTCATCATCCTTAAAATACAAGGTATCCCGCATCCCAGGAGGCATCTGATCGATAAAGCAGAAAATACACCGGTTACAGCAGGTGCGGTAATCGCTCATAAGCCCGTTCTCAAAGGTAAGCCCCAGATCCTCATAATCATTTTCAATGTCAAGCTCCCACTCCTCACCGTCCTGCTTTTGAACCGTGACCGTCATGGAAGGGCTATTTACATAATATTCATAATCGAATATATCCTCGACTTCCTTGCCGTTGATGGTCAGAAGCACATCCCCTGGCTCCAGTTCCAGCTCCTCTGCAATGGAGCCGGGATCCACCTGGGAAATCCTATGCCCTACCGTTTTCTTCTTCATTTTTCTACCTCTGTTTCTTCTTTATAGCTTCTATCATAGCAAGTTCGGCAATGTTTGTAAATACAAATGTTTTTGTCCAATTTCCCCTTACCCTCTTGACCCCCTCCTGCGGAAATGGTATAAATCATATATGTACCATTTATGTACAATGAAGACAAACCAAAGGAGTAAAGCTATCATGGCTAACAATTTCGTATTTAAGGATTCCCTTCCTGTAGCGCCTTTAAAGATTGCCGCTCTGGAAAGCTGCCGGGATCTGGCTTCCAAGGTAAACGACCATATTGTCCAGTTCCGCCGCAACGACATGGAGGAGCTCATGCGCCGCAAAGAGGATCTGCATTTCCGCGGTTACGATATGGATTCCTACCTTTTAAGCTGCGGCTGCCCCCGTTTTGGTTCCGGAGAGGGCAAAGCGGTCATCAACGAGTCTGTCCGCGGCACAGACGTATTTGTGATGGTAGATGTAATGAACTACAGCATCACCTATACCGTCAGCGGCTACACCAACCATATGTCCCCGGATGACCATTTTCAGGATCTCAAGCGCATCATCGGCACTTGTTCCGCCACGGCCCACAGAGTCAATGTGGTCATGCCTTTCCTGTATGAGAGCCGCCAGCACAAGCGCAGCAAGCGCGAATCCCTGGACTGCGCTATGGCATTGGAGGAGTTAGCTGCCATCGGAGTCAAGAACATCATCACCTTCGACGCCCATGATCCCAGGGTTCAGAACGCCATCCCCCTGATCGGCTTTGATAACTTTATGCCCACCTACCAGTTCGTAAAAGCATTGTTCAACCATGATTCCCAGATCCGCATCGACAAGGAGCATCTCATGGTCATCAGCCCGGACGAGGGCGCTATGAACCGCGCCGTTTACCTGGCTAACAACCTTGGGGTAGATATGGGTATGTTCTACAAGCGCCGCGATTATTCCCAGGTAGTAGGCGGACGCAACCCCATCGTGGCCCATGAGTTCTTAGGCTCCTCCGTGGAAGGAAAGACCGTCCTTATCATCGATGATATGATCTCCTCCGGCGAGAGTATGCTGGATACCTGCAAGGAGCTCAAGGAACGCAAGGCAGACAAGGTGATCGTATGCTGTACCTTCGGCCTGTTCACCAATGGCCTGGAAAAATTTGACGAGTATTATGACCGGGGCTACCTGGATTATGTTATCACCACCAACTTAAATTACCGTACGCCTGAGCTTCTAAAGAGAGACTGGTATCTGGAAGCTGATATGAGCAAATATCTGGCTGCCATCATTAACACCGTAAACCATGACCGCTCCATCAGCGCTTCCCTGTCTCCTACAGAGAAGATCCAGAAGCTGGTCAAAAAACGCCAGAGCGGTGATTACGAATATTTTCAGAAATTAGTGTAACGGTTTCTGGATAGAAGGCTGTTTTCAACAGCAAAACCATTCCATACAAAAAGCACAGCCCTTCCGGATCTGTGATGATTCTTTTCTGACAGAAAGTTCTGACAGAAAGAGTCACGATCCAGCGAAGGGCTGTATTTTTGTATCAGTTCAGCCCTAAAAAGGCCGCCAGGTTGCCCCTCTCCTCTCCAACGGTCCGGTGGGAAAAGAGCTTATCACTGTTACACATGGTACAGATATTGGTGGTGTGGATATTTTCCTTCCTTAAACCGGACTCCAGAAAAATGATTTCATTGGCCCGCCAGAGATCCGCCTGGTATTTCCCCGGCTTTCTTCCGTTTGCTACCAATTCTTTCCAATAGCAAGGGGCAAAGGCTGCTTTCAATTCCTCTGCCACTTCCTCCCCCACCTCAAAACAGTCCCTGCAAATACTGGGGCCAATGCAGGCGATCAGATCCTCCGCCCTGCTTCCGAAGGCTTCCTCCATGGCCCTTACCGTTACAGCTCCCATACGCTTTACCGTGCCCCGCCATCCGGAATGGCTGAGCCCCACTGCCTTTTTCACAGGATCCAGCAGATATAAGGGAACACAGTCTGCATAAAAGGTTACAAGCGTAAGGCCAGGCACATTGGTGATCAGACCATCTACATCTGTGTAGTCCCGATCCCGTACCACTCCCTTTCCAGCGTCTTCCTCCGTCACCAGCCGCACGTTGACCGTGTGGGTCTGGTAGGAGACTACCATCCTGTCCCGCTCCACCTGAAGGGCCTGGGCCATGCGGGTAAAATTTTCCAGCACATCCTCCGGCCTGTCCCCCCGGCTGTAAGAAAAATTCATCGTGGCAAATTTCCCTTTGCTGGCCCCGCCCATGCGCGTGGAAAATCCCTGGGCCACCAGCCCTGTTTCCTCTAGTGGGCGAAAGGACAGATAGGGAACCCCATGTTTCTCCTTTGTTTCCAGAACATCTTTCTCTGTCTTATAAATCCAATTCCAGTCCATTTTTCTCTTTTCTCCCTTATCGTTCCGATGGTTCATGATCCCTTCCGGTTACGCAGCCTGTTTTCTCAAAAAGCATCCTGAAACAATTCCACTTTCTCTCCCAAAATAGCTACCACATCAAAGCGGCAGGGAGTTTCCTGGGAAAGGTGATGGGTATACAGATAATAGGCCGCCGTCTGGCGGATCCTCTGCTGCTTGACCCCATCCACTGCCTCCGCCGGGCTTCCCATAGCCAGGGAAGATCGGTATTTTACCTCTGTAAATACCAAATATCTCCCATGGCGGCAGATCAGATCGATCTCCCCTGTGCGGCAGCGGAAATTTTTTTCCAAAATCTCATAGCCCTGTTGTTTTAAATAGGCAGCCGCTTTTTCTTCATAGCGGCTGCCCGTTTCCCGGTTATTCATAGTTTTTAATAAAGCTCCTTCTGTGGATGGGACAAGGGCCCAGCCTGCGCAAAGCTTCGATGTGCGCCGCTGTACCATAGCCTTTGTGTGCTCCAAAACCGTAGCCCGGATAGAGCTCATCATATTCCTCCATCATGTGATCCCTGGTGACCTTTGCCAGGATGCTGGCCGCCGCAATGGACAGGCTTTTGGCGTCTCCCTTGACAATGGGACCCTGGATCATATCCAGT
>ENA-UONU01002510-UONU01002510.1-human-gut-metagenome-genome-assembly--contig:-CS51-NODE-2510-length-10581-cov-3.930363_pt1 | contig 10581 bp, 10 predicted proteins | sample MGYA00242462_ERZ724009 | MGnify/ENA metagenome assembly ERZ724009 | reverse complement strand
GGCGATCACGCAGTTGGGGCATTTCTTTGTAGTAAAGAGATAGAGTCTGGGAACACCTCCCTTTCCTCCGGGGACTGGGCTGTTCTCCAGGCCGCTCTCTTTCCCGGAAATCTCTTGGATCCCGGAACACTTCTTGAGGGAGGAATGGGCCGTATCATAAACCTTCCGGTTCTTGTACTCCTGGGTTTTTCCCTCATTCCAGTTCTGTACCGGACGGTAGTAACCGGTGATCCGGCTGTAAACCTCCGCCTTCTCCCCACAGATGGGGGAGGTAAAATGCTCTCCCGTCAGATAGCCATGACGGCGGCAGATGGAATAGGTGGGGGACAAGGTATAATAGGGAAGCTTGTAATTCTCGGCAATGGTGCGCACCAGGCTGGCCGCCGCCTTCCAGTCAGGAAGCTTCTCTCCCAGAAACGCGTGGAATACCGTTCCTGATGTATAAAGGGTCTGAAGCTCATCCTGAATATCAAGGGCGTCAAAAATGTCCGATGTATAATCTACCGGAAGGTGAGAGCTGTTGGTGTAATAAGGAGTATCCCCCTCCCCGCCCGCTGTGATAATATCCGGGTAACGCTTACGGTCATGCTTGGCCAGTCGGTAGGTGGTGGACTCCGCCGGGGTAGCTTCCAGATTGTAAAGATCCCCATATTCTTCCTGATAATCTGACAGGCGCTCTCTCATATGGTTTAATACATTTTTTGTAAATTCCTGACATTCCTGATGGGTCATGTCCCTGCGGACCCATTTCGCATTAAGCCCTGCCTCGTTCATACCAATCAGGCCAATGGTGGAAAAATGATTCTCAAAGGTTCCCAGATACCGCTTCGTATAAGGATACAGCCCCTGCTCCAAAAGCTTGGTGATCACCTGACGTTTTGTTTTTAAAGAGCGGGCGGAAAGATCCATCATATGATCCAGACGTCTGTAAAAATCCGCCTCGTCCTTAGCCAGATAGGCGATCCGGGGCATATTGATGGTGACTACTCCCACCGATCCGGTGCTCTCGCCAGAACCGAAGAAACCGCCTGTCTTTTTGCGCAGCTCCCTCAGATCCAGACGCAGACGGCAGCACATGCTGCGCACATCGCTGGGCTCCATATCGCTGTTAATATAATTGGAAAAATAAGGGGTTCCATATTTGGAGGTCATCTCAAACAGCAGCCGGTTATTGGGCGTATCCGACCAGTCAAAATCCCTTGTAATAGAGTAGGTGGGAATGGGATACTGGAATCCTCTGCCATTGGCATCCCCCTCAACCATGGTCTCGATAAAGGCCCGGTTGATCATATCCATCTCTGCCTTGCAGTCCTTATATTTGAAATCCATCTCGCGGCCGCCTACAATGGCGTTTAACTCCGCCATATCCCCCGGAACCGTCCAATCCAGGGTAATATTGGAAAAGGGAGCCTGGGTTCCCCACCGGCTGGGAGTATTAACGCCGTAGATGAAGGATTCAATGCATTTCTTTACCTCCGGGTAGGTCAGGTGATCTGCCTTGACAAAAGGAGCCAGGTAAGTATCAAAGGAAGAAAATGCCTGGGCCCCTGCCCACTCATTCTGCATGATACCCAGGAAATTTACCATCTGATTGCACAGCACAGACAGATGCCTGGCCGGTGATGAGGTGATTTTTCCCGGGATCCCCCCAAGGCCTTCTAACAGAAGCTGCTTTAGGGACCAGCCCGCGCAGTAGCCTGTGAGCATGGACAGGTCATGAATGTGGATATCTGCGTTCCTGTGGGCATCTGCGATCTCCTGATCGTAGATCTCGCTGAGCCAGTAATTGGCTGTCACTGCACCGGAATTGCTGAGGATCAGGCCGCCCACGGAATAAGTAACCGTGGAATTTTCCTTGACCCGCCAATCCTCTACCTTTACATAGCTGTTGACCACATCCTTATAGTTTAAGATGGTGCTGTTCATGGTGCGTATTTTTTCTCTCTGTTTTCTGTATAAAATATAGGCTTTGGCAACTTCCGTATAGCCTGTCTGCTCCAGCACATGCTCCACGCTGTCCTGGATCTCCTCCACAGAGATCTTCCCGTCCTTCATCTTTCCCTGGAAATCTGCAGTCACCCGCAGGGCCAAAAGCTCTAAAATCTCCTGACTATATTCCTTTGACGTAGCGCGGAACGCTTTCTTTACCGCCTCTGTGATCTTGCTCAGCGAAAATTCTGCAATCGCGCCATCCCGTTTTACCACCTGGATCATGTTACCTGCTCCTCCTTCAGACGGCGGCGTCCCGAACCAGACAGGATACCGCCCTTCACCCTTTATTATTTCGCGGCTGGGACAAAAAGGATGCGGCCCTGTCCCGGCCTGCCGCAAATGAGCTATGTTCCCATTATAGCAGAGTGCCTTTTAAAACACAATATCTATGTTTTATGTTTTATTTTTAACCATATATTGTGCTTTTATCCGCGGCGGCTTTTAATCAGAGACAAGACCTGCAAACAGCTCAGCCGGTACGTATGCTTTTACCCCGATGCCGTCCTCCCGGTATTCCTCTGACAAAAGCTGCCCATACCTGCGTATAGTCTGGATCCTTCCGGCCTGGCTGTAGGGATATACCTTTTCCAGGTACACTCTTCTGTTCCTGATAATGGATGTTACAATATCAGCCAGCTGATCCAATCCCTCCCCTGTTTTTGCAGAGATACGGACCTGATAGTCCGCCGAAAAGTCTCTTGGGATCACAGGATCCTCCGGATCTTCCTTTTCCTTCCAGGCGTCCACTTTATTGAATACGGTCACAACTGTCTTGTCTATGATCCCCAGTTCCCGAAGCGTCTCCCGGACCACATGCATCTGCATGTCCATCTGGGGGTTGGAGCAGTCCACTACATGAAAAATAATATCGCTGTATCGGGCCTCCTCCAGAGTGCTCTTAAATGCCTCGATCAGGTGATGGGGAAGCTTTCGGATAAATCCCACGGTGTCGGTAAGAAGGATCTGCTGGCCGTCCTCCAGGATCCAGGCGCGGGTCGTGGGATCCAGGGTGGCAAACAGCTTGTCCTCTGCCAGGATGCCTGCTCCTGTCAGCCGGTTTAACAGTGTGGACTTGCCTGCATTGGTGTATCCCACAATAGCTGCCGACAGGGCGAAATTCTTTTCCCTTTGCTGCCTGGTCACTTCCCGGTGGCGTTTAACCCCTGAAAGCTCCTCCTTTAACTGCCCGATCCTCTGATGGATCAGGCGGCGGTCTGTCTCCAGCTTCTTCTCTCCCGGTCCTCTTGTTCCGATGCCTCCTCCCAGACGGGACAGGGAAGCCCTCATCCCCACCAGACGCACAGCCCTATATTTAAGCTGGGCCAGCTCTACCTGTATTTTTCCCTCGCTTGTATTGGCTCTGGCTGCAAAAATATCCAGTATCACCATGGTGCGGTCCATGACCTTTGTATCCAGGGCATCCTCCAGATTTCTCAGCTGGGCCGGGCTTAATTCATCGTCGCAGATGATCCCCGTGGCCTTTGTATCCCACAAAAGCTCCCGGAGCTCATCGATCTTTCCCTTTCCCAGATAAGTCCCTGGGTGAACCTTCTCCCGGTTCTGGATCATCCTGCCGATGGAAACAGCCCCGGCTGTACAGGCCAGCTCCTCCAATTCATCTAAGGAGGCGTTTGTATCCTCCTCTCCGGATGCATTTACTGCTACCAGGATCACCTGCTCCTGTAATTCGCTTAAATCAATCAATCCTGCCATCCTTACCTCGTTTTCAAAAATGTGATCTCATGCTCCGCCGCCTCATCCGGTCCAAACTGAGCCACGAAATCCTCAAACAGCTTCAGCGCCTTATCATACTCCTGCAGATATTCGCAGGCAACTGCCCGGTTGTAAGTGATCTCCCTCAAGAGCCGTGTATGCTGATCGGTCAGGCTGGAACCCTTCTCTGACTGTGAGGGCTTTTCTTCTTCCCCTTTTTTGGAAGTCTTATCTGAGGAGGCCTTCTCCTTGCCTGCTTCAGCCGCTGCTGCGGATGCCGCCGAAATCCCCTTGTCAAACGAATCGTAAGCACTCTGGTAATCCTGGGAAGCCATCTGGCACAGGCCCATCTGATTATAAATTTCACCGTGATCCATCCCCCCTGCTGCAGCACTCTCATAAAGAGCCAGCGCCTTATCATACTGCTCCTGATCCATAAAGGCCCCGCTTACAGCTAAAAGGGCAGAAAGCCTTCCGGCTGCCGGGCTGTCTTTCTTATTGTCCGCTGCCAGGGCCGCCTCATATTTCTCCTCTGCGGAAATCCCATCTCCCTGTCTGGCGTAGCAGACTGCCTGGAGATAGAGATACTCCGGATGATTTCTGTCAATTTCCAGCAAAAGGTCATAGGTATGGAGGGCCGCTCCATAATCCTTCAGCATAAACTCCGCCTCTGCCCGGTATAAGAGCACATCACGGTTAAATTCCTCTGCTTTTTTTCCAGACTTTTCCAAAGCTTCGTCAAAGGCTCCTACCGCTCCCGCATAATCCCCGGACTCCAGTTTTTCAATCCCCTGTTCCCGAAGCTGCCTCTTTTTGGCGGTCGTCATATAGGAGATCAGGTTCACCGTTCCCCAGGCGATCAGGATAACCAGAAAAATGCATACGGCCCAGGCGGTCAGAGCCCGGATCAGCCTCTTTCTCCTGCGCCTTCTTCTCTCACTGGCCGGTATCCGCCGCACACCTTTACCCGCTCCCTGGGAACCCCTGGCTCCGCCTGTCCTTCCCGGACTGCGTCTTCCCTGTCTGTTATTTCCCATCTTATCTGTTACCTCGCATCTGTGCTTCCGAAACCGCCGTTGCGCACCTGGCTGCATTCATCATCCACGGTAATGCCGTAAGGCAGGAAAATTCCCTGAGCAAAGCCTGCGCCTGCTGCCAGTTCCACATTTTTTCCTTCCCTGGAGTCATTTGTGACCTTAATAAACATATGGCCCTCGTTATCAGAATAAAAATAATCGCTGTCAATAATCCCCACTGTGTTGTTCAGCTGCAGCCGGTACTTAAATCCCAGGCTGCTGCGCGGAAAAATCTCAAGCACCCATCCTCCGTCGATCTCCACACGGATCCCTGTAGGGATCTTAACCGTTTCACCTGGTTTTAAAACCAGAGGAACCGGGGCAAAAAAATCATATCCTGCAGATCCTGACGTCGCTCTTTCCGGCAGGCGGATCCCATCATAGATACGGCGGATCTCCTCCTTAGAGGTTCCCGGGAAAGAGTCTTCCCAATCTGCCTCAAACTGTTCCAAACTTACTTTATGAAATTTTGCAATCCTCTGCATATTCTCTCTCCTATTCTCTTTTTATCCTTCTTTTACAGCAGTCAGCTGAAAAAGGACGCCCAACGCTTCTTGTCCGTTTTAAACGGACAAAAAGATGGTTGGCTGAACTGTTACATTTTATCATATCCCTAAGAAATTTGCCACTTGATTTTGCCTTCTTCAATTTTTGCATTTTCCAGTCGAAAGGGAAACTGTAAAATACGAAAGCGCGATTATTCACTATATAGTGTCTATTTCTTGCACTTCTTTTCAGCCTGATGTTTTTTCCCTGTCTGGGATACAATAATACGGAACTGGAAATGCAGCAGAACTAGAACTATAACGGTGGTGACAAAAATGAGCTATGAGCTGGAACGTATTGAGGAGCTTTGCGCAGAACGTGGGTGGAGCCATTACCGCCTGGCTATGGAAATGGATACCTCGCCCAATAATATTGGAAATCTTTTCCGACGCACCACAGTCCCCAGTATCCCCACCATCCGCCGGATCTGTGACGTTATGGGGATCACCATGGCACAGTTTTACAGCTCAGACGGTGCGCGTCTCACCCTCACTGAGCAGCAAAAGAAGCTCTTAGACTTATATGACCGGCTGACTCCCACGGATAAATCCAGGGCAGAAGCTTATATGGAAGGCCTTTTGGCCAAAAGCTGACCCGCTTCATCCAACCATATGTGTTGGAATGAAACGGGTCTTTTTGCAGCTACTCCAGGACGGTCTTTAACTCCTCCTCTACCTGAGCCCGTATCTGCGCCTCCTCCTCCGGCCCCAAATCCGGCAGGTCATCCAAGGATCCCACACCGAACCGGCGCAAAAATTCTTCGGTTGTGGCAAACAGTGCCGGACGGCCCGGCGCATCCAGACGGCCCGCCTCGTAAACCAGGTTATATTCCACCAAACGGTTTACCGCGTGATCCGATTTCACCCCACGGATCTTCTCGATCTCCATCTTTGTCACCGGCTGTTTATAGGCGATAATGGATAATGTTTCCAGCATCACTTCTGACAGAACCTGCTTTTTAGGAGCGGATGCCACCCGTATAAGATTTTCATAATATTGGGCTCTGGTGCACATCTGATAGCTGTCCTCCAGCTGCAGGATCTCCATCCCCCTGTGCTGGCCGCTGTAACGCTTCATCAGCCGTTCCACCGCTTCCCTTGCCACAGACTCCGGCTGTCCGATGGCCAGGGCCAGACGGCGCAGCTCCACAGAGCTTCCCATGGTAAACAGGACGGCCTCGATCACTGCTTCCTGTTCCTCTGCTCCGGTTATGGCTTCTTCTTTCCTTATCGTTTCTTCCATATCTACCCTTCTAACTCCTCCAGTCCCCTAAGATCCAGATCCCCTGTCTCTCCCTCCGGCTCCAGCGTTTCAATCTCTATGTCTCCAAAAATCTCCCTCTGGGTCAAGCCCAGTTTTCCCATCTTCATTAACTCCAGCACCGCTAAAAACGTGACCACTATCTCCACCTTCCCTCTCTGCCTTCCAAGAAGATCTGCGAAGCAGAACTGTCGGTTTTCCCTGGCATATCTCATAACTGAGGCGATCTTCTGTTCCAGGCTCACCGGTTCCCTCCGTATGGTTCCGAAATTGCTCCGTATGGGATCCACCTTTTGTGCCTGACGCTTCATGACCTGCTCGAAAACACGCTGAAGCTTTGCCAAAGTCAGCCCATCCAACAGCTCGTCCAGATCCAGGGGAGGCTGGTATCTGGCTACCTCCGGCGGAAGGGTGGAGGCCTTATAAAAATGGCCTTCTGCCCCATCCTCCAGATCTGCCAGCTCCTCCGCCATGCGCTTATATTTTTTGTACTCCAAAAGGCGCATCACCAGCTCTGCCCGCGGATCCGTCTCCTCCCCTTCCTCATTTTCCTCCTTAGGAAGGAGCATTTTGGCTTTAATATCCAGCAGCGTAGCGGCCATCACCAAAAATTCACTGACCAGATTTAAATCTTCCCGATCCATATGCCGGACATAATCCAGATACTGGGCGGTGATCTCCACAATAGGAATATCATAGATATTCACCTTATTCTTTTCGATCAGATGGAGCAAAAGGTCCAGCGGCCCCTCAAAGTGCTCCAGTTTATAAGATATATGTTCCATTTCCTTATCCTTTTCTCAGCCGTATCACTGCCAGCTGGGGCCGATTGTTCAGCCGTATGTTGATGGAATGAGTTCCCAGTCCCCGGCTTACCACCATCTTTTTTCCATGGCGCTCACAAAGTCCGGCACACCAGGGAAAGAAAAACTGATACTGGGGGGTCATCACTCCCCCCAACCCTGGCAGGCGGATCGTCCCCCCGTGAAAATGACCGGACAAAGTCAGATCTGCTCCCCACTGGGCATAAGACTCAAAATAAGCCGGAGAATGAGCCAGGAGAATAGAAAAGCGTCCTCTCTCCTGTGCCCTGTTTTTCCCAACTTTTTTTTCTATCTCTGTTTCCGGCATAGATGGAAGCCTCTTAAACAGAGCCTTACGGTAGCATGCACGTTCCAAATCCAGTCCGGTAATGGAAATGTCCTCCCCAAAATCTTCCGTATTATTTTCCAAAAAATGGATTCCCATTTCCATAAGACGATGCTTATATTCCTCATAGAGCCCGCCATAAACTTCCCGCTCCCATGTCATTCGGTTTTCATGGTTTCCATTTCCGCAGTAAACCGGAACTTTCTCAGACAATGCCTGAAACAGAGCCAATGGAACCTGTATATCCCGCTTTCCCTTGCACACCATCATATCGCCGCCGGACAGCACAGCGTCTGGACGGATCTGCTCCACTGCCCTCAACAGCCTGCTGTTTCCTGATCCAAACTCATTGTTATGAAGATCAGACAGAAAAACAAAGACCCTGTCTTTTTGGATCTTTGGGCTGAAGATCTCTGTCTCCTCCACTGAAAAATGCTTTTTTTCATATTCAGAGCGCAGCAGACAGGCGCTTCCCACCGCTACTGCCCCTAAAAGGGCCTCTCTCCACATTGGCGCTACTCCTGATCATTCTATAAAATGTTACAAAAGAAAGGTTCCATCCTCAAACAACGGGATCACCTCATCCAAAGATGGGCGGCAGGCAGTCAAAAGCCCCCGGATCTTTTCATCCGGCTCATCCTGATCCGGTATCATCACAGGAAGGAAGCCTCCCGCCGCCGCTGCCCGAATCCCATTAAAGCTGTCCTCCAGCACCACACATTTTGCCGGCTCCACTCCCAGGCGGTCAGCTGCCAAAAGAAAAATAGCGGGATCAGGCTTCGCTTCCTTTACCATGTCTCCGTATATGTACTGGTCAAACAATCCCTCAACGCCAGCTCCTCTCACGTTCCTCTCCGTCCATGTCTTGCTGCTGGCTGTAGCCACTGCTGTTTTTATCCCGTGAGATTTTAAGTAGGACAAAAGCTCTTTTAATCCCTTCTTGACCGGAACACCATTGCGGTCGATCCACTCATAGGAATACCAGCGCTTTTCCACCAGAAATTCATCGTAGTGCTCCATCACCTCAGCCCCAAACCGTTTGAGATGGCATTCCCTGATCTGTTCCGGCTTGCGCCCTCGAAGCTCTCTCATAAATTCACTGTCTGCAAAAATCCCATACTTGGGCCCAATTTCCTTCCACGCCTGGGCTACCAGGCTTTCTGTATCAAACATAAGGCCATCCTGATCAAAGATCACGGCCTGAACCACATGTCCCACTTCTTTTTCCTCCTGAATTTCTGTTATTTTATCTCTGATACGATCAACTGCTCCTCTATGACACCTATAACGATATGAGGCCATAGCTCCTCTGTGACACTTTTGGAGGATGCTCACCCTTTGCAGCAGTTCATTCCCTCGCTGCTCTCTCGGATCAAATGGGCGCGGTATAATATCGTCTTTGGCGATATTATACCATTCCCTTTCCCGTTTTGTAAAATACTTCTGAATCATGTTCTTATGCCCAAACAAACTTGAGCTTTTGCATTTACCGGCCAAAACTCAGGCAAATGATAAATGCTTGCGGCTACTGTAAACCGCAATGTTTTTCTCCCGTCCTCAAATGCCAGGGGGCCAGCTCCTCTGAGGCAAAATATCCCTGATCGTGACGGCAGACCGGGCAGTGATCCGGCGCTTCCTTCCCCTCATGGATATAACCGCAGTTGGTGCATACCCAGACCGTCTCCCGGCTTCGGCTGTAAAGCTCCCCCTTTTCCAAAAGCTCTGCAAGATACCCAAAACGCTGTCCATGTGTTTTCTCAATCTTCGCTATCATATCAAAGGAAGCCGCAATTTCCGGAAAGCCCTCCGCTCTTGCCTGTTCAGCAAAAGCCCGGTACACAACGTCATGTTCCTCATACTCATTGTGAGCCGCAGATAAAAGCTGGGCCAGGGTATTTTTTTCCAGATCAACCGGATAACCCCCGTCTATGGATATGGTTTCACGGTCAAGGGGTTCCAGATACTGGTAAAAAATCTTCCCATGTTCCTTCTCCTGGTCTGCTGTATAACGGAATATGGCCTCCACAGCAGGAAGCTTCTGCTTTCTTGCCAATTCCCCTGCAAACGTATAACGGTTTCTGGCCTGACTTTCACCGGCAAAGGCCCTCATCAGGTTCTTTACAGTCTCACTGCTTCTGAAATCTGTCATAATCTCCTCCGATCCCCCGGCGTTCCAGTCATACTCCTTTTCCTTCCGCTGGGTATCTGTCATTTTAACGTTCTTTTACAGGATCCCTTAAAGGATTCCCTGCATTTTCCACATTTATACCTTCGTTAAGATTTTCTCTTGTTTTTCTTTTCCTGCCGTGATATAATCCGTTTGCTGATAATATCCAACAAGGAGAATATGCCATGATCCGATATGACCGTCTTTGGGCTATGATGGAGCATAAACACATCACACAGTACCGTTTGATCCGCTATTATAATTTCAGTGCCGGGCAGATCGGCCGTCTGAAAAAAAACATGCATGTATCCACACGCACACTGGACACCCTCTGTTCGATCCTGGACTGTTCCATTGAAGATATTATAGAATACGTGCCGGATCCCCTGTCCCTCAGCCAAAATAAGGAGCCCTCTGTCCAATCCTCCTCTCTGGAAATGCAGCTGCCAGCTGAGGCGGAGGAGAGCCCAAAAGCAGCGGATAAAGACATCAAACCCCTAAAAAATACCTCCAAAAAAAATGCAAAGGCAAAAAAAGGGGAGAAAAAAGGCGGGAAATCCGGGAAAGAAAAAGAAGGAAAAAAGGGACGGGAAGGGCGAAAGGGAAAATAAAAGCCGTCACCCCTTTTCCACCGGAACCATGATCTTCACAATATGATCGCAGTATTCCTTTACCGTC
>ENA-UONU01002507-UONU01002507.1-human-gut-metagenome-genome-assembly--contig:-CS51-NODE-2507-length-10618-cov-5.627852_pt1 | contig 10618 bp, 9 predicted proteins | sample MGYA00242462_ERZ724009 | MGnify/ENA metagenome assembly ERZ724009 | reverse complement strand
AATGCTAAGGCTCCTGCTGAAGCGCCAAAGGCATCACCTGTATCCGCACCGGCAGCAGCTCCAGCACCAGCACCAGCAGCTCCCGCAGGGGCAGCAGGAGCAGTCAGCGTGTCCGCTCCTATGCCTGGCAAGGTTGTAGCTGTTAAGGGTGCAGTGGGACAGGCTGTCAAGAAAGGTGACGTGATCCTGGTTCTGGAAGCAATGAAGATGGAGAATGACATTGTAGCTCCGGCAGACGGAACCATTGCTACCATTAATGTATCCACCGGCGACTCCGTTGAATCCGGCGCGGTATTAGCTACTCTGAACTAATTATAGAGAATGGGATCCTGCTCTGGGATCTCATTATGGAGGGAACATTATGGATTTTGGCAATTTGATTGGCAACCTGCTGAATCAGATGGCATTTTTCCATCTGTCAACAGGAAATTATATCATGATCGCAGTGGCGCTGGTGTTCTTATACCTGGCTATCAGGAAAGGATTTGAGCCCCTTCTGCTGATCCCCATTGCGTTTGGTATGCTGTTGGTAAACATTTACCCGGATATTATGTACTCTCCGGAGCAGTCCTCCAACGGCACAGGCGGACTTTTATGGTACTTCTTCCAGTTAGATGAGTGGAGTATCCTTCCGTCCCTGATCTTCTTAGGCGTAGGCGCTATGACCGACTTTGGTCCGCTGATCGCAAACCCCATCAGCTTCCTGATGGGTGCGGCCGCTCAGTTAGGTATCTATTCCGCTTACTTCCTGGCGATCCTTTTAGGATTCTCCGGCAAGGAGTCTGCTGCGATCTCTATTATCGGAGGAGCAGACGGCCCAACCTCCCTGTTCCTGTGCAGTAAACTGGGACAGACGCAGATCATGGGACCGATCGCTGTGGCAGCGTATTCTTATATGGCGCTGGTTCCTATTATCCAGCCGCCGTTCATGAAGCTTTTGACAACTGAAAAAGAGCGTAAGATCAAGATGGAGCAGCTTCGTCCCGTATCCAAGCTGGAGAAGATTCTGTTCCCCATCATTGTAACCATCGTAGTCTGCCTGATCCTGCCTTCTACCGCTCCGTTAGTAGGTATGCTGATGTTAGGAAACCTGTTCCGTGAGAGTGGTGTGGTAAAGCAGCTGGCAGATACGGCAAGCAATGCCCTGATGTATATTGTAGTAATCCTGTTAGGAACTTCCGTAGGAGCAACTACCAGTGCAGAGGCATTCTTAAATGCCACAACGATCAAAATCGTTGTTTTGGGCCTGGTGGCATTTATCTTCGGAACCATCGGCGGCGTGCTCTTAGGAAAGCTCCTGTGCAAGCTGACAGGCGGAAAGATCAATCCGCTCATCGGTTCTGCAGGTGTGTCCGCAGTTCCTATGGCAGCCCGTGTATCCCAGAAGGTAGGATCTGAGGCAGATCCCACCAACTTCCTGCTGATGCATGCAATGGGACCAAACGTAGCCGGCGTTATCGGTACAGCGGTAGCAGCTGGTACGTTCATGGCTATTTTCGGCGTATAGGATACAGCAGTTCATTTCGCCCCGGAAGATCCAATGCTTTGACGGGGACAGCCGCACAGCCCTGCCCGCGGACAGCGGTGCAGGATGCGGCATATTGCACATGAGCGCCGGATAAAAGGCGCGAAATGCTATGACAAGGAGGAATTAAAATTATGGCAGAGACAGAAAAGAGGCCGGTAAAGATCGTCGAGACCGTTCTTCGTGACGCACATCAGTCTTTACTTGCGACCAGAATGTCCACAGAGCAGATGCTGCCTATCATTGATAAGATGGATAAGGTAGGCTACCATGCAGTAGAGTGCTGGGGAGGAGCTACCTTTGACTCCTGCCTTCGTTTCCTGAAGGAAGATCCATGGGAGAGATTGAGAAAGCTGAGAGACGGCTTTAAGAATACAAAGCTGCAGATGCTGTTCCGCGGCCAGAACATTCTGGGATACAACCATTATGCAGATGATGTGGTAGAGTACTTTGTACAGAAATCCATTGCAAATGGTATTGACATTATCCGTATTTTTGACTGCCTTAACGATATCCGCAATCTGGAGACTGCTGTAAAGGCAACGAACAAGGAGAAGGGCCATGCCCAGATCGCTCTGTGCTACACTCTGGGAGATGCTTATACTCTGGATTACTGGAAGGATATTGCAAAGAGGATCGAGGATATGGGAGCTGACTCCCTGTGTATTAAGGATATGGCTGGACTTCTGACCCCTTATAAGGCAGCTGAATTAGTTCAGGCATTAAAAGAGGGAACCAGCCTTCCGATCGATCTGCACACTCACTACACCTCCGGTGTTGCTTCCATGACCTACTTAAAGGCAGTAGAGGCAGGCTGTGAGATCATTGACTGTGCTATGTCTCCTCTGGCTCTGGGAACCAGCCAGCCGGCTACCGAGGTGATGGTAGAAACCTTCCGCGGTACTCCATACGATACAGGATACGATCAGAACCTGTTGGCTGAGATCGCAGATTATTTCCAGCCAGTACGTGACGAGGCCTTAAAGAGCGGCCTGTTAAATCCGAAGGTGCTGGGTGTAAACATTAAGACATTACAGTATCAGGTTCCGGGCGGTATGCTTTCCAACCTGGTAAAACAGTTAAAGGATGCAGGACAGGAGGATAAGTACCGTGAGGTATTGGAGGAGATCCCAAGAGTCCGCAAGGATTTCGGAGAGCCCCCTCTTGTTACACCTTCTTCCCAGATCGTAGGAACTCAGGCAGTTATGAACGTGATCACCGGAGAGCGTTACAAGATGGTTCCAAAGGAGTCCAAGAAGATTATGCTGGGCGAGTTTGGACAGACAGTAAAGCCATTTAACCCAGAGGTTCAGAAGAAGATCATCGGCGACGAGACTCCGATCACCTGCCGTCCGGCCGATCTGATCAAGCCTCAGCTTCCTCAGTTTGAGAAGGAATGTGCCCAGTGGAAACAGCAGGATGAGGATGTTCTCAGCTATGCCCTGTTCCCAACGGTAGCAAAGGAGTTCTTTGAGTACCGCGCTGCTCAGCAGACGAAGGTGGACAGCACTGTGGCTGACAAGGAAAATAAGGCTTATCCGGTGTAGGCGGAACCGTTGCCGGGTAAAGGAAACTCAAAGATTTTTAACTTGCAATTTAACAGAATACGGCCTATAATAACCCTGGGGAGCTTGCATGACAGGCTGAGAGGATGGTGTTGCCATCGACCCATATACCTGATACGGATAATGCCGTCGTAGGAATCATAGGCCGATTGATTTTGGGAGACATTGTGCGTATACAGTGTCTCCCTTATTTTATATTATTTGGAAGGAGTGTGATAACGGCATCCGCGGTGAGTCCGCGGCGGACAGGGGGGAGCGCCCTATGTCTTGTATAACAGCGATGGGAAGCCGTGTTCCGGCGTGAGAGGAAACCAGTAAGTTTCGACCGGCCTTCCGGGTACTTTGTACCCAGAACCTATATCTATGGGGGAAGCGACGCTGTTATTGCCGTTTCTCTACAAAATCCAAAGGAAGTGTCAAGATGAAAGCAAAAGCAACTACAAGAAAGATCGTATTGACCGCCATGCTGGGCTGCATGGCATTTGTACTGAACACATTTGTCTATTTTCCTGCTATGGCTCCCTTCCAGCATTTTATTGATGTGCTGGCGGCTGTCTTTGTGGGGCCATGGTACGGCTTTGCCAGCGCCCTTCTCTGCGGAATCATGCGTATGATGTCAGGGCGTACTATCCAGGCTGTTACAGGCGCTGTTTTCGGGCCCATTCTTGGAGGTCTGATCTACCGGAAGACGAAAAACATATATCTTGTATTTGTGGGGGAAGTGATCGGAACCGGTATCTTCGGGGCCCTGGCCTCCTACCCCCTGATGAGATTGTTTTATGGACTGGACGTACAGCAGTGGTATTATTATGTTCCTTTCTATACTCCGTCGGCAGTAGTGGGAGCAGCGATGGGCGTTACCGTGCTGTTTGTTTTAAAGCGCAGCCATGTGCTGACGCCTATGCTGGACGAATTGAGGTGAAAGGTATGAAGGATCTGATAGATTATATCAAACCATTGAAACAGATACGTGAAAATAGTCCCCTTGTCCAGTGCATCACCAATTTTGTCACAGTCAATGACTGCGCGAATGTGATCCTGGCAGCAGGCGGTTCTCCCTCTATGTCTCAGGATATTCAGGAGGTAGAGGAATCAGTCAGCAGTGCGGATGCCCTAGTATGCAATATGGGGGCCATTGACCGGATCGATTCTATGATTTTAGCAGGAAAAAAGGCAAATGTCTTAGGAAAGCCGGTGGTTCTCGACCCTGTGGCGGCTGGAGGAACAAGGCTGCGCAGGGAGGCTGCCAGGCGTTTGTTAGAAGAAGTTCATTTTACAGCGATCCGGGGAAACGCCTCTGAGATCCGGTTCCTTGCTTCCTGCGGGGAAATAAGAGAGGGCTTTGGAAGCGGCGTTGATGTAAGCGTAAAGGATGCCATAACGGAAAAGAATCTTGCAGACTCCATAGAAATGGCAGCCGCTTTGGCTCGAAGAACCAAAACCGTGATTGCAGTTTCCGGTGTGATCGACCTTATTTCAGATGGAGGGCGTACCGTGATCCTTCGCAATGGCTGCCCTATGATGGCCAGGATTACGGGAAGCGGCTGTATGCTGACCGCCCTCATGGGCGCATTCTGCGGCGCGTGCAGGGAAGATTATTTCCATGGGGCTGTCTGCGCAATGGCAGTTATGGGGGTAGCCGGGGAGACGGCGGAAGAAAGACGGTTAAAAAATGGGACGGGAAACGCCACATTTCGGACCGATCTGATTGACGCTGTGTTTAATATGACAGAAACACAATTGAGGGAGGGAATCCGATATGAAGTTTACAAGGGATGAGATCAGGCAGTCTATGCGGCTGTACGCGGTGACGGACCGCATGTGGCTGAAGCCAGGAGAAAGACTGGCAGAGGTCTGCAGGCATGTTTTAGAAAATGGAGCCACTTTTCTGCAGATACGGGAAAAAGATTTGGAGGCAGGTGCTTTTGAGGCGGAAGCCCAGGAGCTAAAGGAGCTGTGCGCCCAATATCATGTTCCCTTTGTGGTGAATGACAGCGTCGAGATCGCTGTTGCCATTGATGCGGACGGCGTCCATGTGGGTCAGTCTGATATTAAGGGACGGGATATCCGGGCCATGATCGGCGACGGGAAAATCCTTGGAATTTCTGCTGGAACCGTGGAGGAAGCCATTGCGGCAGAACAGGCAGGAGCAGATTATATTGGGGTTGGAGCAGTATTCGGGACAAGCACAAAAAAGGATGCCAGAAACCTTTCTGTGGAGGCACTTAGGGAGATCAGCGAACAGGTATCTATTCCTGTCGTTGCGATTGGAGGGATCAATGCCTCCAATGTGATGGAGCTTGCAGGAAGCCATGTGGACGGCATAGCGGTTGTGTCAGCGATCTTTGGGGCAGAGAATCCGGGAGCGGCGGCAAAAGAGCTTTTAAAGCTGGCGTCACAGATATGCGGCTGATATGGAAAATAGGAATGGGCAGTTCATGGGAGAGGAGCAGATGGCAAAAGGATGAATAAAAAATTTGCGGTTTTTGATATGGACGGTACGCTTGTAGATTCGATGGGGTATTGGAACCGCCTTTCCGTTGAGTTTCTGAGACGTAAAGGGGTATCCTCTGTGCCAGCGGATGTTCTTGAGGCAATCAAGCCCATGACTATGAGCGAATCAGCGGCTCTGTTTGTTCAGGTATTCTCGCTGGAAGATACGCCGGAGCGCATCGAAGAAGAGATGAACCATATGATGGATGAACATTACCATAGGGATATTCCGTTAAAAGAAGGAATAAGGGAATATTTGGAAAATCTTCATCAAAAGGGAGTGGCTATGTGCGTTGCCTCCGCCACGGCAGAGCCTCTTATGGAGGCCTGCCTGTCCCGGCTGGGCGTGCGCGGCTATTTTGAGTTTCTTCTGTCTTGTGAAGCAGTTGGGGCGGGGAAAACCCAGCCGGATATTTATCTCGAGTCAGCAAGGCGGCTGGGGTGTGCCCCTCATGAAGCCGCGGTATATGAGGATGCCCTTTATGCGGCAAAAACCGCGAAGAAAGCCGGATTTTATGTGGTGGGCGTGTATGACGAGAGCGCCAGAAGCCATTGGAAAGACCTTGAGTGTCTTGCAGACGAAATGCTTTGCATCTGAAACGCCTGCAGCCGTAATGCTATCTTCCCCATTTTAAGGCAGCAGCTGCATCCAGCATGCCGCCGCAGAGTACCTTTCCAGTAAGGGAATCCATTTTTTTCGAGGAATCAAGGATCACATGTTTGATGTCCAGGAGAGAAAGCTCCGGGCGGGCCGTATAAAGCATGGCAGCCGTTCCGGTGACCATGGGCGCAGCCATGGAGGTTCCGCTCATAAAAGCGTAGGAATTTCCGGGAGTGAGGCCAAGGATAAAGGTTCCCGGTGCAGCAATATCTACGCTTGCAGCACCAAAATTGGAGCTTTCATCTAATGTTCCGTTAAACATCAGATTTGCCACTGTGATCACATTGTCAAAGGGAAGGGAGGCGGGATATACAGGGGAAGCATCAATATCATATCCGATCTCATTGTCATCTCCGTTTCCTGCTGCCACAATAAAAAGCATCGGGGAATTTTGGATCACAGAACGGAAATCGTCGGTGCAGTTGCGTGAGCCAAAGCTGAGATTGCAGATCTGCGCCCCATTGGCCTGGGCGTATTGGATGGCAGCGATCACCTGCTCTGGGGAACCCTTCCCTTCGCCGCCGCCCAGGGCCTTGATGGGCATGATCTTTACATATTGGTTGTCGGCGATCCCAACAATGCCGCCGTCAGACTTTCCGGCGGCAATCGTACCGGCAGCGTGAGTGCCGTGGACATCCTCCTGTCCGTCAAAGACCTGGTTGTTGTTATGACAGAAATTCCAGCCGTTTACATCGTCAATATATCCGTTTCCGTCATTATCGATCCCATCGTCCGGGATCTCATCCTCATTGACCCAGATCGAACCTGCCAGATCCGGGTGGGAGATGTCCACACCTGTATCAATGACTGCCACAGTAACAGGCCTCCGGCCTTCTATTTGAGACAGATCCTTCCAGGCGGGCTGGAGATTTATGTCGATGCCGGGAACTGCATTGATGGTGCTGTTTAAGATATTAGCCGGTTCCAGGGGAGGAATGGCGATGGCGTCCACCTTCCCCTCCTTATTGCGGTGTACATAGGATGGATCCAGGGAGTCAATATCCAGTTCCTGGATGATCTTTTGAGCTTGGCCGTCATTTTTTAAAGCCCACTGATAGGAAGCCTTATCGTCCTTGACAGACAGATTGTTGAGCCCCGGCCCGACGGCAAAGGGAACAAAATCTGCAGAGGAAGAGTCCGTTACAGCCCAAGGGGCCGGGACGGGCTCTTTCATTTTTGATAAAAATGGAAATTTAAGGGAAATAGCCAGAGGAATGGCAAGGGCTGCCAGTAAAATTCCTGAGGCTGTCATATACTTTTTCATGGATCCTGCTCCTTATACTATGTTTTCCTGCCACCTCCGCCGCTCAATCATGTAATTCCATTAAAAGATAGGTGGTATGGCCGAACTGTTACAGTATATCACAGAATCCATGGCATAATATTGAAATTTTTATGAAATTTCCCTTTCATCTATCAATCTTTCATCAGCCAACCTTTCATCAGTCAAGCTTCCAGATTTCCCTATTATATTGTGCAATGGTCCGGTCAGAGGAGAAGAACCCGGCTTTGCTGATGTTTTTAAGCATCTTCTGGGCCCAGGCGCTGCGGTTTTCATAGTCTGCATAGGCACGCTCCCTGGCCAGGCAGTATGATCCAAAATCAGGGAAGGTCATAAACCAATCTTTGTTTAACAGCTCCCGGTACAAACGGGTCAAGCTTTTCCTGGATCCCACTGCCAGCATTTCCGATCCGATGATAAAGTCCACCGCCTCCCGGAGGATGGGATCCGCCTTGTAGTAATCACGGGAACAATAGCTTCCCTGGCGGTAACGCTCAATGACCGTATCGCTGGGATCGCCGAAAATATAAATATTGTCATCTCCCACTAACTCATGGATCTCCACATTGGCTCCGTCCTCCGTTCCAAGGGTTACGGCCCCGTTGAGCATGAATTTCATATTTCCTGTTCCGCTGGCTTCCTTAGAGGCAAGGGAGATCTGTTCTGAAATGTCGCAGGCGGGGATCAGCTTTTCCGCCAGGGTTACATTATAGTTTTCCACCATCACAACGTTGAGCCAGGGGCTTACCAGGGGATCGGCGGAGATGATCTCCTGCAGGCAGAGGATCAGATGGATAATATCTTTGGCAATGGTGTAGGCCGGAGCAGCCTTTGCGCCAAAGAGAACTGTGATAGGGGTGGTGGGCTTCTTTCCGCGGCGGATCTCCAGGTATTTGTGGATCAGGTACAGGGCATTCATCTGCTGCCGCTTGTATTCGTGGAGCCGTTTGATCTGAATGTCAAAAATGGACTGGGGATTTATGGAAATTCCTTGGGTCTCCATGAGAAAATCAGCCAGCTCTCTCTTTTTTTCGTCCTTTACCTCCAGCAGGCGGTGAAGGATTTTTAAATTTCCGGTGAATTTCCGGTCATCCAGCCGTTCCAGCTGGGACGCATCCTTTTTAAAGCCATCACCGATCAGCTCCTCGATCAGGGAAGCCAGCTGGGGATTGGAGTGGAGCAGCCAGCGGCGGAAGGTGATGCCGTTTGTCTTATTGTTAAATTTCTCAGGATAAAGAGTATAAAAATGGTTCAGCTCGCTTTTTTTAAGGATTTCTGTGTGGAGGGCAGCTACGCCGTTGACGCTGAAGCCATAATGAATATCAATATGGGCCATGTGTACCCGGTCTTTTTTGTCGATAATGGCTGTCTTTGGATCGTCAAATTTCCGGCGCACCTTGTCGTCCAGGATTTCGATAATGGGGATCAGCTGGGGAACAGACTCCTTCAGGTAATCTAAGGGCCAGGTTTCCAGCGCCTCTGCCAGAATAGTATGATTGGTGTAGGCACAGGTTTTTGAGACTACGTCAATGGCCTCATCCATCTCCATAGAATGTTCTGTCACCAGAAGGCGGATCAGTTCCGGGATGACCATAGTGGGGTGGGTGTCGTTGATCTGGATGACAGCATAGTCGTAAAGGTCATAGAGGTCAGAGCCCTTTGAGAGGGCTTCGTCAAGGATCAGCCTGGCGGCGCTGCTGACCATAAAATACTGCTGGTAGATGCGCAGGATCTGACCTGCCCGGTCGCTGTCATCCGGGTAGAGAAAGAGAGTCAGATTCTTTTTGACATCGGTCTTGTCAAAGTCGATCCCCTCTGTTACCAGGCTTTCATCTACGGTCTCCACATCAAACAGATGCAGCTTGTTGGTGCGGTTTTCATATCCCGTTACTTGAATGTCGTACATGCGGGAGGTGAGGGTAAACCCGCGGTAGGGGATGGTGTAGGTTACATCTGTTTTGGCGAGCCAGGAGGGCTGTTCCATCCAGGGATCCGGTTCCTCTTTCTGCAGACAATGGGAAAAACGCTGATGGAAAAGGCCGAAATGATAGTTCAGGCCGATCCCATCCCCGTTTAATCCCAGGGTGGCGATGGAATCCAGAAAACAGGCGGCCAGCCTTCCAAGGCCTCCGTTTCCCAGGGAGGGCTCCGGCTCCATTTCCTCCAGAATCCCCAGTTCCTTTCCGTTTTGTGCGAGAAGCTCCTTAACCAGGTCATAGATCCCCAGATTGATCAGGTTATTGGATAAAAGCTTTCCTATGAGAAATTCAGCAGAAATGTAATAAAGCTTTTTCTTACCTCCCTTATCCTCCCTTTTTGCAGCCAGGTTTTGGGTGAGGGACAGGAGGGCGTGATACAATTGTTGGTCGCTGCACTGAGAGATTGGTTTTTGACACAGCCCTGTGAGTGCGTTTTCTATTTCTTTCTTTGTCATGAGTATATTCCTTTCCGGTTCAACAGTACTTGAATCTTCATAGGGCAGACGCCCGCTGCTTTTTGTCCGTTTCAAACGGACAAGAAGATGGTTGGCTGAACGGTTGCTATTTTTCTGTAAATCTTAGGATTCAGATAGACAGATGAAGAAACCATCGGATCCCATAAAGGGATTTGTATTTATTATAACCCATATTATAACAGAAAGGGAAGCAGGAAGATTGACAGAAAAACCCGAAAACCCGAAAACCCAAGGAAGGTTGTGTATGGCCTTGCTTATAGGATCTGTGCTATAATGGGAGAAGATATGGAAAGGGAAAATAAGATCAAAGGAGAACATCAATATGCGGGAGTGCGGTATGCTGCTTCCCATTGCCAGCCTGCCGTCCAGATACGGCATTGGCTCATTTTCCAGGGAGGCATATGAATTTATTGATATATTGAAGGAGGCGGGACAGAGTTATTGGCAGATCCTGCCCTTAGGGCCCACAGGATTTGGGGATTCCCCTTACCAGTCTTTTTCCGCCTTTGCAGGAAATCCCTATTTTATCGATCTGGAGCGATTGACAGAGGAGGGGCTTCTCACCAAAGAAGAATGTCTTGATGTGGATTTTGGAGAGGATCAGGGGGAAATTGACTATAAAAAAATTTATGAGGGA
>ENA-UONU01002505-UONU01002505.1-human-gut-metagenome-genome-assembly--contig:-CS51-NODE-2505-length-10627-cov-5.709799_pt1 | contig 10627 bp, 11 predicted proteins | sample MGYA00242462_ERZ724009 | MGnify/ENA metagenome assembly ERZ724009 | reverse complement strand
TTTATACTCAGCAGAATGTGTCAAAATGTGGCGGAATCGGGCACAAATATGTGTCAGAATATGTGTCTAAAAAAGCCCTCCCGGATTACCACCGAGAGGGCTTTTTCTATCCCTCAATCAACCATCCCGCAAAATCCCCGAATCGGAACACCTCCACGGCGTCGGGCCCCAACTCTCCCTTATACAAAGGCCGCTGCACGCCGGACAATGAAAGCTCTTTCCGCATCACCGCCCCCGGCTCCGCTCCCTGCCTGAGCTTGCAATCCCACGTCAGCCGGGACAGCACCGTAGCCGGATAGCCGCCGGGCGATTCTTCCTTGTCCACGACGATGATAGCCCCGCCCGGCTTCACCTTCTCCCGCAGCGTCACAAGCAACCGCCGTCGTTCCGGGACAGGCAGAAACATGAGCGTCAGAAAGGCAATCCCCACGTCGAAAGCCTTGTACGGATAGCGTGCCACGTCCGCCGTGATCGCCCTCCCCGGCCCCCGGTACGCCGCCACCATGTCCCGGCACTCGTCCAGCGCGACAAGCCGCGCCTCCCGCTCATGCAGCGTCGACGCCAGCACGCGCCCGACGTTCCCCGTGCTGGCCCCAAGGTCATAAACCAGACCTCGCCGGGGAATGTAGTGCCGCGCAATCAACGCGACGGATTCCGTCGCCATCCCATACCACGGCAACTGTTCCCGCACATGGGCATCAAATTCCGGGGCAAATCCCTGAAACGTCCAATCCTGCCGTTTATCCTGTTCAGCTCCTGCCGTCACTGAGTTAAGTCCTGTCTTGCGCCCCGACGCTCTGCCTGTTACCCTTCGTGCGCCCTGTAGAATGGGCACGAACACTGGCGGAAACTCTGCACGATATGTCCTTATCGTGTGGGGCCGTGGTCCGGCGCTTCATCGCCGGGCCGGTGGGGGAGCTCGTAACTCCCCCGCCTCTGCCGCAATCTACCGCTAGACGGGGTAAGAAACCACGATCGTCGAGACCGTCTCCCGACGCTGTGCCGCTTCTACAGCCGCCAGCAACTCGTCCCTCCTCGCTATAAGAATCGTCTGCACGTCGACAAGCCCCACGGCGTCGTCAGCGGCGAAAAGTGCTGCCCCCGTCGCCACTTCCGCCGCCGAGGGAGATTCTGCGGGCATCGTCAGGGTTGCCGTCAGTGCCGCCGTATAGCCTGCGATGATTTCCCGCCGCTTATCAACTTTATACTCCTCAAGCGGACGTCTCGGGCGTTCTAAAAGCGCATCAGTCGGAAGCGGCCCTAGTTCTTCCATGTACCGGGGTTCGGAACGCCACGTATCATCGGGGAGCCAGTACGGCGTCCCGCCTTCCTTGCGCCCACGCTCGTCCATGTGCTGGCGGTGGTCTTCCACTGTCTCCCATGTATCCCCGGTCCAGCGGGCGATATAGCCGGAGGGGATGGCTGCGGGCAAAGCAACGGGCGTCGCGCCAGTCGCCTCAAAAATATACTCGCCATTCGGACGCTGAGTGGCCTCACGGCTGCCAGTGTACTCGCCAGTCTTCAAGTCATACATATAAAGCTGTGGAATGGTCATAACTATCTCCTATAGTTAATGGTTTTTTATTGATAAAAGTCTTTCCGAGCTTGGACGCTTGGGGCGGGAGAGGCCGGAGTTAACCTGGTGGATACTGGTCGTACTCTGACGGCGAGCTGGACGACCGGGTGGGCGCAATCTTTTATCCCGACCGTCTATACAGGCGGTGCTGTCTATGCTGAAACCAGCACGGCGACACAGGCTAGCGTCACAGCGACTGATCCTGTTATCCAACCTTTTCATGTAGTTTTTGACGCCGCCCGCGTTTGGGGTGAGCACGCGGCAACCGAGTTTTCCCCGGCGCATGTCCGATTACCTGTCATCTTATATCTTGGCTTATCTACCTAGATCGGAAGACCGAGATACAAGATAACGGGGAGGTTAACTGACGCGGGCATAACGGTAGCAGACGAGCCGTAGGTCGGGTTTGATGCCCTTGCAGAAAAGGTTGTCGGTAGCTCAATTCCCACACCGGATATAGCAACAGTAACATTACCGTATAACGTGCCATCGCGAATAAAGGCTCCGCTCCAGTCCGCTCGGCTGTCACCGAGCAGGTCACAGCCGTCAAAATGTCCCTCAATTTCTGGCAATCCCGCCGCGTTGTACCCGCCCGCGCTTCCCGTCCCCTGCCCCCACCCTCGGAAAAGCGGGGGGCAGGAGTAAAAAAGACATAACACCAACAGGTTGCCATTCAGAAAAACTCTCTATGTTCTTTTCAAATAGCACAGTGAATTGAAAGGGAATTTCAGCCTACCTCCCGCCTTTCCGAGGGTGGACGGGGGGAAGCCGTACAGCGGGTTCAGCGCAGGAGGACGCGATCCGCAACATCGCCGGTAAGCTGGGCGAAACAATCCACACGGAGCTTTTTGATGGCGCTTTTTATATTGGGAGTACAACCGGAACGCGTAGCTATCCAGAGGGAGGCTATACTGCTGGTTTCCCCTTCCTCGACGCCTCCCGTGTAGTCCCGACCGCTAATGAAAATCGTCCGGCCAACGTTGCGTTACCCGTGGCCTTGTATATTGGCCTCCCGGCCTAAGCGCGGAGGCCGAGATACAGGCAGACCGGGAGGTCAACCGAAGCTGGCATGACCGTAGGAGATGCTCCGTAGATTGGATTTGACCATGAAGCATCAAAATCCAACCTTACATCTCCTGCGCCGCTCACCGCATTAGTCGTCGTCGAGCCAGCGAGTGTCACTCGAAATGCTCCTGCGCTATTGGTGGTGGCTGGCTCACCACCAGCACCTCTTGTCCATGAAGCCTCCCCTGTTACCGCAGGCAAGCCCGCCGGGTTTGTTGCCCCGGCGGTACTGCCACCCGTCCAAGCTCGGAAAGGCGGGCGTTAACCCCAAAACTCAAGCAGAGAGGCCAAGATACAAAATGGCAGGCAATTGGACATGTGTCGGGGCAAACTCTGTCCCGACGTGCTCGGTACCCCATACACGACCCGCGTCGATACCTACATGAAAAGGCTGGTTAACTTTTTGTCCTGGTTCAGTTGAAGCTTCAAAAGCCATTTCATTTGCCGTAAAAGCCGCGCCGCTGGTTAGTACTGTGGGAATAAAATGCGTAACCCACCCTGTTGTCCAGCTCGCAGCCAAATTTCGACCCATATCAGCAACACGGAGCCCTGCCTGCCCAACCCCCGTCCAAGCTCGGAAAAACTGTTCGCTTAGGTTAGGAACGTATAATCCCGTAGGGTTAGCAGCATTTGGTCGCCATTTTCCGAGGTTAGCTGCGATGGTGGCGGAGTTCGCGTTATACGCCAGCAACATCCCTGCGAACCCTCCGGCATCGTATATCTTTTTCAGTTCGGGCCAGTCTGCGAACAGCGCGAGGTCGCCGTTCGCCCAGACGTGCCCGGCGGGCAGGGTCGTGGAGCGCCAGTAGCGCGGGACGCCGATCATGGAAAGCCGGAAGGCTTCTGAAGCTGTCACGCGGGCGTCGTTCCCTTGACACGCCGTACCTGCGGCAGTCCCGTATTTGATCGTAAACGTCCGATCTGCTTCTAAGCTGCCTCCTCCAGAGAGGCCCGTACCAGCGATTATTTTTCTGGAAGTAAGCACATATCCCGGTATGTCCGGTACAGCCCATACCGCATTATTCGTACCGGGTTGAACAGGACTGGCAGCATTCGCAGCGATATTAACCTGAGCCTGATAAAGCCCGCCATTGGGAGCGATAGACAGGGCCCCTTTGGTATAGGATTGCGCCGAAGACCAAGGCAGAATACCAAAATTAGCAAGCTCGGACGTGAGACCAGTAAGCAGATAGAGCAGTTGATTCCAACGGGAACTCTCACCAAGGGAATCGTATTTCTGCCCGGACTCGAACTCCGCATCGGTGTCGCGGTAGGCAATGCCGGAAACGGGCTGCGTGGGGATCGTCGTCTGTGCGTTCTTGCCCCATATCGAGTTGAGAACGCCTGCAAAAGTTCGCTGGATGCCTGAAAGCGCCATATGTTCTCCTAAAGAAAAAGGTTACCCTTGCTTGCCCATCTGCCGGAATCCCAGCGTTGGACGTTGCTTTTATCGAACGAAAAAAAGGAAACGGGGACGAAAACGATATATCCCGAGACATGCAGGGTTGCGGGATAGGGAACCGCGTATTCGTCATCAACCCGCCGTGTCGTTACAGCAGTGGTAAGTTTAACGAGATTCGTTGTGCTTATCGTCGAGGGGGCGATCAGGTGTACTTGCATGGGACCCGTCTTTTCAAAGCTGACGGAGTTTCCCGCAACAAGCCGAATAAGCCCATCAAGCTCCGGGACCGAGGCCACCAGCGTATGGTTGGCGATGATGCGGGCCAAAATATTCGTCCGGTACACCGGGTCTTCCGCCGGGATGTACTCGACCAGGGGAGCGTCCCGGCACCACCACGGCGTCGAATCCCAAGCCTGCCCCATGCGGTCAAAGGCAAACCAGTGCGAATCGCTGTACTGGTACGGGGCGCGTTCCTCTCCGACGATACGCCCAAGCGCGTCAAGGTTCGCGGCTTCGGCGGCGTAGAGGGTACGCCCGCGCTGCATGCCAAGAACGGCGTCGTAAAGCTCCTGAACTTCACCGACCAACACGGCGACGAGCTGCCGCAGCATGCACGATGTCAGAAACTGGCTCGGCAGCTTGGCAAGCGCCTCGTTGATCAGGGACTTGGCATACTGCCCAAAAGAGACTTCAAGGCGGGACGGAACCGACATGGCTACTGCCCCCGCACCGTGACGGTGATGTCGTCAACATCAAAAGTCGCCACCTGATTCCATGCGATAAGGATATTCTCTTCGGCGAGGGAGCCTTGCTCCGTGCCGATCTCGCAAAGGATAATCTCATGGCCGGCTATGGAGTTGATCGGCGTATAGAGCCGAGTCCTGATGACATCCTCGCCCGGCGGGAACCCTTCCGTATTGCTCGTGTCGCCGTATTGGGCATAGGCGACGATGGCTTCCTTGATGAGCTGAATGCCGTTGTCCGGGAACTCCGATCTGTTGGTGATCTCGACGATGACGTTGACGTACACGGGAATGGGCGTGGGCCTGCTGAACGAGATCGGATAGCCTACGCCCTGCTGGTCATACTTCGTAACCGATATACTCCCGTGCCCGATGACGCCGACGGGGAAACGCAGGAACAGGGCGTCAGTGATCGCCGCTGGGTCGCCGCCCTCAGCAACGACGGCCACCTCCTTGAAAGGTATGCCGCGATCATCAACTGGGTACGCCGTAGCGTTCTGGTAGGCCCGGCAGTAGGTCACGCCCTCGACAGCCAGAACGGACGCATAAATGGCGTCGATCTGGCGATAACTGGTGAGCTGCGTGGAACGCTGCTGACGCTTGCGCAGTTCCTCGTCCGTCTCCTGCGCCGTCCCGACCGACTCCGTAGCCGTGTTGCTGGCGTTGAACCAGCCCGCAACCGGGGTCTGGATGGTATTGACCGTGCCCGGCCCGGGATCAAATGCGCCGTATTCCGTGCAGACCCCGCGTGCCGTCGTATGGGATGTCCGCTGCCCTTCGGCCGCTGCGGGAAAAATCACGTTTTCCTGAAGGGCATAGGCCGTTTCCCCGGAAGCGGCGGCAATCAGGGCACCTGACGGAACCAGCACGCCCGGCGTCCCCGTCAGGTCGAACGTGAGGATGGTTTTCGTGCCCGCCTTGCGCGTAATGGCGTTGAGCTGCACCGTTCCGCTCTGCCCCGCCCCCGTGTTCTTCTGTGGGTCAAACTGGACGCTGGCTTCGTAGGCGGCTTCCCACGCCTCCTCAAGCGCGGAGGCGAACACGCCGACAACCTGCTGCAATACAGCGTCGTCCGTCACGTTCTGAAACGGGTATTCCCCGGTATGGGGATCGACAATGAGCGCAATGGAAGCGTTCATATCGTTTTGGATATCCGCCAAACGCTTGGGGATGAACCCCGCAAGGGTCATGCCGTATGAAGACGACGCCATATCACTACCTCCAGAGCGCACCGTTCAAGAGCGAAGAATCCAGTTTGCCGTCCTTCAAGGCTGACGCGCTGGCGGCTCTGGACAAAATGATCGCCTGAGTGGAACTCGTCACCGCTCCTTCCGAAACAGCCACAACCGAGAATGGCCAACGGGCCGACTTGAGCACGAGGTACGCCGTGTTGCTGTCCGGATCAAAAACGATATCGTTTGCAGCGTAGGTCGTACCCGAAACAACAGCACCCTTGACCGAATAGGAAAGCCCGGAATCCCCCTTGTCGCCTTTTGGTCCTTGCTGCCCTGTGGCTCCGGTATCCCCTTTGTCCCCTTTATCGCCTTTCGCTCCGGTTTCTCCGGTATTCCCCCTCGGAATCACAAAGTCGAGCACGGCGTCATCATCCGTTCCGCTGTTGGTGACGGAAGCCTGTGTTCCGGGTTCGCCCGTGATGACGGTGCCGATGGAAATCTGTGCAGCCTTCCCCTGTATGCCCTGCTCACCGCGAACGCCTTGAGGGATTATAAAATCAAGAACGGCTGCGCTCTCCGTCCCGCTGTTCGTGACTTTAGCATTGGAACCGGCCTCACCTGTCCGAACTGTACCGACGGCGACCGTCGCCACAACCCCATCAATACCGGGTATCCCCTGTTCTCCTTGTTCACCCTGTATTCCTTGCTCTCCACGCGGGATGGTGAACCACAGGACGGCGTCCTTATCCGTCCCCGTGTTCTGAACAGCGGCTTCGGTTCCCGGGGCTCCCGTCGTCACCTTTCCAACGGAAAGCGTCGCGGCCGTGCCGTCTTCTCCCGGTTTTCCTTCCGGGCCGACGAACGCCCCGTTTTCCAGCTTCTGCTGCAAGGTTTCACCGTCAGAGAACAGTATATTCTGGGCCATCAGCTTCGTGAGATCGGACATGGTCATCCCCGGCGCCGTAAATACGGACTCATGGACAGTCACGGTTTGCTCGACCAGTTTTCCCGAATCGAGCAACACCTGCATATAAATGGAGTATTCGCGCTGCCCTGCGGCAAACAAACTGTTGAGCTTGAGAATTCTGGAGACGCCTTCCGTTCCGAGCGCCTGCTTTCGGATGAACAGATCAACCGCGCCTTTGTCCCGCAAAGGGGAACCGAGGATCCCCTTGCCGTCCTGATACCACGGCAAGCCCGAAGCGGTATTCAGGAACCACTCCCCCAGTTCGCGGAACAAGCGCGTGCGGATGCGCTGGATGACTTCATCGTCACCCGTCACAATGCCGCCCGTCAGGTCGCCGTTTTTGAACTCCAAGTCCCAAGCCATCCGTTTGCCCCTGTTTGCCGCAACAGTAGGGAAAAATACGGAACACGTTCACCCTGAATGAATTCCTTGGATGCAATAAAAAATACGCATAGTGCGCATCTTTTTCTTGACTACAATGCGCACTATGCGTATAAAAAACTCATGACAGCACGGGAACTCATAAAGAAACTGGAGGAAGCGGGGTTCGTGAACAAGGGCGGAACCAACCATGACAAGATGGTTCACCCGGACGGCAGAGTCACCGTGATTCACAGGCACAAAGGAGACATCCCGTTGGGAACCCTCAAGGTAATCGCGAGGCAAACCAAAATCAAGTTACCCTAACCGAAGGGGGGAACAATCCCCCCTTCAGGAGTAAAGATATGCGTTATCCCGTTATCGTCCATAAGGACGGAGGTTCGGACTACGGCGTGACCGTACCGGATTTTCCCGGCGTCTTCTCTGGAGGCGAAACGCTCGACGAGGCGCTGGCCAACGTACAGGACGCCATTGAAACCTTTTACGAGGGTGAAGAGGTCGAACGCCTTCCCGATCCCTCTCCGCTGGAGAGCGTGCTTGCCTCGGAAGACGCGGAAGGCGGGGCCGTGGTGCTGGTGGACGTGAACTTCGACTTCCTCGAAAAGAAAGCCGTCCCGGTCAACATCACCGTACCGCTCTACCTCCGCAACCGGATCGACAGGGCGGCAAAGGCCCGCGGCATGACCCGCTCGGCATTCCTTGTTCGGGCGGCGCAAGCCTATTTTTCAGGGCTGCCCGTCGTCCCGTCGCCAGTCTGCACGCCTTCGTGCGTATGGGTGCCGAGCACCACGCCGTCCTTGTCGGTGAACGTCCCGTTCGTGGAGCGGCAGTTTCCCGAAAAGGTGTTCCCCTCTCCGCTCAGGTCCATGTTCTGGCTCCTGACGGTACACTGCGCGTCGGTCTGCATGGCAATACCGGACGGAGCCGTGGTTTCGAGCTTCCCGCCGCTCATCTTCATGACCGCCGTTCCGTCCGTCATCGTGATCCCGTCCGGGCCGAGGCTGATGTAGCTTTTGCGCTCCCTGTCCCGCAGCTCGATGGCTTCCGTGCTGTAGTCGGCGATCTGCGCGGCGTCGGACGACAGGCCGGGAATGAAGATGGCGTCCGTGAGGCTGTGGCCGCGCGGCTGTATCAACGTCGGGTCGCCATAAAAAGGCGGCGCGGCCACGTCCCCGGCCTGCAAAAAGTTGTCGAGGCCGCGATCCGGGATGACGAGCAGCCCGGTGTCCCCCGGCTGAATGGGGACGGTCAGCAGAAAGCCCGCCGTCTGCGCGAACGGCAGCACGACGGGCACCCCGGAGAGCTGAGGCAGGCTCCGATAGCTGACTTCCTCGCCCAGCGTGATTTTCATCTGCGTCGTGGGCTGCACGGTGACGCGGACGGGCGGCCCCGGCTGGAAGGCGAGCACCTTGGCGGGCATGGCGACGTGCAGGCCGTCCATCATGCGCCGCATCTGAAGGCGCATGTTCTCGGATTCGGACGTAACGGAGTAGTCTGCCATCACTTTTTCCCCGGCGGGAAGCGGAAGGACTCAATGTCCATCGTCCACGCCTCGCTGTATGCGTCGATATTGATGCTCATGGTGTGGATGCGATACGTGCCGCTCAAGCGGGGATTGAGCGTGCTGTTGACCTTGATGGAGTGCCCAGCGCTGATGCCGGGAACATAGAGGGCCTTGATCTTCACCCCGGACTGGATCTGCATCGGCCCGGTCAGCGTCGGCGCGATGCTGATCAGGCCGCCGTTCTCGCCGTTCAGCTCGACGTAGCTGCCGAGCATGAAACGGTCCCCGATGGCCGTCACCTCGCCGTCCTGCACGCTCCACGAGAAGCCGTGTTCCTCGCCGAGCCGGGTCAGGCCGTCTTTCGTCGCGCCCGCGTAGCTCCACCCGCGCGGCCCGATATTCCCGGCGACCCCCTGAAAATTCCCGCCCTGCACCGTCATCCCCGGCAGATCGGACGCCAGCTTCTGCGCCGCGACGCTCACGGGCGTGCCCGCGCCGAAGGTCACGGAACTGACGCCGCGCACGAGCGAACCATACCCCGGCAGGGCCACCAGCTTGGTCACGATGTCCGGCCCGCTCCGCTCCGAGCTTGAGGACATGATCGAGCCCTGAAAGACTTTGCGCAGGTCGGTATTGTTCCACCCCGCCTCGACCGTAATCTTGGTGAGGCTTCCCTTGATGGCGTTCCGGGTATCGCGAGAGAGGTTATAGATGGAAATCTGCGACGGCTGCGGCATCCCCATGAGCGTCTTCTGGAACGTGCCCGTCACCCGCAGGCCCTCAAGCGTCCCGTCGCTCTTGAACTGCACGATCTCGCCCCTGCTCTTCCCCCGCCATTCTTCAAGCGGGCCGAGCGTGACGACGATGCGCCGCAGGAACGGACGGTTCGGCGTGGAGCTTTTCTTTTCAGCGGCCATCATTCCCCCGCAAGCCGGATCGCTTCGCCGAGCGTTTCCATCGGATCGCCGAGCGTGAACGGGGATTCCTCCCCTTCCGGGAACCACAGGACGTTGAGCGTATCGCCGGGGGCCTCCTCGTCTCCGGGCCTGCCCCGCGAGAGGGCCACCACGATGTTCTCGCCGTTGAAGGCGTCGCCATAGCCCGCAAGGCAGTTCGGGCTCCCCGGGACCAGCTTCACCCCGGACGCCAGCATAGAGCCGCCAGCGTCGGAAATGTCGAGCAGCCACGCGGATTCCTGCCCGTGCACATAGTAGGAACGGAAAAAATAGGTGTTGGAGCCGAGCACCACAGAAAACGTGCGCTCACCGTCCGATGCGAGAGGAAGGAGGTATGCCATAGGGGAAGGATAGACGAGAATCGGCGTCTACCTCACCCTGAACATGTTCCAAAACAAAAGCCCCGGCTGCTGAATGAGGCCGGAGCTTTTGACAATCCAAACCGCCTACACGGCGGATAACGTAGTGGCGTATCCCATCCGTACGGGCCAACACTTCTAAATCGCCTACACGGCGGATAACCTCATGCCCGACCTGGTGACATTGCGGCATGTCTTCTAAACCGCCTACACGGCGGATAACCATCCCTCCGGCGGAATGCGACGAGGCGGAAACTTCTAAACCGCCTACACGGCGGATAACACCTAGCCGATCAGCACGCGCCGGGAGATACGCTTCTAAACCGCCTACACGGCGGATAACATGCGATGGCTCCATAGGCTTCACCCGTGACCCTTCTAAACCGCCTACACGGCGGATAACGTGTGGGAGACTTCTCACAGGTGACCCCCTGTCTTCTAAACCGCCTACACGGCGGATAACGGAACGCTGGCCCGTCCATTCCGCGAGCTTCGCTTC
>ENA-UONU01002501-UONU01002501.1-human-gut-metagenome-genome-assembly--contig:-CS51-NODE-2501-length-10641-cov-4.487436_pt1 | contig 10641 bp, 7 predicted proteins | sample MGYA00242462_ERZ724009 | MGnify/ENA metagenome assembly ERZ724009 | reverse complement strand
AGCGCTAGGTATAGGATGTACGGATATGGGAAATGTGACTCATGAGATTCCCGGCCTCCAGTCTTATGTCCTGGTCGTTCCTGAGCTTCGGGGCCATACGCCGGAGTTCCAGGAAGCATGTAAGAGCCCGGCGGGACACCGCACCATTGCCGTAGGTTCCAAGGCGATGGCGATGACAGCGGTGGATGTGCTGACCAGTGAATCTCTTTTGGCGGATATACGGAAGGCCTTCCTGGAGATGAAGGAGAAATACGAGTAGACAAGGAGCATTTATGAGCGATACATTACTTACAGTAAAAGATTTAAAGACATACTTCTTCCTTGCAAGCGGCGTATCCAAGGCAGTTGACGGAGTGAGTTTCACCTTAAAGCGCGGAGAAACCATGGGCATTGTGGGAGAATCAGGCTCCGGAAAGAGCGTGACCTCCTCCTCCATTATCCGCCTTCTGCCTCCGCGTACCGGAAAGATCGTGGGCGGGGAGATCGAGTTTGACGGCAGGGATGTGTTAAAGCTCAGCAAGAAGGAGCTTTTAGATTTCAGGGGAAAGGACATTGCGGTGATCTTCCAGGATCCCATGACCAGCTTAGACCCTGTGTTTAAGATCGGCCACCAGATGGTGGAGATGATCTGCGCCCATCAGGAAGTGAGCAAAAAAGAGGCGTGGGATATGGCTGTGGAGGCCCTTAAAAAGGTGGGGATCCCTCAGCCGGAAAAGAGAATGGAGGCATACCCCTATGAGCTTTCCGGAGGTATGTGCCAGCGCGTGATCATCGCTATGGCGGTTTGCTGCCGCCCTAAGATGGTTATTGCTGACGAGCCCACTACAGCCCTTGATGTGACGGTGCAGGCCCAGGTTCTTGATCTGTTGAAGGAGCTTCAGAGAGAGTACGACACCTCGATCCTTTTGATCACACACAACCTGGGAGTTGTGTGGGAGATGTGCGATACGGTTATGGTGCTGTATGCAGGAAATACGGTGGAGTATGCCACTACAAAGGAGCTGTATTCCAAACCGCTCCATCCTTACACATGGGGACTTTTGGATTCTATGCCAAAGCTGTCTGATGAGAGCAAGTCGGAGCTGACCACCATACCGGGAGCGCCGCCAGATCTGCGCCTCACAGGAAAGTGCTGTAATTTTTATAACCGCTGCCCTTACGCCACAGAGAAATGCCGCAGCGAGGTTCCTCCTCTGGTAGAGGTGGAGGAAGGCCATTTTGTGGCCTGTCACAGACAGAATAAGGAAAATAAACTGGTGAGAGGGGAGGTGGGCCAAAATGAGCACGAATAAGAATGAGGATAAGAAGGTTCTGTTAAAGATCAGGAACCTGACAAAGGAATTTAAGTTAAAAACCACGAAATTCGGCGAAAAGCCCCAGATCCTCCATGCGTTAAACAATGTGTCCGTGGATGTCTACGAGGGAGAGACACTGGGAGTGATCGGAGAGTCCGGATGCGGAAAATCCACTTTCGGCAAGACGCTGATCCAGCTCCACAAGGCTACCAGCGGAAGCGTAGAGTACAATGGAACAGATATTTTTTCCTTAAAGGGAGCAGAGTTAAAAGCTTTAAAAAAGGACATACAGATGGTGTTCCAGGATCCCTATTCCTCCCTGGATCCCCGTATGACAGCTGCCAAGCTGGTGGAGGAGCCGATCTTAGTCCACGGCCTTATCCCGGATAAGAAGGAGAGAGGGGAGCGGGTTTTACAGCTCCTCAGGGAGGTGGGATTGGATATCCACCATGCCCAACGGTTCCCTCATGAGTTCTCCGGCGGCCAGCGCCAGAGGATCAATGTGGCCAGGGCTCTTTCCATGAATCCTAAGGTGATCGTCTGCGATGAGCCAGTATCTGCTCTGGACGTGTCCGTACAGGCTCAGGTGCTGAATCTGTTTAACCGGCTCCAGAAGGAATATGGCCTGACTTATATTTTTATCTCCCATGACCTGGGGGTAATCAAACATGTCAGCGACCGCATTGCCATTATGTATCTGGGAAGGATCGTGGAGCTGTGTGCAGCGGAGAAGATCTATGAGGATCCGCTCCATCCGTACACCAAGGCTCTTTTGTCCGCCATCCCTACGGAATCCCCCTTCGAGAAGAAGGAGCGCATCGTGTTAAAGGGAGAGATCCCAAGCCCTATTGGAGAACAGGTGGGATGCCCGCTGGCAGGACGCTGCCCTAACTGTATGGAGCGATGCAGGAAGGAGATTCCAGCCTTAAAGGATCGGGGAGACGGACATCAGGTGGCTTGTTTTTTATATGATTAGGAAGGAGAGCAGCGAAGATATGAGCAAGGTAACAAGAGAGGAAGTATATGAGCTGGCAAAGAGCAGAAGCCAGGAGTTAGTGAAGCTGGTTTCGGATCTGATCCGGATCCCAAGTGAAAATCCTACAGGAACCCAGAGAGAGGTTGTAGACTTTGTAAAGAAGTATCTTAGCGATGCCGGGATCTCCTGTGAGGAGGTATCCTGCAACCCGGATTACCCTTGCGTGCTGGCTAAAATTGGAAAAGACGAGGGCTTCAGCGTGATCTTAAACGGCCATGTGGATGTCGTTCCAGCTGGGGACAGAAGCCAGTGGGATTATGACCCATTTTCCGGCGAGGTGACAGATAAACTGATCCTGGGCAGGGGAACCTCTGATATGAAGGCCGGAGTGGCAGGAATGCTTTTTGCCATGAAGGTATTAAAGGATTCCGGGGCAGAGCTCAATGGAAATGTGCGTCTTCACATTGTATCTGATGAGGAGAGCGGCGGAGAGTACGGTTCCAAGTGGCTGTGCGAGAATGGTTATGCTGTCGGGGCAAACGCCTGCCTTATCGGTGAGCCCACCTCCAACAATACCATCGAGATCGGCCAGAAGGGCGGCCTTCACCTTGTGCTGAAGTCAAAGGGAAAATCGGCTCATGGAAGTCTGGGCGGCTTCAAGGGAGACAACGCGATTGTAAAGCTGGGACGTGTGCTGGATAAGCTCCAGGAGCTGACTAAGATCGAAGGACATTATAAGGACAGCCAGGCTCATGCACTAAAAAACTCGAAGCTCATTGCAGAGCAGGAGATCGGAGAGCCGGGAGTAGGTGAGGTGATCAGCCATGTGTCAGCCAATGTAGGCATCATAAATGGCGGAACACGCCCCAACATGGTTCCGGATTACTGCGAAGCAATCGTAGATGTGCGCCTTCCTATTGGTGTAGACCATCAGGAGATCATCGATACAGTAAACCGATGCCTGGAGGGAACCAATGGGATCGAATGCGAGTTCCACTGGAACAGCGAGGGCAATTACACCGAGGAGTCAGAACCGATTGTCCAGGCAGTGAAGAAGAATGCAGAGAAGCTTTGGGGCTTTGAGGTGATCCCGGCGTACCAGTGGGCTTCCAGCGATGCCAGAGAGTACCGCGCTCAGGGCATTCCTACGATCCAGTACGGCCCGTCCAATACAGAGGGAATCCATTCCTATAACGAAAATGTGGATATCGAGGATGCAGTCAACGCCAGCCAGATCTATGTGCTGTCTCTCTGCGATCTGATGGGAGTTCAGTAAATAAAAAAGGTTCATAAGAGGAAAATTTTTACAGGCAGAGTTCCGGAAAGCAGGGCTCTGTCTGTTTTTGTATGGGGAACCATATTTTTTTGCGAAATCCAGTTGACAATTTTTTTTGCAAAATATAAGATAGCATATGCAACTTTTCTTCTCTGAGGAAAGTCTAATAGTAGAGCGGGAATGATAGGACGCTCGAAATGATAGGAAAAGGAATCAAAGCAATGGTCTTCAGCAGTCTGGAATTTGTGTTTCGGTTTTTACCCATTTTTTTGGCAGTCTATTTCCTCTGCCCTTTAGGGTACAGGAATTGGATCCTGTTTTTTGGCAGTCTGTTTTTCTACTGGTATGGGGTGAAGGATACCCCCTTTTATCTGATCCTTCTGCTCCTTTCTCTGGCAGTTAATTATTGGGTGGGCTGTAAAATTGGAAAGCATAGGATGAGCTACTATCGGAGAAAGTGGCTTGTATTTGGGGTAGTGTACAACCTGTTCTGGCTATTTCTCTTTAAATATGCCGGTTTTTTTGCGGAAAATATAAATTGGCTTCTAAAAAATACAGGGCAGGGAATTTCTATCCCTGAGCCCCGTCTTGTCCTTCCTGTGGGGATCAGCTTTTACACCTTTCAGGCCATCTCTTATCTGGCGGACGTGTATCGGAGACAGGCCAGCTCAGAGAAATCCTTTATCAATTATGGAATGTATATCACCATGTTCCCCCAGCTCATTGCGGGGCCTATTGTTACATATTCCACCATCAATAAGGAGATAAAAAAGCGCCGCCATTCCCTGTCCAATATAGAAGCGGGGCTTCGGGAGTTTACCATTGGTCTGGGCCTCAAGGTACTTCTTGCCAACCGTCTGGGAGGATTGTGGGGAGAGGTAGGGACCATCGGATACGAGAGTATCTCCACACCTCTGGCATGGCTGGGACTTGCGGCTTTCAGCCTTCAGATTTATTTTGATTTTTACGGATATTCCCTTATGGCGAAGGGGCTGGGGCTTCTTATGGGATTTCACATTCCTGATAACTTCTCCCATCCCTATATGTCCCTTTCTATGACGGAATTTTGGCGCAGATGGCATATGACCCTGGGAAGCTGGTTCCGGGACTATATCTATATCCCCTTAGGGGGGAATCGGAAGGGGACAGGAAAAACCTTCCGCAATATGCTGGTGGTTTGGGGGCTTACAGGCTTCTGGCATGGGGCCAGCTGGAATTTTATCCTCTGGGGCCTGGTTCTTTTTGCTGTCATTTCTGTGGAAAAGCTGGGATTATTGAAGGTGCTTGAAAAGTATCGATTTTTGGGGCACTTTTATATGCTGCTTATGATACCTCTGACCTGGCTTTTGTTTGCTGTCACGGATATGGGGCAGATGCTCCTTTACTTTAAGCGTCTTTTCCCGTTTCTGCCCCAGCCGGAGGGAATCTCCTATTTTGACGGAGATTATATAAAATATGGGACGCTCTATGCACTTTCCCTTGTTGCTGGCTTGATCTTTATGACGGATCTTCCACGGAGGATTTATGAAAAGCATAAAACTTCCCTGGTATCGGCCCTTCTGCTCTTAGGAGTATTCTGGGCATGTATTTACTGTATGAAGATCGGACTTGATGATCCGTTCTTATATTTCCGGTTTTAGGCTAAGGAAGGGATGAAATAAATGAAACGGTATTGGTATAGTATATTATTGGTATGCAGCATGGTGGTTTTGATGCTGGCAAATACAGCTCCTGCTGTGGTGGACGGACTGTCTGGATTTGCTCAGCCTGCTGGTGCTCCCGGGACCGGGGAAGATGGTCAGGGAGACATACAGGAAGAGAACCAGGAGGACATTCAGGAAACTGCCCGGGAAGATGGAGGGGCGGACAGCCAGGAAACCGGCCAGTCAGATAACCGGGAGGAGAGCCAGGAAGCTGTCCAGCCAGACAACCAGGAGGGAAGCCAGGAAGCCGGCCAGGCAGACAATCAGGAGGCCGGACGGTCAGACAGCCAGGAGGGAGGCCAGGAAGCCGGCCAGGCAGACCGGCCGGAAGATGGGCAGAAGGAAGCGCAAACTCCCACCCATGCGCCTCTGCGGCTGTCCGATGATTTTTCCGGTGTGCTGTTTATTGGGGATTCCAGGACAGTGGGGCTTTCCGAATATGGAAATCTGGGGCAGGCGGAGGTATTTGCCTCATCAGGAATGAGTGTGTTTAACCTGTTTGACTCTCAGGTAAAAATGAAGGATCAGCAGAAAAAGACGTTGGAACAGGTTTTTTCAGAGCGGCAGTTTGACACGATTTTCTTCATGCTTGGGATCAATGAGATGGGATATGAATACTCGGCGATCGTAAAAGGATACCAGAAGGCCGTGGATCGGGTAAGGGAATTACAGCCGGAGGCAGTCCTGGTTTTAGAAGCCAATCTCCATGTGACGGAGGAAAAATCCTCAAAAAGCCCTGTTTACAACAATGAGCGCATTGAAGCCTTGAATCAGGATATACGTAAAATGGCAGAGGCAGGGGGAGATCATTTTATTGATGTAAATGAGGTCTTTGATGATGGGAAGGGAAACATGGCATCCCAGTTCAGTTCAGATGGAGCCCATGTTCTCGGCAAATATTATTCAGTCTGGGTGGATTGGATCCGACAGCAGGTTACCCAGTAAAGTGCAAAAGACGGGAATGGAACCGGAAAATTCTGGAACAATCCCGTCTTTTTTATACTGCTGTGGATTGTTGAAAAAGGGATACCATGATATAATTTTGGGTAGATCCCAAGATCAAAATCCTTTGGCAGAGGCCCGGATTTTCTTCCGCGCTTACAAGGGAAAGAAGATGTATGGCTGAATGGTTATCATTTTATTAATAGGGGGAGATTTGCAGTCATGGATGAGAGAAATCCGGAGAACAGAAAAACAACGGAGCAGCACGCCGACGATATTTTACAGTCAGATATTGTATTCCATAAAAAAGGAGTTATTTTTATCAGCGGGGCGCTTTTAACGATTTTATTGCTGCTTTTTGCCAATACCGTCCATATGCGCTGTAAATTAGTAGGAGAAACAAGGCGCTACGTTACGGATGTGAGTGCTTATGCAGTTTCCAATCTTTCCTATACATTAAAGGAGAACAGCCTTTGTATCGAAGAAATGGCTGACTCCTTTTCAAGAATGCCGGGATTTTTGCTGACAGAGGAATTGCTGGAGCGGAAGGCTTCCATGTGGAATCTGGACGGGCTTTTGGTGATCAATGAAAAAGGAGAGAGAACTTCTTCGGCAGACGTCTGCGAACTTTTTGGCCAGTGGCTGGAGCAGCATCCGGAAATATATGAGAAGACTACGATCTCTTATATCCTGAACCATAAGATCCTTTTTTCATCCCCCATACGCAAAGAGGGAGAAGAAAAAGGGGTTCTGATCGGGATAAAGAAATATGACACCATCCAGAAGCTCCTTTCCGACACAGACTTTCAGGGACGGGGAGTATCCTTTATTGCAGATCACACGGGGACTATTATTTTCAGGCCAGAGAATCGGAGCGAAGATATTTCTTCCGATCTGTTTATGGAGAAGCTGAAACAGGGGCAGGAGGGGATCTTTGAACTGAAGGATTCCGACAATTCAGATATGCTGGTATCTATCCAGCCATTGGGTATCAATGATTGGAGGCTTTTGACCGTTGTACCCCAGGATATTCTGATCAAGACAGGAATGACTCCGGTTTTCTATTTTATCATTATTATTTTATTCAGCACCCTGGTATTTTTTATTATTCTTAAATATATCTATCAGTCACAGAAAAAATTGATCCAGCAGCTCAAAACGTTTTCCTTTGTGGATCCCATAACAAATGGGCTGAATGGAGTGGCTCTCCAACTGGAAGGGAAGCGGTTGATAGGAAGGGAAGAACCAGGCAGCTATGCCATGGTATTTTTAAATATTTTAAATTTCAAACAGATCAATGAACGATGGGGGATCACAGAGGGGAACCGGGCTCTGAAATATATATATCAGACCATAGATGAGACGCTGCAGCCCGGAGAGTATATTGCAAGAAGTGAAATGGATCATTATTTTCTGCTGCTCCATAACAGGCCTAAGAAAGCATTATCAGATCGGATCACCGGACTGCTGGATAAGATCAATTCCTTTCGGAATTATTTTTACACAGAGGACGAATATTTCCTGTTTGATTTTTCAGTGGGCATCTATGTCCTGGAGGATACAGAAGAAGATTTTCGGATCTTCCAGGGAAAGGCCAGACGGGCGGCGGGCTTTGGAAAAGAGAAAAATGTATGTACTTTTTATGATAATGCCCTGGTGAAACAGGAACTGTACCATCGGCATCTCAATGAAATGTTTGACAGTTCCCTGGAAAAGGAAGAATTTGAGATTTATCTTCAGCCAAAGGTGTATTTGGATCACAGGGCTGCACCTTCAGCCGAGGCGCTGATCCGGTGGAGGAGTCCAGAGGAAGGCTGGATCTATCCTTCTGATTTTATCCCGCTGTTTGAGGAAAATGGAAAAATATGCCGTTTGGATTTCTATGTGTTCGAGAAAGTGTGCAGGCTGCTAGACGAAAGAAGAAAAAGGGGGGAATCTATGTTCCCTGTTTCCGTCAATCTTTCCAGAGCCCATTTGGATTCCGGCAGTATGGAGTTTGTGGAAACGATCGCTGCTCTGAAAAAGAAGTATCAGATCCCGGACGGGATCCTGGAGATAGAAATGACAGAGTCTATCATGATCAAGGATGACCAGCTTCCAATGATCAAAAAGGTGATCGATACCTTCCATGACCATGGGCTTTCGTGTTCTCTGGATGATTTTGGTTTTGGCTTTTCTTCTCTGGGGATCCTGAAATCCTTGAATGTAGATGTGATCAAGCTGGATCGGAAATTTTTTATGGACGAAACCGAGAAGACCTGGCCCATCGTTTCCAATTTTGTTTCGCTGGCCCATAAGCTGGGCATGAAGACCGTTGCGGAAGGCATCGAAGAAGCAAAACAGGTAGAGCGCCTGAAAGAGGCTGAGTGCGATATGGTTCAGGGGTATTTCTATGGGAGGCCAATGCCTGTATCCGAGTTTATACAATGGTATGAGGCAAATAAGGGGAATCGAGTATGACTAAAATAATAGCCAGAGGCTTAATGGGGATCATCGTGGTGGGACTTTTCTGTATTATTGTCCTTAATTATTACCTTCGATTCTCCAGAAGCCACAATCGCTTGGAAAAGATCTCAGAGGATTATTTTCAGCAGGTAAATAATCTGATCGAAAAAAATCAAAATGAACTGGAAGCTGCCTTGGAAGACTTTTCCAGGGCTAGCCTGCGGAGGGCGAAAACCGTTTCCTATGTGATCGAACATGACCCAGACATCGAAAACGATAGGGAGGAACTGAAAAAACTGGGGGGTATACTGGAAGTAGACGAGATCCACCTGCTTGATCCCACTGGAGAAATCATATTTGGAACCCATCCGGAGTATTATCACCTTACGTTTCATTCAGGGGAGCAGATGAGTTTTTTTCTTCCCATGCTGGGAGATCATTCCATGGAACTGTGTCAGGAGATCACACCGAATACAGCGGAGAATAAACTGATGCAGTATGCAGCTGTGTGGAGGGAGGATCAGAAAGGGATCGTGCAGATTGGGCTGGTCCCGGAGCGGGCTTTGGAGATAAAAGAGGAAAATTCCCTCAATAATATCGTATCGCTGATCCCATCAGAGCAGGGAACAGAGCTTTATATTATTTCAGAGGAGGACGGAGAGATCTTGGCCTCAACGGATGCTCAAAATGAAAAGAAAAATGCAGCTGAGATAGGGCTTCCGTGGAGAGAAGCAGCCCCTGAGATGAGTATGAGGCATGTGAGATTCAATGGAGAAAAACATTGTGTATTTCTCAAAAAAAATCAGGGTATGGTATATATCCGAACATATCCGTCCGTATTTTTGACCCGGGACATTTTTTGGGATACAGGCTTTATGATCATCTCCATCCTATTGTTGTTTATGGCTACAGCTATTTCCCTTCTCTATTATACAAACAACAAAGTGGTAAAAGGTTTAAGCCGGATCAATCAGGATATGAGGGCGATCGAAAAGGGTTCTAAATATCACGTGGATCATACAACTCAGATCCCGGAATTAAAGGAACTGGCAGATGCCATTAACGGGATGACCGATTCCATCCGCAGCGCCTTTAAAAATTTTTCAGTGGCCATTGAAAAAAGCAATATCCCAATGGGGCTTTATGAGTATGGAGAATCATCAAACCATTATTTTATCAGCGACCGGGTTTGGGAGATCCTAAAGCTTGCAAGAAGTGCAGAGGGCGAAAAGGATCAGGACAGGGAGAGGCTCTGCCTGAGGGTGGAGGAGATGAAAGCCCATCCTTGTGATAAGGAAAAAAATATATATTCCTTTCAAACAGAGGAGGGAATGTCTTATGTGCATATAGAGGAATTTGAGTATGAGCATCGCAGGGTACTTCTGTTTGTGGATGTGACGGGAGATTACAGCGAAAAAGAAAAAATTCTTTTGGAAAGAGACAGGGATTATCTGACCAACCTGTATACAAGGCGTGCTTTTATGGAGCAGATGAAAGCTCTTTTCCAGTCGGATGAACGATTAAAAAACGCTGCTGTTTTGATGATCGATGCAGACGGATTAAAACAGGTCAACGACAAAAAGGGACATTCGTCAGGGGATCAGTATCTTAACCGGATCGCAGAACTGATCTCAGAGGAGGCTTCTGCTAAGTCAATCTGTGCCCGTTTAGGGGGAGATGAATTTGCTGTTCTGCTGTACGGTTATGCCTCCGAAGAAAAATTGACGGAGGCGATCCGGCATATTGAATCGAGAGAGTCTAATTCCTATATGAAGACAGAAGACGGGGAGATGATCCCCCTGCGCTATTCTATGGGCTATGCTGTCTATAAGAAAGACGGGGAGGATTACCACGCCCTGTTAAAATGTGCGGATGAGCGTATGTATTTTATAAAGGAAAAAAGACACCGGCAGCTGAGGGAATCCTTCACGGCCTCATCTTCCAAATAAGGCATTTTGCATCCAATCTTTCAAAAGGTTATAAAAATCCTTTAGAGATTCTTTC
>ENA-UONU01002499-UONU01002499.1-human-gut-metagenome-genome-assembly--contig:-CS51-NODE-2499-length-10646-cov-4.000661_pt1 | contig 10646 bp, 8 predicted proteins | sample MGYA00242462_ERZ724009 | MGnify/ENA metagenome assembly ERZ724009 | reverse complement strand
AGCAACATTTGCATCCTGTCCCTCAGAGCCGGTCACCGCATTCGCCGCGATTCCTTCCACCGGCTGCCCGGAAGATGTCAGGTGAAAGGGATCTGCTTTGATCTTCTGGAATTTCGGATGTTTTCCGGTATGACGCACATTGCCCTGAAGCTGTTTGATCTTGTCATTGATCAGCAGGTCAAAGACACTGTAGCAGTCTGCGCAGCCAAAACGGCTGTCTTTCACAAAATCATCATAGCTGGTGCCACAGGTTGGACAAACGATCTGGCTGGTCTTTTCCTCTTCATCCGCTTCCCCCTGTACACCTAAAAGTCCTGACAGCAGCTTTCCTAACGGGAACTCTCCCTCAAAAATTGCGGAGTAAGGACCAAAATCCATCTCCTTTGCGCACTGGGTACAGTAGTTGTGCTCGGTACGTACTCCATTGGCAATTTCCGTATACTGAATATTTGCTTCTCTTATCTTACAACGCTCACATAACATGGCACTTCCTCCATTTAACCCTGGCCTCCGCCTGTGTAGAAATCATAGATTTCATCCACCAGGTCGTGGACCTCCTCCCTGGAAATATTTTTACAGACACTTCTGGCAAGAAGAACCGAAAGTTCCTCCCTCAGGCGCTCAATCGAACGAATCTTGTCGATATCCAGGGCAATCACGGCTCCGCGGCGGCGGTCCAGCTTGATATAACCTTCCTGTTTCAGTACGGTATAAGCCTTATTCACAGTATGCATGTTGATCCCGATATTTTCCGCCAGCTGGCGGACAGAAGGGAGCGAATCCCCTTCATGGATCCGGTCTGTCGCAATGCCCATGATGATCTGGTTCCTGAGCTGGATATAAATTGCCTCCTCGCTTTCAAAATCAATCTTAATGATCATGTCTTCACCATCTTTCGCACTCTCTGTTATAGAAATCGTATAACAGTATTATAGCAAAAAAAGCGGCGAAGTCAATACACCGCTTTTTTGCTTATTTCTTTTTTAAAGTTCATCGTCCAGATCAAATACCTCGAAATCATCATCCTCTGACTCTTTTTCTGCCTTCGGTGCCTCTTTTTCGTTTTCTCTGGTCTGCTCTGAATCTTCTGCAAGGCTCGCAGCCAGCTGTTTCTTTACCTGGTCTAACTGTGCGTCTGCGTCCTGCGCAGGATCCGGAATATATTCCCCGGCATCCTGAATCTCCATCTCATCGTCTTCCGGTTCCTCTTCGCCTGTTTCCTGCTCCGGCTCGTAGTTCTCCTCGTAGTCGTCCTCTTCACCCATCATATAGCGTTCTTCCTGGCTGAGCTTACGGCCATTTTTACGGAATTCCTTCTTTGCTTTCTTTTCTTTTCTCTCCGGCTTTTCATCCAGCTGCGCGTAAGCATCATACTCCTCTTCATTCTTACGGCCGCGGCCTTTGCGGCTGAGAATCAGAAGGATCAGAAGAACAACTGCAACAACGCCCACAGCAGCCAGCAGAACTCTGACAATATTGTAATCGTCTACCAGATTATTGTAACGCTCCGTCACATCCTGGAGCTCCAGTGTCTGGGTGTTGCCCTCTGCGCTCTGCTCAAAGTAACGCTGAATGGTCTTATCTGTCAGATCATAGCGGTAGAATCCGGCATTTCCGCTCTCGCTCACGCCATAGAAGACGCAGTATTCAGGCTGTCCGCCCTGGGTATCCGGAACCCAGCCCTGAACCTTGGTCTCACCAATGGTGATGGAGGTTTCCTTCATGCCATATGGAACAGTTATATCTGCCGGAAGTGCAGCAATGCCGATCTTAAGCGGGGTTCTGGATGCCTCTAACTCTGCAAGGACTTCCACATTCTCAGCTTCTGCTGTGGTTTCTTCCTGGTCTGCTTCTGCCATGCTCTCACCGCCCTCTACGCGGTTCACCAGAATGGTGTAAGTGCGGCTGGTTGTGCCATCCTCTGCGGTTACGGTACAGGTTACAGTATTCTCACCATCCTGCAGGTCTGTTCCGCTTAAAGCAACGGTTGCCTTGTCGCTGGCCGGTACTGCACTTACGGTAAGCTTCTCAGTGTCCAGGCTTACGGAAGCAGTGTAGCTGTCAACCTTAGAACTGAACTCCGGGCTTAAGGTACCCGGGGAGATCTGCAGGGAGGACAGAGACGCGTCACTGGATGCCGCTGCCGCTGTGCTGCCGCTGTTGATGGTAATCGCAGAGCTTCCCAGCTGGGTAATATCAAGCAGCTGCTCGTCTGCGTCATAGCCCTCGTAATCCGTTACTTCAATCTTGCTGCTTCCTGCTTTGAGTGCCTTAAAACGAATGGTGGACGCGGACTCACTGGTCCCGCTTACGCTGCCGATGACACGGATAGCACCGTTTCCACCGCTTACATCCGGCTCACCACTCACAAATTCCATCGCACTGGAATCATAAGAAAGCATGACTACCGTCTTGCCGATCTTTTCACCAGTGGTACAGGTAAATTTAACATTTACGGTAAATTCACTTCCTACCTCTGCAGTAGGATCAGAGAATGCAATACGCGCATTCCCCGCAAAGCTCTGAAACGGAATTGCCACAGCCAGCATCAGTACCATGGCAAACCGGATCCAGATCTGTTTCCAATTTCTGTTCATAATTGTCTGTTATCTCCTGTTTCATTTTATCAATCTTTTTATTCCAGGCAGCCGGTTTTCAGCTGCAAGGATTTTGATTTTTAATTTCCGCCCGGGCTGGAAAATGTTACACGGTTTCCACCTGAAGATGAAGCGGAATTCGGGGACGTGCTCGTGGAGCCTCCATTCGGTCCCACAGTGATCACACCAGAGGAGCTGCTTCCGGAAGAGGTATTTCCAGAATTGCTTCCCGGTCCTCCCACCGTTACGCTGGAGGAACCACTATTAGAAACGCCGCTTCCAATTCCACCGTTATAGGTCGGACCGCCTGACTGGCGTACCACATGAATCGTGTAAGTACGCTCTGTGCCATTCTCTGCCCTTACAACTACGGAAATATCATTGATTCCGCTGGAAAGGGATACATTTCCATTGCCTCGTACTGATGCCTTGGAGTCGATGGCCGATGCGCTTACCGTTACATTGGATACGGAATGATCTACAATCAGATCGTAAGAGTAGGTATCACGGTTAAAAGTCGGTGTTAAGGTAAAGCCTTCTACACCCAGGCCATTTAACTTGTTGTTCGGGCTGCCGCTTAAGGTCGGCTGCGCACATGGAGTTTCCGGCATGTTGTTATATACCGGGATCTTGAAGTTCAGGGCTGTACTCTTCTGCTGGGAAGTAAAGCCCTCCGCGAAAATAGTGCCCTCAGAAGCTGCGCCATTTACATTGGTCATGTACTGGTGTTTGTACATATTGGATCCCTGAACATTGTACTTCTTTAAATAGAGGGTATCCTGTCCGGCCTTTACATAGTTGGTGCCGTAGAACTGGGCACCGCCTGCGATAGAGCTTTCCGGTGTTGTCCACGGTCTGCCATAGCTGCCGCTCTGAGATGCGTACCAGAGGCCCCTCTGAACTGCTCCCATACCATCAGAGGCATAAGCTCCTACGTTAAAATAATTGTAATAGCCAGTATACCCAGCATAGTTTCCGGAAATAGAATTGCCGGTGCCGTTTCGTCCCTGCTCCTGAATGATCATGGCCGCGATCACATACGGACTTACGCCAGAGCTCTGGGCCGCACTCATAATGGCATCCGCATAACTTACATTTGAAGCAGATGTCCCTGTGTTTCCAGAAGTACCAGGGGTCTGTACGCCTGAAGATGTTGTGCCCGAAGGGCTTCCGCTGGTGGAGCTTCCGCTGTTAGAGGATGCTGCTCCCGGTCCCACGCCAATCATGACGCTGGATGCCAGCAGCTCTGTATTTTTTCTGCTGATGGATGCACTCGGGCCCTCCAGGCGAACCTGATGCCCTCCGTTGGAAGACGGGTTCTGGCTGGTACTGCCCGATGAAGAACCTGTACTTCCGCCTGGCGTTGAAGAAGTAGCTCCAGAGTTGCTGCCTCCTGGTGCCAAAGAGGTAACCCCAGAACTGCTGTTTCCTGGCGTTGAGGATGTGGATCCGGAAGATTTATTTCCTGATACCCCCGGACCTGCGGTAACAACACCAGACGAACCAGAAGAACTGCTTCCGGATGAACTGCCGCCCGATGAACTGTTGCCTGACGCAAAGCCTCCGGTCTTCACATTCCCTTCCATGAACGTTCCCTTTAGCATGGACTGTAAGCCCTCTTTGGTGTGCAGGGAAGCATTGTAGCTCTGGTCCAGAAACTGGAAGATGTTCACTTCATCCAGGAAATTTCGCGGATCCATATAGTAGCTGATGATTTCTGTGGATGCTGCCACCCAGGTACTGCCGTCAAAACCGGTCCAGGTGCCGGAGTCCCAGTTGTAGGCTCCGTCCGCCAGAGATTTATAAGAAGAAATACTGTTGGTATGTACCAGATTACGTCCGAGAACACCTTCGTTCTGAATCACAGTATTCCAGTCCAGCCCGGTCTTGACTGCCGTAAAGGTCCAGTTCGGATACTGCGCATGGATCTGACGCAGTCCTTCCTTATAAGATTCCGGAAACCCCTGTGCGGAGAGCTTTGACTCAAAGCTGGAATCATTGCTGTAGGACACCGGAAACTTCACATAGGTGCTTAATACATATCCTGTCTGAGTCGAGCCGCCGCTGGTATAACGGATCTGATACCAGGTTTTCCCGTCAGAAGCGGCCTTTTCCCCTACCACGGTAACTGCCGTACCTTTTCCCAGTTTTCCAACCGAAGAGTAGGAGGTTCCCGCTCCGCTCCGGACATTTAAGCTGGAAGCGTTGATGGTAGCCGCACGCTCCTGCGCGTATGCGGAAAGCTGCAGCACGCTGTGTACCGCCGATGTCTGCACGCAGAGCGCCAGTCCCAGAACCGCTGCCAGACCTTTTTTCAAGGTTTGTTTTCTCATTTGATGATCTCCTTAGTATCGCTTTTGCCGTAAAACAGATTTTCGTTCCCGACAAATTTGCGCTATGTTACATTATAATGACAAAATCCGACTGCGTCAACGGGAAGCACAGAAACTTCACAGAATCACAAAAAATTGTAAGAAATAATGTCATTGCAACGCAAAAAACAGGAAGAAACCTTTTTCACAGATTTCTTCCTGTCCTGATCATAAATTCAGTGTTAATTATACCGGATAAGCCTTGCTCTCGGTATCTGCCACGGCAGCGTCTACCTTGGTCTGCTGAGCCTCTCTGTATTTGAAGAACTCTTCTGCTACCTTCGGGAACAGAGCGTAGGAAAGGACATCCTCATCCTGCTGCTTCCACTGAGCACACTCTTTCTCGAACTGCGGCAGCTGCGGAGCGATCAGATCTGCAGGTCTGCAGGTGATCGGGGTCTCGTCGCCGATGATCTTCTTCTGCACTTCTGCGTTGAACGGCTTTACAGTCTGGCCGAACTCGCCGAGCATGATCTTCTTGGACTCCTTCGGAACCAGTTTGTAGCGTTCGCCAGAGATAACGTTCATAACAGCCTGGGTACCAACGATCTGGGAAGACGGGGTAACAAGCGGCGGCTCACCGAAGTCCTTACGAACACGCGGGATCTCCTCGAGAACCTCCTGATACTTATCTTCCTTACCTGCCTCTTTCAGCTGGCTGACCAGGTTAGAGAGCATACCGCCCGGAACCTGATAACGAAGGGTCTTGATATTCACGCCAAGTACCTTCGGATTTAACAGACCGGATTTCAGAGCCTCTTCACGGATCGGTGCGAAGTAATCGGTGATCTCAGCAAGCTGATCCTGGGATAAACCGGTATCGTACGGAGTTCCCTTGAAGGTCTCTACCATAACCTCAGTTGCCGGCTGGCTGGTACCAAGTGCCAGCGGAGACATTGCAGTATCAATGATATCGCAGCCTGCCTCTACAGCCTTTAAGTAAGTCATGGAAGCTACACCGGAGGTGTAGTGGGTATGCAGGTCGATCGGCAGCTGGGTGGACTCTTTTAATGCGCTTACCAGTTCCTGTGCTGCATACGGGGTTAACAGACCAGCCATATCCTTGATACAGATGGAATCTGCGCCCATATCTTCAATTCTCTTTGCGATGTCTTTCCAGTAATCCAGGGTATAAGCATCACCCAGGGTGTAGCACAGTGCGATCTGAGCATGTGCCTTTTCCTTATTTGCTGCCTTTACAGCGGTCTGCAGGTTGCGCAGATCGTTTAAGCAGTCGAAAATACGGATGATATCAATACCGTTTGCAACGGATTTCTGTACGAAGTACTCTACTACATCATCTGCGTAGTGGTTGTATCCCAGAATGTTCTGTCCACGGAACAGCATCTGTAATTTTGTATTTTTAAAGCCCGCTCTTAACTTTCTCAGTCTCTCCCACGGATCTTCCTTCAGGAATCGAAGAGAAGCATCAAAGGTTGCGCCGCCCCAGCACTCTACTGCATAATAGCCAATCTTATCCATTTTATCGATGATCGGAAGCATCTGCTCGGTGCTCATTCTGGTTGCGATCAGGGACTGATGAGCGTCACGCAGGACAGTCTCAACGATCTTAACCGGTTTTTTCTGAATCTCAGCCATGATTCTTTACCTCCAAATTTATATGTTGCGGCAACTTTATATTGCTGCAGCAAGAAATGATTGAATTTTAAACGCCGAAAATTGCCATGAATGTACCGGCTGCAACTGCAGTACCGATAACACCTGCTACGTTCGGGCCCATTGCATGCATCAGCAGGAAGTTCGTCGGGTCTGCCTCAGAACCAACCTTCTGGGATACACGGGCTGCCATCGGCACTGCAGATACACCTGCGGAACCGATTAACGGGTTTACCTTGCCGCCGGTAAGCTTGCACATGATCTTACCGAAGATAACGCCGGCTGCGGTACCTACTGCGAATGCTACCAGACCCAGGGCAACGATCTTTAAGGTGGTTACCTTTAAGAAAGCCTCTGCACTGGTGGATGCGCCTACGGAAGTACCAAGCAGGATAACTACGATATACATCAGGGCATTGCTTGCGGTTTCGGACAGCTGTTTTACAACGCCAGACTCACGGAACAGGTTACCAAGCATTAACATACCAACAAGCGGTGCGGTAGTCGGCAGAATCAGGCAGACTACTACGGTTACGATAACCGGGAACAGAATCTTCTCCAGCTTGGAAACCGGACGAAGCTGATCCATCTTGATCTTACGCTCTTTTTCTGTGGTCAGAGCCTTCATGATCGGCGGCTGGATGATCGGAACCAGAGCCATGTAGGAGTAAGCTGCTACTGCGATCGGTCCCATGAACTCAGACTGTCCGAGCTTACCTGCAAGGAAGATAGAAGTCGGGCCGTCTGCTCCACCAATGATGGAGATAGCTGCTGCTGCTTTTCCATTGAATCCCATGAAAATTGCAAGGAAATATGCACTGTAGATACCAAACTGAGCTGCTGCACCAAGCAGGAAGCTCTTCGGGTTTGCGATCAGCGGACCGAAATCGGTCATTGCGCCGACACCCATGAAAATCAGAGACGCAAGGATACTCCACTCATCCAGAATGAAGAAGTAGTGAAGAAGTCCGCCTACGCCATTGGACATATCTTCCGGGGCAGCCATAATATCCGGGTAGATATTAACTAACAGCATACCAAACGCGATCGGAACCAGTAAGAGCGGCTCGAATCCTTTTCTGATCGCCAGATACAGGAATACAAATGCCACCAGAATCATGATAAAGTTTCCGAAGGTCAGATTCAGGAATGCGGTCTGCTGAAGAAGATTGGCCAAAGTAGATCCAATATAATCCATTTTAATCCCTCCATGTGGAACTTGCTTTTTTGCAAGCTATTAGTTTAATGTAGCAAGAGTTGCGCCAGCTTCTACTGCGTCGCCTGCTGCTGCATTAATGCTTGCAACGGTTCCATCCTGAGGAGCTACGATATCGTTCTCCATCTTCATAGCCTCGAGAACCATGATAACATCGCCTTTCTTTACAGCCTGTCCGGCGTTAGCCTTTACTGCCAGGATCTTACCCGGCATCGGAGCGGTTACAACTACAGAACCCTGAGCGCCGGCCGGAGCTGCTGCCTTCGGAGCTGCCGGAGCTGCCTTCGGTGCTGCTGCCGGAGCCTGAACTACACCAGCAGTGGTTCCCTCTTCAACAGTTACATTGTATACATTGCCATTCACAGTAATTGTGTAATTTTTCATGATAAGAATCCTCCTATTCGCTTATGCTCTTTTCCATTTTGCGCCCGGTGCACGTTTGATGGAGCGTACTACCAGGGAGTCGGTTGATGAGTTGGTTGATGCTGCGATAGCCGCAGTAATGACAGCCACCAGTTCCAGATCATCCACAAGCTCTTCCTCTTCTGCTGCCGGTGCTGCCACTGGAGCTGCTGCCGGTGCCGGAGCTGCGTTCTTTGCTTTCATCTTGTTTTCGAAGACGCTGATGAACTTGAAGCAGCTGATCAGGATGCTGATGAAGATCAGTACCAGGAATACGGTACCCATACCAAGTAAGGTATTCATACCTGCCTTTGCCATATTCTCGCCTACGGTGTACTCCGGGCTGAAGGTCAGGCTGACCGGATTTAAGTTCTGGCTCTGCGGATCCATGGTGTAGAATGCTTTGAACTCTACGTTGCGTTTCTCAAACTGTGCCTGAATCACACATACATACTGATCATCCTCGCCAAGCTCGGTATCGGAGGAAAGGACGCTTACGAACGCGCCGGTGTCCTTCATGACACCGATCCAGGAAGTCAGGCCGCTTGCAAGTCCGTCCTCGCCCTGCTTTAACAGGCCGGTCTCAGACTCCTCTGCTGTGGCTTCGTCCATCTCGGCGATGGTCTGGAGCAGGTTTTCCGAGATCTGAGAAATGTAGGAAGCTGTCTGCGGATCCATAGTTTCTGCCTCAGCAGCATTCTTGTTGGAGCATGCGGACAGAGCAAAGAGGCTGACTACCATGCTTAACACTAACAAAACTCGTTTCATATACTGTTTCATATATTTGTCACCTCATTCTAAACCGTTCCATGTTTTCTGTCCGGACGATCCTCTCTTTTGGTAAACAGCATCTCAAATGCTGCGATCACGCGTTTTCTGGTGTCGCATGCCTCGATGATATCGTCTACATATCCTCTCTTTGCCGCTGCAAGTGCGCTGGACTGCATTTCACGATAAGCAGCTGCCTTCTCATTGATGAGTGCAACGGAGTCATCTGCCTTTGCAATTTCGTCTGCGTACATGATCTTAGCTGCAGCGGAAGCATCCATCATGCCGATGGTTGCGTTCGGCCATGCATATACCACATCTGCACCGATGGACTTGGAGTTCATGGTCAGGTATGCGGTACCATAAGCCTCGCCGACTACGACGGTTACCTTCGGAACGCTTGCGTTTGCAAAAGCGTAGGTCAGACGGCCTGCGTTCTTTGCGATGCGGCGCTCAGTGCATTTGCATGCCTTGTAGCCCTTTACGTTCACCAGGGTCAGTAACGGAATGTTGAATGCGTCACAGAAGGAAACAAACTTTGCTGCCTTCTCTGCGCCGTTAGCGGAGAGAACTGCATCGAACTCGTCTTCCTTCACACCGTCTGCCGCGTAAACAGCAGTGCGGTTTGCCACGCAGCCCACGGTGGTTCCGTTCAGACGGATAAAGCCGGTTACCATGGACTTGTCATAGTCCTTCTTCACCTCTAAGAAGAAATTGTCATCGGAGATCTGTGCCAGTGCCAGATCGGTTGCTCCTGCATAATTTTCAAGATCGGAGCATACACGGTTTAAATCGTCGGTGCACTCGCTGTAGGACATATCATCCTCGTTGTTGGCCGGAAGGATGGTTACCAGGGAGCGGATCTGGGATAAGATATCCTCTTCGCTGCCGGTGAAGTCCACAAGTCCGGTTTCCTCGCTCTGGAATGCAGCGCTGGAAGTATCGCACTTCTCAACACGGTTTCCATCGATTGCGTTCGGAGAATTTACAAATAATTTTGCGTTCTTCTCTTCCATAAAAATAAAGTCAGACATAGCAGATGCAACTGCCATACCGCCGCCGCAGGTACCAAAGATAGCGGAGATCTGCGGAACTACGCCGGATGCCAGGGTCTGGCTTAAATACATCTCGCCAAAGCCGTTTAAAGCGTCGGTTGCTTCCTGCAGGCGAAGACCTGCACAGTCAACCAGTCCGATGACCGGTGCGCCCATCTTTACTGCCATGGAATAGATGTTGGAAATTTTCTTTGCGTGCATCTCGCCTAAGGAACCGCCCAGTACGGAAGCGTCCTGGCTGTACACATACACAAGGTTTCCTTCGATGGTACCGTAACCGGTGATTACGCCATCTGCCGGAGTCTCCTTAGCAGCCATGTTAAAATCAGTGCTTCTTGCTGTAATGTAAGCGCCAACTTCAACAAAACTGTTCTCATCAAGTAATGCGTTGATTCTGTTACTTGCTGATGTTTGATTACTCATTTTGCAATCCTCCATTTTGAAATATTTGACGATCGCTTTTCCTCCTCTTTTGTATTGTTAAGAGAAAGACAAACTATCGTTTAGTAAATCCAATTTCTGCCGATTATAATAATATAATGTCATCGGATAAAATTCAAGCATTTTTGAATTTTTTTTTACAATTTCAGGAACAGCCAGAAATGGAACATTTTCTCCA
>ENA-UONU01002498-UONU01002498.1-human-gut-metagenome-genome-assembly--contig:-CS51-NODE-2498-length-10649-cov-3.739192_pt1 | contig 10649 bp, 6 predicted proteins | sample MGYA00242462_ERZ724009 | MGnify/ENA metagenome assembly ERZ724009 | reverse complement strand
ATCAAGATTGGCGGGGCTGCACAGACAAAGACGAATGGCGAAGTAGATCTTCCTGCATACCCTACTAAGTCTAGTTTGGGACTCAACAATGTAGATAATACTTCTGATGCTGATAAGCCTATTTCGGATGCAACTCAGGCTGCATTAGACGAGAAGGCTGATAAAGCTACTACTCTGGCTGGTTATGGAATCACTGATGCGGCATCTAAAAACCACCAGCACACTGCTGCTGATATTACATCTGTAAATGCATCCGCTATCACTGGTATTATCAACATCGAAAATTTGCCACAGGGCGCTCTTGAAAGACTGACGATTGTTGAAGATGATACTGCGAGATTTGCTTTAACTACAGACAATGTTCAACTTGGCGATATTGTTAAGGTTACTGAAAGCAACAAGATGTACTACATCAAAGACGTAGACAACCTTGATAATGAAACAGGATATGAACCATTCTCTGCATCTACTGCCTCATCTGTTCCCTGGGCTGGCGTAACTGGTAAGCCCAGCACTTTCACACCTTCTGAACACACTCATGACATTGATGATGTAACTGGGCTTCAGGATGCTTTAGATTCTAAAGCTGATGATGCTGATCTTACTGCTCATACTGGCAATTCTACAATCCACATTACTGGCACTGAAAGAACCAATTGGAACGCTGCCAAAACTCATGCTGATTCAGCCCATGCTCGTGTCGATGCTACTGCTGTTGAAAAATCAAACACAAATGGAAACATTAAGATCAATGGTACAGAAACAACCGTATATTCTCACCCCACTCAGACTGCAAAGGCTTCTGGATTATATAAGATTACAACTGATGGGACTGGACACGTAACTGCCGGAACTATTGTGACAAAAACTGATATTACTGATTTGGGCATTCCTGCATCTGATACTGGTGTTACTGCTGTAACTGCCAATAATGGCCTTACTCAATCTATTAGTGGTAGAACTCTAACTATTGGAATTGGCTCTGTATCAACTGACCTGCTGGCAAATGGAAGCGATGTTTTGGTACTCAGTGGAGGTAGCGCAGCTACACAGTAAGCAAAAAGGAGGCGTAGCCTATGGCAAACAAGTTAGTAAATGTCAAGATAGCTGAGGCCTATGACACAGAAGAAAATTGGGCTAGTGCAAATCCTATATTGCTTAAAGGTCAAATCGCTATCTCGTCCAATAAATATAATCGATATAAGGTAGGCGATGGGGAGAAAACGTGGTCGCAATTAGCATACGCCAAAGCTGATCTAGCAAAGTCCGATATTGTATCCGCACTAGGCTATACTCCACCTACAACAAATACAAATACAACTTATACCTTAACTAAGTCTGGGAATACCATCACTCTTACTGGGAGTGATGGTGCAAAGACTTCGGTTACTGACAGTAATACTACATACAGTAACATGAAAGCAGCCTCTTCGTCAGCGGCAGGATCAGCAGGCTTAGTACCAGCTCCTGCTGCTGGTGCATCAAATCGCTATCTGAGATCTGATGGAACGTGGTCGGTCCCTCCTGATACTAACACAACGTATTCAAATATGACCGGGGCAACTTCTAATGCAGCTGGTAAAGCAGGACTCGTTCCAGCCCCTGCATCTGGAAACCAGGGAAAATATCTGAGAGGGGACGGAACCTGGCAGACCCCCACCAATACAACATATGGTGTTGCTACTCAATCAGCGAATGGTCTAATGAGTTCTTCTGACAAGAAAAAGATTGATAGCATTACCAGAATTACTGAAGAAGAAATCGACGAAATTCTTGCACTATAGAAGAGGAGGTATAATGGAATTTAAATTTATAGATCCTGAAGGTCTTCAATATTTATGGAGTAAACTGAAGGCTCTTTTTAATGGAAAAGTTGATAAGGTCACTGGCAAGGGACTGTCAACTAATGACTATACAACAACTGAAAAAAACAAATTATCTGGAATAGCATCAGGTGCTGAAGTGAACCAAAATGCATTCTCAAATATCAAAGTTGGCTCTACGACAGTTTCTGCTGATGCAAAAACAGATACTTTGGAGATTGCGGCAGGAAGCAATATTACGATTACTCCTGATGCAACAAATGATAAAATTACGATTGCCGCAACGAATACAACCTATGGAGCTGCTGGCTCGTCTTTGGGTCTCGTCAAATCTGGCGGAGACGTCACTATTTCTAGCGGTACGATTACAGTGAATGATGACAGCCACAACCATACTATTTCTAATGTTGATGGTTTACAAACTGCTTTAGATGGGAAACTTTCTACTTCAGGTACAGCAGCAAAAGCCACGGCCGATAGCAGCGGACAAAATATTGCTGATACATATATTAAATCTCTATCTGTAAATGGCCGTACTATCACGTACACAAAGGGCGATGGAGATACAGGGACCATCACAACCCAAGATACAAATACTACATATTCGAATATGAAGGGCGCAACCACAAGTGCCGCTGGATCTTCTGGCCTTGTTCCCGCACCTTCTTCTGGCGCTGCAAATCGATATTTAAGATCCGATGGTACTTGGTCTGTTCCCCCTGATACGAATACAACATACTCTGACATGAAGGGAGCTACTTCCAGCGCAAATGGTGCGCATGGATTGGTTCCTCAGCCTGATGCCGGTGAACAGGCAAAGTTCTTAAGAGGAGACGGTACATGGCAGACACCCGCCAATACAACTTATGCCGATATGAAAGGTGCAACTGCTGATGCTGCTGGTTCTCATGGCTTAGTTCCTGCTCCTGCCGCCGGAGCACAAGGAAAATTTTTGCGTGGGGATGGAACATGGCAGACGCCTGCAAACACAACCTATGGAGCCGCCGGCACTAATTTGGGCCTTGTAAAGTCCGGAGGAGATGTAACGATCTCGAATGGTACTATTACTGTAAATGATGATAGCCATAATCACACAATCTCCAATGTTGATGGGCTTCAGAGTGCACTAGATGGGAAGCTTTCTACTTCTGGGAATGCTGCTTCTGCTACAAAGTTGGCAAATGCGCGAACTTTTTCTATTACAGGTGGAGCTACAGCTTCAGGTGTATCCTTTAATGGAACTGGCAATGTAACATTAAATGTAACTGCTTTGGACGCAAGCAAACTGACAGGAACAGTTCCTATTGATCGTCTTCCTGCTGGAGCGCTTGAAAGACTGGTAACAGTTGAAAACCAGGCGGCAAGATTTTCCCTTACGACATCAAATGTACAGTTGGGCGATACCGTACAGCAGTTAGATACTGGAATAATGTATATTGTTGTTAATACGGGAGAACTTGATAATGCAAATGGCTATAAAGAATATACTGCTGCTACGGCTACGAAGGTTCCTTGGAGTGGAGTAACCGATAAACCTACCTCATTTACTCCTTCCAGTCATACACATACCATTGCTAATGTTACAGGACTACAATCAGCTCTTGATGGAAAATTATCTACCACAGGGAATGCTGCTTCTGCATCTAAACTTTCTACTGCGAGAACCATTTCTTTAGGCGGAGATGTTACAGGATCTACGACATTCGATGGATCTGGGAACGTAACGATCACTGCTACAGTTGCAGACGATTCTCATAATCACACTATTGCTAATATTGATAACCTGCAAACAACGCTGAATGGAAAAGCTTCAACATCACACACCCATAATTATGCTGGTTCTTCGAGTGCCGGAGGAGCCGCAACAAGTGCGGCTAAAGTAAATGGTATTGCATTGACCAATCAGAATCTAAATGATTATCATAGTGGGGTAAACTTCTACTATGCGGCTGGCGGAAACAGCTGTACTGATAAGCCCAGCGGAATCGACAACTTTGGTATGTTTGTATTTCAAAGTGCTGGCGGGTGGTGGACACAGATTCTTTATGGCTCTGACGATGATATATACACAAGGCGCTGGGTAAGCGATACTTGGACGAGTTGGAACAAATTATACACTACCACAAATAAACCTACTGCATCAGAAATTGGGGCCGCTGCTTCAAGTCACACCCATAACTACGCAGGCTCATCTTCTGCTGGCGGCGCAGCCAATAGTGCAAATAAGCTCACTACTGCAAGAACAATTACTTTAAGTGGGGATGCAAGTGGCTCTGTTTCTTTTGATGGATCAGGAAACGTGACGCTTTCTGTTTCTGTTAAAGATGACTCACATAATCATACAATTGCTAATATAGACGGACTGCAAGATGCATTAGATGATATAACAGCTGGTAGCGTTTCATCAGCGCCTAAGTGGACTACTGCCAGAAATATTAATGGTATGAGTGTAGATGGTAGTGCGAACAGGTTTAACTATGGTACATGTTCAACTGCGGCCGCAACAGCTGCTAAAACTGTGGCATGTACTGGATTTACTCTTGCTACTGGATCTGAGATTACAGTAAAATTTACTGTTACTAATACAGTTGCTAATCCTACCCTTAATGTAAATAGCACAGGTGCTAAAGCTATTTATTATAATGGCACTGCTATTTCTGCTGGCTATTTAAAAGCGAATAAGACTTATACCTTTAGGTATAATGGTACACAGTATGATCTTGTTGGCGATATTGATACAAATACGACTTATTCCTTAAGTTCATTTGGAATAACAGCGACAGCCGCAGAGCTTAATAAACTTGACGGAGTAACAGCCACAGCAACAGAACTGAATTATGTTGATGGCGTAACAAGTAACATTCAAACTCAGCTTAATGGAAAGCTTAGCACAAGCGGAACTGCAGCAAAGGCCACTGCGGATGCTAATGGTCAGAATATTGCCGATACCTACATTAAAGCTTTGTCTGTAAGTGGTAGAACTATTACCTACACAAAAGGTGATGGCGGCACAGGTACAATCACGACGCAGGACACTAATACAACTTATTCTAATATGACTGGAGCATCTTCTAGTGCAGCAGGTAAGGCTGGTTTAGTTCCTGCTCCAAGTGCAGGTTCCCAAGCTAAGTTCTTGAGGGGTGATGGTACTTGGCAAACTCCAACTAATACAACATATGCAAATATGACTGGAGCTACATCTTCTGCTGCTGGTAAAGCCGGACTTGTGCCCGCTCCCGCTGCTGGCAAACAGACTTCATTCTTACGAGGCGATGGTACTTGGGCTGTTCCTACAAATACAGATACAAAAGCTACTCAAACAAATACAACAACTAATGCAGATTATAGAGTTGTTTTATCAACAAATGCAAATGATACCACCGAAACAAATACTCTTAGAAAATCTGTAAATTTCCAAGCTAATCCTTCAACTGGTGCTTTTTATGCTAAAGGCTATGAGCGTATTGATATTAGTAACCTCACTGTAGATATTGATGATTATACCTTAAGTTCTGGTTCTCCTCATATTATGAGATATATTGAAAAAACTTCTGGTGGAGCATCAAAAATAACGAATATTCCAGTAACAGGACAACCGTTCATTTTGGATGTGGAACTGATTCGTTGGGCTAGTACGACCGACTATATTACAGTACAAACGTTCCGCTCAACAAGTGCGAAAACAACGATGTATTATAGAACTTGTAATTCTGGAACTTGGACTGCTTGGACAACTTCTCCTCTCACATATAGCTTAAGTAGCTTTGGAATCACAGCTACAGCTGCTGAATTAAATAAGCTCGACGGCGTTACAGCTACGGCTACAGAGCTGAATTATGTAGATGGTGTAACTTCCAACATTCAAACACAGCTTAATGGGAAAGCATCGACTTCACATACACATAATTATGCTGGCTCATCTTCTGCAGGAGGGGCTGCCAACAGTGCGGCTAAATTATCTACTGCAAGAACTATTCGCACCAATTTGGGTAGTACATCTACTGCATCTTTTGATGGCAGTGCAAATATTACCCCTGGTGTTACAGGTACTTTGGCTGTGGGGAATGGAGGTACAGGAGCCACTACAGCCGCAGCTGCCAGAACAAAACTGGGCTTCTCTGGAATCGTAGTTTCATCGACAGAACCTACTACGCAAAACACCAACGAGTTCTGGTTGCGATCATATTAATTAGGAAGTGTATAGTGGGAACAGTATATATTAAAAAGCAGGAGCAACTAAGGAAGGTTTTACAGTCCTATGTTGCTTCTGCTTTAGAAAAAACACAAAAAGAAATTTATGATGTAATTCAGGAATCTATCAATGAATATTATAAGGAATATACTCCATCTATATACCAGCGGACATATAAATTTCTCAATTCATTAGTAAAACCCGAAGTCAAAATTAACGGTGATACTATAGAATGCGAAGTAAAAATTGATGAGGAATACCTTAGATACCATTATCCCGGAAGCAACTTTGCAAATGATTACCCAGCAACAGGACAAGATGTAGTCAGTTGGGCAAATAGAGATGTTCCTGGAGCTGGAAACCATGGATACACTGTTGATGAAGGCAGAGACATAGGCTTCTGGGATGAGGGAATTCAGACTTTGGGTGGAGAAATAGGTATTATAAGGATATTAGTGAATAATTTAGAGAAACGAGGTCTAAAGGTTGTACAATAGAGAAAAGAAGCTGTTGCCAGCTTCTATCTCCTACTCTTATATGATGTTTTAAGGGAGAAATTAATTTTTGTAGAATGTACTATGGATTTCAATTCCAGTAACGTGAAACTCCTTTGTATTCTTGGATAAAATGTTATGGGTCAGATAACAAACTACTCCAAGTACTACAAAAATAAGGATTAGTAATAGTTCTACCATTATTCACCTCCCCTCATATTGTTACAGCAAATGGGGAAAGGTGTGGAGAACCCACAGATGTGTTTTTCTTCCAAGAGCGCGACACTCACTTTCTTTCATTAGTAAGAACAGTGAAATTTATAGTTACACTTCTCAGCCGACTTCGATTCATACAAATTATATCACTAATATTCCAATATAGAAATATTTTTATCTACAGCTCTCCTTTCGGGAGGGCTTTTTTGTGTACTCACAAACTTGAAAACCCGAAAGGAGGGGATTGATTTAATTAATGAGTGACGATTTTAAAATAAAATTAGGTGCGGAACTTGATTCCGATGTTGGAAAAAACACTCAGAAGGAATTGGATAGGATTGATAATCTGAGTGTCAAAATTGAGAAAGCTCAACTCACGAAGGAAGCTATTGAATCTATAAAGAAACAGATTGAAGCAATCCAAGTTCAACTTCCTGTTGGATCTAAGCCTGCACCATCGTCTCCATCTGGTGGAGGTGGTTCAGGAGGAGGAAACAGATCGTCTAATACACCATCTTCTATTCCAGATACGAAAAAATTAAAAGCTGATGTTAGTGCACTTATCAGCTCTCTCAATAATTTTTCATCTAAGCATACTGGTTTTGCAAATTTCAAAAAGGAAATCGATGGTGTTGAGGTAAGTCTGGATTCTTTGATTAAAAGTCTCAATGAGGTTGGTAACTCAAAAGATTTGGCTGAGCTTCGCTCTCAGGCAACAGCACTCAGAACGGCCTTCAATGGAATCTATGATAAGAGTATCGAAAACGTTTCTGTTGCAAGAATAAATTCTCTTTCAAATAGGATCCAGGAATTCATGACTAAGAATACTGCCATAACAAAGTCTGCAAAAGCTGAATTAGAAGGTTATTTGCGAGAGCTTGATGGCGGAAATATTAGTGTTCAGAAATGGAATCAGATAAATAATGCTTTGGCAACCACCCAAAATCAGATGCGCACTTTGGGTAAGCTGGGAAAATCTTTTAGTGACCAATTTAAAGAGGCAGCTAGTTCATTTACTCAGTGGATTTCAGTAACATCCTTGATTATGGGAACCGTCCATCAATTTACTCAGTCAATAGGCGAGCTGAAAGAAATTGATGATATCCTAACTGAAATCAGTAAAACATCTGATATGACGAAGCAGGAGCTTCAAGAATTAGGTAGTACCTCTTTTGCTTCAGCTTCTGAACTAGGTAAAACAGCAACGGATTATCTTACAAGTGTCCAGGAAATGTCCCGTTCTGGATTCTATGGCGAACAAGGTGAAGAGATGGCAAAAACATCTCTGTTGGCTCAGGCTGCTGGAGATATGACTGCTGATCTTGCAAACAAATTTTTACTTGCAACAAATGCTGCTTATAAATATGAGGGTGATGCCCAAAAATTAAACGCTGTACTCGACGGAATGAACTCGATTAATAAAATGGTCGCTCTATATGGAAACATATAGATGCATAAGTTAGCTTTTATCCTGGAACACCTGGAGACAGGCAATCAGGAGGGTAAGTTAGTAAAATATGGTAGAAAGGAATATATATAGAACAAAATCTAAAATCATGGGAAAGAATTACACGATGTACTTTTTGTGGTAAAGAATATCTAACTACTTCATACAAAATGAATCAAAATAAGATTGGTCTCTTTTGCAGCAGAAAATGCTATGCAAATTTCAAAAAAGAGAGCATGAGTGGAGAAAATAATCCACGTTATTCTGAGAAAGTTAATGTAATATGCGATAACTGCGGAAAAGCATTTCAAAAAATTCCATCAGTTGCAAAAATTGTAAATTCCGAAGGAAAAAATCATAATTTTTGCTGTCGGGAGTGCTATTATAATTTTAGGAAAACCTATTACATTGGCGAACATCATAATAATACTGGGAAGAAAATGAGTGATAGTACAAAAGATAAATTGAGGAATTCAATTTTACAGCAGTATGCATCAGGTATATTGAACCGTGAAACCAAACCCCAAATTGCTATCAATTCTATATTATCTAAAAATCATATTGCTTATACAAATGAGTATATTTTTAAATATTATTCTGTTGATAACTATTTACATGAAAACAACTTGATAATTGAAGTGATGGGAGATTACTTTCATGCTAATCCCAATTTATATCCTCAATATAACTTATTAAACGATATGCAAAAGAAGGATATTTATAGAGACAAAAGGAAGCATACATATATAAAGAAATACTATAATATTGAAATTTTATATATATGGGAAAATGAGATAAAAACCCATCCCTCCCTCTGTGAAAAATTAATTCTAAATTACATTTCCAATAAAGGCAAATTAGAAAATTATCATTCATTCAATTATTCTCTTGAAAACGATCAGCTTGTTTTAAAATCTAATATTATAAACCCATATTTCACTAACCCCTTAACGACTAAGATATAATACAGCAATGTATTATACACGCTAACCTCAACAGGTAGAGCCTGTTCGCTTATTTTTAAAGTGCCTAACGTTTATACGAGGGAGATGATATAGTCTGCTCTTACGAAATAATCTAAAAATGAAACGTAAGAATCAAGAAGAAATTCTTGATCGCTACATTTTTGTAGTCAGTAGTTCAAAAGAACGAAAGTAACAGAAGGAACCAACCGCAACAGTGTTTCTATGGTTGATATGGCTGAGGCCATGAGTGAAGCTGGTACTGTTGCCGCTAATTATAGAGTTTCCATTGAAGATGTATCTGCTATGATCGGTACAATGGAGGCTGTAACAAAGTCTGGCGGTAGCGAAGTAGGTAACAGCTTAAAGTCTATTCTGATCAATTTACAAAATATCACTTCTTCAAAAATTGTAGATACTCTTGATGCAGCAAATGCATCCATGACTGAAATGGTAAACGGAGTAGAACAGCTTCGTGATCCCATTTCAATTTTGAGAGATTTGGCAGCAACGTTCACTCAGCTTGATGAAGCAGATCCTTTGAGAGCTGAGATTTTAACGAACATTGGAGGCAAATATCAGGCAAACAAATTATCCGCCCTATTATCCAACATGGATATGTTCGATAAAATGCTTGTCGATTACTCTGAGGGTACAGGATCAGCAATGGTCGAAGCCCAGAAATCAGCAGATAACTGGTCTGGTAGCTTAAACAAATTATCTAATACTTGGAACAGTATTGTTAATAATATTGTAAAGTCAGATGATGCAATATCTGTTATCAACTCATTCAATTCTGCTTTGCAAGGTATTGAAAAAGTTACATCAGGTATTGATTTTACTTCTCTAAGTACACTAGGCACTATATTAGGCGGAGTGCTTGGTGCAAAAAACGCAGGTAGGGCAAAAAGTCGCCCTCTTATGAATATGCCTGCTGTAGCATAGTTTCTTATACACAGTATAAGTTTTAATGTTACCCTCTGTGAAATACACAGTTGAATTTGCAGATATGATACTTCCTCTGCATATGAAGTATTCCCTTTAGCAATTAAGGGACTTGAATGCACGTCAACCCATCATTACTCTGTAAGCCAGGTGACTGACTTATATCGTGACAATATGATGCTTCGTACTACGAGCAGGTGACAGCTTGTGTTTACACATATAAGTCCTTTTAAGGATGAAATCTCTATTTATAATAGAGTGCTAACCCCAGAGACTGCCAGGGCAAGTGGTGTTAAGTGAAATTCTTAGCACTGCAAGGAACAGTCCACACTTTGTCGAGTGTAACGATTAGTAATTGCCGTTACAGATCTTGTTCTGTACGTTTACATTAGTTTGGACTCTCTACCAGAGGTAACAAGAAGGTAGACAATTTTATTGTTTAAATCAAGTACGTATAAATATCTATTAATTTTCTTAATTGTTTTTCAACATTTTCTGCCATACATTTACAATTTTATACTATTGTGGTATATTGAAGGTGTAGAAATATGTCGCTTTTTGTATACTGAA
>ENA-UONU01002485-UONU01002485.1-human-gut-metagenome-genome-assembly--contig:-CS51-NODE-2485-length-10684-cov-4.791514_pt1 | contig 10684 bp, 8 predicted proteins | sample MGYA00242462_ERZ724009 | MGnify/ENA metagenome assembly ERZ724009 | reverse complement strand
GATCCACATGAAAGCTTTTCATTGCGGATTCCACGCTTTTGACAAGGCTTTCTGCTCTGCCCTCTTTTCTTCCTCGCCTCAGGGCTTTCTCCTCAATCGCTTCGCTCAGATTGCACATACCTTCCAGCTCCTTTCTGATCTCCTTTTCCATTCTGATTCCATAAACCTGAGAAAATATTTCTGCCTTTTCATCAGGCTTCAGCACCGGCGACAGCAGCACGTTCAGAAAATGGTGCAGGCTGCCCTCCTCCCCCAGTCCCTTTTTCGTATTGAGACAGATGAGAATCACTGACAGCTTGTCATAGTTTTTCTCTTTTTCCGGAACGCTCCCGACTCTGTCAGTTTTACAGATTTTATATTCCACCATCGCGTTTCCAACATAATTCGGGCTGTTCATGCAGATCCAGATGCTGTAGACCTTCCTCAGCTTCTGATAATTGGAATTGCTGAAATATCTTCCATACTGTTCTGTAATCATCTTCGCCGCATAAAAAATTCCGCGGGTAACAATCCGATACTGCATCCAGAATTTCTTCTGGGCCTCCAGATTCACAAGGAGCTCTGACCTTCTCCCTTCAGGCTCCGGCGTCTGAATCTGGAAACGAAGATCGTAAATCGTACTCCCTTCTCCCGGTTCTGTGCTCACCTCTGACCTTCCGACCATAAAATCCTCTTCCGCTTCCGAACATTCCTGTTTTTTCTCCGAATCGGGAATGGTCTCCGGTTCGATCCAATGTGCGGCCTCCTGAGGCGTACAGCCTTCATATTCCGTCAATGTTTTCGTCAGGATTTGAGAAATGACCTGCCGGAAGCCGAGAAGCTTCTTCACATGTCCATCGTACTGGGCCTTCAGGCCTGCCGTTTCCAGCGCTTCATAAAATATGGTATTCCGTTCCATTTTCCTCCTCTTCCGCTGCCGTATGGCGGCATTTTTCTTCGGCAGAAAGAGGTCAAAAACAGAATGCTTATGCTTTATCCGGCTGTTCCTGCCTGTATTTGATGTGATAATGAGTGTCTGGCAGAAACTGCCAAAAAGAATGTGCGAACGCACAAATCATATAGAAATGACAAAGGCATGTTTGAAGCCCCTGTATAACTTAATTTGATTATATGGGCGTAAGATTGTTCTGTCAACCTGATGTTACTTTCATGGACATTGCTTCACTGGCAGGCCGGCAAACAGTAATCCGTCCCTCAAGAGCTTTTTCTGTCAGAAGCCTCCCCGGCCCGCAGGCACAGGGAGGCTTCGTCTCTTATTTTCATCTTTCCTTCACAATGCGGAAGGTACGGTCATAGGGTGTATAATCGTTCAGGAAAATGCTGTAGCCGTCCTCATTGCGTTCCTCTCCGGAATAATGTCCCCGGAACGCATGGGTTCCATATCCGGGACCGATCACAATCTTTTTCGCATCATCATGCAGATTGAGCAGGCCGCTCTTCAGGATGATGCTCTCTCCCTTTCCTGCTGTCAGGTGTACAGTGTCGTTTTCCAGAATCACACCGGCAGGAACATCCAGCTCCACGCGGAGCGGAAGGCCGCTCATTCCCTCTGCCTTTACATTGAATTCCAGCCCCTTTTCCAGTTCGGAAATGGTCACGGTAATCGCAACCGTGCTGGTATATACCTTATCCCGCCTGGTATGATCCATTGCCCACCAGTCGCTGGTTCCCTGACTTTCTTTGAATGGCTGATAATACCAGCCGCCCGCTTCCGCTTTCAGCACACAGCCGTTGTCCTTCACCTCAATGGATTTCGGAATGAAGTTCCGGATATCACAGTAGGATTCCCCGATGCGCAGGCCGATGGGAAGGGTTCCGAATTTCAGGAACAGGAAAGCCGCCTTGTTGTTCAGCACACTGTAGACATAATTCTCCTTTTTCACGCGGAGTACCTGGGAACCGCGGAAAAATCTGCGGTATTCGGAAAGATAGCCATAGCCCTTGAACTCATACTCCAGCAGCCAGTCGTACATCATGAAAATATACATACAGTCCGGTGCAGGCAGGGCACGTTCCATATTGTCCTTAATGCTCTTGTGAGCCGCAGCGTCAAACAGCGGGTTCCCCGTTTTCGCAGCCATATAGGTATAGAGGTAAAAATATTTATCCGGATACTGTGCTGTCCCATGATCCTGTCTGGTAGAATTCTGTGTAAAAATGGTGTCGTCCCCATCGATATAATAAAGCATCATATCCAGGTTTCTTTCCACATAGCCCAGAAACGCTTCATTGCCGGTGGCCTCATAAGCAGAAATCAGGCACTTGTCCACCACAGCGTTATAGTTTCCGGTAGAACGCTCCGCGTATTCTCCATCCTCATCCCCATCAATTCCTTCCGCCAGATACTGACCGGCGCGCGCTTTCAGCTTTTCGGTCAGCTCCTCCACCGTGTGAGGAATCTGTTCCTGCGTGAAATACTCCTTTGGATAACGGGGGATCTCCAGTGCAGGTTCTCCATGCTTTTCCACCACATTTACAAGGGTAAAAAGCACAGACATCACCGACCAGCGGTGATTCGGCGTATGGAAGCCGCCGTAGAGAAGGATCGGAATGCAGCGAAGCATCAGAACCAGATATCTGTTTTCCAGTTCCTTTTCTTCTTTTGTCTCCGCATATTTTCCAAGAATCGTCCAGGCCCCGTACAGTCTGCGGAAACAGAAAGCGGTATCCGGCGCGGAATAGAAATTGCAGGCCGGGTAATCCAGGCTTCCGTCATCCCTCTGCCATCTTTCAATGAAGCTCACCCCACTTTTCACAGCTTCAAAGAGCTTTTCATCCCTGTAATACCTGCTTTCTCTGCAGAAATACAGGCATACCGCATCCGTCAGCAGGTAAATCGTGCGCTTTCCCTCCACAATCTCCCCCGGCATACATCCGTCATCAGGCCGGGAGCTGTCTCTCACCTGCTTTGCCAGATAATCCTCCACTGTTTTTTCCGTGGACTTTACAATATAAGACCAGTACCTTTTCATTTTAATCTCCATTCCGCCGCAGGCATCGGCGTTTTCTTATTCTGTTCCATCCTGTCTGAATCATCATGTATGAGAGCCCTTTTCCATCTGCAGCGGGCAGTCATTCAGCGCCGCAATCCCCACGACGTAAATCCTGAGCGCTTCCAGAAGCTGTCTTACATTCAGCCCTTCATCCGGCTCATGGGCCCCGCCGTGGCTGGGTTTGAACAGCCTCTTTTTCGCCTGAACATCCTGTTCACTTTCCCGCATCCCCCCAATGCCGTAGGCAAAGGCATTGGGAAGCTTTCTCGCATAGGTTCCTCCGCCCATGACAACGCTTTCCGTCCTCTCTCCGGTGACCTCCTGATACAGCCCGGTAAGCAGGCTGACAGCCGGATGCTCCTTCGGGAAATAGTTCGGAGCGCTGTCCCGTTCCAGTCTCCACTGATATCCTTTTGCTCCGGCAGCCTTACGGATCCCTTCCTGCAGCCGTCCCGGACCGTCTGTAATGGCGTACCTGATATTCAGGTTAAGAACCGGTCGGCGTTTTTCCATGGTCAGCACCGTGGCGGCGCAGGTAGTGCGCCCGGAAACCGCGTCCTCATAGCTGATTTCCAGATTGGTTCCATTGTATTTCTCCGAAAGGAAAGCAATGCTGCGAAACAGCTCTCTGTCCCCTTCCTCCAGGCTGTCCAAAGCGGCCAGGAAGGATGCCAGCTCATAAATCGCATTGCGGCTTCCTTCCGGAAACGCGCTGTGCTTTGCGGTCCCCCTCGCCGTCACCCTTATTCCTTCCTCCGTCTGCTCCAGAAAAATGTTCCGGCTCTCTGCTCCCTGCCCTGCAGTCCTTGCCTGCAGCTCCTGCCAGATGGCCTCATCCCTCTTCAAAACCGCCAGAGCCAGATCCGGAATCATGTTTCCCGCGCTGCCTCCCTGACAGGAAATCACTGCGTCTGACCACTCCCCTGTGGCGGCAAGCTGTCCCTCCATGATTCCCTTTTCTCCATAGCAGACCGGAAAACCGCTGTCCGCAATCATAGACATTGCCGGACAGGGGTGATTGGCACGGTACCATGCCAGATCTTCCATCCCCCGCTCCTCGTCACAGCCTACGAACAGACAGAGCTCATGCTTAAGCGGAACGCCAAGCTCCCGCAGACACTGCATTACATACAGCATTCCAACGGCAGGTCCCTTATTGTCCTGCGTGCCCCGGCCGATCAGAAAATGTTCCCTCATAACCGGTTCAAAGGGCTCATACTCCCAGAAATTCCCTGCGGGAACCACATCCAGATGATTCCAGAAGCCGATCATGTTTTCCCAGTTTTTCTCACCGGTTCCAATGCTCCCCACACGGTAGTCATAATTTTCCGTGACGAATCCGTGCTCTCTTCCGATTTGAAGCATCTCATCCATCACCTCGCGGCAAGCCGCGCCAAAGGGCGGCTTGCCTGAATCCGGATCAGAAACACTGGGGATCCGCACCAGTCTCACGATATCCTGAACCAGCTCTTCCCTGTGCGCCTCAAACCAGGCGCCCGCTCTTTCATATAATTCCTGGTCCATACCTTCCTCCTTTCCTGCCTGACAACGGCTTTGTATGAAATGCCGCCAGGCAGTCCCTTTCTGGTCCATCATGTTACAGTTCACTCCGCGCCATTCGCAAAGCCGCTCTTCGCGCTCTCCGCTGCCTTTGCTCATGAACCGGCGCTCCCTTCGTCCACTCAGAGCCAGTCATCTGTTCGTGCAAGCACGACATCTGACTGGTTCTGGCGGACGAGTGAACTGTAACCCCATCATAACACCTTTTCGAAAATATTTTAAGTAAAAGGATTTGTTTTTTCCATTTCCGTGCTATAATTAAGAATTGGGCTTCGCCCTTTTTCACCAAATTATAGTGCCGGTGACGCGGCAGGAAAGAGGAATTTATGAAAAGCCAAAGTCAGTCCACTCTCATGACCGAGGGGTCTATCGCCAAAAAACTTACTGCTTTTGCCATCCCGCTTTTTCTCGGAAATCTCTTTCAGCAGCTTTATAATACTGCGGATTCTCTGATCGTGGGAAACTTTCTTGGAAGCGAGGCCCTGGCGGCCGTAAGCTCCTCCGGAAGCCTCATTTTTCTGATGGTGGGCTTTTTCAACGGCATTTCCATCGGCGCGGGCGTCGTCATTGCCAGATATTATGGTGCCAGACAGATCGACAAGGTACAGAAGGCCATCCACACAACAGTGGCATTCGGCCTGGTGGCCGGTGTGCTGCTCACCATAATCGGCCTTCTGCTCGCTCCCGTGCTGCTGGTATGGATGGGCACGCCGGAAAATGTACTGCCCAATTCCATCACCTACTTCCGCATCTATTTCTGCGGTTCCATCGCGTTCGTGCTTTATAATGTTTTTGTCGGCATCCTTCAGTCCGTGGGCGACAGCACCCACCCTCTGATCTACCTGATCATCTCTTCTGTGGTAAACGTGGTTCTGGATCTCCTGTTCGTAGGAGGATTCCATATGGGTGTGGGAAGCGCCGCTTTTGCGACCATCATTTCCCAGTTCGTCAGCGCCATCCTCTGCCTGCTTCAGCTGTTGAAAAGTCCCGAGGACTACAGACTTCACCCTGAGAAAATCCGTTTTCACGGCTTTTATCTGAAACAGATCATTCAAAACGGCCTTCCCTCCGGTTTTCAGAATTCCATCATTTCCGTCGCGAATGTGGTGGTGCAGGCCAATATCAACAGCTTCGGCGCTCTGGCCATGGCAGGCTGCGGAGCCTATTCGAAAATCGAAGGCTTCGGCTTTCTTCCCATCACCTGTTTTGCCATGTCCCTGACCACCTTCATCAGCCAGAATCTGGGCGCCGGGCAGTATGATCGCGCCAAAAAAGGAGCCAGGTTCGGCATCCTCTGCTCCGTTATCATGGCTGAGCTGGTGGGCCTTGCCATCAATCTTGCCGCCCCGCTTCTCATCGCTGCTTTCAACAGCGATCCCCAAGTAGTCGCCTACGGCGTCGCCCAGGCAAGGACCGTCACCCTGTTCTACTTCCTGCTGTCCTTCTCCCATTGTGTCGCGGGTATTCTCCGGGGCGCTGGACGGGCTGCTGTCCCCATGCTGGTCATGCTTTGCTGCTGGTGTGTGATCCGAATCAGCTACATAACCATCGCCGTACGCATCATTCCTTCCATCCGGGTGATATTCTGGGCCTATCCTATTACCTGGTGTTTAAGCTCCATCGTCTTTCTGATCTACTTCCTGAAGGCGGACTGGCTGCATGGTTTTGAAGTCAAAGCCTGAGTTGGACATCATAAAACGGACTTCGACGGAAGTCCGTTTTCTTACTCTCAAATACCAAGCGCCCACTGTTTCAATACCACGATTCTTGTGGATGACGTATGTGTATGCTCCGCATACACGGCGGGAGAGGCCAAAGCCTTCGCCGTCTCTTCCTCCTCACCGTCTCCCGGCTCCAGCAGAATGCTGTCCGTATCGTATTTCGTCACATTTTCACAATCCTTCAAATACTCTTCACAGGTCTTCAGAACCGGAAAGCCGCTTTTTTCCGTGCGATAATGCATGGGAATCATGACGGCCGGAGAAAGCCTGCCGATCAGCTCCCTGATCACCTCCGGCTCCGCCGTATAATATCCGCCCACCGGCGCCATGATCACATCCGCGTTCTCCATCCGTTCCAGCTGCCACTTTTCAGGTATGCATCCAATGTCTCCAAGATGGATGACCTTCAGCCCATCCGCCTGAAGGATATGAATGACGTTGCTTCCCCGAAGCGATCCCTTTTCCCCGTCGTGCCAGCTTTCCAGCCGTTCGATCTTAAACGGGCTGTCCACCCCTCTGTTTTTCAGCCGGATCCACTCCAGGCCGCAGTGGTCACCGTGTCCATGGCTGCACAGACACTGATCCGCCTCCACCTCAAGCGCTTTCAGTCCGGGCACCGAATCCTTTTCATAGGGATCCAGCACGATTTCATACCCCTCTGCCTCCAGTTTGAAGCAGGAATGTCCCAAATACTGCAGTTTCATTGTAATAACCCCTTTCCTCTCTACCTTCTGTGGCCGCCGCCTCCATGGGAAACGCCCCGTGATGAAGTGTGATGGCCGCCCCCGCCGCCTCCGCCGCTTCCGGTATTTCTTTCTATATGTCTTTTTGTCACTGTTTTTCTCAGGAAAATATCCTCCCGCCGCTTAAGCTCGGGCCTTCCGTCCTCCACATAGGTGGTGAGATTCACGGTTTTGCTTCCTCTGTGGTTTTTCAGTGCGCTTCCCACGAACAAAACCGTTCCGAGAACCGCCATCACGAGAGGGACCAGCACCGGAATGTCAGGCGTGGAACCGCTTTCCGTCATCATCTCCGCAAACAGATTTACATATTTTACATAGGCTCCATACGGATCCTGGTCCACATTCGCAAGCGCCTCCGTAAGCAGAGCGTCACTCATGGATGAAGAAAATCGTTCTTTCGCCCTGCCGCAGGTACTCAGCCAGGAATAAACACCCCCGTCCGCTTCCCGGTACCAGTTGTCCAGAAGCAGAACCCCGTCCCCGTATGGCCTGTCGTAGCCAAATTTATGTTCATCATAAAAATTATCCGCATATACCATCGTATACCGGTCAGGAGTGAGATACCCCAGCTCATCCTCATAAACTGCCGCATAATCCGCAAGGGATTCGTTCAGCGTAACCAGAACAATATCGCAGGCGGTTCGCTTCTCTTTTTCCGCGATCAGCACTCTCAGCGCTTCCTCCTGCTCTCCGGTCAGCACATCCGCATAATCAAACACTCTCTCCTGCGTATCGCATTCCTGATTCGTCCGCTCCGCCGTGCTTCCCCTTCCACGGACCGCAAGAAGGACCACAAACAGCACGGCAAGCAGAAGTATGGCAAGAAACCAGAATTTAAAGTAAGAAACGTATTTTTTCCAGTTGATATCTCTGTTGTCCAATCTCTCCCTCTCCTACAGAAGCGAAATACAAGCCCATATCAGCATCAGCACCGCCGTAAGGCACCCGAAAAATGTCCCCCCGTAAAGCAGCATACAGGGGATGGACAGCGGAAGCTCTCCGGCCATTTTTCCTGTCTGCCCGTTCACAAAGCAGTCATAGTCCCTGTCCCGGTAGCGATACCGGTAGCACCAGACCGGAAGCAGGGCGTACCGGGCATCCTGCTGCCAGATGTCCACCGTCTCATGATTTGGAACCACCGTGGAATATCCTGAAACGGTCTGCATCAGCAGGCTTTTCGCATCCGCTCTCGCCTTCTCCTGCGCTCTGGGCGCATATTCTTCACTGGGCCCGTTATACACCTCTCCCAAAAAGCCGGACATATATTCCGGCGCAAAATCCTGAAGACCGCCGTATTCATAGGGCTCCATCAGATCCATGATCTCATCCGGCAGCTGTCCTGAGGCATCAGCCGGAATTTTCTCAAACTGCACCTTCATGTCACGGAGGATATGAAACCATGAGGTTTCCGTGTATTCCGTATCCCCGCTTCTCCAGACCCGCACTCTGGTTCCCGTTCCATCATAATGGCAGTCCGCCGACATATCATACAGCCAGAACGGAACATAACTTCCTTCCATCCGTGCCAGCGTCGCATCCGACAGAAATGAATCCGGCGCGAAAATCCGGTTCTTAAATTCTCTCTGCAGGCATTCAGATGCCTCCTTCTTTCCAATCCGGAACGGCAGAATGAAACGGGGACGGTATGCATCCCCGATCCGCTCATCCAGAATCGTATACTGTCCGCAGTACGCGCACTTTACGGCAGAACCGAACTCACCCGCCTCCAGGGGAGCGCCGCAGTTCTTACAGACCGGCTGCCCATCCCCTGCCTCCTGTTCCTGGGTATCCACTCTGTCACAGTATGGACAGTGCATTTTCCCCTGTTCCGGATCATACACCACGTTTCCGCCGCAATTTCTGCATTTAAAAATCATGTTTCCTCTTTCTTCCGCTCCTTTTTACGCCATCATTATACCACGTGCGCAGAGGGGAAAGCGCCGCCAAAGGCGGCATTTTCCCCACAAGCCGTGGGTTGCCGGTATAATCCCCGCGGAGCGGGGCGGCACGATGTAATCGTGCCGGATTGCGCTTTGCGCAATCATTATACCGTAAATGCCTCCTCCTTTTCAACCGTTTCCGATAAGATTTGACAATCCGTCCCCCTTCGTATAAACTGAATCCACACAGAAATCGGAAAGGAAACAAAGCATAGAATGAACGGTATCAATCCACTCAGGCTGCTGCAGCTGAAAAGTGCCTGGGAACAGTTTCAGGCCCGGCATCCCAAATTTCCGGCGTTTCTGAATGCAGCGTCCAGAAACACACTGGAGGAGGGAACCATCATAGACGTTACCGTCACTTCCCCGGACGGCAGACAGATCGGAACCAATCTGAAGCTGACCGCTGAAGATCTTCAGCTTCTTCAGGAAATAAAAGAACTGAGAAAATAAAATGCCGCAGCCCTGCAAAGTCAAAAACAGGGCCGGAATCTGTCCGGCCCCGTTTTTTCATTCCTGTTCTGTTCGCCACAGGAGAAATTTTATTGTTCGTAAAGCGCAAGCTGGGCAGTCGACTGCTGTACCGCTGCCGCAAGGTTCTGTACATTCAGAAGAGCCTGCTGACAGACAGCCGGATCGGCCTGCTGTTGATAGAGAAGCACAACCTGCTGCTTGGCAGTGATCAGCGCCTGAAGCTGCGCGCACATATCCGCATAGATCTGGAGCGCCGCCGCTTCCTCAGGAGAAGCGGAAGATGCCGCAAGCTGCTGAAGCAGGGCGCCCTGCTGGGCCATGCCCGCCACCATGACGGCCTGCTGGTTCAGCTGTGCCAGCTGCTGATTTTCCAGTGCCAGCTTTTCCTCCTCACTCATCGCATCCATCGCGGCCACGTTGTTCAGATGCGCCGCCGCTTCCTGTGCCAGCGTCGCGGCGTCCTTCACAGAAACCGCATTTCCGTTTTCATCCAGTACAATGCTGGAAACAGCCGTTGCCTTCAGCTTTGCCAGAACATTGTCGAAACTGTTATATCTGACAAAATACGGATCTGAAGCCGTCTCCCTCATAAACTGCGTGACGGCATCTCCTTCCTGTGTAAACATCAGGCCGTTTACACCGTTTTCATCCATCACATAGACCTGCCCATAAACGGACGACTGGATCAGTTCAGCCGCATCCGCCTTCAACGGAACCACACACAGAAGTACGGCTGCCGCAGCAACTGCTGCCTTCACCCACTTAAAAACCCCCATAACCTCTCCTTTCAGCCGCCGCAGGCGGCATTTAAATCAGGTGAAGAATCACGAAGTGATTCTTCCAGGAAGACAGGCTTCAGGCTGTCTTCCGCCTTTCAGCCGCCGCAGACGGCATTCCGTTTTGCTATATGCCCATCATATCCTTTTCAGCCGTGAAACGCAATATGGCCTGCTACTTTTTCCACCATCTGCGTTTTTTTCTTGCCTGAATGTGGTAAACGTTGCTTCTTCTCACGCTACGGCGGTAAACCGGATCCTTCCCGTCATGTTTTCTTCTGCGCCATCTGGCTTTCCAGATCTGGCGTCTGACGAAGAGATATCCTCCCCCTCCAAGGGCAGCCACAACGACAATCCCGATCACCAGATACACCCAGGGGAAACCTTTCCCTTCCTGCCTCTCCGTCTCTTCAGGAACCACTGTTTCCACCGGAGTCTCCGTCTCCACCGGAATCACCAGGGACGACGGCAGTACGA